>Ga0137363_10000395_pt1 | contig 24432 bp, 23 predicted proteins | sample MadtaG_FD_104800 | JGI IMG/M metagenome (GOLD analysis project Ga0137363, IMG submission 104800) | Vadose zone soil microbial communities from Angelo Coast Range Reserve, California, USA - Mad1_115_16 metaG | ecosystem: Environmental > Terrestrial > Soil > Vadose zone | place: USA: California...
CCAGGAATACACGCGGGCCTTCGGGCCTCTACTGCGCGTGGCCCAGAAACCCACGCCCTGCATGGGCGACGGGGGCGATGCCCCACATGTGTTCTACATGCGGTTGGTGAACGATCTGGCCATCTACGGTATTGGCCTTGCCAAGCGCGATCGGACGCTGGTGCGGCTTTCGGCCCTGCTCGAGCAGTATCGGATGCAGCCCGCTACTTTCGCGTGCACCCTCGTGCCCAGGAGGGCGCCGGGCACGCCTCGTTCGAGCTGCGCTTAGGCCGAAGGGAGGGCTTAGCGCGAACTATGTCCGCGCTGGACCGCTCGACCAAGCCTGGCCGCACGCCTGCAAGGGTTTGGATCTGGCCCGAGAGCAGCAGGAAGCCCGTTCGCGAGAAGCGCAACCCCGCTGTTTGAGCTGGGTGTCGTCGACGCCCACGCCACCCGTCCCGATGTGCAGAGCGGGCCGAGACGTACTACAGGGAGGCGCTGACGCTAGCCGCGAACTCGGCATTCGACCCGTTGTCGCCCACTGCCACCTCGGCCTTGGAAAACTCTACCGACGAGATAGCAAACAGCAGGACGCGCAGCAACAACCTACAACTGCGACGACAATGTTCCGGCAGATGGACATGCGTCTCTGGCCTGGAGCAGGCGGAGGCGCTATAGGGGGACCCGTTTTGAAGGATTCCGAAACCTGGAATCGCAGATGACGAGGGCGTCCCACAGGGTCGCATCCCCTCGGGTCGTCTGCATCGAGGATCTGCGACCACTGGCGCGGCGCAGGGTGCCGAAAGCCGTGTTTGACTATCTGGACGGCGGCGCCGAAGGCGAGGTCACGCTTCGCGAGAATTGCCGCGCCTTTGAGGAGGTGACATTCCGACCGCGCCATGCGGTCGCGATCGCGGAGTGCGATTTGCGGACCCGGGTGTTGGGCTTCGAACTTACCCTCCCCTTCTTGCTTGCCCCTGTCGGATACAGCCGTCTGATGCACTCGGGCGGCGAGGTGGCGGCGGCTCGGGCAGCCGGCAAGGCTGGCACTGCCTATATTCTCTCCACCATTTCGGGGCACAAGCTGGAAGACGTGAAAGCCGGTTCGTCCGGGCCGGTGTTCTACCAGCTCTATCTGATGGGCGGTCGGGCAGCCGCCGAGGCGGTCATTGAACGAGCACGCGTTGCGGGGTTCGCCGTTTTGGTTGTCACCATCGATACCCCCGTCTCGGGGATCCGCGAGCGCGACTATCGGAACGGCATGAAGGAGTTGATCAGTGGCAGCCTGCGCGAGAAGATTCCATTTCTTCCGCAAATACTCTCACGTCCAGGTTGGCTCATCAGTTTTTTACTGGACGGCGGTCTGCCGGCCCTCCCCAACGTGGTCATTCCCGGCAAGGGGCCCATGCCGCTCGTCGATATCAATGCCGCGCTCGCGCGCTCCGCGGTGACGTGGGCCGACCTGCAGTGGATCCGCGACGGTTGGCGCGGTCCGATCGTGATCAAAGGGGTCCTGACCGGCGACGACGCGCGTCGTGCCATTGATGCCGGCGCGGCAGCGATTTCGGTGTCGAATCATGGCGGCCGGCAACTAGACGGCGTCCCGGCCTCATTACGAGCCTTACCAGAGGTGGTAGCCGCGGTGAACGGTCAGGTCGAGGTATGGATGGACGGAGGTATTCGCCGCGGCACCGATATCGTCAAGGCAATGTGCCTCGGAGCTCGCGCGGTCCTCTGTGGACGCGCCTATGCCTATGGCCTTGCCGCATCGGGCGAAGCAGGGATCGCGCGCGCAATTGAGATATTGCGAGCTGATCTGGAGCGCACCCTACGGCTGCTCGGTTGTCCGTCCACTGCCGCCTTGGATCGTTCCTATGTGAATGTCCCAAAGAGCTGGGAGTGAAGCTATGATAATTTGAACTGGCCGCTGTCCCCCGCGGTCTGCGTCGCTCACGCCGCCCTTGACGACGCCTCGGTCGCGGGAACAGTCTCCCCGCAAGAGTACAGTCCCCGCCGCGCGGGTCGCTAGAGGCGGAGCGAAGAGAAGGTTCGCGTCGACCCTGGCATTCACACCGACGCCAGCGTGCGGAGTGGGGGCCGCACATTCCTTCCGGCATCTCACCTCGGGGTCGAAGTTCCGGTAGAGCTGTCGAAGCGCTGGTACGGTGGAATGATCGCCGACTCGCTGAGGAAGACTCCCATGAAGGCGCTGGCCCTTCCGGTCCGTCACGAGTGGCTCGCCCGGGAACGAGCCTACGGGAAGATCGCTATCGAGCCCTTCGAGCCGGGCTTAGCCCTGACGGTCGGCAACGCCTATCGCCGGGTGCTGCTGTCCTCCATCGCCGGCGCGGCGCCGACCTGGGTCAAGATCGAGGGTGTGATGCACGAGTTCTCGCATCTCCCCGGCGTGAGGGAGGACACCGTCGACATCATCCTGAACCTCCGCAAGCTGGTTTTCACCCTGCACGTCGACCGGCCCAAGCTGCTGCGGCTGAAGGTGCAGGGCGAGCGGACGGTCACGGCGCGAGACTTCGGGCCCGACTCGGATGTCGAGATCCAGACGCCCGACGTGATCCTGGCCACGCTGAACAGGGACGCCAACCTCGAGATGGAGCTCTACGTGGAGCGGGGGCGCGGGTACGAGCCGGCGGAGGAGCGAGAGCCCGAAGCCCTGCCCATCAAGGCCCTGCTGATCGATGCCGACTTCTCCCCCGTCAAGCGGGCGAACTTCCACGTCGAAAGCCTCGCGACGCCGTCGGCCTCGCAGGAGCGGCTCATCCTGGAGGTCTGGACCAACGGCGGCGTGACGCCCGAGACGGCCGTGGCCGACGCCTCGCGCATCCTCGCCGACCACTTCGCCCCGCTGATCGATTTCGCGGCGAGGCCGCCGGTCGAGGGCGGCGAGCCTGCCGAGCTTCCGGTGCGCGGCGAGCTGAACGAGCACCTGTTCCGGAGCGTGGACGAGCTAGAGCTGTCGGTACGGCCCTCCAACTGCCTGAAGACCGCCAACATCCGGACCATCGCGGACCTGGTCCAGAAGACGGAGTCCGAGCTCCTCAAGACCAAGAACTTCGGCAAGAAGTCGCTGAACGAGATCAAGACCATCCTGGGAGGGATGGGGCTCTCCCTCGGCATGCGTCTTGATCCCGAAGAGCTGAAGCGCCGACGCGCCCACGACGCGCCCACCATCGCGAGCTAACGCTTCTCTCGCTCCCGATGTCTCCCGGGTCGACTGCCGAAAGCAGTTGAGAAAGCGTATGGCGGACGGCAAACATAGGTTCGAACGGGTTGCTGGCCTCTAGGTCCAGGTTCGGAGCCAATTGGACGCTGCACCGGCCTGGGGAAACCCAGTCCGATTTCCACATTCCCATTAGGATTCCCATGTCGATTCCCGCCTCGTTCTCACGCATTGAGGTGAGTGGGAGGCATCGGGGACCAGATTCGGCGGGATCGGCAACGAGACGATGTCCAACTCGAAGGTGGGGCGAGTCGATTTCGGTGATTGCGGGCCCCCGCAACCACCGAGCGAAGCAGTAGACACTGTGGCGGTCGGCAACAGAATGTATCCGGTAGTGATGGTCACGGATCCAGCGTTTCCTTTCACTTTCGGCCGATTGGAAGGGGATTGAACCTGTCCTACGGTTATGCCTACTGTTATGCCCGCGACTGCCCCAAGCTAGCCTAAGTCAGCCCCCACCAGCCAACACCGGCGCGAAATCTCTGCGGCAAGTTATGAACTTAGCGCATGCTCCTAAGTCGGCAGGCGTACTTCTAAGCCGAGGGTCGGGGGTTCGATTCCCTCCGGGCGCGCCAATCTTCTCAGGTGTTTCCGCATCCTCTCCATTTCCGGCTGTCCCGTCAGCTCCTGTTGCGCCCGGGGAAGTGGCTTGAAGCAGATGTGCTTCGGGATCCCCTTCAGGTCGCGCCTCGACCGATCAGATGCCCATTACCGTTCTGAGGATCCACGAGGCAGCGCCGCGGACAATGCTGTCGCGGGCTTGATGGCCAGTACCGTGTTGTAGGCGTTGCCGAAGACGAACCCCTTGGATGTGTGCCAAATGATTCGTTCCAATTCCACGAACGTGCGCATCTTGAGACGGTACTTCCACAACAGCATGTGTTGAATGAAGTTCCAGGTCAGACCCCAGGCCCAGAATGGCAGTCGCCGATAACGAATCGGGTCGAAGCCGACTCGTCGCGTCTTGTAGACGAGAAGATTGGCGCCGAGAAAATTGTAGCGCCAATTGTCGAAGAAGGCGGTGACGCTCCGGTAATCCTCCTCGCGGCGACAATGATCCAGCGACCCTGGTGAGCGGATCATCAGGCGTCCTCCCGGCTTGAGCAGTCGCCAGCAGCGTGCCAGCCAAGCGTCCAAGTCCTTCGTGTAGCCAATCGATTCCAGCGCATAGATCGAGTCAAAGCTCTCACTCGGGAGATCGAGAGTATCGAAGTCAGTGACGATCGCGCGCACGCGCTCGCCAAACGTCGAAAATTTCCGCCGACAGATGACCGCTTGCGCCAGGGAATTGGTCACGCACACGATTTCTACGTTGTACCGACTGGCGAGATAGGAGGCCGCCGCGCCCGATCCGCACCCGAGCTCCAGCAGCCGCATTCCGTCCTTCGGCCTCAGAAGAGCGCGTTCAGCTTCGTAAGGATACGTAAATACCGCGCGCGGAAAAACGCACGTGCTGTAATTCGCTTGCTCGTCGCGAAATGCGCCGAACACGTCATCGTATGTGCGATTCTCGTCGTCGTGCTTGAGAAAATCGTCCACTCGTGGTGTCCACTCGGCAAGTTGACGCTGCTCGAATTCATTCAACTGGTGCCCAAGCTTGCTTGCGTCTTTCGGATGCGTCACGAGGAGAAACAGGACATAGTGAAAAAGGTTGTATGCCACGAACAACCCGACCGTGATCACCAGGACCAATAGCAGTATCGATACAATGTCCAAGAGTTGCTCCTGTGAACGACGGAAGGGGAGGAGCCCGCGTTGTCAACCTGATGGCCGCTCCTTTGGATCCGTCTGTCATTCGAGGGCGTAGCCGTAACATAACGCAATTTCAGGGCTCTAAGGGCAACGTAGACTTGGGGCTCCGCCGTGTGTGGGCGAGCAACGGACGAAACCGTGCTCTACCGATTCCGGGCACGGAAGAGGACTAGCCTGCCCGGGTGTTACCCAGCCTCATGCCCGCGACTGCCTCCTGAACCAGCCAAGGCCGCTCACCACGGCCAACACCGGGGGCCATCCCCGGGGAAGGGACGACGCCTTCCGATTGGGCAACACCCATTTGGAGGACGTGTAGAAAGATCCTGGAGGCGGTCGAGTGAAACTGAGTTCCGGTAGCTTGACCACCGGCGTCTGAGCTCGGCTGTGCGCCAGCCTACTTCGGTAGAGGGGGATCCTGGACCACCGGCGTCCCACAGCGGGGGCAGTGGGTCCAGCCAGTCTCGAGCGAGTTCCTGCAATGCGTGCATGCGGGCAGCGCCGTCGTGGGTTTCGGCGGTGGGGCCTGCTCTACCTCTGGCTCTGCTCCGATCCCCTTCTTGAATTCCTTCATCGATTTTCCGAGTGACTTCGCGAGGTCCGGCAGCTTGCTCCCCCCGAACAGCACCAGCACGATCACCAGAATCACGAGTAGCTCTTGAGCCCCAAGACCAAACATGCCTGTCTACCTCCCCTTGTGCCGCACGCCCCCTTGTTTCGTATCAAAGCGCCGGCGCATGGGATCAGTGTACCTCGCGAGCCAATCTCCCTCGGCGTGGCATCCTTGCCTTCCCACGACCGTGGGACTACCCTGAAGTTCCATGGTCACCACCTTGGCGCTCCGGTCGATTGAGCGCTGTCGCGCTGGCCAGAATCGTCTGGACACGTCTCGTCGCCTGCTCGCACAAAGTCGCCGCCTCCTCAACCGAGCGTGGTGGATTGCCGGTGCCTCGGATGCCCACGGCGACCTTGGCACGAAGGGCGTCGTCCATATCGTGCGGGAGAATCACGCTGATGATACGTCGAGACCGTCGAACTTCCTGGTCAGTTTTGGCGGAAAGAAGGATGGGATCGGAGTGTTCTATCTTGGTCGGGCCAGTGGCCTCGATCCCCTCGTCTCGCTCCTCCAGATAATAGGCGTCTCGCCGGCCGAGGCGGACACGGCCCTTCACGCGCTCGCGGAAAGACCACAACACGAGATTGCCGACGTAGTGCTCACGCAGGGCACCATCCGCGAACTCGGCTTGTAGCGGTCTGACGTCCCCGGAGAGATGGGGCGGCCGGCCGGAGCGGCTCGGCGGGCACGAGGAGTGATCCTATGGTGGGCCCTGGCGCCCAGACACTTCTCGCAGAGCTACCCCTTCAGCAAATCCAGGAGGTATTGGCCGTAGGCGTTGGGCAGACTGTGGGCGAGCGTCTCGAGCTGGCCAGCAGTGATGAAGCCTTTGTGATAGGCGACCTCTTCGATGCAGGCGACCTTGAGACCCTGACGGAGCTCGATGGTCTCGATGAAGGTGGAGGCCTGCAAGAGCGACTCATGCGTTCCCGTGTCGAGCCACGCGAACCCTCGCGAGAAGGGCTCGACGTGGAGCTGGCCGCGGGTCAGGTACTCGCGGTTGACGTCCGTGATCTCGAGCTCGCCGCGCGGGGAAGGCCTGAGGGCGGCGGCGATGTCGACGACTTGGTTGTCGTAGAAATAGAGGCCCGTTACCGCGAAGTGCGACTTGGGCTTGGCGGGCTTTTCCTCCAGCGATAGCGCGCTTCCCTCCTTGTCGAGCTCAACCACGCCGTAGCGCTCCGGTGATTTTACCGCGTAGGCGAAGACGGTGGCGCCCTCGCGCCGGCTGCCCGCGCGGGTCAGCATTTCCTGGAAGCCCCGTCCATAGAACAGGTTGTCTCCCAGCACGAGCGCCACGTGGTCCTTCCCGACGAATTCCCGGCCGATGATGAAGGCTTGGGCCAGACCCTCGGGCTTCGGCTGCACCGCGTAGCGGATGGAAATGCCGATGCGGCTCCCGTCGCCGAGCAGGCGCTCGAAGCCGCCGATGTCTTCCCGCGTCGAGATGAGGAGGACGTCGCGGATGCCCGCCAGCATGAGGGTGGAGAGCGGATAGTAGACCATCGGCTTGTCGTAGATGGGCAAGAGCTGCTTGCTCACGGCCCGCGTGATGGGATAGAGCCGAGTTCCGGAGCCGCCGGCCAGAATGATTCCCTTTTTGCAAAGTATGGTCCTCATATGGTTTCAAGAGTAGCAAACATCCGCCACTTCTTCTTCATGCACGCGCCACACGCCAGCAATACTCCGGGCCCACCCTTGGGGCCAAGGGAGGGCCAACCATGAAAGCAGACGAACTGATCAGCGAGCTCCGATCGTCGCAGACGGACCTGGCGCGTTTCGTCGCAGCGGTGATTCGTGACAGCATGCCCTACGTCGTGGTGCCGTCCGAGGCGGTGCGCGCGTGGCAGCGCCGGGAGCCCCAGGCGTGGGCGAAGGTGGCGGGCTGGCTGGAAGCGCATCACGTCGCGGTGGTTGCGGTGTAGGCCGAACAAGCGGTCAGGATCGGACGGCGCGCGGCCAGGCACGGTGTGTCTCGTTGGCCACGATGGCGATCGCGGCCGTGATGAGGAGGATGCCCACGCCGAAGGTCAGCCGCGCGAGCGACGGCGCCCATCCGAGCAGATGCAGCTGCCCCAGGAGATAGTTCCAGTCGTGCACGGTACCGTGGCCGCCCAGCAAGGGGAGCGCCTGCGTCTTCGCGTCCGCCATGTAGATGGCCACGTCCGTGATGCTCTCGCCCGTCCAGAAGATCGCCACGGCGAAGGAGGCGAAGTGCCGCTGGTGAAGAAAGGTCAGGGCGCACACGGCAGGCAGGATCACCTGGAGTGCCGGGCCCCCGAGAATATAGAAGAAGCGTGGCAGGATGAGGGCGAAGACGTGGCCGGCCTCGTGAATGACGAGGTCGATGCCGTGAGTGAAGCGCAGGGGGGCGCTCGCCGCGTCGAAGCTGAGCTCTCGCTGGAACACCTGCCAGCCGAGGACGGCGATTACGAGCAGGCCCACGACCCGCCCGGCGACGGCGGCCCGGGCTAGGAGCGGACTCTCAGCCTCCGGCCGTGGCGGCGGGTACGGCGCTCGAGTCGGGATGGCCGTCTCCGTCGATGGCGCAGACCGCCCCCGCGCCGTCGCGATGAATCGACAGATCGCGGATGGTCGGATGCTCGCCACAGACCGGGCACTCCGGATCGCGCTTCAGCTTCACTTCGCGGAAGCGCATCCCGAGGGCGTCGTACGTCAGGAGCCGCCCAATGAGAGGCTCGCCGATGCCGAGGAGAATCTTCACCGCTTCCGTCGCCTGCACCACTCCGATTATTCCTGGGAGCACGCCCAGGACGCCCGCCTCGCTTCAGGAGGGGACGAGGCCCGGTGGGGGCGGTGTCGGATAGAGACAGCGGTAACAGGGCCCCTTGTTCGGGGCGAAGACCGAGGCCATGCCCTCGAACTGGAAGATGGAGCCGTGGACATTGGTCTTGCCCGCGAGATAGCAGGCGTCGTTGACGAGGTAGCGGGTGTCGAAATTGTCCGACCCGTCGATGATGAGATCGTAGTCCTTGATGATGTCCATCACGTTGTCCACGTCGATGCGCGTGGGCAGCTTGATCACTTTCACGTCGGGATTGAGGGCCTGGATGGTCTCCGCCCCCGAGTCCACCTTCGACCGCCCCACGCTGGCCGTCGTGTGGAGGATCTGACGCTGAAGGTTCGACACGTCCACCACGTCGCCGTCCATGAGTCCCATGGTGCCCACGCCTGCTGCGGCCAGATAGAGCGCGGTAGGGGAGCCCAAGCCGCCTGCTCCGATGAGCAGCACCTTGGAGCGCAAGAGCTTGCGCTGTCCCTTCTCGCCGACCTGCGGGAGAAGGAAATGACGGCTGTAGCGCTGGATCTGATCGCCGGAGAGCGGCGTGTCTTTCACCACGGGCAGCCCCGACTGTGCCCAGCGCTGGAAGCCACCTTGGAGATTGGTCACGTTCGTATAGCCGAGATCGTGCAGTGCCTTGGCCGCGAGCATGGAGCGCAGTCCGGTCTGGCAATAGAGCACGACAGGCGTGGAAGGCTCCGGCGCGACCGTGCCGATCCTGAACTCGAGGAACCCGCGGCTGATATTGGTGGCGGCGTCGATGGAGCCGTCGCGATACTCGTCCGGGTCGCGGACATCGACGACGACCACCGGCTCGCCTGCGTCGAGGCGCTTCTTGAGCTCGGCGGGCGGTTGCTCGGGGATGACCTGCCGTGCTTCGCCCAGCATGTCCTTCAAGGTCTTCATGTGCTCACTCCTTGCTTCGATACTCGCTCTGGAATTGGCCGTTTTATGTTACCACCATTCCCGGTCGGATCAAGGTACAACGCCGTCCTTCCTGTCCAAGCGCGGTCAAGACTGCTATAATCGGCAGCGAAATGGAAGGGTTAATCCTCACCGGAGGTCTCATCTCGTGCGCCTGAACGATGAGGCCCAGCGCGCCTTCTCGGTTCAGGACTACGCCGCCCAACCCGCCATCCAGGGCGTGGAGATCGTCGACCTGAAGCGGTTCGCCGACGATGGCGGGAGCCTCACCGAGCTGGGACGTCTCGGCTCGGGTCTTCACGCGGCCTTCGCCGGCTTCGAAGTCAGACAGGTCAACTACAGCGAGATGGACCCCGGCGTGATCAAGGCCTTCCACCTTCACCGGCGGCAGACCGATGTCTGGTTCATCCCGCCCAGCGACAAGATGCTGGTCGTCCTGGTCGACGTGCGGGTGGGGTCGCCGACGGAAAAGGTGGCGCGGCGGCTTCCCATGGGCGACGGCGCCTCGCGGCTCGTGCGTATCCCTCCCGGTGTGGCCCACGGCGTCAAGAACATTGCCGCCTCGCGGGGCCGCATCATCTATTTCGTCGACGTACAGTTCCAGGCCGATCCCGCGGAGTGCGACGAGGGCCGTTTGCCCTGGGATTTCGCGGGCGCGGATATCTGGGACGTCGTCAAAGGATAAATCCCCGTGAAGATACTCGTGACTGGCGGAGCTGGCTTCATCGGCTCCAACTTCGTGCGACATGTGCTCGGCACCCATGCCGAAGACTCCGTGGTCAACCTCGACAAGCTGACGTACGCGGGCAATCTGGAAAACCTGCGCGACGTGGAGAAGGACCCGCGCTACCGCTTCGTGCGAGGCGACATCTGCGACGGCGCCCTCGTGCGTGAGGCCATGGATGGCGTGGACGCGGTGGTGCACTTCGCCGCCGAGACGCACGTGGACCGCTCGAATGCGGGTGCCGACGAATTTCTCAAGACCAATGCGAGCGGGACCTTTACCCTGCTCGAAGCGGCCCGGGAGCGGAAGATCCGGCGCTTCATTGCCATCGGCACCGACGAAGTGTACGGCAGCATCGCCAAGGGCGCCGCGCGGGAGCTCGATCCCCTCAATCCCTCCAACCCGTACTCGGCCTCCAAGGCCGCCGCCGATCTCCTCGCCCGCGCCTACTGGACCACCCATCGGCTGCCCGTGATCGTCACGCGAAGCAGCAACAACTTCGGGCCGTACCAGTATCCGGAGAAGGTCATTCCGCTCTTCATCACCAATGCCCTCGAGGACACGCCCCTGCCTTTGTACGGCGACGGCAAGAACGTGCGCGACTGGCTTTACGTGCTCGACAACTGCGCGGCCATCGATCTCGTCCTGCGTAAGGGCAAGGATGGCGAGATCTACAATATCGGCGGCAGCCACGAGATCGAGAACGTGCTGCTGACCCGGCAGGTTCTCCACCTCCTCGGCAAGCCGGAGAGCCTGATCACCCCCGTGGCGGATCGGCCGGGGCACGACCGACGCTACGCCCTCGACTCGAGCAAGGTGGGAGCGCTCGGCTGGAAGCCCGCGCATTCCTTCGGGGCCGCGCTGGAAGCGACGGTGGCGTGGTACAGGGATCACGAGGCGTGGTGGAAGCCGATCAAGTCCGGCGCGTTCCGTGCCTACTACGAGAAGCAGTACTCCTCCAGATAGCCATGCGCCGGGCTGCTCCTTTTGCCGCCGTGCTCCTGCTCGCGCTGCCCGCGCTGGTCGCGGCTGCGCCGCAGTCCGGCGCCCCCCGGCTCGATCCCACACGCGTCTCGGCGCTGCCCTCGCATATACAGCACGTGGCGCCTGCCGTCATCGGCATTCACGTCGAGGTGCCTTCCGACCGGCCGTCGGCGGCCACCCTCGGCGCGGACCGCTGGGGCAGTGGAGTGCTCTTCGACGCCGCCGGCTATGCGCTGACGGTGAGCTATGTGCTGATCGATGCGGCGCGCATCGAGGTGATGCTGCGCGACGGCCGCAAGGTGGAGGCCAAGGTGGCGGGTCTCGATCTGGAGTCGGGGCTGGGCGTGATCAAGCTCGACGAGCCGGGACCGTGGCCGGCCGCCTCGCTCGGTGACTCGACGAGGATGGCCGTGGGGGATGTGACGGGCACCGTGGGCATGGATGAAGAGGGTGCCCTCATCGCGACGCCGGGCACGGTCAAGTCGATCCGCGCCTTCGCCGCCTCTTGGGAATACATGCTCGATCGTGCGCTCATCGTGGCGCCCTCCAACTCTGCTTTCGGGGGCGCCGCCCTCGTGGATCAGACGGGCGCCGTGGTGGGCATCACGTCGCTTCGACTCGGCGAGGCGTCCTTCGTGAATCTCGCCATTCCGATCGAGCAGTTCCTCGGGGACAAGGAGGAGCTGATCGCCAAGGGCCGCGTGGAGAGCCGGCGCCCACGCCCGTGGTTGGGACTCTACACGCGCGAAACCGACGGCGGGGTGGTAGTGGCGGGCGTGTCACCCATCGGGCCGGCGCGCACGGCGGGGTTCCTCCCCGGCGACCGTATCGTACGGGTGAACGGCGAGGCGATCTCGGGCCAGGCAGACTTCTACCGGCGCCTCTGGCGGGGATGGGCCGGGCAGGAAGTTCAGCTCGTGGTCATGCGCGCGACCCGCCTCGAGGCGATCACCGTGCGTTCCGTGGACCGTTACCGTCTCTTTCAGCCCAAAGACCGGTAAAGCGGCCTGCTGAAGATGCGCGGAGTAGATACCTACCAGGGGCGCGGACTCATCGCCGATCCGATCCACCAGTACATCCTCTATACGCGCCCGGACGGCGTGCCCGGCGAGGCCACGGAGCAGGATCTCCTCGACTCGCCGTGGATGCAGCGGCTGCGGCGCGTGCCGCAGCTGCAATCGGCGCGCTGGGTCTTTCCCGCGGCGGAGCACAGCCGCTTCCAGCATTCGCTGGGCGCCATGCACCTGGCCGGCCGCTTCGCCCAGCAGCTCTACCCATCGCTCAAGGCCGAGTTCCCCGATGCGCCGTCGGGCGCCCTCCTCGAGGAGCTCTTGCGGATGGCGGGACTGCTCCACGACATCGGACACGGGCCCTTCGGCCACTTCTTCGACGACAACTTCCTCGCCGACTTCGGGCTGACCCACGAAATCCTCGGCCAGCGCATCATCCGCGAGCAGATCGCCGATCTGATCCGCGGCCTCCGGCGGAGCCCGGGGGGGCCCTTCGAGCCGGGCGAGGTGATCAATCCGGACTGGATCTGCTACCTCATGGGCAAGGATCGCACCCGGCCGGAAGCCGAGCACCCGCGCTGGCTCGCCCATCTCAAGCCGCTGTTGAGCGGAATCTACACCGCCGACAACATGGACTACGTGCTGCGCGATTCCTACATGTGCGGGGTGGCCGTCGGACCTATCGACATCGAGCGCATCATCTACTACTCGTTCTTCAGCGAGAAAGGCCTCACCCTCGACCGCGGGGGCATCCAGGCCTTCATCATGTTCCTGAACGCCCGGTTCTACATGTACACGAACGTCTACTACCACCGGACCACCCGCGGCATCGACCTGCACCTGAAAGAGATTTTCCGCGACACGATACGACTGATCTTTCCCCACGACCTCAACAAGGACCTGGGGCCGTATCTCCACTTGACGGAGTGGACGCTCCTCGAGGAAGTGGCACGCTGGCAGGACGTGGACGATCCCGAGCGCCGGGCCCTGGGCCAGGAGTGGCGGCACATTCTCGACCGTCGCCTCAAGTGGCGCATGTCCCACGAGGTCGTCCTCGATCTCTTCGAGCCACGCCGGGGCTTCGGCTTCATGAAAGCCGAAGAAGTCGAGCAGCGTGTGCGGGAGCTCTTGCCCCCGGCCATGCGAAACTTCCCGTTCAAGATCGATATGGCGCAGCAGGACCCGCGCCCGCTCAACCCCATCGGCATGCAGGACCGTCAGATCTACGTCTACGACGCGGCCACGCGAAAGGTGGCCGCGGAGCCGCTCATGGAGCTGCTCAAGTACTTGCCGGGCAAGGTCGCGCAGTGTCGCATCTTCGCCACGACCCACGAGCACGACCAGGTCCTGGCGGAGGCGCTCAACCGGGCGCTCGGCGAAGAGCGCTCCGCCCACCCGACCAACCTGTAGTCGTCCATCTCTCGACGAAAGGGCTGACCGATGACTACCTATCGCGGCGTCGACTATTACGGCATGGAGTCCCTCCTGACCGAGGAGCAGCGGATGGTGCAGGACGCCGTCCGGGACTGGGTGGAGAAGGAGTTCGTGCCGGTCGTGAGCCAGCATCACCGCGACGGCACGTTTCCCCTCGAGGTGGCCAAGCCGCTGGGGGAGATGGGCGTTTTCGGGGCCACCCTCAAGGGCTATGGCTGCGCCGGCCTCGACCATGTCGCCTACGGGCTCATCATGCAGGAGCTGGAGAGGGGAGACTCGGGGCTGCGCTCCTTCGCCTCCGTACAGAGCGGGCTTGTCATGTATCCCATCTACACGTACGGCTCGGAAGCGCAGAAGGAGAAGTGGCTGCCCCGGCTCCAGTCCGGCGAGGCGCTCGGCTGCTTCGGCCTCACCGAGCCTGATCACGGATCTGACCCAGGCTCCATGGCCACGCGCGCGGTGAAGAAGGGCAACGAGTACGTGCTCAACGGCACCAAGCTCTGGATCACCAACGGCTCGGTGGCGGACGTGGCCGTGGTCTGGGCCAAGGGCGACGACGGCGAGATCGGCGGCTATCTCGTGGAGCGAGGCACGCCGGGTTTCTCGACCCTCGACATCCACGGCAAGTTCTCCATGCGTGCCTCCATCACCTCCGAGCTCGCCTTCGCCGACTGCAAGATCCCCCTCGAGAACAAGCTGCCGAACGTGAAGGGTCTCCGGGGCCCCCTCGGCTGTCTCTCGCAGGCGCGCTACGGGATCGCGTGGGGAGCGATCGGGGCGGCCATGAGCTGCTACGACTGGGCGCTCCAGTACTCGCAACAGCGCATCCAGTTCGGCAAGCCCATAGGTTCCTTCCAGCTCGTCCAGCAGAAGCTCGTGTGGATGATCACGGAGATCACCAAGGCCCAGCTTCTCTGCCTGCGCCTGGGCCAGCTCAAGGACGAGGGCAAGGCGAGGCCGCAGCAGATCTCCATGGCCAAGCGGAACAATGTGCAGATGGCCCTCGACACCGCGCGCATGGCCCGCGATATCCTGGGCGCGGCCGGCATCGTGGACGAGCACCCGATCATCCGGCACATGATGAACCTGGAGACCGTCAACACCTACGAAGGCACCCACGACATCCACACCCTCATCGTGGGCCGGGACATCACGGGCCTCGACGCCTTCGGCATGTGAGCTCGTCAGTGCCGAGCGTCCCCGAGCGGTCCCTCGCGGTTTTCCCCGGAGGATCGCTCGGAGAGTACAACCTGCCCGCGGATCTCGCGGTGGTGCTGGCCCGGGGCGAGGGCGCCACCGTCTGGGACACCGAGGGCCGCGCCTTCACCGACTTCACCATGGGCTGGGGCTCCGTCCTGCTCGGCCACGCGCACCCGGCCATCGTTGACGCGGTTCGGCGCCAGGCCGGGCTCGGCTCCAACTTCGGGCACGTGACCGCGCCCGCCCTCGAGCTTGCCGAGGAGATCGTCCGCGCCGTCGCCTGCGCGGAGCGCGTGCGCTTCTGCGCGTCCGGCACGGAGGCTACCTCCTATGCCGTCCGCCTCGCCCGCGCCTATACGGGCCGCCCGAAGATTCTGAAGTTCGAGGGCGCCTATCACGGCGCCAACGATGTCGGCACGGTGAGCCTCTTCCCGCAGCGGCTCCTGGATTTCCCGCAGGGCGAGCCGACCTCGGCCGGCTTGGGACCGGGCGCCGCTGCCGATGTGCTGGTGGCTCCGTACAATGATCTCCGGACCACCATTAGCATCCTAGAGGCGCACCGGCACGAGCTGGCGGGCATCATCGTGGAGCCGCTCCATCGGTGCACGTCGCCGCAGCCCGGCTTTCTCCAGGGACTGCGTGAGGCCACCGCCGAGATGGGCCTGCTCCTGATCTTCGACGAGACAGTGACGGGCTTCCGCCTCGCCTACGGCGGGGCACAGGAGTACTACGGCGTCCGCCCTGATCTGGCAACTCTCGGCAAGGCGCTCGGTGGCGGATATCCCATCGGGGTGGTCGCCGGCCGCGGGGACATCATGGACCTCGTGCGCGAAGACCGGATGGGCGATCCTCGCTATGTCTGGTTCGCCTCCAGCATCGGCGGCAACCCCGTCTCGACGGCGGCGGCCTGCGCCACGCTCGCGGAGCTCCGCAAACCGGGCACGTACGCGCGGCTCTTCGCCCTCGGCGAAAGTCTCCGCTCAGGGCTCCGGTCTCTCCTGACGAAAGCGGGGGTGGCGGCGCAGGTGCAAGGCGACGGCCCATTGGCCGCGGTGGTCTTCACCGATCGCGAAGTCGTGGACTATCGGACGGCCCATGCGTCGAATCGCGAGCTGGCCCGCGCCTATCTTCTTGGCCTCTTTCGCCGCGGCATCTTCCTGAATCCGATGTCCACCAAGCTCTATCTCTCGCTCGCCCACACCGATGTCGACATCGAGCGCTTCCTCGACGCCGCGCGGGCGACGCTCGACGAAGACGGCCGCGCCCTGCGCTCCCGCGCGTGAACCTCGGGCAGGGGTCGGCCGCCGAGGGCGGCGTAGAGCTCGACGGTATGCCCATCGGGATCCCGGACACAGAAGCAGGGAGTGTCGACGACCCGCATGGCGGCGGTGGTGTAGCATATGGGTCCATGACTCCCGATCCGAGCGCTCCTGCTGTTGCCCTGCCGAACGCCGCCGCCGCATCCGTCGAGGTCGATCGATCCAGGCCGAACTACCGCCTGCTCAGCCTGCTCGCCCTCGGGCACCTCGTCATCGACACCAATCAGGGCTCGCTGCCCGCGCTCCTGCCCTATCTCAAGACGGCGCTCGGGCTGACGTACACCGCGACGGGTGTCATCGTGCTCATGTCGACTATCACCTCGTCGCTGATCCAGCCGCTCTTCGGTTTTCTCGCCGACCAGACGGCGCGGCGATGGCTCTTGCCGCTGTCCGTGATCCTCTCCGCCTTCGGCATCGCGCTGAGCGGGGTGGCGCCGTCCTACGCCGCCGTTCTGGCTCTCGTGATGCTGAGCGGCTTCGGCGTGGCTGCCTATCACCCCGAAGGCTATCGCACCGCCACCCAGGTGGCGGGAGACAAGAAGGCCACCGGCGTGTCGATCTTCTCGACGGGCGGCAATATCGGCATCGCGGTGGGACCGCCGCTCATCACGGCCCTCATCACGATGTTCGGCATGGCCGGCAGCCTGGGCATGCTCGTGCCCGGACTCCTGGTGGCAATCCTCCTCATGCTGGTGCTCCCGGGACTGTCCCGCCCGCTGCCCGCGCGTACCGACGGCCGGGCCTCCGCCCCGCAGACCATGGTGGGCGCCATGACCTTGCTCGTCCTCGTCATCTCCATTCGCTCGTGGACGCAGCTCGGCTTCACCACCTACATGCCTTTTTATTATCTCGAAGTGCTCAAGGGCGATCCGCGCATGGTGGGTACCCTCCTCGCCGTTTTCCTCGGCTCCGGCGCCGTGGGCACGCTCATCGCCGGGCCGATCGCGGATCGCGTCGGCCACCGCCGCTTCATGGTGAGCGTGTTTTTCCTCGCCGCTCCGCTCGCCATCGCTTTCCTGCTCGTGAGCGGTGTGTGGACGTTCGTGCTCCTGGCCGCCCTCGGCCTCGTGCTCGTTTCCACCTTCACCACCGCCGTGGTGCTGGGGCAGGCGTACATGCCCCGCAATCTCGGCATGGCCTCCGGCCTCATCGTGGGCTTCGCCATCGGCGCGGGCGGGGTGGGCGCTACCGCGCTCGGCTGGGTCGCCGACCGGTGGGGCCTCAGCTCGGCGCTCTGGATCTCCGCCCTCATGCCCATCCTCGGCTGCGCCGTCTCCCTGACCTTGCCCGAGCCGCGCTCACGGTGAGGACGCCCCGAGCGTGAGCGCCCTCGACCGTTTCCAGGACGGGGAGCAGGTCCTGCTCATCGACCAGCGCGGCAAACGCCATCTCGTCTTTTTGCGAAAGGGCGAAACCTTTCACTCGGATCGCGGCTGGATTCAGCACGACGCGATCATCGAGCAGCCGGACGGCTCCTGGGTGCGCACGTCCAAGAACACGCGCTGCCTCGCCCTGCGCCCCACGCTCGCCGAGTACGTGCTCGACATGCCTCGCGGCGCGCAGGTCATCTATCCGAAGGACCTGGCCATGCTGGTCTTCTGGGCGGATATCTTCCCGGGCGCCCGCGTGCTCGAAGCGGGCATGGGCTCTGGCGCGCTGACCCTGGCGCTCTTGCGCGCGGTGGGGCCGGAGGGGAAGGTCATCACCTACGAGCAGCGCGAGGACTTTGCGCGGCGCGCCCTCGCCAATATCCAGATGCGGATGGGCGAGGTATCGAACCTCGCGGTGAGACTGCGTCCCGTGGAAGAGGGGCTCGTCGAGGAGGAGATGGTGGACCGCGCCGTCTTCGATCTTCCCGAGCCCTGGCATCTCGTCGAGCCCGTGACCCGCGTGCTGCGGTCCGGCGGCGTCTTCCTGTCCTATGTCCCCACCATCATCCAGTCTCACCAGCTCTCGGAAGCTCTCCGCAACCATTCCGGCTATTCGCTCGTGGAGACGTTCGAGACGCTGATGCGGCCGTGGAACATCGAGGGCTTGTCGGTGCGTCCCTTCCACCGCATGGTCGCGCATACGGGATTTCTCACCGTGGCGCGGCGCGTGGTGCCGGAGGAGGGTCGAACGCAACCGCAGGTCGAGTATCCCGGGGGCCACTGAGGCGTGCTGGAGCGCTGCTTCGGCCTCGCGCGCGCGGGCGCGAGCGTGGGCAGCGAGGTGCGTGGCGGACTGACCACCTTCATGGTCATGGCCTACATCATTTTCGTGAACCCGGCCATCCTGGGCTTTTCAGGCATTCCCGCGCTCCAGGGGCAGGGCCCGCCCTTCGCGGCGACCCAGGCGGCCACCTGCCTCGTCGCGGGCGTGATGACCATCACCATGGGGCTCGTGGCGAACTATCCTCTGGCCCTCGCTTCGGGCATGGGACTCAACGCCGCCGTTGCCTATCAGCTCGTGGCCGGCATGAAGCTGCCGTGGCAGGCCGCCATGGGCGTGATCGTGCTCGAGGGCGCGGTCATCACCGTGCTCGTGATCAGCGGACTACGCGAGGCGATCATGCAGGCCATTCCCACTTCGCTGAAGCGGGCCATCGGCGTGGGCATAGGACTCTTCGTTCTTTTCATCGGGCTCAATGCCGCGGGCATCGTCAAGCCCGGCCCCCCCGGCGTTCCCATGACCTTGGGCCCGCTGACATCCGCGCCCGTGGCCGTGGCGCTCTTCGGTCTGCTCCTGATGCTCTGGTTCCAGTCCCGGGGCATGACGGGCGGGCTCTTGCTCGGCATCGTGGCCACCACCGTCCTCGCCATGATCGTGAACGCCTGGACGGAAGGGCGGGCTTTCCCGCTCCCGGGTCAGGCGGTGATCCCCAGGTCCTTCGTGGCGCGGCCCGACTTTTCAAGCCTGGGCGCCGGATTCGACTTCTCGGTGTTCGTCCGCGTCGGCGTCATCACCGCCGTCGTGACCATCTTCTCTATCATGCTCTCCGACTTCTTCGACACCATGGGCACGGTGATCGGGGTGGGCGCGGAGGGCGGATGGCTGACGCCGGACGGTACGCTCCCGCGTTTGAATCGCGTGCTCCTCGTGGATTCCGTGGCCGCTATGGCGGGCGGAGCAGCCGGCGCCTCGTCCGCGACCACGTTCGTCGAGTCGGCGGCGGGGGTGGCGGCGGGGGCCCGGACCGGGCTCGCCTCCGTGGTCACCGGTGTGTGCTTTCTCCTCGCCCTCTTCTTCGCGCCGCTCGCCGGCATCGTCCCCGCCCAGGCCACCGCCCCCGCCCTCATTCTCGTGGGATTCCTGATGACGGCGCTCGTGCGCGACATTCCCTTCGGCGATCTGGAGGAGGGGTTCCCCGCCCTCCTCACCGTCACCCTGATGCCGTTCACCTACTCCATCACGGACGGCATCGGCGCGGGCTTCGTCTCCTACTGCCTCATCAAGCTTCTGCGGGGCAAGGGCGCGGAGGTCCACGGCATGATGTACGGCACGGCCGCCGCCTTCGTGATCTACTTCGCGATGCCGGCCATTCGTGCCGTCCTCAGCGCCTAGCCCGTCGCGCGGCCTGTGGTAGGCTAGAGACCTGCCGGGACGACGGGTGATTTCTCCAAGGAGGCCTGGGTGCTGATCGGAGCCATGCGCGAGTACTTCAGGGGGCTGAAGCTCATCCTCCTCTTCGTCATCGTCGCCTTCATCGCGACGTCATTCCTCTACTTCGGCTCGGATAGCCTGCGCACGGGGAATGCGCGCTCGAACGCCATCGCCTCCGTCAACGGCGAGGAGATTCCGCCCGCCCGCTTCCAGCGCGTGCAGCGGAACTACATCGAGTACTATCGCCGCGCCTACCAGCAGGACATCACGCCCGAGATGGCCGAGCGGCTGGGTCTCACCCAGCAGGTCATCAACGACCTGATCCAGGAGGCGCTGATCCTCCAGCAGGCCAAGCTCGAGAGCATCACGGTCAGTGACGAGGAGCTGCGCCTCCGCATCCAATCGATTCCCGCCTTCCAGGACGACGGCCGCTTCTCGCGCGAGCGGTATCTCGCACAGCTCAAGCAGGTGCGTATCGAGCCGTCCGAGTTCGAGGCCGAGGTTCGCCGCGAGATGCTGCGCCAGAAGATGGAGTCCATCGTCAAGGACGGCATCAAGGTCTCCGACGCCGAAGTCGAGCAGGTCTACCACGCACGCTTCGAGCGGGTGCGGGCGGACTGGGCCTTGATCGAGGCCGCGCCCCTCATGGCGCAGGTCACGGTCGGCGATCCCGATGCCGAAGCGTACCTCAAAGCCCACGAGGCGCAGTTCAGCCGCCCCGAGCGCCGCCGCATCCAGTACGTGCAGGTCACGCCCAAGGCCTTCGCCCTCGCGGTGACCGATGCCGACGCGGAGGCGTACTACAAGGAGCACCGGAGCGAGTTCGAGCGGCCGCAGCGGCTCAAGGCATCGCACATCCTCGTGCGGGTACCTCCCACCGGGGGCAGCGAGGCGGAGAACAAATCCAAGGCCAAAGTCGAAGAGGCGATTCGCCGCGCCAAGGGCGGCGAGGACTTCGGCAAGATCGCCAAGGAGCTCTCCGAGGACACGGCCACCGCGCCCCAGGGCGGGGACCTCGGCTTCGTGGGCAAGGGCGAGATGGTGCCGCAGTTCGAGGAAGCGGTGTTCGCGCTCAAGAAGGGCGAGGTCTCATCCCAACCGGTGCGCACGCCGTTCGGCTATCACGCCATCAAGGTCTTCGACGTGCAGGAGGGCGGGGTGCAGCCTTTCCGCGAGATCGCCGCGCGGATCAAGGAAAAGCTCGCGGCGGAGCGCAGCGAGCGCGCCGCGGTGGCCAAGGCCGACGAGGCGCGGGTCGCCCTGGTGGTGGCCAAGGATTTCACCTCGGAAGCGAAGAAGCTCGGTCTCGACGTGAAAGAGGTGACGGCCGCCCGCGGTGACGGGCTCGAGGGCATCGGCCGTGACCAGCAGCTCGAGGAGACCATGTTCGGTCTTGCCGTAGGGGGTGTGTCCACGGTTATCCGGACCCCCGCCGGACTCGTCATCGCCCGCGTCGCGGAGCAGTTCCCGGCCGGCGTGCCGCCCTTCGCGGAGATCAAGGACAAGGTGGTCGAGGCGGTCAAGCGCGAGCGCGCGCAGGTGGCGGCGGAGGAGAAGGCGAAGGCCTTCGCGGCCAGCGTGGGCACGGGGGATTTTCTCGCCATGGCTCGGCGGGACAAACTCCAGGCGGGCGAGACACCGCTGTTCTCGAGAGCCGAGCCACCCAAGGAGAAGGACGTATTGCCGGGTCCGGTGCTCCTCACCGCCCTGCGTACCACCGCGGGGGCGATCGCGGAGCCGGTGCGGGCGGGCGGGGGCGTCTATGTCGTCAAGACGGTGGAAAGGCGCCCCGCGGATCCCCAGGGCTTCGAGAAGGTCCGCGACCAGATGCGCACCCAGCTCCTCGAGTCGAAGCGCAACGAAGCGTGGGCGCGCTGGATCAAGACGCTCTACACCGGCGCCCACGTCAAGATCCAGGGCGAGACGGTTCCCGTCGACAGGTAACCAGCATGTCCATCCAGCGCACGCCCATGACCCGCGAAGGGCACAATCGCCTCAAGGAAGAGCTCGACCGGCTGAAGCGCATCGAGCGGCCCGCCATCACGCGCGCCATCGCCGAGGCGCGGGCCCATGGCGATCTGTCCGAGAACGCCGAGTACCATGCGGCTCGCGAGAAGCAGAGCTTCGTCGAGGCGCGGATCAACGATCTGGAGAGCAAGGTCGGCTCGGCCGACGTCATCGAGCCGCCGACCTCGGGCGATCGCGTCACATTCGGCTCCACGGTGCGCCTCGAAGACCAGGGGGGCAAGGAGTCCCGCTATCAGATCGTGGGCTCCGAGGAATCCGATCCGGCGAGCGGCCGCCTCTCCATCATGGCCCCGCTCGCGCGAGCGCTGATCGGCAAGAAGGTGGGCGATACGGTGACGGCTCAGCTCCCGGGAGGGACGAAGACCTTCGAGATTCTGGAAGCCAACTTCCCCTGGGCTCCCTAACCCTCTCCCCCTCCGGGGAGAGGGCAGGGTGAGGGGACTATCTCAGCGCGTCCCGCAGCTCCCGAGTCAGCGCTTCCACCGTTCCTCGGGTCCCGCCCTGCAGCTTGCTCTTCCACTCGCCTTCGGTCTCGAACCGGCGATCCTTCAGACGATCTCCCCACGGAGCCACCGCCGCGCGAATCGCGTTGTGGTCGTAGGCGTCACGCTTGAGCTCGCGGGCCCGCGCCATGACATCGGGGGCCACCCGGATGAAGGCCCGCAGCGCCGACCCGGTCTTGATCGAATACTTCCGGCCCGCCCACGCGGTCGGGAAGACTCCCGCCACCGCCTTCATATAGTTCAGGAAGAAGCGCTTGGCATTCTGGCGAAGCTCGTTGGTCCGTGCGCCGCCGCCGATCTTCTCCACCGTCTCGAAGAACTCCACGATCTCTTCGGCGAGCGGGGCCTGGGACACTCGCCCGCGCCCCGTGCCGAGCATCTTGATCTCGCCGGCCAGCGGTGAGGTGTCGTCCTCGTTCAGCGAGCGGATCACGTCGTGGGCCAGGGCCTGGTTCGGGTCAGGGTAAAGCTTGCGTCCCGCGAGGCTCACGATGTGCGAGGGGTTGAGGCGTGTGTGTTTGGCGTTGATGGTGACGAAGAGCTCGACGGTCTGCCGTGCGTCAAGCCGGTCGAACAGCACGGCGGGGACCTCGATGCCGAGGTTTTCGCCCGCCTGGGTCAGGGCGTGGAGGGCCAGAAGCCGGTGCTGTCCGTCCAGCACGCGAAGCACCCCGTGCTCCTCGGGGATCTGGAGCAGGCCCAGGTCGTGCTGGCTCGCCATGGGCGTGAAGGTGAAGCGCTTCTCCGACGTGATGATCACCGCGCCCGGAATGGCGGGCAGCGTGCCCGCATCCTTGCAGTCCTTGTAGTAGCTGACGAGCTCGTCGATCTTGCGGCGAATGACCGGCCGCTGATACGCGGCCTCGCTCTCGCCGATACGCTTCTCGAGGGCTTCCCAGTTCACGCGCGAACGGTTGCTCCGCTTGGCTTTGGCTGGTGGTGCTGCCGCGCCCGCATAGCCCAAGACTTCGAACTTGACCAGGCGGTCGATGTCCTTGGCCGAGAAGGAAGCCTGGAAGAATTCCACACCGAACTGCTTCACGCGGTGCGCGGGGACGGTGATCATGACCCTCCTCCACCCTTTCCGGGAGCAGCGTGTCGGGGATCTGGCTGAAGTCTGGGATACTCTAATGGATGGATAAACCCTTGTCAACATTTGCGTTTTTCGAGACTGCCCAATCCCGAATACACCCTACATGGTGTAGCTTGGCTCAACCTTATCCACGATATGTGGGCAACTTGGGGACCGTTTTGATAACCTATTGGAAATATTGAGAATCTGACTAGGACGGCGGTGGATTACGGGAAACTGGTGAATCTTGAAGCAAAAACTGCAAACGACGAGGAGCCTCAGGCGTGGCGGATGAACAGCCACTCAGTCTCCTGATGGATCGCGCGGCGGTCAGCAATGTCGTGCTCGAGTTCGCCCGGTCTCTCGACGGCAAGGACTGGGCCACCTGCCGCCGCTGCCTCCTGGACGAGATCGAAACCGACTATTCCGATCTGCGCGGCGAGCCGCCGTCACGAGTCCAGGCCGACGACTTCGTGGCGAAGCGGCGAGTGGCGCTGGAGCGGCTCAAGACCCTACACCTGAGCACGAATCATCAGGTCACCGTGGACGGAGACCGCGCGACCTGTGTATCGGCAGGAGTCATACACCGCCTCCGGCCCGAAGACGGCGAACGCTTCGACACCTACTGCACCTACACCCACTCCCTCGCGCGCACTCCCGCCGGCTGGAAGATCGCCAAGGTCAAGCAAGCCGTCCACTGGAACACCGGCAACCCCGAAGTCCACGCCGGCACCAAGCGTTAGCTAATTTCCCATCGCCTTTCCCGGGGGGCCACTCGTGAGATCGGGCGGGTGGCGTCGGGGTGGCGGCGGCGCGGCCGGCGGAGTGGGCCCTTCCCGAGTGCGCGCAGCCCGCAGGGCTGCGATTCACGACGGGTAGGGTGGCGAAGCCGGTCGCGCGGCCGCCACCCCGGCGACAGGACCCGCCCGCCTCGCGTAAGCGAGTTCGTGTTCCACCCACTATCGAGAGCGGAGGAAGTCGAAGTCGCAGCCGAGGTCGGCCTGGAGCACATGGTCCATGTAGAGCTTACGGTAGCCGCGCGCCGGAACGTCGACCGCGTGTCGCGCCATCTAAAATGTTACCGAGCGGGGATCGTCGCGCCATTTGTGATGTTACTTTCCCCAGTCTATGGAGACAGCCATCATGAGTGCGCGAGTCAAGCAGGAGTATGTGCAGGCTATCTATCACCGGTACCGGAGCGCCCGACGCCCAGAGAAGCAGAGGATCTTGGACGAGTTCTGTCAGGTGACCGGGCATCACCGCAAGC
>Ga0137363_10000400_pt1 | contig 24344 bp, 21 predicted proteins | sample MadtaG_FD_104800 | JGI IMG/M metagenome (GOLD analysis project Ga0137363, IMG submission 104800) | Vadose zone soil microbial communities from Angelo Coast Range Reserve, California, USA - Mad1_115_16 metaG | ecosystem: Environmental > Terrestrial > Soil > Vadose zone | place: USA: California...
AAACTCGCGCGCTACTACGCTGCCATTTGTCTTGAGGACCTTGAGCGCCAGAATCAGGCACTCGAGGAATTAAAAAAGATCAGCAACAGCAGCGACAAAGAGCTCGCGGCGATGGCGCAGTACCAGACGGCGATTATTTATGCCCGTACTGGCAAGACCGATGATGCGGTCAAGACGTTTCGTGCCGTGGCGGACAGGCAAAGCGCTCTCGTACCGCGGCCTCTCGCGCTCTTGGAGCTTGCCGGCGTCCTTCGCAATTCCAATCCCAAGGAAGCTGCCAGCCTCTACCAGCAGATTAAGAAGGAATTCCCGGACTCTGCTGTCGCGGATCAAGCCGATCGCGGTCTGGATGCTCTTTCGCCGAAATCCTGATCCCTTTCACGTGTAATCATTCACGCGGATCAGCCGGAATATGGTGGAGCGGCCCATCGAACAGATCCCCACTGCAGCTCCCTGGTCCATGCGTGCTGAAGAGTCCCGCGGCCGCCGCTATCCTGAGCCACCGCATCCCTACCGCAGTGTCTACGCGCGGGACCGCGATCGCATCATCCATTCCCGCGCTTTTCGCAGGCTGGAAGCCAAGACGCAGGTTTTCACGACGCGTTTTTCCGACCATTTTCGCAATCGGCTGACGCACACATTGGAAGTTGCGCAGATCGCCCGCACCGTCGCCGCAGCGCTCGGGCTGAACACCGAGCTCGCCGAGGCCCTCGCCCTGGTACACGACATCGGCCATCCTCCGTTCGGCCATGCCGGCGAGCGCAAGCTCGACGAGTTGATGCGCGCGCAAGGCAGCCGCTTCAATCATAATCTCCACGCCCTGCGAATCGTCGAACAGTTCGAGCAGCGTTATCTCGATTTTCCCGGGTTGAATCTTACGTTTGAAGTTCGCGAAGGCATCATCAAGCATTCTCGCGATTATTCCGCCGCCGAATTTCCGCAGCTCCGAGAATACCTTCTCGATTCGCGCCCTCCCCTCGAAGCGCAGCTCATCGATTGGGTGGATGAAATTGCTTACAACACCGCGGATCTTGACGATGCCCTCGAAGCCGAGCTTCTTGATCTTGGCCTTCTTGGCAAGGAGGTCCCGTTTTTTGAAGAGATTCACGGAAAAATCGCGATGGGGCATCCGGGCGCGCGCGAAAAACTGCTTTTCAATGAGACCCTCAGACAAGTATTGAATTTCTTTGCGAGTGACCTGGTGTTCTTCACCAAGACTCGCGTCCAATCTTCGAATGTTTCTTCAGTTGAAGACGTCCGCTCGCATCCAAATCGATTGGCTGGCTTTAGCGAATCAGTCGCTGAGAACAACGCCGATCTAAAACGGTTCCTCTTCAAACATATTTATGATCATCCCTCCATCGCCGAGGACCGCGATCGCTCCGTGAACTACCTCGAAGCACTGTTCGCCCATTATTTGGCGTCGCCCGGTTCCATGCCTGCCTTTTATGAAGAGCTGGCGCAAATGGAATCGCGCCACATCATCGTTTGTGATTACATCGCTGGAATGACCGACCAATTCCTTCTTCGCCGTCATCTAGAACACTTCGGCGATGCTGGTTCCGGGGAATCCATGTAATCTCGTTGACGACCGGAGAATTCCTGTGCCAGACATAAGCCAAATCCTCGAAGCACTGGAAAAAACCTACGGGCTCCAGCGTTTAGCTGGTCCCACGGATCCCTACGAAATGATCGTTTACTTGAATTGCGGATATCCTGCCAGTGATGCTTCTTGCTTGAAAGGATTTGACGCCTTAGAGGAGGAAGTGGGGTTGACGCCGAGAGAAATTCTAGCGGCCTCGCCGGCATCGCTGGCAAAGTTATTGCGGCTCGGCGGAATCCAGCCGGAGTTGCGCGCCGCCAGATTGCAGGAAATCGCGCGCAAGGTAAAAGCCGAGTTTGGTGGCGATCTCAAAGCTGCGTTGAAGAAAAGGTTGCAGTTGGAAAAAGAACAAACCGGCAGGGCAATTCGCGCTGCCAAACGGGTGCTTCAGGAGTTTCCCGTAATTGGAGAGCCCAGCGCCGAAAAGATCCTGCTGTTTTCAAAGCTCGTGCCCGTGGCAGCCGTTCCCTCGGCGTTCGTCGAGGTCCCCGCAAGGCTGTGGTTTGGCGAGGCCGGAAAGAACTATGCCGCGGACTACCGCGCCGCTCGCGAAATCTTGCACGGTGGCTTACCGGAAACGTTTGAAGCTCGACAAAAAGCCTATCTACTCCTGAAAAAACACGGCCAGCAGACCTGCAAGCGGTCCAGGCCGAAATGCGAAATCTGCCCACTAACGGGACAATGCGCCTACATTCAGATGCAGGCGTCGGATCGTAATGTTGTCTAACTCTGGATTATTCCGAAAAAATTGCCCCACTTTCCTGCAATCGAAAAGTGGGGCAGTCCATCCAAGTAGAACAACTCGCGTATTCAACGACGTTTCTCCGTCGGCGAACCTAGAAGCGAATAAATGGTCCGAAGGCAACGCGTGGATTGTGATGGGCCCCGCCCGCGAAGTAGATTTCGTCGCCGGCCTCTAAGCGCAGTCCCACCGGGCCGATGCGCCCTTCCAGTCCAGCGCCGGGATAGAGTGTTCCGCTCACACTGTTCGCCCGCAAGTTATCAACGGAACTGACAAATCCCGCGAAACCAGCCGGTCGAGGATCCAGCCGGAAATTCACAAAACCACCCTTCACCATCAAGAAAGGACGGATCGCGCCGTGGCCTGCAACGATTTTCGGGCCAAACAGACCATGGAGCACCTTCAAGTTGCTGTTCTGAAACACCACAGCCCCTCCGCTCGTATTCGTGAAGCCCTCCGTGAACGCCTGTTGGAAGTCATAGCTCATCTCGCCTTCAAGCATGACGTGTGAAAATGCTTTGTACCCTACCCGTGCTCCAAGCCCCGCCAAGTTGGTCTTCGTCTGCGAGATGCGGAAATAGTCGCCATACGCCCCTACCTGAAGATGATCTTGAGCCGAGGCCAGCGGTACCAGCCAGCCTGCCAGAAATAGCAGAAGTGCGACACGCTTCATTCGTGTTCTCCTTGCAGAGATTTAGTAGGAATTACAAAAAGCAGCGGCTGGCTCCGATGGGAGGTCTGCTTTCCTTACTTAGATGGCTTCGCGCACGAGAGAGTTGCCAGCTGGTCTGACGAGGCTTGCACTCAAGACCCTCGTGCCAGCGTCAGAAAGAGCGTCAGATAACGCTTAAGTTTTTGCGTGATGAGGAAATTCTCCTTCACGTGATGGTGCCCGTGTTCGCCAAGTTTCGCCGCTATTTCCGGATGGGAAAGCAAAAAGCGAATCTGGTACGCAGTGCCTTCCACGGAATGGGCCAGCAGCCCGGTGTGTTTGTGGATGATTTGAATCGGGATGCCGCCTACGGCGGAAGCTACCACTGGTTTTTTCTTCCACAGCGCCTCGGAAACAGTCAGGCCGAAACCTTCGCGCAAGCTTTTCTGGACCACGATCGTCGAAGCTCGTTGCAGCGCATTAACTTCCAGCGGCGCCCACGCAGGCAGCTCAATCACCTTAATGTCCGGATCGTTGTCCGCTTCGCGCAATACTTCTTTCAACACAATCGAGCCCTCGGGATCGTCCGAGGCGCTGCCCCCCGCCAGAATCAGTTGGCAATCGAAATATCGCTTCACGATACGGTATGCGCGGATCACACCCACCGGATCTTTAAGCCGGTCGAAGCGTGAAATTTGCGTAAGAATAGGGCGCTGCGGATCGATGTTGTAGCGGGCCAGGATTTGCGCGACAAACACTGCGTCAAGGTCGCAGTTTTTCTCTGAAAGCGGATCGATGGCCGGATAAAAAAGATACTGGGGGATCGCAAGCTGTCTGGAAAATTCAGGCGAAGAAAACATCGCACCGTCGTAACGTGAAACGAATTTTTCCAGGAAATCCCACACTGCCCGGTGCGGGTGCGAGAGATCGATGTGGCAGCGCCATACCCAGTGATTTGAGCCGGGGTTGCGTGCGTCAATCAGCGCCGCCGGTTGGGGATCGTGAATCATCACGAATTCAGCGTCAAGAGGGAGCGTCCCGCGATTGCGCTCGTTATACGCGAGAAAAACTTCGAAATCCTTTGGGCTCGCATGATAGGGCGCGCCGTGCAAAGCATTGTGAAATGACTTCGTCACCTCAAAGAAATCCTCGCCGCCCGTCATCACATTCCATCTAATGTTGAGCTCCAGTTCCTCCGCCAGAGGCACCAGCCGGTTGAGAATTTCCGCTACTCCGCCTCCAACCGCCGTGGAATTGATCATCTCCATGCTGCGCCCGCGCAACGGTTTCGCCAAGGCGCGCAGTTCCTCGATTTCCCCCGCGCCCAGCAGTTCGGCATATTCATCGAGAGGGATGCGCGTGAGCGCTAGCGTCTCGCTCATGCTTTTCTCCTTTCCCGGTCGATCAGCCGCAGCAGCTTGGAACGCGTGCTGTCCAGCGTATTGGTGTAAATGTCGATGTGATTCACGCTGTCCGCGAGCGTCCGGAGTCCTAATCCATCGGAAAGCCAGTGCGAGAAGTCGTTCGTCCGCAACTGCAGCCGCAGGCGTGAGGAAATGAAGTGAAAGTAGAAACCTGCGTGGCTCAGATGCGCGACGCCGTCTCGAAACTCGTCCAGTGTTCGCGCGCTTCGCCCCAGCGGAGCGGTGACTTCCACGCTTTCGCAGAAGTAAAATCGTTCCAGTGCGGACTGGCCTGCAAAATGGGGAAACGCTGTGCAAAAATCTCGCACAACGCGGCAGAGATCACTCCTCAGTGCGGCGATGGAGACGTAGTCGCGAATGTCCAAGGCGGCGAGCTGTTCCGCCAGGTCGTTCCGGTTCGTGTCCGCAAGCACCCATTGCGCGAAATCGTTCGAAAAACCCTCGGTGAGGAAGTGATGGCTCCCGAGAGTCTGATAGGCGTGATGAAAAATGGAGGCGTCACTGCAACTCTCCAGCCCCGTGAGCAGTTCCGCGAGAGTTCCTGCCGATTGGTTGCCGATTCGCGTGAGATAGGAAACTGTAAAGAATTCGAATGGAGTCTCCGCCGCATTCATCCGATGGATTCCTTCCCTTTGAAAAATGTGGCAGTGCTTTTGCTGCGCTGCATAGCCGGAGAGGTGACTCGATCCGCTCTGATCATGTGGCCTGCGATGCCTCCACACGCTCCTGCAGGTCAACGCGAATCTCCGTGAGATCGGACAGTAGATTCGCGGCCCACCGGTAGATGTTGTGCTCCCGTACCATACGCCTCATCCGCTGCATCCGCCGGGCTTGTTCCTCTTCCGGCATTTCCAGCGCGCGATGGATGCACTCCGCAAGTTGTGAAACGTCGTACGGATTCACCAGCAGGGCATCAGAGAGCTCATGCGCCGCGCCTGCAAAGGTGCTGAGAATAAGCGCCCCGCGTTCGTCGTCGCGCGAAGCCACGTATTCCTTGGCCACCAGGTTCATTCCATCGTGCAGCGAAGTCACCATGCAGAACGACGAAGCTCGGTAAAAGCGCGCAATCTCCTCGTGCGAATGATGCTTCTTCCGGAATACGATGGGTTTCCATCGCGCCGTCTGGAAGCGCGCATTGATGCGCTCCACCTCGACTCCAACTTCGTCCAGAAAACTCTTGTAGCGTTCGATGTCGGTTCGGCTCGGCGCGCCGATTTGAACGAAGGTGAACCTCTGCCTGTAAGCGGGATTGATCTCAAAAAAACGCTCCAGTGCGCGGAACCGCTCGAGAATTCCCTTGGTATAATCCACGCGATCGACGCCAACTCCGAGGAGCGAGGCCTCCACATTCATTTCCTCGCAGAGCGCCGCGCGTTCCTCGCCGGAGTTGCGCGATTCGCCGGCCGCATGTCCATTCTCTGGAAACGCCACGCTGATGGGATAAGGCCGTACCCGGGTGATGTGCCCTTGCCGATTCACGGCAAAGCGGTCCCACTCCGTCAGCGCTTCCAGAGCGCGGTCCACCGTCTCCAGAAAATTGTTGCAGTGCGACTGAATATGAAATCCGATCAAGTCCGCGCCAAGCAGGCCGTCAACTAGTTCTCGCTGCCACGGACAAATTCCGAAAACCTCCGCGTTCGGCCACGGAATATGCCAGAAGATCGCTACTCGCGCGTCCGGCCGGGCGTCCTTGACCATTCGCGGCAGCAGCGCGAAGTGATAATCCTGCGCCAGAAGGATCGGCGATTCCGTGCCGTCCATTTCCTGCAAGACCACGTCCGCGAACCGCCGGTTGATTTTTTGATACTGCAGCCAGTCCTCCGGGCGAAACACGGGGCGTGTGTGCGCAATGTGCGAGAGCGGCCACAAACCTTCATTCGAAAATCCCTCGTAGTATCCTTTGTCTTCCTCGTCGCTCAGCCACACGCGCCGCAGCGTGTAGCTCGGATGGTCCGGCGGTACCCGTAGGTGATCGCTTGCATCCACTACCGCACGGTCGGCGTTGCCCGACCCATTTGCGATCCACGTTCCATTGCACGCCAGCAGCACCGGTTCGAGCGCGGTCACCAAGCCGCTCGCCGGCACGATCATGTTGATGGATCTGTCTTTTTCGCTGTAGACGTGCATGTATGGCTCGCGGTTCGATACTACGAACAGCGGTGTGTCCTGCAACTTGTTCCGCAAGCTCACCCGCAAACGTTCCGCTGTCCAGGTCGAGGAGTTCGAATCGCGCAGGCGCGCTTCTTCCTCCGCGACTGCTCGCGCCGCATTCAGATCGTTCGCCAGGTGTGTCACTTCGTGGTGCAGTTGATCGAGAATTTCGCCTTTCGGCAAAGTTGGCGCTGCGCTCGCCTGTCCTGTCCGAAGCGTTCGCAGCCACGTCGCCGTGCGCGTCAGCGGCCCTGTAAACGTCCATCGCACCAGCACCAGAGCGAGCCCCGTGATCAAAATGGTCTGAACGAAAGCGTTCAGCAGGGAATCGCGGAGCGTCCGCAAAACCTGCTTATCGATGTAGCTGGTGTCGTGGAAGAGTGCCAGTACGCCCACCACTCGACCATCCCGATGAAGTGGCAACGCATAAATGTGCACGGGAACTTCTTCTTCCGGGCGAAGCGAAGCAGTCTGTTCCGCGCTCAGGAATTCTCCCATGCCGGTGTCCTCTTGGGCGGCCCGCGCCGCAGCCGTTGGACGCAATCGAAAGGCCGGCGCCATCCCGGGCGTGATCGCTAGCGGAGAGCCGGCGCTGCCGTACACGGCTACGCCTTTTAAGTGTTCGCGCTGGCCGAAGCGCTCCACAAGACGTTGCAAACTCCGCTCCGGCGCACGCTGTTCGAGTACCGGCTCTACGCTTTCCTGGAGGCTTTCTCCGAGAATCTCCGCTCGGCGCGAAAGGTCGTTGCGTAGAAGGTGTTTTTCCCTCCGCACCTGGTAACCGGCAAATAGCAAAGACACTAGGGCAACGCTCACGATCAGCGGCAGAACAATTTTGAGTGTCGTGCGCATTGCGAGCCCTCACGGGGATATTCAGAAAAATGCCGCCAGGGGCTGGGAGGCCGGCGGCCACAGTCTAGTCGAAAAGATAGATTTCCAACATGACAAAGGGCACGAATTGAGCCAAAACAGAATAGATTTCCTCAGGTCCACGTAACATATTTACAATCAATAAGATGAGGGAAGAGGAGCAAGGGGCGACAAACAAGTTGGGCGTACTAGTGCTATGCAATTCTTGCTTCCTTTGTGCTTTCCACTGCAGGATTGACCCTAGTCTCACTTAAAAGTAGGATTTGGCTGCAATTTCGACTGGTTCGCGGGATCGGCGGGAAAGAGCGGAGGAATACCGTGTACTGTTCCAAGTGCGGTGCGGCCATGGCAGAGGGCTCATCTTTTTGTTCGAATTGCGGCCAATCGTTCACCGTCGCCGCCGCGCTGCCTCGAGCGCCGATCCTGAGCGGTGCCGCTGTAGCGCAGCTCGGGGACGCAGGCTCCGCTCCTGTTGCCGCGTATGCCGGTTACGCGGCTGTACCCCGCGTCGAATACGCGGGCTTTTGGATGCGTTTCTTAGCCCTCCTCATTGACAACGTGGTCATGGGTCTCGCCTTCGTCTTGATTTTGATCCCTCTGATTTTTCTTACGGGCTTGCAAGGATTCATTGGCGAGTTCCATCCCAACGAAGACCTGAACGACGCTGGCATTTTCATGCTCGTCAGTCTCGTCTTTCTTGTCGCCACTGCCAGCCTGCTCTTGACTTGGCTCTACCACGCCCTCATGGAGAGCTCCGAGTGGCAAGCTACGCTCGGGAAAAAGGCTCTTGGCCTGGTCGTAACCGATATGGCCGGACAGCGCCTCAGCTTCGGCCGTGCGACCGGCAGGCACTTCGGCAAAATCGTCACGAACTTGATCCCCGCGTTCATCGGATACATCATGGCCGGCTTCACCGAAAAAAAGCAGGCCCTCCACGATATGCTGGCGGGCTGTCTGGTGCTTCGTCGAAATATTTGAAGAAAAGCCATAAACGCCGCGTCACTTTGCCGGGCCGACTCACGCAGCGAGTCGCGGGCGCCTGAAACAATCGGTCGCAATCTTGCGGTGTTCCATCTTAGGATGTGATGAGCATTCCGGCCGCTGCCACCGTCATGACCCCAAAGGTGGCCCAACCTAAAGACCTGAGGAGCGGCGAATTCACCCGCTTACCCATTACTTTTTCGCTGCTGGTCAGGAGGATGACCAGCAGAATCAGTGGCGGTGCCAGTAGCCCATTGATAACCGCCGACCAGAAGAGCATTTTTACCGCATTAAGGCCGGCGAAATTCAGCGCCAGCCCCAACGCCATGGCTACGGCCATCACCCCATAGAACTTGCGCGCGCTTTTTGGCTTGTCAGCCATGGACCCGCGCCATGCTGCTCCTTCTGTGACCGCATACGCACACGAGCCCACGAGGACCGGAACTCCCAGCATTCCAGTTCCAATCAGCCCCAACGTGAAGAGCAGGTAGGCCCCGTCGCCGGCCAGAGGACGCAGAGCTTCGGCGGCTTGCCGGGCCGTGGTGATGTTGGTCTGCCCGTGCGCATGTAGAGTGGCGGCCGTGGTTAGAATAATGAAATACATGATGAAGTTCGAAAAAAACATTCCTGCGATCGTGTCGGCGCGCGCTGTTCTCAATTCCCCGGCGGTCGCACCTTTACTCTGTGCCGGCGTTCGTCCCTTGGCTCGTTCTTCTTCCACCTCCTCGGCCGCCTGCCAAAAGAACAGATAAGGAGAAATTGTAGTGCCCAAAATGGCCACGAGCACCGCCAGGAATCCGCGTGACCACTCCAGATGCGGGACGAAGGTCACTGCCAGCGCATGTCTCCAATCGACGTGGGCGAAAAACGAAGCCAGCACATAGGTGAACAACACCAGCGTCAACCACTTGAAAATCTTTGCGATCTTCTTGTAGGAAATCCAAATCAACAATCCAATGATCAAGAACGCATAAACTGGAATCCAGACGAGGGTTGGAATTCCGCTAATGAGTTGCGTGGCCTCTGCCATGCCACCGAGATCAGCGCCGATATTGATAACGTTGGCGACCACCAGAATCGAGCAGGCTCCCCAGAGTACCCACCGCGGATAATAAATCCGCACCGCGGCGGCTAGTCCCCTTCCAGTAACCATCCCCAGCCGGGCGCACATCAACTGCACCGCGGCCATTAGCGGAAACGTGAGCAGCGCGATCCACAGCGTGCCGTATCCGTACGCCGCTCCAGCGACGGAGTACGTCGAGATTCCCGAAGGATCATCGTCAGCCGCGCCGGTGATTAGTCCGGGCCCCAGGACACCAAAGGATCTCTTCAATAGATTTTGTTTTTTGCCGGGTTCGGCATTCTTGGCAGGAAGATTCTTTCTCGCTGTCATTGGCGTCAGAAGTGGAACTCGCCCATCTGCGTGTCCATGCCGTCTGCACTACTATGCGACAGTGAATTCTCTGATCGTTGAAAATACTTGCAAGATTCGCAGAAACGCCAGATTCCGCCGTACCGCTATCCTGCCGCATCTCTCTGACGCGTTACTATTACACCCGTAAGAATTCCAATGCCTAAGAGCACGATCGCGCCAACGGCGATCCAGTGCCCGGGCATGTGCACCAGGTACCCCGGGGTAAATCAGTCCGCCGATCAAGATGGCAAACCCTATCGCGCAAAGTCCAAACGACATTGCAGCTCCTTCTGGCGCCGACCGCCGGATCAGTTGCTCTACATCTTAGGCGTTCTGAAAAAGGCATTGCTGTGCTCTTGCGTACACATTTGAATCGCGGCCAAAGGCACCGTTCGGCAACTAAACCGCGCCGCACGGATTGCCAAGCCCAGGAACGCCAAGGTGGCAAAAACGCGCAGGGGCAGGACGCCCTTCCTTGACTTGCCGCCAACCCGACTCAATAATGGTAAAGCATGAGCGTACGCGCCGGAGGCGCTGAAGACATGTTCCTTGACGTTAAGGAATTAGCCGTCCGCAAGCTGCGCATCCGGAAGACCTATGCCCCGGGCAGCATTGATTTTCACTCGGCAGAGATCAAGCAGGTCGAGCCGCTCGAAGTCAACGCCACGGCAGAGCTCCTGGAATCGCAGATTCGCATCGAGGGCAGCCTCGAAACGAAGATCGAACTGGTGTGCGCGCGCTGCCTCGAACCGGTCGTCGAAGACGTCAGCCGCTCCTTCGACCTCTTTTACGCCCCGCTTCCCAAGGAAGCCAAGCCGAAAGAAGACCGGCTCAAGGACGACGACACCGAGATCGGTTTTTACGATGGCTCAGGGCTCTTCCTGGCGGACGTCATTAAGGAGCAGGTGCTTCTGGCATTGCCATTAAAAGTCATTTGCCAGAGCGACTGCCGGGGGCTGTGCCCTAATTGCGGCGCGAACCTGAACCACGAAGAGTGCCGCTGTGAGACCCACGCGACGGACCCTCGAATGGCCCCTCTCGCGCGCCTCAAGCAGGACTGGCTCAAGAAACAATAGTTTCCCCGGGCTACCAAGCCCGATATAATCCGCCTACGACGGCGGCAAAAAAGAGGTGTATTGCTATGCCTAACCCAAAACGACGGCATTCGAAGCGCCGAACCAGCACAAGGCGCGCGAACGACTTTTTGACCAAACCCTCGCTCGCAAAGTGTCCGAATTGCCACGAAATGAAGCAGCCGCACCAGGTTTGCCCTCATTGCGGACAATACAAGGGCAAAGCGGCGCAAGAAGCGGCATCCTAAGGACTTCGCGTTTCTCTCGCTTAGCCTGCGGACAAACATCCCATGATCACCATCGCCGTTGACGCCATGGGCGGAGACCACGCGCCCCGTCCCGAGGTCGAGGGCAGTGTACTGGCTGCACGTGAGCTTGGTGTGCGAGTATTGCTGGTCGGCCAGCCGAACGTGGTCCGTTTGGAACTGGCAAGACACGCTTCCCCCAGCTTGCCTATTGAGATCGTGTCCGCCAGCGAAGTGATCAGCATGCAGGATCACCCGGCCCAGGCGTTTCGCCGCAAGAAAGATAGTTCGGTTCACGTCGCCGCCCGCCTCGTTCGCGAGGCCAAGGCTGACGGCATGGTCAGCGCCGGGAACACAGGCGCGGTAATGACGGTGGCAAAGTTTCTCCTGGGCACTCTCGAATCCGTGGATCGCGTGGCCCTCGCCGCTCCTTTCCCGAATGCCAAGGGCGGCGTTTCCGTGCTTCTCGACGTCGGCGCCAATGTGGATTCGAAGCCCGAGCACCTCGTTCAGTTCGCGGTCATGGGCGAAGTCTATTACCGGGCCACTTTCGGTAACCGCCGCCCGCGCGTCGGTTTGCTCTCTGTGGGCGAAGAAGAAATCAAGGGCAACGAGCTGACGCGCGAGGTGTATGTGCGGCTGAAGAAGAGTCCGGTGCATTTTGTCGGTAATGTCGAAGGCGGGGATCTGTTTTCCGGCAATGTGGATGTGATTGTCAGCGATGGTTTCGTCGGCAACATCGCGCTGAAAATTTGCGAAGGTCTGGCGTTTCAAATTTTTGGCCTGCTGCGGAAGTCCATCAACAGCTCACTCGTCTCGCAGGTGGGCGGGATGCTTTCGAAAGGCGCCTTCAAGGCCCTGCGAAAGACCATTGACTACACCGAGTATGGCGGAGCGCCGCTCTTGGGTGTGCGCGGCGTTTGCGTCATCGGCCACGGCCGTTCGAACGCCAACGCCGTTAAAAACGCCATTCGCGTGGCCGCAGGCCTTGCTCGCGCGGGTATGAACGAGAAAATCGAACAGGAGCTCTCCGCCGCAGGCGTCCTCGTCTGACGGCCGAAGAGTAAGGATTAGCTATGGGCAAAGTCGCATTCGTCTTTCCGGGGCAAGCTTCGCAATACCCCGGCATGGGTAAGGAACTTGCGGAAAAATACCCGGCCGCGCGCGCCGTTTTTGACGAAGCCGATCAGGCTTTGGGTTTCTCCATTTCGAAAATGTGCTTCGACGGCTCCGAGGAAGACCTCAAGCTCACTGCCAACACGCAGCCCGCGATTTTGACCTGCTCCATTGCCGTCTTTCGCGTCCTCGCGGAGAAGGGCGTAACGCCCGATTTCGTTGCCGGCCACAGCCTCGGTGAATATTCGGCTCTCGTCGCCGCAGGTGTAGTGAAATTCTCCGACGCTGTACGGCTCGTTCGCAAACGCGGCACCTACATGCAGGAGGCGGTTCCTGCAGGCGTCGGCGCAATGGCTGCCATTATGGGCTTGTCTCCCGCAGTCGTAGCCGACGCCTGCAAGCGCGCCAGCGAAGGCGAAATTTGCTCCGCGGCAAACTTGAATTCGCCGGAACAAACGGTTATCTCCGGCCATGCCGCCGCTGTCAAGCGTGCCGTCGAGATTGCTTCCCAGCTCGGCGCCAAGCGCGCCGTCATTCTCGCCGTCTCCGTGCCATTCCATTCCGCGCTCATGATGCCCGCGCAAGTAAAATTGGAAATAGACCTGAAACAAACCGCATTCGCCCCGTTGCGCGTCCCGCTCGTCACCAACGTGGATGCCGACACGATCGAAACCGGCGACGAAGCCCGCGAAGCTCTCATCCGCCAGGTCACCATGCCCGTCCGCTGGCAGGAATCCGTTCGCCTTCTGATTGACGAAGGCGTGAACACCTTTGTCGAAGTTGGCCCCGGCCGTGTGTTAACTGGACTGCTCCGCCAAATCGAACGGTCCGTCTCCACTCTGAACGTCGAAGACGAAAAAAGTTTAGCCGCCACGGTAGAAAAAATTGCCGGCGCCCGTTCCGATGCCGCCTAGGTTCTTAGAGGCACAGGCGGAACTTGTCCCGACCAAGTTGGGAGCCTGTGCAGGCACGATTTCGACCAAGGGGAGCAGCACAGTCTAAAAGTCTGTGCCACAGATTGAATGTTTGGTCTGAAAGACAAAGTCGCGCTGGTAACCGGAGCCTCCCAAGGCATTGGCCGTGACACCGCGCTTGCTCTTTCCGAAGCCGGCGCAAGAGTAGCCGTAGCCGCGCGCAATGAAGAAAAGCTCACCGCCCTGGCAGCGGAAATTTCTGCCGCGGGCGGCGAAGCCTTCGCCGTCAAAATAGACGTAGCCGACCTCGAACAAGTAAAAGCTGGCTTCAAGCAGGTCCTCGAAAAATTTGGCCGCCTGGACATTCTCGTGAACAACGCCGCCATCACCCGCGACGGCCTCGCCCTGCGCATGAAGCAGGACGACTGGGAAGCCGTCATTCGAACCAACCTGACCGGAGCGCACTTCTGCATCCAGCAGGCGCTCGCCGCCATGATGCGTGCGCGCGCCGGCCGCATTATCAATATCGCCTCCGTCGTCGCACAAATGGGCAACGCTGGCCAGGCCAACTACGTTGCCGCAAAAGCCGGCCTCATCGGCCTGACCAAAGCCATCGCCGTGGAAATTGCTTCGCGCAATATCACCGTCAACGCCGTCGCGCCCGGCTTCATCAAGACGCCCATGACCGATGTTCTGCCCGATAAAGTGAAAGAAGAATTGAACACGCGCATTCCGCTGGGCCGCATGGGCTCCGCCCGCGATGTAGCCGCCGCCATCGTCTTTCTAGCCAGCGACGAAGCCGGCTACATCACCGGCCATGTCCTCGACGTAAACGGCGGCATGTACCTGGCGTAGGTCGTATTCACGAAGAATCAAGGAATTTAGGGACTTACGCGATTGGGAAGAAATTAGCATGAACCTTGAGGCCGTCGGTGACGTCGAGGGTGATTCTCTAGATTTAGTTGAGACGGGAATGGCGCTCGACGAGGCTTTTGGTTCAAGGCTTCTAAAGCGGCCCAAAAGTTGACCTTGGGGGGCGGGGTAAATAGAATGGGCAGGTTGCTCAGAGGGGTCTAAACCAACGATTTTGGCGCGGCTGTACTCCGCGCGCATAGTGCAGGCAAGCAAGCCTGGGGAACGAAGACACAAGTCCACAGATAGTGCGATTTAATGATCGCGGAGGAACAGGAATGGCCAGCGTAGAAGAACGCGTTAAGCAGATTATCGTCGAGCAGCTCGGCGTGGATGAGGCGGAAGTCACTCCCACGGCGTCCTTTGTGGACGACTTGGGCGCGGATTCGCTCGACCAGGTGGAATTGGTGATGGCGTTTGAAGAAGCTTTCGGCATCGAAGTGCCCGACGAGGATGCCGAGAAAATGACCACCGTCAAGGACGCTGTCGAATACATCGACAAACACGCCAAAGGTAAGTAAGCCACGGAATTCACACCTCAACAGGGAGCGTTTGAAAGTTGACTCGCCGAGTGGTGGTCACGGGTGTTGGACTGGTCTGCGCGCTGGGCATCGGCACGGAGGAGACGTGGAAAAATCTCCTCGCCGGGCAGAGCGGCATTGGTCCCATCACTCAGTTTGATACGAATGGCTTCGATTGCAAGATCGCCGGCGAAATCAAAAACTTTGATCCCTTCCAGTGGATCGAAAAAAAAGAATTGAAAAAGATGGGGCGCTTTATCCAGGTGGCGCTGGCCGGCGCGGATTTTGCGGCGAAGTCCTCCAACTGGAAACGCGAAGATTCCGACCTGGATGAAGTCGGCGTTTACGTTTCTTCCGGCATCGGCGGGTTCGATATCATCGAACGCGAACACTGGAAACTGGTGCAAGGCGGGCCCGGCAAGATTTCTCCCTTCTTTATTCCTTCCGCTATCGTGAATCTTGCTTCCGGCCACATTTCCATTCGCTACGGCGCGCGCGGGCCGAATTCGGCTACTGCCACGGCTTGCTCGGCATCCGCACACGCCATCGGCGATTCCTTCAAAATCATCGAGCGCGGCGCGGCGGAGGTGATGATCTGCGGCGGCACCGAAGCCACTATCACGCCGATGGGCGTCGGCGGATTTGCGGCCATGAAAGCGCTTTCCACGCGCAATGACGATCCAGCGCGTGCTAGCCGCCCGTGGGATGCCGGGCGCGATGGCTTCGTCGTCGGCGAAGGCGCCGGCATTCTGATTCTCGAATCGCTCGGGCACGCGCAGAAGCGCGATGCTCCCATCCTCGCTGAGATTGTGGGGTATGGAATGTCCGGCGATGCCTACCACATCACGCAGCCGGCCGAGGACGGCGACGGCGCATTCCGCGTGATGCGCGCGGCGATCAAGGACGCGAAACTCACAGCAGCGGACATTGGCTACGTGAACGCGCATGGCACTTCGACGCCGCTCGGTGACGCCATCGAAACGCGGGCGCTGAAAAGGGTGTTCGGCGAACGCGCCAAGCAGGTGCCGATCAGCTCGACCAAATCCATGACCGGACATTTGCTGGGCGGCGCCGGCGGACTCGAAGCAGGCATCAGCGTGCTGGCGCTACGCGACCAGATTCTGCCGCCCACTATCAATCAGGAGACTCCCGATCCCGAGTGCGATCTGGACTATATTCCGAATCATGCGCGCAAAGCTTCGGTCGAGTATGCGCTCTCGAACTCCTTTGGTTTTGGAGGCACCAACGCCGCGCTGATTTTCAAGCGCTGGTCCGGCAAGTAGGTTTCCTTCCGCGTTTGCCGCGTTTAGTTTTTAGTTTTGGTAGAAGGAAGAATCTCGTGAAAATCATCGTGTGCATCAAGCAGGTTCCCGCGAAAGACGCGCCGCTGGCGATCGCCGGAAATTGGATCAAAGAATCCGATATCGGCTTCGAAATGAATGAGCCGGACAGCTACGCGCTCGAGGAAGCACTGCGCTTGAAGGAAAAGCACGCTGGGGAAGTGATTGCGCTTTCCATGGGCCCGGAGCGGGTAAAGCAAACCATCAAGGAAGCGCTCGCAAAAGGTGCGGACCGCGGCATTCACATTGTGGACGACAATTTCGCGCAACTCGATCCGCTGGGCTCGGCAAAGGCTCTCGCGGCCGCAATCCAAAAAGAAAAAGCGGATCTGGTGCTGACCGGATTGCAGAGCGACGACCACGGCTTCGGCCAAACCGGCGTGCTGCTCGCCGCGCTGCTCGACTTGCCGCACGCGACTATCATCATGGCAATTGACGCAAGCGAAGGAAGATTAAGACTCAAGCGCGAGCTCGAAGCCGGATGGTTCCAGCACGTCGAGTGCCCGCTGCCCGCGGTGCTCTCGATTCAATCCGGTATCAACAAAGTCCGCTATGCCACGCTGAAAGGCATCATGGCCGCCAAGAAAAAAGAAATCAGCCCAATGACGCGCGAGTCGCTGGGCGTCTCCGCTGAAGCCACGCAAAAGATCGAAAAAATTTACGTCCCGACAAAAACCAAGAAAACCGAATTCCTGACCGGCACGCCGAAAGAAGTTGCGACAAAGCTGGTCGAAAAACTGAAATTCGAAGCACGGGTAATCTAGCCATGAAAATTCTTGTCATTACCGAGCTGCGGCAAGGCAAGTGGAACAACGCAAGTTTCGAGACGCTGGCAGCCGCGCAGCAAATTGCGAAGGATACATCGAGCGCGGTGAGCGCGCTGGTGATCGGAAAGGGCATCGCCGCGTTCGCTAATGAACTAGCCGCGAAAAACGTCGCCGAAGTTTTGACCGTCGAACACGATCTGCTCGAAGCGTACACAGCCGATGGATATTGCGTGGCGTTGAAGCAGGTAATCGAAAGCGCCAGGCCGGATTTGGTTTTGTTTCCGCATACTTACCAGGTGCGTGATTTCGCGCCGAAGCTCGCGGCCATGCTCGGCAAAGGAATGATTGGGGATTGCATCGGGTATCGCAACGAAGCCGGGAAACTGGTTTTCGTGCGCCAAATGTTTCAGGGAAAAACCGCAGCGGATGTGACCTTTGCCGGAGCCCCGCCGTGGTTCGCCTCCTTTCAGTCCGGAGCATTTCGCGCCGATTTGCTCGCCGCGCATCCCTCAGGAAAAGCGCCGGTGAATTCAGTGGCAGCGACGTTGAGCGCCGCGCAGATTCGCACCAAGCCACTTGATCTTTTCAAGGAAGCGAAATCCGCCGTGGACTTGACGCAAGCGCCGCTGATCGTAGCGATCGGCCGCGGCATCAAGGCCCCCGAAAATATTCCGCAAGCTGAAGCGCTAGCGAAAGCCCTGGGCGGCGAGATTGCCGCGTCGCGCCCGATTTGTGATGAAGGCTGGCTCCCGATGGAGCGCCAGATCGGCAGCTCCGGCCAAACCGTCGCGCCAAAATTATACCTGGCGCTTGGAATCAGCGGCGCGATCCAGCACGTCGTCGGCATGAAGGGCGCGCGCACTATAGTCGCCATCAACAAGGATTCCAACGCCCCCATCTTCGAAATCGCCGACTATGGCGTAGTCGGCGACATCTTCGAAATCATGCCCGCCCTCACCGAAGCCCTCGAAAAAGCAAAAACGCCCTAGTTACTGCACGACTAGTGTTTGGCGTATACTTTCCAGAGGCGCCATGAAGTTCGAAGATTACAAACGATTCTATATCGCCAGGAAGACGGTACCTGGGTCGCTGAAATCCCGGCGCTTCCCGGTTGCTATGCATTGATGGATACTCGCGAAAAGGGTTTGAAACTGCCCGCCGATTCCGCAGAGTGAATGCCTAGCGCCACGGCGCGCGATTTTCGGCGCGTCGCCCGCTTGCCCGGATTTATCCTAATCCGTCAAACAGGGAGTCATGAGAGATGGAATCACCCGAATGGGCGTGCCTGTGACGATTCCTGTCGATGGAGGCCACGAAATTGGGCCTCCCCTTTTCTACAAGATTCTCCGTCAGTTAGGAATCTCTGTCGATGAATTTGGGAAACAGCGCTAATCGCCCGGTATTAAAGGCCTATCTGATAAAATCAATCAAGGTTCGAACATGATTGTTCAGCGTGAACAACTTGAGGCCGACGTTCTGATTGTCGGCGCGGGGCCGGCCGGGCTGGCTTGCGCGCTGCATTTGGCCAATCTGATCAAGAAGCACAATGAAGCCGGCGGCTCGGGCAAGAACGGGCCAGCGCTTTCCGCGGAAAATATTTATGTGCTCGAAAAGGGGCGCGAGATTGGGGCGCATCAGCTTTCCGGCGCGATCATGAATCCGAAGGCGCTGGCGGAGCTGGTGCCGGATTTCGCGAAGAGTGCGCCGCTGGATACGCCGGTGACGGATGATGCCGCGCTGCTTTTTACCAAAGGATCTTCTTTCCGGTTTCCGATCACGCCGCCGCCATTCAAGAACCAGGGAAATTATGTTGTGTCGCTGAGCAAAGTGACGAAGTGGCTCGGCGGGCTGGTGGAGGCCGCTGGCGTCAACGTGTTCAAAGAGTTCGGCGGCGCCGAACTGGTTTACGAAGGCCAAGGCATTGCCGGCGTCATCACCGAAGACAAAGGACTCGACAAGAACGGCAAGCCGAAAGACAACTTCACTCCTGGTTACGAGTTACGCGCGAAAGTCACGGTGCTGGCGGAAGGCACGCGCGGGTCGCTCACGAAAAAATTGGTGGAGAGAGAAAAGCTCGACAACATCAATCCGCAGAGTTACGGAATTGGCATCAAGGAATTGTGGGACGTGCAGCCGGGGCGCATCGCGCCAGGCTATGTGGCGCACACGCTGGGGTGGCCGGTTTCGATGGACATGTACGGTGGCGGATGGATCTACGGGCTTTCCAATAATCGCGTGTCCATCGGGTTGGTTCTGGCGTTGGAATATGCGGACCCGCAATTCGATCCGCACGCAGCGTTTCAGACGTGGAAGACACATCCATTTCTCAAAAAACTTCTTGAGGGCGGGAAGCTGGTGCGATATGGGGCAAAATCGCTGCCGTACGGCGGGTGGTACGCGATGCCGCGGAATTATCTGGATGGCGGGCTGATCATCGGGGATTCCGGAAGCTTCCTGGATTCGCAGCGGCTGAAGGGCATTCACCTGGCGATGAAGAGCGGGATGCTGGCGGCGGAAACGATTTTCGAGGCGCTGAAGGCAGGCGATACGTCATCGAAGACGCTGAGCGCATTTCCAAAAAAGATCGAGCAGAGCTACGTCAAGAAAGAGCTGTGGCAGGTGCGGAATTTTCACCAGTCGTTCCAGCATGGAATGCTGCGGGGATTTTTTCACGCGGCCTTTCAGCAGATTAGCGGCGGGCGCGGGCTGATTGATCCGATGCGCGCGCACGCGGGGCACGAGGCGTACAAGAAAATCAACGAACGACCCGCGCTCGAAGGGTTTAAGGGCGATGGGAAACTGACGTTTGACAGGTTGACGGACGTGTATCACTCCGGGACACGGCATGAAGAGGATCAGCCGTGCCACCTGCACGTTGCCGACACGGGCATCTGCGCGACGAAATGCGTCGAGGAGTACGGGAATCCTTGCCAGTATTTCTGTCCCGCAGCCGTGTACGAGATGGCCAAGGAAACAAACGGCAGCGTGAAGCTGAAGATCAACGCCGCGAATTGTGTGCACTGCAAGACGTGCGACATCGCCGATCCGTACCAGATTATTGACTGGGTCGTGCCGGAAGGCGGCGGCGGACCGAATTATGAAGGGATGTAAAAGGCCTTTGCCCACTCTGCCCCCGTCCCCTGTTTTTTCATCAAGTGTGGATTCTAAAGGGGGATAGAGTTGTTTGCTTTGATACGCTTTTTAGGCGTTCATTCTAAAGGACTTACGTTGCACCAAGATTGTGCAAAAAATGGGCTGATTTAGCGGGACGTTCGCTGAGGTACTGTACCCTACCGCTGCGCCAAGCCGCGGGCAAACCCTCACAGGAATTTAACTACATAGTAATATACCACAATGTTAAAAACATCAGGCGAAAATTCGAGCTAATTCGGGAGCAGGCCGTAGACGTCGAGTGCGGTACAGGTGCCCACGTAGATGGTGGGCACGGTGAATTTGACGGCGTTTCCAGCCGCGCTTCCGGTTCCCTGGGTGCTGTTCCACAGCTCGTTGGCCGAGGGTCTTATCGAGTGAGTCTGCGGAAGTCCACGGCCAATTGATTAAGCCCGGGCAAGCAGGGCGCAGCGTGCTGTGCTCCTACAAAGCAATTTTCACGGAAAGAAGTTTGCAAAGCCGGTCAGGAGCTGCTGGGCCAGAGTTTGCGGACGAAGTTGCGGACGCGATCGACGAGCGAATCATTGGCAGGGGCGGCCGACTTTGGAGGACTTGCTACCGCGGCCGATGTGGAAGCAGGCGCGGGCGTGGAGGCAGTGATGGATTGGCCTTCGACACGGCCCTGGAAGATGAGGGTGGGGCGGACGCGGACACGGCGCACGAGGACGATCATTTTTGGATCAACTTCGGGCTGAACTTTTGCTTTGGCGTCGAAGATCAGCGGGGGCATGAAGACCTGGTAGACGGGCTCTTCCCTGGCGGCGGGCGGCTCGGCCGTTGCGGGATGCATGTTCGGTTTTGCCCCGACGGACCGCTTGCGCATTTCCTCAGCAGTTGCGATTTGGCTGACTTCGGGCTCCGGTGCAGGAGTGGCTTGCAGGTCGCAAGCGCAGCGGCCGGAGCTGTTGCGAATGCCGTCCAGCTGGCCGTTGAGGAGCAGAATATCACCAGCCTGGGGGATCAGGACGCTTTGACCGGTTAACTGTTGCTCGAGACGAAGGGCGCCGCGGTTGGTGCGGACGCACATGGCGCCGGAGGCGTCGAAGCCGACGAGGACATCGCGCGGAGCGTCGCCCACGGCGACGGTTTGCGCTTGGATCTGCGGTGTGTAGATATTGACGGGGAGATCGCGCTCGACTTGCAGATGAATCATACCGGTATCCAGGGCGATGGTGAGCGAGCCTCCGGACTTGAGGAAGGAGAGATGCGCAGGACCACAGACGCTAATCTGGCCACCTTCGATGAGATCAATGCGCGCGGTGCCGGATTTGACGCGAACATCGCTGCCGCTGCGGAGGACGGTTTTCGCTTGACCCTGGACGACAGCGACGCTCATGGGACCGCTGACGCGGATGGATTCGCCCTCGATAATGCCGACAGAATCGGGCGGCGTTTGATCGGAGCGTCGAGCGGCGGCGACGAGCGCAGCGCAGAGAAAGGCCAGACAGGCCAAGGGAAACGCGGCGCGCCGCGGACGTAACCTCGAATTGGAGAGGGCCTTCATTCCGTGAAGCTCCCACCGCCGTGGCGGAAGGTCTCGCCTATACTATACGTCGAGTGAATTGCAGCCGCCTAGAGAGATGATGACGACACCGGATGCAGCCATCGAGGGCACGAAGAAATCGGAACGGGAAGCGGTGAACGTGCATTACGACACGCGGCTGCCGGATTTGCCGTGGCCGAGGCGGGTGCAGATTCCGATCATCGCGGCGGCGGTGTACAGCGTGATTCGAATGCTGGGGCCGACGCTGCAGTATGAGGTGCTGGGCTGGCAGAATGCCGAGCGGGTCTATCGATCGGGAAAGAGATGCATCTGGGCGTTCTGGCACCGGGTGATTATTCCAATTGTGTGGTGGCACCGGAATCACGGCGTGGTGGTGATGAATACCACGGCGTTCGACGGGCAATGGACGCGGAAGGTGATTGAATGGCTGGGATTCGGGACGGCGCAGGGGAGTTCGTCGCGGGGAGGATTGCGGGGGCTGGCGGTGATGGCGCGGCGGCTCGAAGAGGGAGTGGATTGCGCGTTTACGATTGACGGGCCACGCGGGCCGCGCTATGTGGCGAAGCCGGGTCCAGTGATGCTGGCGCGGAAAACCGGGTGCCCGATCATGGTGTTTCACATTGGTGTGGAACGCGGGAAGACGTTTGAGAAAACGTGGGACCATTTTCTGTTGCCTGCGCCATTTTCGCGAACGGTGATTCTGTTTGCGGCACCCATTCATGTTCCGGCGGATGCCAATGCGGAAGTGATGGAGGCGAAGCATGCGGAGATGCAGCGGGAGTTGGAGCGGGTGCGGGATATTGCAGAAGGTTGGTTTGCACTGAGTGAAGAAGAGCGCGCGCGGCGCCGCCTCGAATTCAATCAATGAGTGGAAATGATCGGCAGTAGGCACACGATATATCGTGCCCCTACGAAGAAAAGAGTTCAGTTGGCGGTGCGTTCGCCGAGTTTTACCGGGATGTCCATTTTCTTGCCGCCGCGATAGACGGTCACGGTGATCTTGTCACCGGGGCGCTTGTGATTGAGCGCGAGATTGACGTCCAGCTGGCTGGCGACTTTCTGGTTGTCAATGGCGGTGATGACGTCCCCGCCGATGGCGATCCTGCGCATGCCTGCTGCGGCGACACGATTGCCGCCTTGAATGCCGGCGGCAGCGGCCGGGCCGCCCTTGGTCGCTCTCTCCACCAGCAAGCCGTCCTTGACGGGCAAATCCAGCGCTTCGCTGAGCCAGCCGCCTATCGGCAGAGTTTCAACGCCCAGGAATGCACGGTGGACGCGGCCGTCGGTTATCAGATCGGTAGCGATGTTCTTGGCGGTGTTGACGGGGATGGCGAAGCCGATGCCGGCCGTAGTACCGCTGGGGGTGTAAATCGCGGAGTTGATACCGATGACTTGACCGTGCGAATTGATGAGCGGACCGCCGGAATTGCCGCGGTTGATGGGGGCGTCGGTCTGGATGGCTTCGTCAATGAAAGTGGATTGGCTGGTCTGGACAGTGCGGCCGAGCGCGCTGACGACGCCCGTGGTGAGCGTGGACTGGAAGCCGAAGGGATTGCCAATGGCGAGGACTTTCTGGCCGACTTGAAGAGAGCTGGAATCTCCGAGCGATAGCGCGACGAGATGTTTTTCCTTGGGCTCAATTTTCAAGAGAGCAACGTCGTTGCGCTGGTCGGCGCCGACGAATTTTGCGGCGTAGTGGGATTGATCGCCGAGAACGACTTCGATGGATTGGGCTCCTTCGACGACGTGATAGTTGGTGAGGATGTAGCCGCGAGGGTCAATAACGAAGCCAGAGCCGGCACCTTCGACGGGGACCGGGTCCATAAAGAAATCGTACTCGGTCGCTTTAGTGAGAATGTTGGCTACAGCCGGGGAGGCCAGACGGTAAATGCGCACGTTGATGGATTCATCGTCGGTGAGGGCGGCATCGCGCTGCGAAACGGAAGTCGGAGAATTGGAACCGGCCAGAGGCAAAGCTTCAACGTCGGTAGGCTGGCGCTGTCCGAAGCGCGCACCAGCCCAATAAGCGCCGAAGATGAGCACCAGCGCAGCGAGAACGATGCGGGCGCGATGGGAATTGTTTGCTGCGGTCATGGGTGTTGTTCCCTCCTTCTGATCCACTCGACACCAATAGTATAAGGAAAATCCCGGAACGGGTCACCGCGGGGATGGGATCCGGCGGAGCCTAGCGACGAGGGCTTCGACTTGATGGCGGGTTTCGTCGAGGGAGCCGGAGCAGTCGATTTGATCGGTGGCGAGAGTAAGTTTCTCCTGGACGGGGAGCTGGGCGGCGATGCGGCGGCGGGCTTCGGCTTCGGAGAGGCCGCGAGCGAGGAGTCGGTCGAGCTGCTGTTGCGGCTGGCACCAGGCGACGACAAGACCGTCGAGATTTTTGTGAATGCCGGATTCGATGAGGAGGGCGGCTTCAACGAAGGCGGCATCGCGCATGCCCTGGCGCTGCCAATCGTCGAATTGACGCAAGACGACTTCGGCGACGCGGGGATGGACGATGGCGTTGAGGCGGTCGAGGCGGGCGCGATCGTTGAAAACGACGGCGCTGAGTTTTGCGCGGTCAACGCGGCCATCAGGGGCGAGGATGGAGGGCCCAAATTCGCGGAGGACTTCGTTGTAGGCGGGCCGGCCGGGTTCGATGAGTTTGTGGGCGAGGGAGTCGGCATCGAGAACGGAAAAGCCGAGTTCGCGGAGCATGGCGGCAACGGCGCTTTTGCCGCTGGCGATGCCTCCGGTAAGGCCAAGTCTAAGCATTTTTTGTTTAGGGCGCCGTGGCGGTCGATTGTGTGGCAGAAAATTTGGGAGAAGCACGGCGGAGGCGCGCGGCTTTGACGGTGTTGCTCATGAGCATGGTGATGGTCATGGGGCCGACACCACCGGGCACAGGGGTGAGTGCGCCCGCGACGTGAAGGGCGCTGGGATGAACGTCGCC
>Ga0137363_10000403_pt1 | contig 24235 bp, 20 predicted proteins | sample MadtaG_FD_104800 | JGI IMG/M metagenome (GOLD analysis project Ga0137363, IMG submission 104800) | Vadose zone soil microbial communities from Angelo Coast Range Reserve, California, USA - Mad1_115_16 metaG | ecosystem: Environmental > Terrestrial > Soil > Vadose zone | place: USA: California...
CTTAGATCTGGCCACAATACATTCGTTTGAGGCCGGGTTCGTACTGTGGGCTCTATCCATCGTTGCGGCATCGGCATTGTTCTCCTGGACTGTTTGGGGCAACGGAATGGCATTGCTGCCGAATTTCATTTTGGCAGCCATATTGTTCTTCGGTTTATTCATCTGGTCACCTTTTCTGCAGGGGCGGCATCACCGGGCCGAGCAGGAACGCGAACAGGCCGCGAACCAGGCGGAGGTGCGGCAGCAACGAGACGCGCAAAATGCCGCCATCCGCGATGCAATCAGGGAGCGCGGCTTAATGGCATTTACCGAACCAATGACCGACACCGAAGAACAGGATCTCGAATTATATATTCTCAGTGCGAGCCAATTTACACCCGCTGAGTTAACGGAGGCCAGCGAACACTATAAGAACCCGAAAATCATGATCGCATTGGCGCAGAAACCAGACTGTCCGATGGAGGCGCTGGAGATTCTTTACCAGCACACGATAAAGAAAGAGGAAGCGGGGCCTTCCGAGAAGGTAACTGCGCAGCAGCTTTATTTCACGGTTGCGAAGAATTCAAATGCCAGCCCGGATTTACTAATGAAAATGCTCCGCAGTGGGAGTCCTGCACAGCGCGCCGCCGCACTACGCAGTGAAAAGCTGCCGTTGAAACAGAAGATGGATTACCTGGAGAAAGGCTGCACGCTCACGGATGACTACGAAATGGCGGCGGTCGCCCGGGACGCAGATACACCCGTAGAAGTCCTGGAATGTCTTTCGTCGAAACCAGGTGCTTCTGTAGGGTTGTCAATCAATCCACACACACCCACCAGCATGCTCGAGCAAATGAGTCAATCGCCCGATTGGCGGATTGCCAATGATGGAAAGATTGGGCTGACGCAACGGAAACGGCAAGGCAAATAGGCGGCAGCAACAGCGACCTGACGGCGCGGATAAGCGCAGGCGCGAAATTCTGTCAGCTTGTTCACGACTACAAGTTCAAGGTTGTGAACGGCGCTGCCTAGTTTCGCTTCGCTCAAAATCTTTGCGGACTTCCGGCTTATTCCATTCTTTCCCTTCCCAGAGTTCAGACGGAATGCGTAGACCGCACTGAACCGCCCCGGTCAACTCCTGATTAACGGCAAACCGGAAGTTATTCCCGAGGCGAAGCAACTGCCGTCTCCGAATCGCCCCCACCCGCTTTATGAAACAGTTAGATTCCAGTCTGCTATGCATCTCTCATGCAGCTCGGCGTCTCCGTGCAACGAAGAACTCCCTTGCCCATCCAACTGGGCATTGAAAGACAGCGTAGACAGCGGTACATTCCAGCTTTGCAGAAAAGTCTAGAACGCAAGGAGAACGATCCATGTCACAAACCATGACCGCTGACCAGGCAACTTTCTTGCTGCAAAACATGTATATGGGAACCCTGAAAACCGAAAGTCGCACGACGAAGAAAATTCTCGAAGCCGTTCCCGCTGCTAAGGTGGATTACAAGCCGGACCCCGCTTCAAGAAGCGCGATTGAACTGGCTCGGCACATTGCCGCCGCGGACAACCGCTTCGTCGAGACGGTGATTAACGGCGTGTTAGACACCAACCCGAAGATGATTCCGGAAAACGTCAAGACGCCCGCTGAAGTTGCTTCCTGGTACGAGGAGCGTTACGCGAAAAACTTCGAAGCCCTCGGCAAAGTGCCCGGCGAGCAGTTGGTGAAGATCGTGGATTTTCGCGGAATGTTCCAGTGGCCCGCGGTTAAGTTTTTGATGTTCGGCCTGCACCACACCATTCACCATCGCGGCCAGCTTGCCTCGTACTTGCGTTGTATGGGCGCAAAAGTACCTTCCATTTACGGCGAAAGTTACGATGACGCGCAGGCCCGCAAAGCGGCACAGGCCTAGTAACAATCCTTTCGTTTTTTGACAGTCGCGCAGCACGCGAGGCAACACCGGCGGAGCTCATGAGGATTGTGTGACGCCGGGACGTTCCGTACGACGGTGCTTTTCCTCGTACAGCGCGCGGTCTGCGGCGCTGAGAATGTGCTCGGTGGTAAGCCCGTCGCGAGGATACTCCGCGATGCCAATGCTCGCGGACAGGCGCGGAACTTCGAGGTCTTCGCTTAGACGCTGAGAAATGCGCCGCGCCACTCTGCCGGCGGCTTCGGCCGAAGTCCCGGGCAGAACGAGCGCAAACTCATCCCCGCCGTAACGAGCCGGCGTATCGATCGCCCGGCAACTCAAGTGCAAAACTTCCGCCATGCGGCAGAGCGCCAGGCTGCCAACGATGTGGCCATGCGCATCGTTGATCTTTTTCAGTCCGTCAAGATCCAGCAGCAGAATCGAAAACGGGTGGCCGTCGCGCCCGTATCGTTTGATTTCCGAGCCGAGGCGATCGATCAAGAGGCGGTAATTGGCAAGGCCAGTGAGAGGGTCGCGGACGGCCAGAACTCGAGCCTGTTCCTCCTGGCGGCGGCGCTCGGAAGCTTCCGCTGCGAAGACAAGAATCATTAGGGCTGTGACGCTAATGAACGATTGCAACAGAAGCAAAGAGTCGTTGGTCGATGCTCGTACAAACGGACCATAACCGTGTTCCGTACCCACCACCTCCACCATGCACAGAAGGCAGATGATGGCCGACGCTTCGCGGGGACCAAAGCGGAAGGCGGCCCAAACCAAAAACGGCATCAACAAAAAGGTCCAAGGGTCGTTCCTGATCTGCGCGTGAAAGACTGGTCCGAAAATAATGCCTGCCGTCAATAGCGTTGAAAAAAATAAGACGGACGCTTCGAGAATCTGTCGCGCTGACCAGTTCAGCCGCGGATTCGAAGTCCAGAGAAGCAGGAATGGAGCGAAGATGAGGGCTCCTGCGGCATCGCCCAGCCACCACGTTCGCCATAGGAGCCAGTATTGATTCCAGGAAGTGAAACCACCCAGGGTCAGGCTGGTGACGCCGAACGTTGCAGCCACCGCCGTGCTCAGGATTCCTGTATACAGAGCAAAGCGCAGAATGTCCCAGCTCTTCTCGAACACATTGGGACCGTTGGCAAAGCGGATTACAAGGAAGGACCCGAGGACCGCCTCTAGAGTGTTACCGGTAGCAATGCCGAGAGAGGTGAGAACCGATCCCGCCGTGGTGATATTGACCAGGAAGGCTCCCGCGAAAATGGAGGGCCAGAAGCGCAGGCCAAGCGCCACCAAAGTGGCGACGGCGATGCCCGTCGGTGGCCAGACGGGTGAGACGCTCGGATGGACGGACGCCAGACGGAGACTAAGCTTCGCGGCCACCACATAGGCCGCGCAGACGGCTAGGCCCTTCACGAAGGCGTGCCAATCGCGGGGACGCGACATTCCGTCCTCCAACTCTCCAGCCGTACCGTGAAAACCCAGTGCCCAGGATCTCGGCAGCCCTAACTGCCGACTCCAGAAGCTTAGTCCTAGTACTCCTCTGGCCATAATAGCAGAAATGTGGGAAACGTAAAAAGTCCATTTATAAGCCCTTATTTTGCAGACGGATATCCGGGGAACACCTTATCTGTGTCCGCAGGAAACACCCTAAGGTGACAAGAACCTTAAGATAAAGCGTGAATGCAAAATCTAGCGGACGACGCCGGAGAGCGGGCTGGAGGCGGAGGCATACAGTCGTTTCGGCATGCGGCCGGCGAGATAAGATTTGCGACCGGCGATGACCGCGTCGCGCATGGCTTCCGCCATAAGCACGGCGTCCTGGGCTTCAGCGATGGCGGTGTTCATGAGCACCCCATCAGCGCCAAGCTCCATGGCAACGGCCGCGTCGGAAGCAGTCCCGACGCCTGCATCCACAATCATGGGAACTTCGGTGATGCGTTCGCGGAGAATGCGGAGGTTGGCCGGATTCTGCACCCCAAGGCCGGAGCCGATGGGCGCGGCTAGCGGCATGACGGCGGAGGCGCCAGCGTCGATCAGTTTGCGAGCGGCGATGAGATCGTCGTTGGTGTATGGGAGTACGACGAAGCCTTCTTTGACGAGGACACGCGTGGCTTCGATAAGCTGCTCCGTGTCCGGAAAAAGCGTCTGTTGATCGCCGATGACTTCAAGCTTGACCCAGTTCGAAAGGCCTACTTCGCGGGCGAGGCGCGCCGTTCGAATGGCTTCGTCGGCCGTGTAACAGGCGGCGGTGTTCGGAAGAATAAAAATCTTTTCGCGATCGATGTAATCCAGCAATGATTCCTTCGATTTGTCGGTGAGATTCACACGGCGAACGGCGACGGTAACCATGTCCGCCCCCGAAGCAGCGTGGGCGCGAGCCATTTCCTGAAAGCTGCGGTACTTCCCTGTTCCAACAATGAGGCGCGATTTGAACGCGCGGCCCGCGATGACCAAATTATCCGGCATGGAAGACCTCATCAGGATTCTAGACCTTCAGAGGCCCGCGGACAAATCACAGATGGATTCGAATCAGTGACGATCAATGGACGCGCGGCCGCAGAAGCCAGCTCAAGTCCACCCCGATTCCGAACGAGTAGCTGTTGAGCTGCAGCGGAACGCTCCGGCTGTAGTCGAATTCGAAATCGAGGTAACCAACCGGTTTGTAATCAATGCCCGCGTTATATCCGTTGTCGCGAACTAAATCTGCAGCGCCTGTGGACACGTTGGAAGTGGTGAAGCTCTTGCGATTTTTTGTGGCGCCGCCGGAGCTGCACTTCGCCGAGCCGCAGCGGAAGACCCGGCTGATTACAGTCTGATTTCCCCAAGGCGCGACGTCGTAAGCCGCAACCGAAAAACTGAACTTGCCCGGATCGTATTCGAGGCCGCCGTTAAATTGCGCGTTATAGCCGTAGGTCGCGAAGGGCCGATGAAAAAACTTTGTATCCAATATCGAGTTGCCGACGCCAGCGTCAAGGAACGGGGAGAAATCTCCGAACGCATGATCGAAATGGTTCGTCTGGTTCCAAGTCGCGTGACCGATGCTAAACCCTTTTTTCTTATCACCGGTTGGCGCTGTCACGTGCACGGCGGAGCTGTAATTCAAGGATTTGTTGGGATAATTCCACCTTAAATCCGTGAAGAAACTGCCGACGCCAATTCCAGAGACGGCGCCGGGATTATTATTCTTGACGGAGGTGGGCGTGCTCACAAAATAGAATGGCACGCCCGCATCGACGCCGAAGTGGCGCGAAAAGTTGTATCCCAGAGCGGAGCCGAAATCGTACACGCCGCCGTCGCCGCTGTAGCTTCCTTCGAACTTGGCTCCCAGCGTGATTCCAGGAGTGAAGCCTCCGGGATTATCTTTCGCAGGCCCGGTCGCCGCTGGCGTTGGAGACTGAGCAGACGTTGCTGAGGGCCAGATGACACAAAATGCGAGCACGATTCCCAACCAACATGATCTGAAATTCAATTCTCGCCTCCACGTTTTCGTGTTACGTCCTAATCGCGCAACAAGACGCCACGTTTTCGAAACGCTTCCGTGCCAAACCGTATGTGAATCCAAGGAATTGAGGTGGGCGATACAGGATTCGATTCCAGTTTACGCAGGCGGGATGCCTGGAGTATCAGGAACGAATAGAATGGTTTCGCCGGACAAACCTGTACGGAAGAACAGCAAGCCACGGAGCGCGGGAACAAATCGAACGAAAACATTCCTGGGGCGATAAGTTTTGTCTATCTTTTTTTTCTTCTTCTCTGTCCTCCGTATTCTCTCGTGAACTCCGTATTTGCAGACGCCAAACAGAATTCATTCCTGCAAAATCGGGCGAGGCTCGGCTACGTCGGAGTAGAGGGATTCGATGACGGGGGCGTACTGTTGTTCGACGACGCGGCGCTTGAGCTTGAGGGTGAAGGTGAGGCTGCCGTTGTCAAAAGTGAAATCTTCGGGGAGAAGAGCGAAGCGTTTGATAGTTTCGTACTGCGCGAGATGGACGGAGAGGCGCTTGACCTCGGAGTCGATGAGCGCGTACAACCAGGGATGGGCTGCGAGTTCGGCGTGGGAGGAAAATTTGATTCCTTGGTCAGCAGCTTTGGCAGAGACGGTGGTGGGATTGGGGACGATGAGCGCGACGATGAATTTGCGTTTGTCGCCCAGGACCATGGCGTTCAGGATGTAGGGGCTGGTCTTGAGCGCGTTTTCGATGGGCTGCGGGGCAACGAATTTGCCGGCCGCCGTCTTGATCAAGTCTTTCTTGCGGTCGGTGATGAAAAGATAGTTGTCCTTGTCCAGATGGCCGATGTCGCCGGTGCGGAACCAGCCGTCCTCACTGAGGACTTCGCGGGTAGCTTCGGGATTCTTGTAATAGCCCTGCATCACGCAAGGGCCTTTGACGAGGATTTCTCCATCCTCAGCGACTCGGACTTGCACGTCGGGAATGGGTTTGCCGGAACTGCCCATGCGGTTGTCGGGATAATTGCTGGAGACAATGGGAGAAGTTTCGGTCAGACCGTAACCTTGGTAGATGGGAATGCCCACGGCCCAGAAGAATTCGGCGAGCTCTTTGGAAAGCGGAGCGCCGCCGGAACTGATAATGCGGAGACGGCCGCCCATACCCGCACGGATTTTCCGGTAGACGAGGACATCAGCAAGCTTCCACTGGAAAGTAACGGCAAATTTCGGATGCGTCCGGTCACCGCGCCACTGCGCAGACATCTCGGCCACTCTCATGGCCCAATCGAAAATGATTCTCTTCACGCCGGCGGTTTTCGAGCCTTGCTCGACGAGGCGGGTGTAGATTTTCTCGAAGAAGCGCGGGACGGCGGCGATGACGGTCGGATGGACTTCTAGAAGAGCCTGGGCGACGGCCTCGACCGATTCGACATAAGCCAGAGCGGCGCCTTCAAAGATATAGATGTAATCCAAAGTGCGGCCGTAGACGTGGGCGAGAGGAAGAAACGAAAGTGCGACGTCATTAGCAGGATCGAGACTGAAATCGTGACCGACGCCGTGGACGTTGGAGCAAAAATTGTTGTGCGTGAGCATGACGCCCTTGGGCTCGCCGGTGGTGCCGGATGTGTAAATGAGAGAAGCGAGCTGGCCCGGAAGAACCTGCGAAGCACGCAGGCGATAAGAGGCAATGTCCGCTGCGCTCGCAGCGGCGATCAGGGTTTCGTAGCGAAGACATTCTGTGGGGACGTCGGCGCCGCCGTCGGCGACGATGATTTGCTCCAGGTCGGGGAGGCTGCCGCGAACGGCGAGGAGTTTTTGCAACTGGGGCACGCCTACAACGAAAATGACCTTGGCGCCGCAATGTTTCAAGATGTAGGTCATGCGGTCGGACGATTCGTTGAAATAGACGGGAACGGTGACGGCGCCAGCGCCATTGATAGCGAAATCGGCGGTATGCCACTCCGGGCAATTGGCGGAAAAAAGACCGACGCGATCGCCGGGCTTCACGCCGAGTTCAACGAACGCGGTGGAGAGGCCAGCGACGCGGCGGAGAAACTCCTGGGAAGGGATGGCTTCCCATTTCCCGTCTCGGCGAACCATTTGGGCGCGAGGGTTCGGGAGATTGTCGACGGCGTTCAGGAAGCGTGAGGGAAGGGTTCCGTAGTTCATGGTCTGTGCGTCACTTTACCTTAGCCCTTTGGATGGCGCAATGCGGCTGGCGGCCAGGTTACGCCTGACCTCCTGCACTATCTTCATTGTTTGGGCCGACAGTGGATTCCCCGCCATCGCGAACGACCACGGCGTCATTGGTGGATTGGCGTTCAGCGGATTGGCGTTCACCAAGGGTGGCGGGAGGTGGATTAGAGAGACCCTTGGACTCCACATACATTTTGACCCAATGCTCATGGGTGTAGGTCACATCGAACTCGGTCTTGAGTTTGTCAAGGGAGAGGAGCAGAAGTTTGCCGACGAAGGCCAGGTTGGAGGCATTGCGGGGTGGGATGCGGTTCTGGGCGATGGCTTTGAAGAGTTTGCCGAGGACGAAATTGATGTCCGTGGCGGTCATGAACCGGCCGGTAAGAGTGGTGGCAAGTTCGGAGCCGAGGCGATCCGATTCGACGACTTGCCGCTCGGCACGAGCGTGGAAAACACAGAGGGAGGGATGATCCTGCTGGCGGAACATGCGGCACGTGCGGCAGTCGGCGAAAGAGAACTGGCAGAGAGAGGATTCGTCGGTGGTGACGCGGGAGCGAGAAAGCTTAGGCTTAGTCATGATAATCCCCTGAAAAGATGAAGTAACGAGGTAAGGATGCAAATGAAGTAACGAAACGGAGCGAACCGCAGAGCGCACAGCCAGGATTCATCGCGCAAAATTCGCGCGATGGAGAAGAGGTTGGCTGTGCCACATCGAGAACCCCCCGGGGGGTCTCGGATGTGTGGCAGGCAAAAGACTTGCGGAAGGGTGGTTTTGGATCTGTGGCAATGATTGGACTTACGGGCGAAATCTCGGAAGTGTGGCAATGAAAGGAATTAAGGAAGAATGAGCCAGTGAGACAGTCTATAGACGGGGTAAACAGAGGGTTAGCTTGGTACGGAATGCTTCGGCGAGAGTAGATGGGCTAACTATTAAACTGTATTTTACCGTATTCCTTGGATACTTGTCAAGATAAATTATCAAGTAGTTAAGGAGAAAGGAGTTAGGGACGAGCGGAGGAAAGAGGGAAAGTAGAAAATGGAAAATAGGCGTAAAACACCAACAAAGGAGGATCTGGAAATGTCAACAACCGCACCCTTGAGAGTCACAAGGGATGCGGCACCCGGCTGTCACGGAGCGCGGGGACGGCGATTTCGTACAAGGGGTGGCAGCAGGAGCGGCGCTCAGTTCTTGCGCAGCTTGGAGGCCGCCAGCTTCACTGCGGTTTCCAAGGCATCTCCGGCCTTCACGTTTACGTCGGGCTCCACGCCGGTCCCTTCCCAGTCGGTCTCTGAATAAGGATTGATCGCCCTAGCTTCCGTAATACCCGTCCCGAAGTGAGTATCAATGCGATGAAAAACGCCGGCATGGGCACTGCCACGTGTCGTTTCACCTACGAGCGTGACACGTTTCAGCATCTTCAGGTTGTAGCAGAACTGCTCCGCCGCAGAGACGGTCGAAGCTGAAGTCAGAACATATACCGGCTTGTCTGCGAGTCTGTTTCCTGGGACAGGCGAGCGCGTCCAAGACTGCCGCGCCGGACTCTCCCGCGGATCGTAGATGTACTCCGGATGGTCGAAAAGGTAGGCGGAAATCAGCGAGACCATGTTCGAGAAACCGCCACCGTTTTCCCGCAAATCGAAGATGATTGCATCCGCATGGTTCAAAGAAGCCATCGCGGCCGCCGCGGTTGTCTGGCATACAGAAGTATCAGGGAAAGAATTAAGCTTCAGATAGCCGATATTGTGCGGCAGGATTTGGACCGGTTCGAACATGCAGTGTTGCTGGTCCATGGCCTTCCGATAGCGCGCGAGGCTTTCCGGGGTTGGTTCCGGCGGCTGTTCAGGCAAAGGGCTCTGGCTGTAGACGACGTCCAGGTGCATGTCGTGGCTCGCATCTCTTATCTGCCTGGTCAGCAGACCGGCCAAGGCCGCACGATTCGTCACCGAGTTGTTATCACCGTTCTTCTCATGCGCCAGTAGCGCATCCGCGGTCTTCCGCGCAACATCCGGATCAACGTAGTGATTCTTTAGATTGGCGATGACGCCATCAACCACGCGTTGCCGCTCCGCACGATCCAGCTTCAGGATCTCCCCGTCGGCACGATTCAATGCGGTGGCAGCATCACGCGGCGCCGGTTGTGGCGCTTGGTGCCGAGAAAATCCGGAGCCGCCGCGGCCAGACGCCATGAACCCCATTCCGGCATGGCTTGTGGCATGGCCGAGTGAAATCCAGAATGTGCCTACGACAACCAAGGACAGTACACTCCCAAAGAGCATCGCGACGGGACGGGGGGACTCGCTTTGCAGAACATGAAATGCAGGGACGCCGGCCAAACGACGTTGAGCGGAAGCGCCAAGGAGCGCCGGTTGGACATAGCCGTACTCTCGCGGTGCGGAGATCGCCAAATCGGCCAGCAGGTCAAGCCAAAGCCGAATCGTTGGGAAGAATCCTTTTTCATCGCGGGCACGGTCGCGGAACAGTTGCAGGGCTTCCTCACCGTATGCGTCATGAAAATGAGAAGGATAAAGGCGCAAGAGCAAGGCGTATATCTTCTCAGACATAGTCCCCCCTCAAGAATTTCTTGGCGCGAGCCACACGCAACAAGTCAGCAAGCCGCTCGGCCTCGGAGCGCGCCAATTTGCGTCCAGCCGCGGTCAACCGATAATACCGGCGGCGCTGATGGCCGAGTTTTGGGTCCTCGCGCAGGTCCACCTCTTCGATGAATTTCTCGTCGAGCAGAGTTTGGATTGAGCTGTATAGCGTGCCGGGGCCCAGCCGCATACGGCCGTCCGTCTGGTCGGCGACTTGCCGCATAATTCCGTAACCGTGGAGGTCCTCACCAGCCAGGGAGAGCAGGATTTGGAAGGCGGCCGAAGGTAAAGGATCGAGTTTTCGTTTAGGCATGGTTAGTCGATAGCCGGTATATCGATAATCGACTATACTTCAGGTGGCCCGGCCATGCAACATTGTTCTTGCAAACGCGCCGAATCAGAGGGCTTGCGGTCAGGGTTGAGGATCTTTCAAGAGAGCGAGGAGGCTTTGCTGGACACGCTCGACTGCTTGGAAGAATTCATGAATCCCCACGGTTTCGCGGGCCACTTCGTGACTGGCAAGGCCCGTGGTTATGGCGTCGCAGAGCTGAGTGGCGCGGCGGATACCTTCGGCAGTCAGCAAAGGGAGCACCGTGAGTGGATCTTGTTGCCGCGATTGGCGCTCTTGCCACTCTTGAACGGCCCAGGCGGTCTTGCGAACATTATCCACGGCATCGCGAAATTCCTTGAGAATGCGCGGATCGAATGGGCCCGAGCGCATCTCATACTCCAGCCTGACCAGGTCGGCGCAGGTTTTCTTTAGCTGGAGATTCTTGCCCCAGAAGGTCTCACTGGGGACGAAAAGCTCGACGGCAACCCCTAACAAACGGCCCTCGCTATTGCGACGAACGCCGACAACGCGAGCTTGCGAAGTTTCATGGGTAACGAGATTCGTCAACTCAATCTGGGTGCCAGCGGCAGGATAAGTCTTCATCTCCAACAAGCCACCTTGAGCGTTCACTTCCGTGGCCTGCCCCGCTTCACGGAAAATTCTACCGTTAGCCTCCTGCCAGGTCGCTTCCACCGGGGAGATGAAGGGAAAACGTCTGCTGCGCCGCTTTCCAGCTGTTGAAGAAGGTTGATTCGCCATCGGCTGCGCCATTGAACCGCCTCCATGGAGGTGATTGAGGGGATTTATAGCACCATATCGTTCTCTTTGCCGAGCTAAACGAAGAGCGCACCGTGCGGGTGCAAAAGGGTGTGGCGTGGGTTAGTATGAGCGGCGGAGAGGAAAATTCATGAGTTCGACACTGTCACGGAACGCGTCAGAAGCGGTGGCGGACGGAGGATTGTCGAAGGGGCCGTTTCGGGCGCCTCGGGGGACGGCGATTTCTTGCAAGGGCTGGCAGCAGGAGGCGGCGCTGCGGATGTTGATGAACAACCTCGATCCGGAGGTGGCGGAGAAGCCGGAAGAGTTAGTGGTGTACGGGGGAACGGGAAAGGCGGCGCGGAATTGGGAATGTTTCCACGCAATCGTGCGGTCACTGAAAGCGCTGGAGGCGGATGAGACGCTGCTGGTGCAATCGGGAAAGCCAGTGGGGATTTTCCGGACGCATGAGTATGCGCCGCGGGTTCTGCTGTGCAATTCGAATCTGGTGGGGCATTGGAACAATTGGGACAGGTTTCATGAGCTGGACCGCGCAGGATTGATGATGTACGGGCAGATGACCGCAGGAAGCTGGATTTACATCGGCACACAGGGAATTTTGCAGGGGACGTACGAAACGTTTGCGGCGGCGGCGAAGAAACATTTCGGCGGAGACCTGAAAGGCAAACTCGTTGTCACCGGTGGGATGGGCGGCATGGGCGGGGCACAGCCGCTGGCGGCGACGATGAATGGCGCGGCGTTTCTGGGAATTGACGTGGACCCGGAGCGCATCAAGCGGCGCGTCAAGACGGGCTACTGCGACGTGATGGTGACTTCGCTGGATGAGGCGCTGCGGATTTTGAAGAATGCGGTGCGCAAGGGCGAGGCAACTTCGGTTGGATTGGTAGGCAACTGCGCGGACTTGATTCCGGAACTGGCGAGACGCGGTGTGGTGCCGGATTTACTGACGGACCAGACGAGCGCGCACGACCCCATCGGCGGATACGTGCCGAATGGAATGACGCTGGAAGCGGCGTTGGAGCTGCGGAAGAAGAGTACCGAGGAATACAAAAAACATTCGATGGCGGCGATGGCGGCACACGTCCGGGGAATGCTGGACTTGCAGAAGCTGGGGGCGGTGACGTTTGATTACGGGAACAACATTCGAACGATGGCATTCGAACAGGGCGTGAAGAACGCTTACGATTTTCCGGGATTTGTGCCGGCGTACATCCGGCCGTTGTTTTGTCAGGGAAAAGGGCCGTTCCGGTGGGCGGCGCTTTCGGGAGAGGCTTCGGACATTGCGCGGACGGATCAGCTGGTGCTGGAAATGTTTCCGCAGGACGAGCATTTGCAGCGCTGGATCAAGCTGGCGCAGAAACGCGTGAAATTTCAGGGGCTGCCGTCGCGAATTTGCTGGCTGGGGTATGGAGAGCGAGACAAGTTTGGACTGGCGTTGAATGAATTGGTGGCGAAGGGCGAAATAAAGGCTCCCGTCGTGATGGGGCGCGATCATCTGGACTGCGGGTCGGTAGCGTCGCCGTATCGGGAAACGGAAGCGATGCGGGATGGTTCGGACGCGATCGCGGATTGGCCGCTGCTGAATGCGTTGGTCAATACGGCGAGCGGGGCGTCGTGGGTGTCCATTCACAATGGCGGTGGCGTTGGGATTGGCTATTCGCAACATTCGGGGCAAGTAACCGTGGCGGACGGAACAAAGGAAATGGCAAAGCGCATCGAACGCGTGCTGACAAATGATCCGGGGATGGGAGTGGTGCGGCACGTGGACGCGGGGTATCCCGAAGCAATTGCGTTCGCGAAGAAGATGGGCATTAAAGTGCCGATGCAGTAGAGACAACGAACGGTTCGCGGGGCATAATACGGAAGCCTTGGCGAATTCCCTGCTTATTACTGGAGCATCGCAACTATTGACGCTGCGCGGAAGCGGTCCGCGGCGCGGCGATTCCCTTTCCAAGCTGGGATTGATTGAGGATGGCGCGGTGCTGGTACGCGATGGCTTGATTGCGGCGGTGGGGACACGGGCGGAGGTGAAAAAGCTGCCGGAGGCGTGGGCGGCGGAGAAACTGGATCTTGGCGGACGCGTGGCGCTGCCGGGATTTGTGGACTCGCACACGCATCTGATTCATGCGGTGGGCCGGGCGGAAGAATATGAATTGAGGATTGCCGGGGCGAGTTACGAAGAGATTGCGCGTAAAGGCGGCGGGATTCTCAATTCGGTGAAGAAACTGCGCGCGGCGACGAGCGCGACTTTGAAGAGACGCGCGCTTGCGGCGCTAAAACAGTTCGCGGCGCACGGGACGACTACGATTGAGGCGAAGAGCGGGTATGGGCTGGACGTTGCGAGTGAATTGAAAATCTTGCGGCTGCACAAAGAGCTGGCGGCCGACCAATTGGTGGAGATTGTGTCCACGTTTCTTGGCGCGCACGTGGTTCCGGCGGAGTTTCGGGGAAAAGGGGGCGGAGCGGAACGGTACATTCAGTTGATGGAGCAAAACATGCTGCCGGAAATCGGTGAAAGCCGGCTGGCGGAATTTTGCGACGTGTTTTGCGATTGCGGCGCGTTTTCGGTGGAACAGTCGAAGCGCGTGCTGCAGGCGGGCCGTCAATGGGGACTGGTTCCGCGGTTGCATGCGGAGCAGCTTTCGCGCACTGGCGCGGCGCGATTGGCGATTCTGCTGAGAGCGGCGAGCTGCGATCATTTAGAGTACGTAAACAAGAGCGACATTCAGGCGCTAGGAAAATCGGAAACGGTGGCGACGCTGCTGCCGGGATGCGATTTTCACCTGGGGCTGGAGCAATATGCGCCAGCGCGGGCGCTGATTGATGCGGGAGCGATCGTGTCGCTGGCGACGGATTACAACCCGGGAACGAGTCCGACACTGAGCATGCCGATGATTCTGTCGCTGGCGTGCACGCAATTGCGCATGACTCCGGCAGAGGCGATTGGGGCGGCGACAATCAATGGCGCTTATGCGCTGCGGCGGGGCGAATCCATCGGATCGCTGGAGGTTGGCAAACAGGCGGACTTAGCCGTATTCGAGGTGGCCGACTACAGAGAAATTCCTTATTATTTTGGTGTGAACCATTGCTGGATGACCGTGAAGCGTGGTCGCGTAATCCATGCCGCCGAACAAGCCGCAATCTAACTATTCCAAGAAGCCGGTGAGAAGGGTGCGCCTTCTCAAGATCGGGCCGCGGAAGACTAAGAGCCTGTTCGAAGAATATTTCTACGGCATCGCAGTGATGATCAGTTTGATCGTCATGATCCTGGGAAAAGCAGGAGGACTGAGCGGCTACGACGCCATTGTAACGGGACTGTGGGTGGGGGGCATCCTGTGGTTCGGCTGGCAATTGAGGAATTACAGAAAGGCGCAAGGGATTAGCGGCTCGATTAAGAGGACCATGCAAGCGGCGCAGGCGTCCCCGGAAATGATGAAGAATTCGCTGCATCCGAACATGAAACCGATGATCGGGCCGCAGTGGCCAATGAAAACCTTGCCAGGTGCGCCGAGGCCGATACAAAGGTCGATCAGACCGGCAAGGGAGCCGATGAAACCTGTGCAAACGCCGGCGCAAACGCCGACGCCGGCTGGCGAAGTCCAAGGGGCCCCGGCGGCACCCGGCAATTCAAACAAGCGGGCGTTTGTGTACGAACGGCCCACATTGCCGGACCGGAAGCCGAAATTCCCAGCCAACTGGACAGGTAAACCGGATAAAAAACCAAAACGATGAGACGACTGATCGAGTGCGTGCCCAATTTTTCCGAAGGACGCGACGCTGCGAAGGTGGATGCGATTGCGGCGGCGATGAGCAGTGTGCCAGGCGTATACGTGCTGGATCGCGAGATGGACGCGGACCATAACCGCTCGGTGGTCACGCTGGCGGGTGAGCCGGACGCGGTGGCGGAGGCGGCGCTTCTGGGAACCGGCAAGGCCATGGAGTTGATCGACCTGACGAAACACACGGGCGCGCATCCACGGGTCGGCGCGACGGATGTGCTGCCATTTATTCCCATCGATGGCGTCACCATTGAGGATTGCGTGGCGCTGGCGCGGCGCGTGGGCAACGAAATCTGGAAACGCCATCGAATACCGGTTTTTTTTTACGAAGCGGCGGCGACGCGGCCGGACCGGATAAATCTTGAAAACGTGCGACGAGGGCAGTTCGAAGGGCTGCGCGAAGAGCTGAGGAAGAATCTCGAGCGCCAGCCGGATGTTGGGGAACCAAAGGTGCATCCCACGGCGGGAGTGACGGTGGTTGGCGCGCGGAAATTCCTGATCGCGTACAACGTGAATCTCAACACATCCGACGTCGGCATCGCGAACAAAATCGCCAAGGCGATCCGGTTTTCATCGGGCGGGCTGCGGTATGTGAAATCGATGGGCGTGGAATTGAAGGCGCGCAATCTGGCACAAGTGTCCATCAACCTGACGGATTTCGAACAGACGCCGATGCACCGCGTGTACGCGATGGTGAAGCGCGAAGCAGAGCGCTACGGCGTGATGCCAGTGGGCAGCGAAATCGTTGGGCTCGTGCCGAAAAAAGCGATAGAGATGGCGGCGGACTTTTTCCTACAACTAGAGAATTTCTCGCCGGCGCAGGTGTTTGAAAACAGGCTTGCGGATGCGCTGAGTGGTGCGCCGGCGGCTGTGGCAAAAGATGGAAAACTGGCGGGATTGGCGCGCCCGTTTCTGGAGGCGGTGGCGTCTCCCGCGGCAACGCCGGGGGGAGGGAGCGTCTCGGCGTTTGCGGGAGCCTTGGCAGCCGCCTTGGGACAAATGGTTGCGGGGCTTTCGAGAAAAAAGAAATCGCAAGCCGGATTTGTGGATCAGCTCTCGGCGGCGCTGGACGAAATGCGAAGAATTGCGGATGAACTCGCCGAAGCCATTGACCGCGACGCGGCGTCCTACGACGCGGTGATGGCGGCGTTCAAGTTATCACAAGGGAATGCGCAGGAAACGCGCGAGGGCGAGGAAGCCATGCAAAAGGCGACGAAGGGCGCGGCGGAAGTGCCGCTGCAGGTTGCGGAGCGCGCTGTTGAGCTTTTCGAACGTCTCGGACAACTGGACGCTATCGCCGCCGCATCCATGCGGTCAGACTTGCAAGTGGCGCGTTTGATGGCTGAAGCGGGCGCTCGCGGAGCGCTGGCCAACGTGGAGATCAACCTTGATGGACTGACAGACATAGCGTATGTCGCGTCCATGCGCACGAAGATTGCGGCACTGCGAGAGCAAGTGGGCGATGCAGCCCGCGCGACAAGAGCGTAGACTAGAACTTCCCCCTGCCCCATTCGAAAGGAGCACGACATGAAACTGACCACGAATTCAGGTGTGACCCCAGCCTGGTGGGGACGCACGATTTGCAGACTCGTGGCCGCGAGCATTCTGGTGGCGATGACTCTGGCAATGCCGAAGCCTGCACGGGCTGGCCGTCTTGGCACGGACATCATCGCGCTATTCCCCAAGGAGATTGGAGAATTTGCGTACGCCGACCTGAAAAAGGCGCGCACGCTAAAATGGTTTCCGCAATTGCAGGAACAAATGCTCCCTGACCGCTTCCGGCAATTCGAGAAATTCCTGGCTTCCGCGGGAGTTGATCCGAATTCGCAAGTCGAAGAACTCGCCTGGGGCCTAGTCGCGGAAGGAATGACAGCGAAGACCGAAGGCGTGGGCTCGACGGACGTACCCACCGGGGAAGAAATCGTCGGTGTGGCCCTCGGGACATACAATCCGAATTCGACGGAAGCGTTCTTCAAGCAGCAAAAGCTTTCCACCTTTAAATCGCGTGGTTACACGCTGTATGCCTTCGGGACCGGTTCAGGGGCGAACGATCTGTTCTTCTTTTTTATCGATTCGAATACCGCGGCGTTTGGTCATCGCGCGGTACTGGAAAAGATGATCGAGGTGCGGTTTGGGAGCGAGGAAGGACTGTTGCGCAACGACAGACTTTTCCCGCTGATCAACGAAGCGAATGGCAGCGGCGTGGTGTGGGCGGTGTTGAATCCGGCTTACACGCGACTGGCGATGCAGCAACTGGCGCCGGAAGTGCAACAGTTCCCCGAAGCGGCGAAACTCGTCGCCCGCATGCAAAACATGATTATCAACGTGGAAGCGAGCAGCGGCATCGACGGAAAGTTCCAGGCGGTATGCGGATCGACCGAGGATGCGAACACGCTGGGCCAGTTGCTGCAGGCGGGATTCCTGTATAAGCGGTATCAAGCGCAGAAAGACAATCCGGACCTGGCGCAGTTGCTCGATCAGGCGCGCGTGACACCAGCGGGCGATCGAGTGACGCTGAGGATGTCGCTGAGCGACGACCAAATGGCATCGCTCATTCGAAAAAACACCTTCGCGCTAAAGATGTAGATTTATAAGAACGGTGTCGCGCCATAGAAGGGCCGGACAGCCACGCTGTCCGGCCCTTCTTGTTTCGAGCGACGTTCAAATGCCGGGAGTGACGTGGCCAATATATTTCGTCAAGCGAGTGACGCCTTCTCCGTCGTGCGTTTCGTACTGAACGCGATCGAACCCGGCGAAAACAGCCCGCATAGATCCCGTAGCGCCAATATGCGAAGCAAACCCGGCGATAGTATTAAGCCCAATCGCCGGAGAGTCCTCGCCCAGATGGGACAGAGCAACTTCCATGCGGTCGGAAAAGCGCGTGAATGTGACTTCCAGCTGAGGATGAGCCCCGCCGAGGTGTTCGAAAGCTTCCAAACAGGCTGCAATGACGGCGGATTGTAATCGAGCGACGGCATCACTCTGGAAGCCCGCGGCGTCGGCAAGGTAGCGGGCCACGCCTCCAGCGGCGGCCGCAAGGCGGGCGTCGGCATCCAGTAGCAGGCGAAATGTCTTGGGTTCAGTGGCCACGGCTGCTGGCCAGAGAGACGTCACAGGCTTCCCGGCAATCGGGACAATAGTAGAGACCATCGGAGCAAAGGCGAACGTTTACCTGTCCCTTGCAGATGGTGCAGTACTTTTCACAGGCGCAGCGGTCTTCCGGCAAGTCACATTGCGCGCAAAGGGTCTGACCTTGCATAGGGCCTCTCTAGAAAACTTTACCTGAGCATAGGAGGATGCGGCAAGGCGAAGGTCAGATGGGTACGCCGAGTTGCTTACCTCCTCTTTGGGACGTGACACAACAACAGGTGACTGTCGGGAATTCCTCCTGTCGGGGGCTGTTCACCTGCCAGATGCCTTGCATCAACTGTGGTATATTTTTTCGGGATATTTTCGCGAGTCAGACCGTTGTTTCCGGTCGTCGATCTTCGGAGTCCTAAATGAGATTATCCAACGCGTTCAAAACTCTGTTGTCTGCCCTCGTCGCGCTGGCCGCGATGTACATGGGCAGTTCATTGGCGCCGGCTCAAAACAAATCCAATCCGGCTGCAGAAGCCAAGAGCAAGGCATGCCCGAACGATGACAGCGGGTTGCAATTGCCCACCGGCTTTTGCGCAACGGTCTTCGCTGACGACATTGGTCACGCCCGCCACATGGTAGTTGCGCCAAGCGGGGTTCTTTACGTCAACACCTGGTCGGGCAGGTACTACGGCAACGACACGCCGCATGCAGGCGGTTTCCTCGTAGCCCTGCAAGACAAAAGCGGTACGGGAAGGGCCGATGTGATTGAGCGCTTTGGCGAAACTGTGCAAAGTGGCGGGGCAGGCGGTACGGGCATCGACATGTATAAAGGATCGATCTACGCCGAGATCAATGATCGGATCGTTCGGTATCTGTTGCCCGGCGGCTCTATCGTTCCGAGCGGCTCTGCCGACACCATCGTCTCCGGATTGCCTCTGGGCGGCGACCATCCAATGCATCCATTCATCATCAATGCCGAAGGCTCAATGTACGTCGATGTCGCCAGCGCGACCAATTCCTGCCAACTGAAAAATCGGACACTCAAGTCGCCCGGCGCGAACCCCTGCACGGAACTTGAGACCCGTGGCGGCATCTGGCGCTATGACGCCAATAAAACGAACCAAACGTTTTCAACGGCTGGCCGCTACGCGACGGGAATCCGCAACGGGGAAGGTTTTGCCATCGACTCCGGTGGGCGAGTGTTTGTGACCCAACACGGACGCGACCAGTTGCACGCGAATTGGCCCGACTTCTACAAACCCGACCTGGAGGCCACACTGCCGGCGGAAGAGCTGTTGCTTTTGAAAGCAAAGGGGGACTACGGCTGGCCCGAATGCTACTACGATGCGTTCGTGGAAAAGCTCGTTCTGGCGCCGGAATACGGCGGCGACGGCAAAACGATTGGCGTATGCGCGAACAAGATTGCTCCGGCTGCGGTATTTCCCGCCCATTGGGCGCCTAATGCAATGGTGCGTTACGACCAGAAACAATTTCCGGCGCGCTACCGTGAAGGTGTCTTCATTGCTTTCCACGGGTCATGGAATCGGGCGCCATATCCGCAAGGTGGCTACAACGTGGTTTTTCAGGCGCTCGCCGGGGACCGCGCATCCGGCCAGTGCGAAGTATTTGCGGACGGTTTCGCGGGAGCGGTGAAGTCTCCGGCCAAAGCCGAACATCGTCCTTCTGGCTTGGCGGTGGGACCGGACGGCTCGCTCTACGTTTCCGACGATATACGCGGACGGATCTACCGGATTGTCTACCAAGGCGGCTCAGAAGGTGGCGCCGCGAACATTACGGCATGTCCGACCGCAACAGCTCCGGCAGGCAATCCCGTTGAAGAGGCCGCGAAACCGCCAGAGGGCACCCATCCAGACGCCGGTGCGGCCGCGAACAATCTTCCGGTTCCTGAAGGCGCCACACGAGAGATGGTTGCGCTCGGTGAGCGCATCTACCGCGGCCAAGTAGGCGGAGCGGCGTGTACGGGCTGCCATGGTGAGAGCGGCCAGGGCACGCCTTTGGGGCCGGACCTAACAGGCAAGAAATGGCTGTGGAGCGATGGTAGCTATGCCGGAATCGCGAAAACGATCACCGAAGGTGTGTCGCAACCAAAACAATATCGCAGCCCCATGCCGGCGATGGGTGGGGCGCAACTTACGCCCGACCAGATATCAGCGCTCGCAGCGTATGTGTGGAGCGTTAGTCATCGCGCGTCGCCAAACCGGAATTAATCGCCTAAGTTCTAGGATGATCACAACCCTCTTCGCGAATTCCATCTTTTGGATGGCTCTCCAATGAAAAGATGCTTCCTCGCGATTTTGCTGTCTTTGGTCCCGATGCGCCCGTCGACGGACGCATTTGGCCAGCAAACGTCTTTCAAAGTCCTGGCGTTTTACTCCACGAAAGTGGAACCAGACCATGTTCTGTTTGCTGAGGGTGCACTGAAGTTTTTTTCCGGCATCGCGGCAAAGAACAACTTTACGTTTGATTCGACGAGCAACTGGGACGACGTGAATGACTTGAATCTTGGAAAATACCAGGTGGTCGTCTGGCTCAATGATGAGCCTTCAAATGCCGGGCAAAGGCGTGCCTTTCAACAATACATTGAAAACGGAGGTGCCTGGCTGGGCTTTCATGTGGCCGCGTACAATGATAAGAATTCAAACTGGCCGTGGTTCGTGGATTTCCTCGGTGGCGGCGTATTTCACACCAACAGCTGGCCTCCATTGCCCGCGAAGCTCATCGTCGATGACCGTTCACATCCGGCAACAATGCACCTTCCCAGCAGTTTCCTATCGCCCGACAACGAATGGTATATCTGGAAACCAAGTCCTCGCCTGAATAAAAGCGTACGAGTCCTGGTCACTTTGGATCCTTCCAATTATCCGATTGGATTTAAGGATGTCCTCACGAGTGGAGATCTGCCGGTGGTCTGGACAAACACGAAATACAAAATGCTCTATATGAACATGGGGCATGGCGGCAAGATATTCGCGAGTCCTATTCAGAACAGGCTGATCGAGGATGCGACACAGTGGCTCGGCACGATTTCGACTCAGGCGGAAATGCCTCCTGCGACAGGCACGCTAATCAGTCCTCTCGCCGTCGTGGTGAACCCGAAAACAAACCAAGTGTACGCCGTGAATTCCAGCGACGGCACTGTGACGGTCTTGGATGCATTGGCCAATTCCGGCATGACGGTGAGAGTTGGATCGCAACCTGTGGCGATCACCGTAAATCCGGTGACCAACAAAATCTACGTGGGAAACACGGGGAGCGGCACGGTATCTGTCATCGATGGGGCAACTGACGCGGTGACCGCGACAGTGAAGGTAGGAGCTCTTCCCTATGTAATCGCGGCAAATCCGGCTACCAACAAGATCTATGTCTCGAAAACCTTCAGCAACACGATGACGGTGATAGACGGCGCAACCAACAGCACCAGTTATCTCAAAGCAGGAATTCAAGCGGACACCATTGCGGTAAACCCGGTAACGAACAAACTCTATTTGACCAACTACGAAAGCCAAAATGTAACGGTGATGGATGGCACGACCAATGACATGGCATCTGTGGTAGTGGGAATACATCTCTGGGCTATCGCGGTGAATCCGGTGACAAACAAGATCTATGCTGCGAACGCAGGTTCCTCCAATCTGACGGTGATTGATGGCGCGAGCAACGGCACCTCGGTTGTGAAGACGGGAGATATTCCTTGTGCGATTGCCGTGGATTCAGTGACAAACCGGGTATACGCAGTGAACTATGCGAGCGACAGCGTGACAGTGATCGACGGAGCAAATAATTCTGTGATTGCAACGGTAGGCGTGGGAGCGCGTCCTCAGGCAATTGGAGTCAACTCAGTGACTCACACGATCTACGTGGCGAACACACACAGCAACAGCGTAACGATCATCGACGGCACAAACAATTCGGTGATCGCAACGATGGAGGCCGGAAACGGCCCCTATGCCATCGCGGTGGATACGGCGGCCAATAAGGCATACGTGTCCAATATGGGCAAAAATAGTCTGACGGTAATTGATGGACGACCAACAACTATCGGGGGTCGCCCGGCAGAGCACGCAAGGCAATAGAGCTTGACGCCAAGCTACCTATGTTAGGTGCACATCAAATAGTGCCAGCCAATACTGAACGGATTGCAGAGCAAAGCCGCAAAGCATGAGTCCGATGCCGAGGGCTCCGAGCCGTCGCTCCGGAAGGTTGTCGGCGTAATATTCGATGAAGGGATACAACGTGCCTCCGGCGCCGGTGACAAGGCCGGTGACCAGCCCCACCCGGATCGCAAAAGACCACGCATGGTCAACACGATGTATGAGAGCGCTGCAGACAAGTGCGCTGGCAACGTAGCCGACTGTCCGGACGACAGCTCCCCAAAACTGACGACGCGTAATCCGGGCACGGAGAGACGCTTCATAATCGATAGAAGGACGCATGCCGCGAGAGTAGGCGATCACTTGACCGATCGTGATGAGAATGCCAAATGCGATTCCGTATTCGAGACCCAAAATCCTAGAGAGTCCAGCGCCGAAACCAACCCCGCGGATGGCGCTGAACAAAGCTTCCCAAGGCAAGGAAAAGTGGTTTAAGCCGCGAGCTGCCCGATTGAGTTCAATCGAGATAGTGAGGCCGGTCGCGATACCGGAGGCAAGTCCAAAGAAGAGACCAAGGCCAATGCCGTATCCTATTCCGAAGAGAATCGAGTATGTCACTGCCCTGGTAAGCAGTCGCAGCGGGCCGTGCTGACCACCCAGCAGATCATAGGCAAGATAGAGGCTCCCAAGCACGTCAAGACATGTACCTGAGATGCTGATCGCGGCGACAGCGTGATGGTCCACGAAACGATTGTAGCAGGGCCGGCGGATCAACTTTCGAGTCACGAACTACCTGGAAGAAATCCAGATGCCTGAGCAACACACTCATCCGCGTGAGTGCGGCTGCGAACTAACGCTACATTCCTTGAGCGGCGTGCCGTTGACCGTTAAACAGCCTCAGGCGCGAGGCCACTACCTTTTTTACAGATTCCACGGCGAACGGCAGAATCTTGTATGGCACGACTTCGTCTGGCTGCTTGGCCAGACCGCGTTCCAAACCTTCTCTCCACGCAACGCGAAGTTCTGTATTGATGTGGACAATGTTGATTCCCGCTCCGATTGCTTTGCGCAAATCTTCATCATCGGTTCCTGAGCCGCCGTGGAGGGTTAGGAAGACGCGGGCCGCTCGCTTGATGCCAGCGATTCTCTCGATATCCAGGCGCTTCTTCGTTTCTCCCTGCACCATACTTCGGAGCATGCCGTGCATATTGCCCACCGCGGGAGCCAGGATGTCCACGCCCGTGCTCCCTACAAACTGTTTCGCTTCTTCGGGGGTCGAAAGCGCTTTCGACAGGTCGGGGGACGCGTCGTGAATTTCGGAGCCCGTTCCGATGTCGCCGATTTCTCCCTCTACTAGCATGGATGAATTGATCGCTTTGAGGGCTTCGACAACCTGCTTGGTTTGACGCACATTTTCCTCGAAGGGCAAGGCCGACAGATCAAAGACAATGGAGTCAAACCCGGCTTTTGCCGCTTCCACCCCTTTCGCGAGGGAGTGCGTATGATCCGCGTTAAGAAAAATGGGAAAGTCGAATTCCTCGCGCAAACTTCGCACAAGAGCCGCAATCTGACGAACTCCCACAAACTCGCGCTCGCCCTCTGACAAACCAACCAAAACGGGCACGTTTAGTTCGCGGGCAGCGGCGAACACTGCCTTCAATAGAACCAAGTCCGAAATGTTAAAGTGGCCGATCGCCGCGCCACCTTGTTGCGTTTCCTGTAAGAGATTCCGTAGGGAATGCATGTGACTAAGATCCTCTCGTCCACGCGCTGGCTTTGTCTGGGGGTCGAACCAATGGTTTGATGCGGCTGCGACCTTCGGAGGTGTAGCTCGATCTGGCGAATTCCCTTCAGCCGCCGCAGCTTTTCTGGAAGACGCGAAGATTGAACCAATCCCTCCGGCGGGCTTCTTTGACCCGTTGGAGAGCGCGTGCTAGTATCGATTTCTGCTTGAGCCACTGGAATGGAATCCGCCGCAACTCCTCACAAAAGCGAGCTTCGTAAGACGCCGCTGAACGCGTTGCACCGCC
>Ga0137363_10000408_pt1 | contig 24081 bp, 19 predicted proteins | sample MadtaG_FD_104800 | JGI IMG/M metagenome (GOLD analysis project Ga0137363, IMG submission 104800) | Vadose zone soil microbial communities from Angelo Coast Range Reserve, California, USA - Mad1_115_16 metaG | ecosystem: Environmental > Terrestrial > Soil > Vadose zone | place: USA: California...
CAGGAGGGAGTTTTGTGCTTGATGCGGCCGATCCCTTTTGTGGCGACGCGGAGGAGGAGTTTGTTCAGTCAGCCGCCGGATCGATCACGCCTTCCTTTTCGGTAGCCGGAAACTCAGACCCATTCAATATAGTAGCAATGGCATTCAAGGCCTCCGCCGGCGCGGGAACCAGTCCGACAGGAATGTACATCCTGCACCAACAGACGGTGTGGATCAATCAGGGTACGTCTAGTCAGATGTACTATTTCGTGTCCAGTGGGAATTTGCTGGTAGCCTCAGTGGACGACGGAAACATGAACTCGGGCGGAAACGTCGTCACCATTGATACCTGCACCCCGTCGAACACTTGGACAAAACGCAGTCCTAGCGGTGCCAATGCCCCACAAATGTTTTTCATTGCCTCGCCATCTGCATCGACAAACATGCATTGCATAGTGCATAGTGGGATGCCTTCCGACACCACACTCCTGGTGGTATACGATGTGGTCGGGGCCGCGAGTTCGCCAGAAGATGTTGATAGTCCTTATTTCTCTAATAACGGTACGATTATCGCCGGACCAAATCTTACGCCGACTACTCAGCCGGGGATCGCCTTCGCAGTAGAAAACACCGGACTTGGACCATCCTCTGGGGTCGGGGCCGGGTTTATTTACGATAACACCCCCTACTCGGGGGAGACGGATTCCAGCAGGTTAAACAACGGAGACGGTTGGCAGCATGTATTCTATTCAAGCATCGCGCCATTGGCGTTCAGTTGGAACCAAGTAAACAGCTCTTCAGCCATGGCCACATTTGGGATTGCATTCAAAGCCGGTGCAATTACTGCTCGACCTGCAGCACCCAGCAATTTGAGGGTGACGAGCGTCCAGTAAGGGAATAAACGGCGGCTACCTATGCCTTCCAGCATAGAAGTCTTCCGGCGGTAAATCCTCATCAGAGACAGCTGGCTATCGTTGTGGCGAGTTCGGTTGTAAACCGTGGAAATTGAAGACCTTAGACTCGCCCAAAGTACATCTCCCAAACCAAACTTAATGCTTTGGCTCTCGCCAGCGGTAAATCTAGAGACAAAGGCCAAAAACAGGGATAAATTGGATAGAAAACTTCCACTTTCTAGAGCAGGTCGATGATTTATCAGGGTTTGTCAATTATGAGAGAAGAGAAGCTGTACGTAAACTATTGTAATTGCAGTGTGTTACATGGCGCCGCCTGCAAAGCGGATGATTGGATTCCTGGCATGGCGCATGGCAGGGCGCGTGCATGACTCGGTGAGGGATAGTGTAAGCTGCTTTTTGCGGAGAGCACTGTATGGTCCGGAATGGTGAATTTGCCTTAGCTGATGTTAAGAGGGTGATTCGTAGAAAATGGTGGGTCATCCCCGTTTGTATCATGGTCTGCGGAGCCGCCGGGGTGCTGGCCGCTCTGAAACTTCCTAAGAAGTACACCTCGCAGACACTGGTGCTGGTAGCAAAGCCGATGGTTCCGGTGGAATACGTTAAGCCTATTGTGACGGAAGACTTGAACCAGCGGGTTTCATCGATGAAGGACCAGATTCTGAGCCGCTCATGGCTTGAGCCGGTGATTGATAAGTTTGGCCTTTACAAAGAGGATCGGCGCAAGGTTCCCATGGAGCAGCTGATCGAGAAGTTGCGGACGGCGATCGAGATATCTCCCCTAGAGCCGATGCCTGGCACGCTAGATAGGAGCATGCCCGGCTTCCACGTGAGCGTAACGTTTAGCAATGCTCAGACCGCTCAGCAAATCTGCACCGAGATAACCTCCATGTTTAGGGAACAAAACTCGCAAGCTCTGGTGAATGATGCGGACAGCACAAACTCTTTCGTCAGCGAGCACCTCGAGGAGGCGAAGGCCAGGCTTGATCAACAAGACGCCAAGGTAGCTCAATTCAGGCGCGAGCATATTGGATTGACTCCGGAGGAAGGACCAACCAACCTCAACCGGCTGACAACCCTGAATTCACAGATTGAGGCAAATACCCAGGCATTGAACGCGGCACAGCAAGACAAGGCCTTCAACGAATCTCTTTTGAGCCAGCAGGAGGCAAATTGGAAGGCATCTCAAACCGGACAGAATCCCGAGACTCTCGATGTTCAAATCCAGGCACTTCAAGACCAGTTAACGTCTCTCGAGGCGAGATATACGCCCGAACATCCTGATGTGATCAAAACCAAGAAACTGCTGGAGGAGCTCCGGAAGAAATCGGCAGCAGCTCCCAAAACGTTGAATTCCTCCGGCGAAACGCAAACGAAGGCTGAGCCAGCCAATATTCAATTGCTGCGTGCGCGTGTCCGCCAGGATGAAATGAACATTGCGGGTCTGACGAAACAGCAAGGTCAAATCCAAGATCAGATTCGCACTCTTCAAGCACGAATGGAAGCCAGCCCAATGGTTGAACAACAACTGAAGGAGTTGACGCGGAACTATCAAAGCGCGCTTGAGTTCTACAACGATTTGCAGAAAAAGCGTGAAAGCTCCCAGATGGCGAAGGATTTGGCGCACCAGCGCGAAGGTGAGGAATTTCGCGTGCTTGATCCGCCAAACCTTCCAGTCGCACCGTCGTTTCCTAAGAAGACATATTTTGCAGGCGGCGGGGTTGGCGGAGGATTCGTTCTGAGCCTGGCCATTCTGTATATTTTGATGATGACAGACAAAACTCTTCACACCGAGAGAGATGTTGAACTGCAATTGAAGCTGATTGTGCTTGCGACCGTCCCTGTTCTTGAAGTGGTTCAGGGGAGCAACAGAAACATCGGTTTACTAAAGGGCTCCGTTGCAACGAACGCTTGAGTCACAATCAGGCAGAACAGAATTTAAGGAAACGCAATGAGTCGTATACATGAAGCACTGCAGAAGGCCGCGAAGGAGAGAAGCGAGCAGCTTGAGGGCGGCGATTCCAGAGATCGCTCAGCGGCATTGGTTAAGATCCAGAGCCAGGCTAGGACAGAAGCAAGCATCGCTAATCGTGTTGAGCAGCAACGGGTTTCAGCCGGCGGGAATCAGGCAGGGCCCTTCCGATATGAAGAGCTTGTCAAACGATGCTCTCATTCGAAGTGGGATCTCGATGTACGACCGAATGTGTTTCAAGGCTCGGGCGCGCGCAATGGAGGGGCAGAGAGGTTTCGCACGCTGCGTTCTCGTCTTTACCAAATAGCCGGCACGCGCACCTTGCGACGCCTGCTGATAACCAGCAGCATTCCTGCGGAAGGAAAAACCTTCGTAACCTCTAATCTGGCGCAATCGATTGTGCAACAGGCGGAACGGCGCGTGCTAATAATTGACGCAGATTTGCGCGCTCCACAGCTCCACGTAGCGCTGGGGGCCCCGAGCCGGCCTGGATTGACGGACTATCTGAGAGGCGAAGTGAATGAATTCGCAGCGATCCAGAAGGGCGCGCGAGAGAACTTGTTTCTGATCCCAGCGGGCTCAGAGACGTCCAATCCTAGCGAACTTCTACTTAGTCAGAGGATGAAAGACTTGCTAGATCTCGTGACCCCCGTCTTTGATTGGATCATTATCGACTCGCCGCCGGCCGTGCCGGTTCACGACGCGAGCATCCTTGCCGATTTGACAGACGGAGTTCTGCTGGTGTTGCGGGCTGGGTCGACGGACGCTGAAGTTGCGGAAAGAGTCGCGGGAGAATTTCGAGAGAAGAATCTGCTTGGGGTCGTACTTAATCGAGTCGAAAAGACCGATTCTTACGGGTCAGATTATTATTCGAACTATCCGGCCGATAAACCAGAATGAGCTGAATGCCCAATCCGAGCAGTGAGATTCGATTGCTCGCAAAACCAAGCTTATGGAACGACGTCGCGGGTAACTCGGGCGTCTGACTTGTCTCCATTCCACTCAGACCTGTAAATTCTCGTCGCAGATCCGTCACTCCCGCGGCGACCGAGACACGCGTTTCCGACGGTAGCCCGATCATCCGACCAAACACTCGATCGCGCTGCGCAGCACCAGTACGTTCACGTTCTCTGCTACGCGAAGAGTCGGGCTTAATCCCAGTTGCACAGGCCGAATCACGATGTTGCCACACTTCGACCGTGCGCCTGGTAGTTACTATTTATGTCGCCGTATAAAGGGCAAAAGCTGACAGCTAGACTTAGTAAGCGCCTTCTCCGCCGAGGACTGCACGCGGAGTCGCCATTAGGATTTTGAGATCGAGTGCAAGCGACCATGACTGTGAATATCGGAGGTCCAGTCGCACCATATCATCGAAGCACATGCGGCTCCTGCCACTGACTTGCCACAGCCCGGTAACACCGGGTCTTACTTCGAGGACTCTCCGTCGGTGCCACGTGTCATAGACTCGAAATTCATAGGGCACCGGCGGCCGCGGGCCTACGAGAGACATCTCACCCCTTAAAACGTTCCAGAACTGGGGGAATTCGTCCAGACTAGTCTTTCGAAGAAATCTCCCGACGGCTGTGACGCGGGGATCGTTCGTGATTTTGTAGACGGCCGTCTTTCCCGGCTCGCTTTTATCGGGTCCGGCCTGACCCGCGATGAATTGTTGGATGAATTCCTGATGGATCTTCGAGTCGTTGTTCGTATACATCGTTCGGAACTTAAGGCACTTGAAGCGAGCTCCATATTTGCCGACTCGCTCTTGCCGGAAGATGACGGGCCCCTTGGAGGTCAGTTTGATTGCAACCGCAATCGCGGCGAGAAAAGGCCCAAAAATTAGAAGCAATGCAGCGCTCCCTAGAATATCAATCACGCGTTTCATGGCCGAAGCAACGCCCTTATTGGCATTGTTCTCAGCGATATCCGGATAGAGCCGCATGTCCGCAGCAGGTTCGTCCGTGTTGGAACCCCGGTTTTCCGGAAAGAGATGAACCGAGACAACCAACTTTGAGTCGACTTTGATTCCAAGCTCGTTTTCAAGAGCGTTGACAACCTTTGTTCGAAGAATTTCCGTGATGGGAGTCGTAAATTCCAGGCTTATTTCAGTAAAGATTAGCCCTAAACAGGTTCCTTTTTTGTACCAGCCAACGAGGTCAGTCTCGCGGGTAGACTTGACGAGGACCGATATCACCTGGGACATGCAGCGATCGTTTTCATGCGCCTTAATGGATGCCGCAGGCTCGATCACCATCAAAACAAACGGTTTGCGAGAGCGTTCGGCCCGCCGACGCTCCATCGTAAGCATGTTCTGGAAGGTCTCTTCCTGCAAGAAACCTGCAAGGCTTGTCCCGGGAGCATCGAAGGCCGAAATGACTTTTTCGCCCATTAAACGCCGGGCACCCTGTTCCCACAAAGCTGGAATTCTAAAGTAGCTATTTCCCATTTGTTTTCGACCCTCGTCCGATCCTTACGTAGAGCTATTTTGTTATTCGGTAACAGCCTGGCACCACGGAACACAACCCCATTTCGCCGACTTTTTGTTTTTTGGCGACCAAAATCTTGCAAACTAAGCGACCCCTTCGTCGAACGCCGGTACCATTTCCAGCGATCCGACTGCGGACGTCCGCGTCGACTGAATCGGATCGATTCGCGAGCGCTCAATCTCCAACGATACCGATCGGCACAGCAAAGAAACGGAAACCACAATCCGGTGGCTTCCTCTAAAACTGCTTAGAATTCCTTCAAGGCCGCTTAATGCCCCTTCCAGAATCCGAACGCGCTGACCTACCTCCAGGAAGGGCCAGGGCTCAGTCCGGAGGCCGGATGAAACTACCCTCTGAAGAGCATCGATTTCCGAATCGTCGACAGCGATCGGAGTGCGGCCTCTCCCGACAACGCTTAGTACGCCCGGAGTCACGAGAACAGGTAAGCGGTTGTGCACGTCAAAATGGCAAAAAACATATCCTGGAAACAGAGGGACTGCGTGCTCCCTCGATGTCGTCCGCCAGCGCCTCTCTGCCTTGTAGGTGGGAAGAAACGTCTGATAGCCTTTGCCGGAGAGTAGTGTGGCTGTCGCATTCTCCCAGCGACTCCTCACCTGGAGCGCATACCATTGATTAGCGTTGAACTCGGGCTTCATCGTGATTTAGCGACTCCTCTAAACTCTGATCTCCGTGCGTTGCAAGGCAACTTCGACCCTAACGGTTGCACCATCAGTTAGCGACATATACGCAATCGATCTGCCAGACCAGGGTGCTCGGGGCCAACAGACTGTCATTCCATCTCAGCATTCAAGAGCTTTAGAATGAATCGCTTGGCGGACATTCCTGGATTGACTGCTGACACCAAAATTTCAAAGGAGTGCGTGATGAGCCTAAAGAAGAAAACTGTTACCCACATTTGACAATTGGTTTCCAGGCGTGCCCCGAGGAATGCTAGCTCGACATCAACGCCTTCAAGGGACGCGTTTTCATGTAGTTAAGCGGAACCGATAGATTGCTCGAAGATGGCAACTTAGCGACAGGAAGGGCCTTTCCTGAACCAAGAAAGGCATCTTACTGGGCACACAGCTAGAGAGAGTGTCGGACTTCACTTTGCCCCTGATGCAAGACGATCCGCTTTGCTTCTGTCTTAAGTGCGGAAAGAACTGCGGAGGATATGAAATTGCCATTTGATGGAATTTTATGGGGATATTCCGCAGGTCAGGGAGAATGGAGTCGGACGCCAGGGCTCCCCTTGTTTCTTATAGTGTTGAATACAGGAAGCTTACAGAGATTGCGGAAACCGGGAATTATGCCCTTTCACTGGTACGGAACCTGCTAATTGTCACACCGGAGTCCTATGACGACGTTTGCTACCTACGCTTCGGACCAATTGGCTGGTGCTTGTTTTGTATACGGGCGTGCTGCGTCTGTGCAGTCCTTGAACGCCATGGTCGTCGAAATCGCAAAAACAGACATGCCTGTTCTGCTCATGGGAGAGAGCGGGACTGGCAAAGAAGTGTATGCGCGATTAATCCATCGGCTATCCGGGTTCTCCGAAGCGCCGCTAAAAAAGGTGAATTGTGCGGCGATGGATATTGGACGCTTGCTGAGAGACATGCAGGAAGAGGTCCTTGCGCACAAGGAAAGTCAAGATGTCGCACTGCGGACGGTGTTTTTGGATGGCGTGCATGAATTGGATTCCGCTTGCCAGAGGGTATTGCTGTCATTGCTGCCTGACGGGGAACCAAGAAACTTGTCGGGCATGAAGGCTTCTCGAATTATTTCCTCGACACCCCGAAACATCGAGCAGGAAATCACCGCGGGACGTTTCCTCCGCGAACTCTATTTTCGAATTAACGGCGCCATTCTACGTCTGCCGCCCCTCCGCGAACGCAAGGAAGATATCCCATTGCTGCTGGAATATTTCTTTCGAAAGCATTCGAATGAATTGAAGAAAACCATCCCCAATCTCGGAAGTGAGGCGCAGGAGTTGCTAAACTCTTACGACTGGCCGGGGAACATCCGCGAGTTGGAAAACGTTGCCAAGAAGATTGTCGTTCTAGGGGATCCCGCGTTGGCGCTTGCGGATTTGTGCGTGATTCAGGTGAATATGCGGCAAGCCAACGAGAGACCACTTGTATCGTCTTTGAAAGTAGCCTCACGGGCTGCTTCGCGGCAGGCAGAGCGCGAGTTAATACAAAAGGCGCTCGAACGAACCCATTGGAATCGTAAACGCGCTGCGCAGTTTCTTGAGATCAGCTATAAGTCTCTGCTGTACAAGATCAAGCAAACCGGGCTAGAAGGAAAGAAGACGGAACTGGGGTGAAGAAATGACGGCAAGAATCGCGATGGTGGGGATTTTGACAGCCTGCTTGATTGCGGCGGCAACAGAAGCGCGGGGCGAGCGCAGGACGGGACAGGACAAGAAGGAAGACGGCAAGGGCGCAAAAGGCCAAGCTGCGGCAACACCGGCACAAACCGGCCTGGAAGACACAGGGTACAAGATTGGGCCGCAAGACGTTTTGATCATCGATGTGTGGAAAGAGGAAGGACTGACGCGAACTGTGCCAGTTCGACCGGATGGAAAGATCACGCTGCCGTTGCTTAACGACATCCAGGCTGTCGGCCTAACGCCAATGGAACTTGCCGGCGTAATCAGCGAGCAGCTGAAAAAGTACATTAGCAGTCCGCAAGTCACTGTCAGCGTGACGGAGATTAACAGCCGGCGAGTTTATGTGACCGGCGAAGTTTTGAAGGGTGGCGCCTACGCTCTTTTCCCACACATGACCGTGCTGCAGGCACTTTCAAGTAGCGGCGGATTTACGCAATTTGCCAGGGTGAAGAGCATTTACGTGCTTAGAACCGATCATGGCAAACAGACGAAAATAGCCTTCAATTACAAAGAAGCGGTCAACGGGAAAAATCCCGGGCAGAACATTGAAGTATTGCCAGGCGACGTGATTGTGGTGCCGTAAGGACAAGGAAATGAACGCGCGGAAAAAATTCGGTCCCAGTCTTGTTTGTTTAGTGGCTGTCTGCTTATGGGTTACGCCGCTTTTGGCCAGGCAAGCGGAGGGAGAAAAGCCAAAGCCTGCGGGACGCCAGTATCCACCCGCCGTAGATACGACGGGAGATCAACAGAATCCAAATCAGGCACCCCAGGCGCTGCAACCAGATAATCAGGCTTTGAGCAGTATCCAAGTCCCAACACTGGGAACTCCGGAGATACGCCACAGCTACTGGGTGCCCGGCGTCACCTACAGCAACATAGTGCTTTCGAATTCCTTGAACGCAGCAGCGAATACCGGCTGGAATACCACCAGCTTTGTGAGCGGCGACGTAAGCTTGCTGGAAGCTTGGAGCCACTCTGCGTTCTCGACGAATTATTCTGGGGGCGGATTTTTCTCCACCGACCCTATTCAAGGAAATGGGCAATACCAACAGCTTGCGATGGCTTACGAAATTGATAAGAAACGTTGGCAGTTGCTTTTCGTGGACCAGTTCTCTTATTTGCCACAAACCGCATTTGGGTTTGGGGGCCCGACTGGATTGGCGTTACCTGGGATCTCGGGAGCCTTGGCCGTTCCCCTACCCGGACTTGAATCCACGTACTTGCCCAGCCAAACCATTTTTACGACCACTGGCCCGCGTTACAGCAACGCCTCTGCGGCTCAGCTGACTTATGCCGTGAGTCGACGCGGCTCCATCACTATTGCTGGAGTTTACGGGGCGTTGCGCTTTATCAACCCGGGGAATGTGGACAGCGACAGCGTGATTGTAAACGTGGGGTATGACTACGCACTCACTCGGAAGGATAGCGTCGGATTAGCCTACCGGTTTGGTGCCTACCATTTTCCTGGTAACCCGCAAGCAATAGGGGACCACGTTGCGCAAGTTATCTACGGAAGGAAGATTACAGGGAGATTGGCGCTGAGGTTGGCGGGCGGACCAGAGCTCATTAGAGTTCGAATTCCCATCGGCGGGTCAACGCAAAAAATAACGGGCTCCGCGTACACGGCGTTGACATACGGGTTTGCACGAGGCGACGTCACCCTGGGCTATGCGCATGATGTAAGCGGCGGCAGCGGTGTATTCACGGGATCGACTATCGATCAAGTCAACGCGGCATGGAACAGAAGGCTGACGCAAGCGTGGAATGGCAGTCTAAGTTTCGGCTACGCGAAAAACCAACCGATCTTGTCTCCGAGTGGGGTGACGCCACCCGTTTTTGGAGCGTGGCTGGCGGGAGCAGGGTTAAAGCGCCCACTTGGGCGAACAGCAAATTTGTCGCTGGCGTATCAAGCTCAAATTCAAGGAGCTAACGTTGTGATTTGTAACAATCCGACTTGCGGGACGAGCCGCACAGTGAACCAAGTTTTTCTCACTTTCGAGTGGACGACAAGGCCGCTGGTGTTGCGATAGCGTAAAATAACTCTTCCGGGCGAATCGCGAAACCAGATTCTCCGGATAGGGAAGAAGTGAGAGAATAGCAACAGGGATAGAACCAGAGCAGGCTAGGCCGGGAAAAAAGTAGACACCATGTACAAAAGCTTCTTTGGGCTCAAAGACAATCCATTCAATGTCAATCCAGATCCGCGCTACCTCTTTCATACCAAAGAGATCGAAGAAGCGCTGAGCGGGTTGATGTATGGGATTCAGAGCCGCAAGGGCTTTATTACCCTCATCGGTGAGGTCGGCACAGGAAAGACTACACTGATAAACCGGCTTGTCGACTGGCTGCACCAACAGCGGGCAAGAACTGCTTTCCTATTCAATTCCCGCATGAATACAAATCAGTTGTTCGATTTTATTCTGGCGGAATTTGGCATCGCCTGCGAGTCACGAAGCAAGAGCCAACAGTTGATGAGCCTCAACCAATGGCTCCTTGATCGTTATAGCGCCGGTGAAACGACCGTGCTCATCGTGGATGAAGCTCAAAACCTGACCTACCCGGTTCTTGAAGAAATTCGACTGCTAACCAACCTGGAGACGTCCACTGAGAAGCTGCTACAGATCGTATTGTCTGGGCAACAAGAGCTGGAAGAGAAACTCAAGCTCCCGCAATTACGCCAGCTTCGCCAGCGCATCATGTTGCGTTGCAAGACGTCCTCTTTGACTAAAGAGCAGACGCACGACTACATCAACGAGCGATTGCGGATCGCCGGAGCGAGCGGCGAAGTGATTTTCAGCCCGAAAAGCGTTGAGACCATACATTTGTATTCGCTCGGCATTCCGCGCGTTGTGAACCTGCTATGCGAACACTCACTCATCAACGCCTACGTCGATCAAGAACGGCCGATTTCTTCGAAAATTGTTGAGAACGTCGCCCACGAATTTCAGCTCGACGAGGTGGAACCGACGGCTCCCGAAGGCGGAGCGCCTATCGACGCGGATGTCTATAATTCCGAGGCTTTCATTCAAAATTTGGGCATGGCTCTATCCAAGTTCCGGATGAGTCCCCATACCACTCCCACTACGCGCGAACGAAAATAGCAGACCAGTTCTGTAGTACAAGAGGTGTTGGCGTGCCGGAAACGCCGACTCCAATGCCGGACGTTGGACGGTTCGGTATCAATGTTAGGTCGAGGCCAAAAAATCCATTCACTTGCGGCGCGGCACGATTCACAGATACGCTGTGGCCGGATAAAAAGCTTAAGATCCAGATTGCCCGGGGATGAAAATCTGAACGCTACTGGTGCAAGATCGAGCGTGCTTTAAATCGAAAATGATAAGAAATCGAATCCCGGGCCTGCTATGCATGTCGGTTTTGTGCGGCATTTTAATTCTAGGGCTTTGGCCGTTTCACAGGCCGAGGAACCAAGTTTCCTGGTTGGGAGTGGAAAACGGTCTTCGCTTCGGCGGCTACGGAACCATAATAAGCGCGGGAACATTTCAGATGGCTGGTTCGCAGGAGCAAGCTTCGTGCAGCCTCGAGATTTGGTTGCAACCAGAACTTGTGAGTGACTCAAATACTTTCCTTTCGTTCTCCAGTTCAGAAAATCCTCTGCAGTTCTCGCTGCATCAATATTTATCCAACGTCATACTCAAGCGCGAGATCCCTGGTGGCCAGCGGCGAACTGAAGTGATCGGAATCGAAGGAGTTTTCCGCCAAATAAAGCCCAGATTCCTAACCATAACTTCAAGCGCACAAGGAACCGAAATGTACGTGGATGGTGCATTAGCCCGTGCATTTCCAGGGTTTCGGCTGGGAAAGGATTTCACGGGACAACTAGTCATCGGCACCTCACCAGTGCGTTCTGACGGCTGGCCCGGCCAGTTGAAAGGACTGGCAATCTACGATCGAGAGCTAACCGCAAACCAAGTTGCCAAACATTATGAAACCTGGACGATGCAAGCGGCACCCGAGCTAGTTGGCGACGAACATTTGATGGCGCTTTACCTTTTTAACGAGCATACAGGAAGCGTTATACACAACGCTTTGCATCCGGGAATCGATCTTTACATCCCGAAACGATTCTCACTTTTGCACCAGATGTTCCTAAGGCCATTCTGGAAGGAGTTCAAGCCCGAGTGGAGCTACGTACGATATACCCTGATGAACATTGTGGGGTTCATTCCTCTTGGTTTCTTTTTTTACGCCTACTGGACGTCGGCACGGCCCATCAAATCTGCTACCCTTGCCACTGTTTTTTGGGGATTGGCCATAAGTCTCACGATCGAAATCCTGCAGTCATACCTTCCAACCCGAAGTTCAGGTACGACGGACCTTTTAACAAATACGTTTGGAACCTTTCTTGGCGTCAGACTGCATGGTTCAAGGATCTCGCAAACTTTGCTTGCGAGAGTTCATAAATCGGGAATCACGAGTCGATCTATGCCAGCTGGCGCAGTACGACCGAAATGTTAGCCTTATTAATCCTCGCCCCGTAATACGCCCGGGTTCCCTTGAGTGGAACGCAGTGATGAGACTAGCTACCCACTCAAAGATGGCCTTTGAGACCCTATTCCGCTGGGAAACCTCGCTCTTGGCGAGTTAAGGGCCGCGGAAGGCACTTCGCACTAGGTGGTAAGAGTTTTCCCTCCCTCCCCATATGGGGAGGGAGGAAAGACGAGGGCAGGTCTTCGGTTCTCCTGCTGGATTCTGTAACTTGCTTGTTTTCAATTGCTTAAACTGGCGTTTGCTTTAGAGCGACGCCCTTCTTGACGCCGTGCCTCTGGCAGTTCGATTGCGAACTCTCTATGCGTCATCGGGAACCTAGCTTTCGCATTTAAGTTGTTGAAATTACAGAGTATTAACCTGGGACTGACCAATTCCAGAGTGTCAGAAAACGACATTTATGGCGGTAGCCTGTCCAGCAAGGGTGCGACGGTGGCGTGGTAGCACAGACTAGCAACGGTGGAGTCATCCGCGATGAAACGCACCAGTATTTTGGTCCGCCGATGGACGCCTTCCAAACAGTAACTCCTGTGGTTCTGGAGCCGGCTTCTCGCGCGCGCGAGGCCAGATAGAACGAACCAAGCGGTATCGAAAATAAGTGATTCAGCCTCCTGGTGGTATTGAGTTTTCTTCTTCATTCAGAGTGGAGCAAACATGATCAGAGTTGGCGTAATAGGCTACGGATACTGGGGCCCGAATATCGTCCGAAACCTTCATGGGCATGAGCACACCCGCGTCGAGACGCTCTGCGACAAGAATCCGGCGGCACTGGCACGGGCGAAACGGAACTATCCTTCCATTGAGGTCACGACAGATCCGTCTGAGATTCTTAAATCACCTAAGATCGACGCCGTAGCTGTGATCACGCCGGTTTGGACCCACTACGAGCTCGCCAAGGCGGCACTCGAGAATGGCAAGCACGTGTTTGTGGAGAAGCCGTTTACCTCAAGCTCCGACCAAGCCATGGAGCTGATTGACCTGGCTGAGCGCAAAAACTTGCGAATCATGGTGGACCACACGTTCCTGTTCACCGGAGCAGTGCGGAAGATCCGCGAGTTGACGGAGAGCGGTGCTCTGGGTGACTTGTACTATTACGATTCACTGCGGGTAAACCTCGGCCTGTTTCAGCACGACGTCAGCGTGGTATGGGATTTGGCTCCCCACGATCTTTCTATCATGGACCACCTCATCAAAGGCGAGCCGGAAGCCATTGTGGCCACAGGCGAATGCCACCTGAACGGGGTGGAAGACGTTGCCTTTATGACGATTTACTTCCCTAACAAAGTGATAGCACACATCAACGTCAACTGGCTCTCTCCCGTTAAGATTCGCACGACCTTGATCGGCGGAACGAAGAAAATGCTGGTCTGGAATGATCTGGTCGCGGATGAAAAAGTCCGCGTTTACGACAAGGGAGTGCAGATCTCTTCGGGTGACAAGGTTCGGGAGATGCTGGTCAATTACAGGTCCGGAGACATGTGGGCACCGCAGGTGGAGCAGTTGGAAGCGCTGCGTGTTGAGCTGGACTACTTCGCCGACTGTATTCTCAACAACATAATTCCCATCAACGACGGTCTGGCCGGTCTTCGTGTGGTGCGAATGCTCGAAGCTGCGGATTGCTCCATTAAGAAGAGAGGAGAATTGGTGCGCCTGTGAACGAATACTGTGCCATTACGCCAAACGTAAAGCTCGGGAAAGACGTCAAGCTTTCAAAATTCATTAATTTGTATGGCTGCGAGATTGGTGATGATACGAAGATCGGCGCATTCGTCGAGATTCAAAAGAACTCCACAATCGGGAAATGCTGCAAGATTTCGAGTCACTCGTTTATTTGCGAAGGAGTCACAATCGAGGACAACGTATTCATCGGTCACGGCGTGATGTTCATCAACGACATTTATCCACGCGCCACGACTGAAGGTCAGCTGCAAACCGAGGCCGATTGGAAAGTCGAGCGGACTGTGATCAAGAAGGGTGCGTCCATCGGAACAGGAGCGACGATCCTTGCCAACGTCACGGTGGGCGAGAATGCGATCGTTGGCGCCGGAAGTGTCGTTACCAAGGACGTTCCGGCGAACAGCATCGTCGCTGGAAATCCGGCGAAGTTTTTGCGGCTAGTTGATTCCCCTGTGGAGGTCACAAAGTGAGCGCTGTCGACGGAAATAGCAATGCCATTCCATTCCTGGATTTGGTTACGCCGCATGTCGAACTGGAGAGGGAATTGACCGATGTATTCCAGCGGACCTTGCGGACCGCTGGCTTCATTGGCGGGCCCATGGTCGAGGAATTTGAAAAGGCATTCGCCTCTTTTTGCGACACCGCGCACTCTGTGGCGGTAAGCAGCGGCACCGATGCGTTGCGCTTCGCCCTGATGGCGGCCGGCATCGAGCCGGGTGACGTGGTTGTGACCGTGCCGCACACATTTATCGCCACGACAGAAGCGATTTCGCAGGCCGGCGCCCTTCCGGAATTCGTTGACGTCGATGAGCGCACCTACAACATGAGCCCAGAGAAACTACGGGAATATTTCGAAGTACAGTGTTCCCTGGATCCCGCAGGGAAGCTTGTCAGCCGCCGCAGCGGGCGCCCCGTGAAAGCAATTGTTCCCGTTCATCTCTACGGACAAACGGCGGATATGGATCCAATTCTTGCGCTTGCCGATCGATATGGCTTGGTCGTGATTGAAGACGCTTGCCAGGCGCATGGCGCCGAATACTTTTCGAAAGCAAAGAACGCATGGATGAAAGCCGGTTCGATGGGGCGCGCTGCCGCCTTCAGCTTCTACCCAGGAAAAAACCTCGGGGCTTGCGGGGAAGCCGGTGCCGTTACGACGAATGATGCCAAGCTGGCGGAAAAGACAAAGATGTTGCGCGACCACGGACAGGCCAAGAAGTACTACCACGATGTCGAAGGGTATAACGGCCGGCTGGACGCGATGCAAGCCGGATTTTTGCGCGTAAAACTCGCTCACCTCGCTAACTGGAATGCCAGTCGTCGCGAACGGGCAGCCGAATACAATCGATTGCTGGGCAGTCTGGAAGGTGGCGTTATAAGCCCGTTCGAGCCGTCATGGTCCCGAGCCGTGTACCACTTGTATGTCCTCCGGACGAATGACCGTGAAGGATTGATCGAACACTTGAAGAACGCGGGTATTGGAAGTGGCATCCACTATCCAATCCCACTGCACCTGCAAAAGGCGTACAAATGCCTCAATTATCGGCAGGGCGATTTCCCAGCAGCGGAAGCGGCGGCCGAGCAAATCGTTTCGCTTCCGATGTTTCCTAACCTCACTGCAGAGCAACAGAGGCGGGTAGTGGACGAGGTCTCCCGCTTTCTGGGAACCCCGGTAGGCGCCCACAAAATAGTGGCCAGCCGGGACTAGTTCGGAGCTCGGTCGTTCGCCAGGAGAGCAAGTCAATGTGCGCCTCGGGATCCATTTCACACCCAGGACCGCAGCTTCGTCGTACAGAATAACTGCGACGCTTTGAGTATGAGCATGCCAACGCTCTCAAACTACGTCTTGATCACACCGGCCCGTAATGAAGAGGCCTTTATCGAGCTCACCCTGAAGTCTATGGTCGCGCAAACGGTCAAGCCGCAAAAGTGGGTGATTGTTAGTGATGGCTCGACGGACCAAACCGACGAGATCGTTAAGTCCTATCAATCCGGCCATCCGTGGATTGAGCTGTTGCGACTGCCCGAGCGTCGCGAACGGCATTTTGGCGGTAAGGTCATGGCCTTTAACGCGGGTTGGGAGAGTGTGAAACATCTGCCCTATGCCATCATCGGGAACCTGGACGCGGATATTTCCTTCGATGAGGAGTACTTCGAGTTCCTTCTAGCCAAGTTTGCTGAAAACCCGAGGCTCGGGGTGGGTGGGACGCCATTCACCGAAGGAAAAGGGACTTACGATTTCCGGTTCTCGAGCATTGAGCACGTTTCCGGAGCCTGCCAGCTTTTCCGGCGCGAATGCTTCGAAACAATTGGTGGCTATACCCCGATCAAAGGTGGCGGCGTCGACTTGGTCGCCGTGGTAGCCGCTCGTATGACCGGGTGGGAAACCAGATCGTTCCCCGAGAGAGTTTGCTTTCACCACCGGAAGATGGGTTCTGGCATGAATCAAGGCCTGAAACTGCCCTTTAAATGGGGACAGAGCGATTACCGACTGGGTGGTCATCCAGTTTGGCAGACCTTTCGTTGCATGTATCAGATGACCAATCGACCATATGTGGTGGGAGGTTTGGCTTGCCTCACCGGATACTATGTCTCGCTGATCGCCCGGCGCCCGAGAGCAGTGTCTGCGGAATTTGCGTCGTTTCGAGGCAAAGAGCAACTTGAGCGACTAAAGACGTTTTTTATGGCCAAACTGAAGGTCAAAAAGAGGAATGTTTCAACCGCGGAAGCAGCGATGCCTGGCAAGGGATCCCGCGTTTCTCCCGGGATAGAAGGGGACGGAAAGTGATCGTAAAATCCAATCTTCCCTACTACATTTATCGGACCGCGAATACACTCTATCGCTGGAAAATTCCGGTGCTTCCGTTCCTCATTCAGCAATTCTTGAGATTCGGTTTCTGTTGCTTCATTCCATACCAAACTCGGATCGGAAGGAAAAACATTCATTTTGGTCACAATGGGCTCGGTGTCGTCCTCGACTATCGTTGCGTGATTGGAGACAATGTACGAATCGATCAGGAAGTGACGATCGGGATTCGCTGGGATGAACAGGTGGCTCCGATCATCGGCGACAACGTCAGGATCGGCGCGGGAGCGAAGGTGCTCGGAAGTATCCGGGTGGGCAATAACGCGCGGATTGGAGCCAATGCAGTCGTACTCATAGACGTGCCCGAGGGCGCAACAGCCGTCGGAGTTCCCGCCAAGATCGTCCGCAAGCGAGAACCCGTTGAGGCGTAGCGAGCGTGGAATTTTGGAGCAAGTCCAACGTCCCCAATGACAAGTACGGTCAATCCTACGATCTCTATTGACCTTGAAGCCGGTGGCAACAAGTCTCTTCATTCTGGCGCCCTAATCATAAACGCAGATGATTGGGGTCGAAACCGCGAAGCCACTGACCGAACGCTTGAATGCTTCCTGGGCAAGGCGATTTCGTCAGTAAGCGCCATGGTGCATATGGAAGATTCTGAGCGCGGCGCCGAACTGGCTTTAGGCAGCAAACTCGACGCGGGTCTGCACCTGAACCTGACGACGCCGTTTTCAGCGGCATGTGTTCCTGCAAAGCTAATGAATCACCACGAACGCGTGGTTGGGTATTTGACGCGGCATCGTCTTGCTCAGGTCCTGTTTCACCCCGGACTTCACCGCTCCTTCCAGTACGTGGTCGCCGCCCAGCTCGATGAGTTCCGACGCCTCTACCAGACAGATCCGAACCGCATAGATGGCCATCATCATATGCACCTGTGTGCGAATGTCCTGCTCGCGCGTCTTCTGCCAGAAGGAACGATCGCCCGGAGGAATTTTTCGTTTCGGCCGGGCCAGAAGAATCTGTTCAATCGCCTGTATCGCCGGGGCATGGACTCCATTTTGGCCAGCCGTCACCGTCTGACGGATTTCTTTTTCTCTTTGCCGCCCCTTGATCCTCGCAGCCGCCTGGAGCAAATTTTTTCGCTGGCTCGCCGGTTTGTCGTTGAAGTGGAGACGCATCCGGTGAATTTGGATGAGTATCGATTTTTGTCAAGCGGTGAGGTATTGGCCTGGTCGGGCGCGATTCCGGTTGCTCCGCGCTTTGTCGTCCCCGCGGTTAGCCACTCTTGAGGGCGGTGGCAAACATTTTCATCGTTCTAGAGAGACTACCCTCTACCCGGGTGACAGGGAGTCGGACAGGCAGTATCTGTCCGTGATATTCCCCGAGGCAGCTTGGCTCTAGCGGAGCGGAAAGAACTCGTCACACTTATGGACAAGAACGATTTCATCGTTGGCCCGGACGATCCAATCCTAATTACGGGATCTGGGGGCTTCATTGGGCCAAAACTCGTGGAGTCTCTGCTGGATCTTGGCTTCAAGAATTTGCTTTGCCTGGTTCGGCCTTCGAGCAAGACCGACAAACTCGATGCGATTGCAGACCTCCGGAGCGGAGGGGCAAAGATTAAAGTCATCCGAGGCAACCTATTGTCTCGCGAGGATTGCTCGGACGTGGTCCAGAACGTTAAGTTAATTTTTCACCTCGCAGCGGGGCGAGGTGAAAAATTTTATCCTGATGCCTATCTGAACTCGGTAGTAACCACGCGGAATTTACTGGAAGCGGCCTCTCAAAACTCCAATCTCAAACGATTCGTCAACGTCAGTTCGTTCTCTGTCTATTCCAACACAAACAAGCCGGGAGGCAGAATGCTGGATGAATCGTGCCCCGAGGAGGAGCATTCGGCGGACCGAGGCGAGGCTTATTGCTTTGCAAAGGTCAAACAAGACGAGATCGTAAAGGAGCGCTGCGAGCGCTTCGGAATTCCTTATGCCATTGTCCGCCCGGGCTATGTGTATGGTCCTGGAAACCCGCCGATTCCCGGCCGAGTTGGGATAGGCACATTCGGTGTTTTCCTGCACCTCGGCGGTGCGAACACGCTTCCCCTGACGTATGTCGACAACTGTGCCGAAGCGATAGCACTGACCGGCTTGAGACCGGGGATTGGTGCCGAGGTATTCAACGTCGTGGATGACAATCTGCCCTCCAGCCGGAAGTTCTTACGGCTGTACAAGAAGAACGTGAAAAAATTCCGGTCGGTCTATGTCCCGCACGCGATGAGCTACTTGCTCTGTTATCTATGGGAGAAGTATTCGGCTTGGTCAGACGGCCAGCTTCTACCGGCATTTAATCGCAAGAGGTGGCACGCCTATTGGAAGAAAACGCGTTACAGCAACGCGAAATTGAAATCCCGGCTAGGTTGGGCACCCAGAGTGTCTACTGCGGAGGGGCTCGATCGGTACTTCAAAAGCTGCCGCACTGAGGGAACCCGTGCTTAAGGTCGCAATCGTTGGTTGTGGACGCATCGCGGACTCACACGCGTCACAGATTCAGAGGATCCCCGGAAGCGAAATCGTTGGTGTCTGCGACCGAGAGCCGCTGATGGCGCGGCAGCTTTACGAGAGATTTCGTGTCGGAAAACACTTCAGTGACTTGACGGAGCTTCTGAGTGTGACCAAGCCGGACGTAGTCCACATTACGACATCTCCGGAGAGCCATTTCGAGATTGCAAAGGCATGTCTCGAATGGGGATCTCACGTTTATGTCGAGAAGCCGTTCACAGTAAACGAAGAGGATGCCCGGAAACTCATCGCGCTGGCCAACAAGAATAAACTGAAAATCACGGCAGGGCACGACGATCAATTCTCTCATGCTGCCCGGCGCATGCGCAGTCTAGTGCAGAGCGGCTATCTCGGTAGCGCGCCACTACACATGGAGAGCTACTACGGCTACGAGATCGCGAAGTCGGGATATGCGGCAGCCATCCTCGCAGACAAGAGGCACTGGGTCCGCCGGCTGCCCGGAAAATTGTTGCAAAATATAATCAGTCACGGCATCGCGCGAATCGCGGAGTTCTTGACCACGGAGTCGCCAACGGTCATCGCACATGGGTTCACAAGCCCCCTTCTCCGCGACCTCGGAGAAACCGAGATTATTGATGAGCTGAGGGTCATCATCTCCGAGCAGAAGCAAGTCACCGCTTATTTCACTTTTTCGTCGCAGATGCGCCCCACCCTTCATCAGTTCCGGGTCTACGGAGCGAAAAACGGCCTGGTCATGGATCAGGATCATGAGACTCTGATCAAGCTTCGCGGCGCCAGGTTCCCCAGCTACGTCGAGAAATTTGCTCCCTGCGCTATCTTCGCGAATCAGTATTTGGGCAATATGTCGACGAATCTTAAGAAGTTTTTGGCTAGGGATTTCCATATGAAATCGGGTATGAAGTTCTTGATCGAATCGTTCCATCATTCGATCGTGGCAGACACGGCCGTGCCGATTCCCTATCGGGAGATCATCCTCACCGCGAGAATCATGGACGCTATTTTTGCCCAAATCTCTTCAACCGAAGCAGCCTCAACGCAGGGTGCAGTGCCGTTCCACGCCTCAGCCATCCGTTGATCCACACTCTTGAAGCGAGTCCTCTGTTGGCCTAGCCCCGAAGAAAGGAGGAAATGTGATTAATGTTTGCGGCAAGGATGTCCGAATCGACGGGCGGATGATCCGAATAGCCAGTCTGGACGGCGATATGTACACATTTCCCGACGATCTCGACGCCCTGCTCGGCGCACTGCGAAAATGCGGAACTCGAATTGACCTGTTTACTTTCATGCAGAGAATTCCGGAGACCACGCCCAAGTACGACTTCCCGATGGAGTGGGACAACTTGGCCGTCCTCCCGGTGTCCACATTTGAGAACTGGTGGAAGAATCAGATTAATTCCTTCCCACGCAACAGAGCCCGGCAAGCCGAAAAGCGAGGAGCCGTGCTTCGCGAAGTACCATTCGGGGACGAGTTCCTGCGGGGGATGTGTCAAATTTACAATGAGGTTCCCGTGCGCCAAGGAAAGCGCTTTGCTCTCTACGGGATGACACTTGAAAGAGCCCGGGAATATGCTGGAACGTTCCTTGATCGAAGTATTTTCATTGGGGCGTTCTTGGGCGACAGCATGATCGGTTTCCTCAAGCTGGTAGTCAACGAAAATCGCACGCACGCATGCTTGGTGCACATCCTCTCGATGGTCCAACACAAAGAAAAGGCTCCGACGAATGCCCTGATAGCAGCGGCAGTCCGCGCCTGCGCCGAACGCAAAATTTCCTTTCTCGTTTATGAACGATTCTCTTACGGCAAAAAGGAGGGGGACACATTAAGCCATTTCAAGGAAGTTAACGGGTTCCGCCGAATGGATCTGCCTCGGTATTACATCCCGTTGACAGCCGCTGGGCGGATTGCCTTCCGGCTCGGTCTCCACCACCGGCTCGTCGACCTTCTTCCCGAATCTGTAACTTCCAGACTTCGGAAATTGCGGACCGCTTGGCACGCACGCAAAGTTCAATCGGTCACAGAAGCCTGAGAGGCGAGTGAATGCCCGGAATCGTAGGTCTTATAACGAAGATGCCGCGCCAAGAGGCAGAGGCACAACTGCTGAAGATGGTAGAGGCGCTTCGCCATGAGTCTTTCTATCAGACAGGAACATGGATCGACGAAACCTCGGGCCTGTATGTCGGTTGGGTCGTTCAGAAGAATTCATTTTCCGACGGAATGCCGCTCCACAACGAGCGAGATGACGTCACTATTATCTTCTCGGGGGAGGAGTACCCGGAGCCTGGGAACTGCAACCGTTCAAAGCAGCAAGGGAGTACGTCGGATTCGCAGGAGAGCTCATACCTAGTTCGCCTCTATGAGCAAAACCAGTCCTTTCCGCTCGGGCTGAACGGCATGTTTCATGGCTTGGCAGCGGATCGAAGGAATGGCACAGCCACTCTGTTCAACGACATCTACGGGATGCACCGCATCTTGTATCACGAGTCGAAAGACGCCTTTTACTTCGCTGCAGAGGCCAAGGCCATACTCGCCGTACGCCCCGAACTCCGGGCTCCAGACCCTCAAAGTATCGGGGAATTCGTCGCCTTGAGCTGCGTGTTGGAGAATCGGACGATTTTCAAGGAGATACATGCATTGCCCGCTGCGTCGGCTTGGGTGTTTCGCAACGCAGCCATCGAGCGCAAGAGCACGTATTTTGATCCGCGTGAATGGGAGGAACAAACTCCCCTGGACGGCGAATCTTATTACCAAGAGCTCCGCGAGATATTTTCCAGGAATCTTCCACGGTATTTCGCCGGGCACGAGAAGATTGGGATGACTCTCACAGGGGGACTGGATACCCGGGTGATTATGGCTTGGCACAAGTCTGCCCCTGGATCGCTTCCGTGCTACACATTTGGGAGCATGTACCGCGAAAACGAGGATGTGCGAATCGCCCGACGGGTTGCGCGTGTTTGTCAGCAATCGCACGAGGTGATTACCGTAGGAAAGGAGTTCCTTGAGCGATTTCCGCACTACGCCGAACGCGCGGTGTTCTTGACTGAAGGAACGGTCGACCTATACCGGGCTTCCGATCTCTATGTCAGCGAGAAGGCCCGAGCGATTGCCCCGGCGAAGGTCGTGGGAACCTACGGCAGCGAAATCGTCCTTCGCAGCGTGATGTTCAAGCCCGCGCGGCCGGGACTGGAATTCTTCCGCCCGGAGTTTCTCTCGTTTGTAGACCAAGCCGCAGGAACTTACGCGGCAATTCGTCACGAACACCCGGTTACCTTTGCCGCTTTCCGGCAATCGCCTTGGTATCATCACGGGATTCTCGCGCTGGAGCAAAGTCAGCTGAGTGTCCGGTCCCCGTATATGGATAATGATTTTGTCCGAACCGTATACCGAGCGCCGAAGGATGGCAATGCTGTACCTAACGACGTGCGAGTCCGCCTCATCAGGGACGGTAGTGCGGCCCTTGCGTCTTTCCATACGGATCGAGGAATCGGAGGGAATTCCGGACCGTTCCTCTCGTCGGCCGCTCGTGGATATCTCGAGTTCACATTTAAGGCAGAATATGCCTACGACTACGGTATGCCGCAGTGGCTGACTCGAATGGATCACTATTTCTCGCACCTGCACTTCGAGCGCCTTTTCCTCGGCAGGCATAAACTGCTACATTTCAGAGTGTGGTACCGCGATGCGTTGTCCGAGTTTGTTCGGGAAATACTTCTCGATCCGCGGACTCTTTCCCGACCATACCTTGATCGGATAGGAGTGGAATCCGTAGTGTACGGACACACGAGTGGAACCAGAAATTGCACCACTGATATTCACAAACTGCTAACGCTGGAACTTATGCACAGGCTCTTCTTCGACGCAAGATGACTCAGCTAGCTACATTGGTGTTCGTAATAGGGATCACCGTCCTTTTCCGGCTGGATTGGAATCCGGAGGCCAAGACTTCGAAAGCGCTTTGGCTTCCTGTCATGTGGCTGTGGATTGCGGGATCGCGGCCGATCTCGGAATGGCAGTCCGGTGCGATGGGGTCTACTGCGGGCCAGCTTATGGACGGGAGCCCGATGGACAGGAATATTTACATCCTCCTGCTAGCGCTTGCTATCGTCGTTCTTCTAAGGAGAAGTGCAGCCGTTCTCAAGTTGCTGCAAGAGAATATTCCTCTTGCCCTCTTCATGTTCTACTGTGCAGTTAGTATCTTTTGGTCTGACTACCCTGACGTCGCGTTCAAGCGGTGGATAAAGTCCTTGGGCGATTACGCGATGATCTTCATAGTTCTAACGGACAAAGACCGCATCGCCGCGATCAAACGAGTATTTGCAAGAGTGAGTTTTGTCCTCATCCCTCTTTCCGTCTTGTTCATCAAATATTACCCGGCGCTGGGCCGCCAGTACGCCACGAATTGGGATTCGACTGTGTTCTTTACCGGCGTCACTACAGACAAGAACATGCTCGGCGTGTGCTATCTGATATTCGGCCTCGCGTCTATGTGGCGCTTTCTCCAGGAACTGCAAGCCGGAAAGGCCGAACGCAAAAAGGGGCCGATGATCGCTCACGGTGTGGTTGTTCTTTTGACTGCCTGGGTCGCTATGATGGCTAACTCCATGACCTCGCTGTCCTGTTTCCTCTTGGGGAGCACCATCATGGCAGCCGTGGGTTTTCCCAAGATAGCCAAGAAACGCATGCTCGTACATGCCATGGTTTTTCTAAGCCTGACGTTTTGCTTTTGCGTCTTGTTTCTTGATATGGGCAGCTTCCTCCTAAAATCACTGGGAAGAAACCCGACCCTCACCGGTCGCACGGAGCTCTGGAGCACAATACGC
>Ga0137363_10000414_pt1 | contig 23915 bp, 13 predicted proteins | sample MadtaG_FD_104800 | JGI IMG/M metagenome (GOLD analysis project Ga0137363, IMG submission 104800) | Vadose zone soil microbial communities from Angelo Coast Range Reserve, California, USA - Mad1_115_16 metaG | ecosystem: Environmental > Terrestrial > Soil > Vadose zone | place: USA: California...
ATCCACCGCAGCAACCTTGTCGGCATGGGCGTGCTCCCGCTGGAATTCAAGCACGGAGAAAATCGCGAGACGCTTGGCCTGAGCGGCCACGAAGTATTTGAGATTGAGGGTGTTGCTTCACTAGCACCGAAAAAACCGATCACGGTCCATGCGAAATCGGCAGACGGCCGCGTAAAGACCTTCTCGGTTGTCGCGCGTGCGGACACGCCAGAGGAAGTTTCCTACTACCATCACGGCGGCATCCTGCAGTATGTGTTGCGGCAGATGCTGTAGCATTCGCCAAATCTCCTGGCCTAAGAGCCCCTGGAAGTCTCCGTCCAGGGACTTTTTTGCCCAACTCGGCCGCGACTCTAAAAATTGAAGGAACACAAACCGCGGAGTATGATTCGCTAGCAGAATCAGCACAATACTCTTGGCGCTACGGCTGCCTTCTGCATTTGCGAAAGGACGTCTGTGTTCAAGCAACTCGCTTGTGTCGCCCTTCTGCTGACCACTTCCACAAGAGTGGTTCGAGCCCAACAAACGGCTGCTGCTCCTCCACAAGCGATCGTGATTCGCGCGGGAAGACTCGTGGATGTAGACGCTGGGCGGGTCCTGACGAATCAATTGCTCGTGGTGCGTGGCGGCAGAATTGAAGCGCTGGACGCGAATTTGGCCATTCCCCCAGGCGCAACGGTGATCGACCTTTCGAAAATGACGGTGCTGCCGGGACTGATCGATTGCCATACGCATCTGGCCGACATGGGCGATGCCGAGCCGCTCCTTGTGCTGCAAAGATCCGCAGCCGAGAGCGCGTACGCAGCCATTCCTAACGCGCGCGTGACACTTCTTGCCGGCTTCACCACCGTGCGCGATGTTGGCGTCTATCGCGCCTTCAACGATGTCGCTCTGCGTGATGCGATTGCCAAAGGTATTGTCATCGGGCCGCGCATGTTCGTCGCTGGCGCCTACATCACCATCAGCGAGGGCGCCGGCGCAATGACGGGACTTGCGCCGGATATTCAGCTCCCTTGGGATTTGCACTATGGCGAGGCAAATAGTCCCTGGGAAGTGCGGCAGAAAGTCCGCCTGCTCGCGCATCGCGGAGCCGATCACATCAAAATTCTTTCGACGGGAGCTGTGCTCACCCATGGAAGTAATCCAAAATCGATCGAGTTCACACCCGAAGAGCTGCGGGCCGCGGTGGAGGAAGCTCGCAACTTTGGGTTGCGCGTCGAAGCACACGCGCACGCAGCCGAGGGCATCAAGAACGCCATTCGCGCCGGTGTCGCCTCGATTGAGCACGCAACTCTGATTGACGACGAGGGCATCGCTCTCGCCAAGGAACACGGAACGTATCTCGACATGGATATCTACGATGAGGAATGCATTCAGGACACCGCAAGGGAAAACAAGACGCCAGCGGATTTTCTGGAGCACGACCGCGACCTGGGTGAGATTCAGCGCCACAACTTTACGAAGGCCGTTCGCGCAGGTGTGAAGATGTCGTTCGGCACGGATGCCGGCGTCTGCCCGCATGGATTCAACGCGCGCCAGTTTGCGTTCATGGTGAAGTACGGCATGACGCCCATGCAGGCGATTCAGTCCGCCACCAGCAGCGCCGCCGATCTCCTCGATAAATCGAATCTGCTCGGGTCCCTCCAGCCAGGAAAGTACGCCGACATCATCGCGGTTTCTGGCAATCCGCTCGCAGACATCCGTCTTCTGGAAAACGTCAAGTTTGTGATGAAAGAAGGAAAGATTTACAAGCAGGAGCCGTAGGCGGTCGAGAAGAATCGAGTCGCGCCAAATTCTTGCATCGGCATAGGGGGGACGGTTGCCCGTCCTCCCCTGCCACTCCACCCTCAGGAATCCGAGACGTGCAACAGATCTCCCGAGATAAGTTCGATCGCCTTCCACGCGCAAACGTCGGATTTACCACCAGTGTCCTTGATGAATATGGGCTTCGCGATCATTGGCCCGCTCGCCCGGCACCGTAGGCCTAATATCCGCTTCTTGTTCATCGGCTCGCGTGTTTGCTCCACGCTTCCTTCAGACCCCCACCTCACGATGACGCCCTTGCGCTTCGCTATCACTTCACCTCCATCAGGTTGTGAAGAGGACTTTCACCTCCAAGCTATCGAACATGCTCGGCGTACCAAAAAAAAGGCCGGATCCTCCGATCCGGCCGGGGCCATTACTAAATTAACTTGAGACCTTCAGCTAGAACTGGAATTTCAATCCGAGCTGAATGTTGCGCGGCCCGCCTGTCCCCACTACTGGGTTTGCCGCGGCCACGTCCGGAGTCGAGTTTGATAGGCCGAATACTCCTCCGAGGCCAAGATCGTTTGTAAACAGGATTGCCGGGTTTGCAAACTCCGGGTGGTTGAGCATATTAAAGAATTCACCACGGAGCTGTGCCCTCACCCGCTCGCCGAAACGGAAGGACTTTACGACCGAGAAGTCCAAGTTATGAAGGCCCGGAGCACGAAAAGTATTCCGTCCGAGATTGCCAAACGTGCCCACGGCCGGTGGTATCAGCACTGTTCCTCCCCGAGCATAACAGCCGAAATTGCTCAATGAGCTGAGCAAAGGCGGTGTGTTTGCGGCAGAAACGCAAGCGGCGTTTGAAGTGCCCGGGAAAAAGGGTACGCCCTGATTGCGATCCCACTTGATATTCGCGGGATTGCCGACGATGTTCCAGCGGTCGCTAAACTCGCCGGTCAGGCTGACATCGTTTTCAAAATCGTACCCGGTAAATGGCGGTCCTGATTGCAGGGTTACGATAGAATTGATCTGCCAACCTTCCAACAACTGAGCATAGCCCTTCCGTCCGGGTACGTCGTAGGTGAAAGCCAGCGTGAACCGATGCCGGATGTCGTTGTCCCCGCTGGCGCGTTCGAGCCCGGGCCGGGTGCTGTCCTGTGGCTGTTGGGCACGGTTTAACGAGACGTCGTCAATCGCGTGCGCCCAAGTGTATCCAGCAACAAAGTTCATGCCCTTCCAGACACGTTGGGTCAGAGTTGACTGCAGTCCGTGATAGATAGATGTGTCCCCGTTGTCCATGAAGTTGACAAACCCTAGGAATGGAAAACAGGGCCCACCCAATCCCAGTCCTCCCTGCGCGACGGGGCAACTGGCGGTGAAGGGCCTTCCCAGTTGTTCGCTCCCGTCATCGATCGCGGTGTTCACCTGATTTATGTCGCGAATGCCATACAACTTAATCCCGTGATTTCCCACGTAGCCGACTTGGAGCGAAGTCGTGGGCGAGAGCTGCTGCTGGAGATTCACGTTCCAGGTAGCTACGTAGGGCGTACGCAGGTTGCGGTTGACCGCAAGGATGTCGCACGGGCTGAGATCGCACCTGATGGCTGCATTGAAAACTGGTCCCGCCGCGGACCAATTCACGGTGCTCTGGGTGGTGGCGGCAGCGGCAATAGTTCCGCCGCTGCTAAACAAATTTGAGCCTTCCGCCCCAGTCGGAATTACGTTCAATCCGGGAGTTGTGGCGTTGTTGACGCCATTCTGTCCGAGGAAGATGGCCATGTGCGGAATCTCATAGATGATACTCGCGCCCGCGCGGATGACGGTTTTGCCCTTGCCAAAGGGATCGTAGGAGAATCCGAGGCGAGGACTGAAATTATTACGATCCGGGCGATAGGGCGAGTTAATGTTAACTCCGACTTGTTCCAAGCCTACTGAGGGCTCGAAATTACCGAGCCGGTTCTTTTCTTCGCTGATGGGGGAACTGTAGTCGTACCGCATGCCCGCATTTATTGTAAAGCGAGGCGTCACCCGCCAATCGTCCTGGAGGAAACCTCCCCACGAGGTCAAGTGGACAAATCGCTCGGAATCGCCGACGAAGATGTCCCCCTTGTCAGGGTTGCCAGCAAGAAAATCTTCGAGGGCCGTGCTGGTGCCGAACGTATTTCCGCCACTCTGGAACCGGACTCGGCCCTTCCCGCGGCGGTCTCGAATATTATCGGTGCTCCCACGACGATATTCCCCGCCAAAGTGAAAGGTATGCTTCCCTCGCGCATAGGAAACATTGTCCAGGAACTGGTAGGTCACGTTTGGCGTAGTTTCAAGGGGCCAGCCGCTATTTCCGCCGAGCTGCGTGAATCCGCTGATCAAAATTGTAGGCATGCCGAAGTTGATAGGCGCAGCAACACCGGTGTTGATACCGTACGTCGCCAGCGGATTCTTTGCGTGATCTGCGGTGAGAATGGTCTGCCAGAAACTGTTCCATCCAAAACGCGCCTCATTGACCCACCGGGCATTCGGAACCCATGTGTAATTGAAGCCGAGGACTTGCGCGCGCAGATCGGATTGCGATTCCCATTCCGGACGAAGCACCACAATGTCTTGTTCCGTTTGCAGGCTGTCGCCAAAGAAATATCGTCCCGAAATGCTGTGGCGCTCATTGAAATGGTGATCCGCTTTGACGATAAATGCGTCCATGCGGTTTTTGTTCGGGAAACCGGTATCGATATTGATGCCGTTTGCGCCGTTGTTGGCGGGGATGAGTCCGGGGAAAGCACCATTCCCGCTGAAGGACCCGCAGCCAATCAGGTTGGCGCTGAGTGGACTCAGCGCATTCGAATTTACAGGTACGCCCGCGCATGTGCCGGTAGGTGCACCAATCCCTGGCCGCGCCATGAGATCACGCAAGGCATCTGGGATGCTGTTTTCGCAGCTGCCAAGGCCTGTGTTGCCGCAAGTGGCGTCATTTGGCAATCCAGTGGATGCCGGTACGAGTGCTCCGTTCGAATTGCTGACTTGCGCCCGAATACCTTCATACGCTCCGAAAATGAAGGTCTTGTTCTTGATAATTGGCCCACCAAGGCTGCCGCCGAACTGGTGTTGCCGGAGACCGCGCTGCGGATCAGGCTTGGGGTTGAAGTAATTCCGGGCATCGAAAGCATTGTTGCGTTCGAAGAGGTAGCCCGTGCCGTGTATATCGTTTGTCCCGGACTTGATGCCAAGGTTGACGATCGCACCGGGTTTCCAGCCATATTCGGCTGGCGGGTTTTCCTGGGCGTTGAATTCCTGAATCGCGTCAATCGGGAGAATTGTGCCGGGCGTCCCTTGCACGCCTTCGGCGTTGATCACCGTCGTTCCATAATACGGATCGTTGTTGTCTGTGCCGTCAAAAATAAAATTGTTGTCCTCGGGCCGATTCCCGTTCGAGCTGATGGAGAGGAACCCTCCGCCGGTTGACCGCTGTACGCCTGGTCGCAAAACCACCAGGTTCTGAAAATCGCGGCCGTTCAGCGGCAAATCATTGATGGACTTGTTCGCAAACGTTCCGCCAAGCGTGTCATTGGTTGTCTCGACCAGCGGAATCTGTTCCGTTACAGTGACCGTCTCCGATACGCTGCCGGGCTGCATCGTTACATCGAGGCGAAGATCCTTGGCCACTTCGAGCCGGATGCCGGCGCGCTCGATTTTCTTGAAACCCGTTGCCTCAACCACCAGCTTGTAAGGTCCCGGCGGCAGGCTGGGCGCGACGTAATCGCCCGCGTCATTGGTTTCCAGCGTTCGCGCGACTCCGGTGTCCGTATTCGTGATGGTCACCTGGGCGCCTTTGACCAGGCCGCCGCTTTGGTCAGTCACGGTACCCAAAATGCGGCCTTCCTGCGATTGGCCGTATACAACGCCCACTGCAGCGAATGCGAATAGAGAAATGACGATTGCTCGAAGAAATGTCATCGATCCCCCGTTCCCCAGTCAGGCACAAGGACTGTGCCTGCGACTGAACGCCGAGTCCCCGGACGCGGCGTTTGGCCTTGATTATTGTTTCTACATGGACAGACGGTATCCGTCAAGGAGAGTAAGCCGCGAGAAGGAAGGAATTTAGAAACAAATTCGGCTGGCCGTATGAAGTTAATGGCAGAAGTGCCCTAAAGATTGTTCTTGCCGTCCCGAAGGGCGGTTCGTCCGGAGCGGACGCTCGTAGTCTAGCCGGCACGCTGTGCGATGCGATCTCTTTCCTTAGTGACCGGCAATCGGCTCCTTATTCGCCAAAGAAGCAGAACACCAAGAACCATCGACACTAGACTCGCTGTCTGTGCATTCGAAAGTCCGAAGAACGATCGCGGATTGATGCGGATGAATTCAATCAGGAATCGCGCCACGCCCGTCAGCATCAGGTAGTAGCTGAAGATCTCGCCCGCGGGCCGCGCGCCAACGGCTGCTTTCTTCCCCATGTACCAAAGGACCGCCGCGATTGCCAGCCAGACTAGAAACTCATAGAGCGGCGTCGGATGCACGCGTTCTATGGTTGGCACGACACCATTGGGAAAGCTCATGCCCCAAGGCAGGGTGGTCGGCACTCCATAATCGCCGTCACCGGAGAGCAAGCACCCAATGCGCCCAATCGCGTAGCCCACAGCCGCCGCCGGCGAGCATAGATCCATGAATTCAAGTACCGGAATCCCGAAGCGCCGCGCCAGAAACAGAAGCGCCACAAAGCCGCCCAGGAATCCGCCAAACCATGCAAACCCGAACCGACTGATGAGCATTGATGGATCGGCAACTAGCTCGCGGGGAGTTTCCAATACGTGATACAAGCGCGCCCCTACCAACCCAGCGAGTCCGGCAACGCCAATGATGAGAAAACCTTCGTCGTGATGGCTCGGCTTGCCCTTCTTCATGTAGCCGCTCTTTACAAATTGCTCCCGGCGACGGTCGAAATCTGCTTGCAAAAGATACGCGGCGGCCAAAAGGCCGGTGGCGACCATGAGGCCAAACGTTGGAATAGTAAGCGGCCCAAGATGAAGAAAAGGAATCATCAATGGCGAAGCGATTCGCCTTCAAAAGTATACACGAGGGTTCGCTCTCGCCCGAATGCCGCTCGCCTTCGAAATCTCATCTCTCGCTTGTTATTGGGGAAGCCCCGGAATTATCTTGCGCTCTACGCACGCACACGCAGGACAAGCCCGAGTCCAACCCATATGCCGAAGGCGATCCATTCAGCAAGCGAGAAATGCCCGGGGAACGCCGGCAGAACCTTCATCAGGAAAAGCAGTAGAGAGACGGCAATCCCCATCCCCGTAACGATCCGCATGGATACTCGCTTCTCCACGATCCAGAAGGAAAGACATGCGGCGAACCATCCCAGGGCCGATGCCATCGAGCCCACTTCCGTCACGGGAACGAGGAGCGCATCACCCAGTAGAAGGCCAACGAGCGTTGCCGCGGTAATTCCGAGAATGGCCACGCTCGGCGTCAGAAATTTCTTGTGAATTTCCCCAAAGCCCGGATAAATAGTCTGGCGGCGGCCGTACGCGAAAAGCAAGCGGCTCGACGCAACGAAGTTGCCGTTGAAACATTGAAACAGCCCGAACATGGCCATAATCACAATCAATCGTACCGGCCATTGCGCTCCCAGTGCCTGTTCGAACGCGATCGCCGTTGCGAATCGCTTTCCAATCAGGCCCTGCCAGGGTGCGACGTAAGCCACCGCCGCAACCGCGAGGACGTAGAACCCCGCGCCAACCACAAGCGCCATCACGATTGCGCGAAAAAACCCCGTTTCACGAAATCCCGGATGCGCTTCCTCCGCCACTTTGGGCACCGATTCGAATCCGGTCATGAAATACGGCACGATTTGAAGTGTCAGCAGTATGGATACGAATGGCGTCGTCCGAAATGCGGGATGAAAATTGACAGCAGCGCCGCGAACACTGCTGATGCCCAGGAGGATTACGAAGAGAAGAAGCACGATCCCCGTCGTCCAGCTCTGAAAGCTGGCGCTCCAGCGAATGCCTCGGTAGTTCAGCACGGCAAGAAAAACCGTAAGTCCCACGCCTAACAATAGACGCGGCAGGAAAACGGGCTGGTCTGCCACTCGATACAACTCGAACGCATTCAGCGACGGGAAAATGTACGCCGCAAGCTTTCCGACCGCCACCGCTTCCCACGGGCACACGATAAAATACGCCAGCAGCATCATCCACCCGGTGAAGTAACTCACAATCGGGGGGAAAACCTGTGCCGTGTAGGCGGCCTCACCGGCAGCGTCCGGAAGCCGCTGCACCCACTGCCCATAAACATAGCCCACGGGCAGCAACAAGACTCCACCGATGGCAAATCCTAGAATCGCGCCAAGCGGCCCGCTCCGTCCGAGCCAGTCGTCCATTAGCACGAGCCATCCGGCGCCGACCATCGTGCCAAATGCCAGTGCAAAGTAATCCGTGATGCGGAGCTTGCGCGCGAGTGTGGTCATGAGCTTCCGGGGTGCGCCCCGATTCTATACACCTTCTCTGTTTGCGCCATTAGTTTTGACGCTACGTCAGCGCGCGCCCCCCGCACTTATCAGTGCCCGGAAGCGCCACACCCTGTTCTGAGCCGCGGGTCTGTACTACACTGCCGGAGCCATGAAACACAGGAAACAGGCGAAGGAAGCTTCACGGATTGTTAAAAAGTATTGCATTACAAAAGGCGAGAGATTCCGGCTAAAGGATTACGACCCCGCCGACACGAACGGAGTCAAAAGCAAACAACACGCCGAAAACATTCTGGAGAGACGTGTAGGCCTGCTCAGCGACATGCAGGAAAAACTCTATGCCCAGGACCGCTGGGCACTGCTGCTGATCTTTCAGGCCATGGATGCCGCCGGAAAAGACGGCGCGATCAAGCACGTCATGTCCGGTGTGAACCCGCAGGGTTGCGACGTCCACGCGTTCAAGTCGCCCAGCAACGAGGAACTGGATCACGAGTATCTCTGGCGCACTCATAAGTGCATTCCGTCTCGCGGAAAGATAGGCATCTTCAACCGTTCGTATTACGAGGAAGTTCTCGTCGTGCGCGTGCATCCGCCGTTTCTGAGGGCGCAGAAGCTGCCTGACCAGTTGATCACCAAACACATCTGGGACGAGCGCTACGAAGATATCAACGCTTTCGAACGCTACCTGACGCGCAACGGTATTGTAATCCGCAAGTTTTTTCTGCATGTCTCAAAAAAAGAGCAGAAAAAGAGATTTCTCGAGCGCCTCGAAGATCCCAAAAAGAACTGGAAGTTCTCCATGGCTGACGTCCAGGAGCGCGGTTTCTGGAAGGACTATCAGGAAGCGTACGAGGAGATGATTCAACACACTGCGACGAAGCACGCCCCTTGGTACGTCATCCCGGCGGACAACAAATGGTTTACACGCCTGGCCGTCGCGTCGGCGATCATCGAAACGCTGGACGAACTCGATCTCGCCTTCCCCGACGTGGACGAAGCCAAGAAAAAAGAACTGCAAGCTGTCCGCGACTCGCTTCTCTCTCAAAAGGACTAGAAGCCGACTGATGCCCCGTGTAAAGGGTTAAGAGTTTGGAGCGGGCTACCCTCCCTCTTGCGAGGTCTGGCGACCCGCTCCACCACAGAACTTGGGATTTGCCGCAAAGCAACTGCCACTTCCTGCCCTTTTGCGCGGAACACTCAACTCCTTGCATCGAAACGAATTAGAATTCCACTGTCGAATTTGCATACAGGAATTGTCATAAACAATCGAAACCTATGGAGTCTTCATACCGAAATCCGGCAAATCGGGGTTATGTGGTCCGTCCGAAGTATTCCAGGAATCCAGCTACCCTAGCGCATGATTCATGGCTTCTCTACGGAAGTTTCTCCTGCGTCACTTCCATTCGAAAGTCTGCTGGAGTCCGCCGATTCTCACGTCGAAGACGCCGGGCTCGACAACGCGCTTGTTATCGGCGCTGATGAAAGACAGATCCTCGGTCCTCAATTCGAATGATATTTGGCGGCTCTCGCCCGGTTGCAGCAAGACTTTCGCGAATCGCTTGAGCCGCTTCAACGGTGGCGTCACGCTCGCAAAGCGTTCGTTCAGGTAAAGTTGAACGACTTCCTTGCCGGCGCGGCCGCCGGTGTTCTTCACGGTCACGTCTACGTGCACCGTCTGGCTTCCCGAAGCCGTGGCTGGAGCCACACGCAAAGCGGAATACGAAAATGTCGTATAGCTGAGCCCTGATCCGAAGTCGAATTGCGGCGCGGCCATTGCTTTGCCCTCTCCCCAATCCTCTCCTTCAAAGACCTTGTGATCGTATGTGAAGAGGCGATTCGTCGAGCGCGGATAAGTAATCGGCAACTTGCCGCTGGGATTCACGTCGCCGAAGAGAATGTCGGCCACGGCCTCCCCGCCTTCGTTGCTGGGGTTGTAAGCCATCACGATGGCCTTAGCCGGTTCAGCGATGCGGCTGATGAGGCGCGGCCGCCCTTCGGTGAGCACCAGGATCACGGGCTTCTTCGTTTCCATGATTTTCAGCGCGAGGAAGAGCTGTGCGTCCGGCAGCGTGAGGTCGGGAATGTTGCCGGGAGTTTCCGCGTAAGCCCATTCTCCGAGGCAGATCACCACAGCGTCTGCTTTTGCCGCCGCTTCCGCGGCTTTGGCGATGTCCACTTCCTTGTTGTAGGTCGTGCCGGGAACATAGGTCACATTAGCGGCGCCGATTTTTTCTTGAATGGCTTTGAGAATTGTCGCGCGATCCTTGGGGTACGCGCTAGCCCGGTCTCCCTGCCACGTGTAACTCCAGCCGTTATTCAGGGGAATCAGGGAATCCGCGTCCGGCCCGGTAACAAGAACATGCGCGGTTTTCAAAAGCGGCAGCGCTTGACTCTCGTTCTTCAGGAGCGTAATGGACTCGCGCGCGGCTTCCAGACTGACCCGTCGCGATTCCGGCGAGCCAATCACGGTTTTCGAATCGATCCCGCGCAGCGGATCATCAAACAGGCCGAGCTGGTATTTTATGGTGAGAATTCTCCGCACCGCTTCGTCGATGCGGCTTGCCGGTACTTTTCCTTCCTGTGCGAGTGCGAGCAACAGATCGCTGAAACTGTAATCGCTGGGCACCATGCTCATGTCAATTCCCGCAAGCACGGCGATCTGAGTAGCTTCCTTTTCGGTTGCGGCGACGTGGTGCACGCCGACCAGTTTCTTGATGTCCATCCAGTCAGAAACTACGAGCCCTTCTAGGCCAAGCTCGCCATGCAAAACATCTTTCAGCAAATACCCGTTGGCATGGCCGGCGATTCCGTTCACTTCGCTCGAGTTCACCATCACCGTGTGGGCTCCCGCTTTCGCGGCTGCTGCAAACGCAGGAAGAAAATATTCTCGCAAAGTATTTTCGGGAATGAGCGCGGGGCTGCGGTCGCCGCCGGTGGTGGGATAGCTATAGCCCACATAGTGCTTCAGAGAAGCAGAAACACTGAAGGGGCTAGAAAGATCACTACCCTCATAACCACGGACCGTAGCCACACCCATGACCGTCGCAAGATAAGTGTCTTCACCCAAGGTCTCCCACAAGCGCGACCACAGCGGCTGCCGTCCAGCGTCGAGCACGGGAGAAAAAGTCCATGGAATTCCGGCTTTGCGCGTTTCAGCCGCAGCGATCTGGCTGCCGCGCAACATCAGCTCCGGATTCCACGTGGCGGCCATTGCCAGAGGTTGAGGAAAGAGGGTGCCTCCGGCAATGTAGTTCGGTCCGTGGATGGTATCGATGCCGTAGAGGACCGGAATCTGCAGCCGCGATTTCTTTGCTTCGTCCTGGATGGCGCGAATTATCTCGTGCCACTTCTCCGCGGACAATGCTTCGTCATTCACATTGAGGATGGAACCCACGCCGTACTCGCCGACGGCCTTATGCAGTTTTCCAGGATTGATTCGAATGGATTGGGCCTGCCCGTCGGTAACCATACCGATTTCCAACTGTGTCATCTGGCCGATTTTTTCCTTCAGCGTCATCTGGCCAAGCAATTTTTCGACCGCGGCGGCGGAAGCACTTGCGGGCGGGCCCGCGGGAGTCATGTTTTTCTGCAAAAATGTCTGGCTATCCACGATGCCCAAAGCGGCGTCATCCGCACCGGATGGAATTGCCGCGATAGTGCAAACAGCCAGTACAATAACGATATGCCAACGCTTCCTGTTCGGGGTGTGCACGGGTATCTCCTTGTCGAGCATCCTACCCCCGAAGGCTCGATATTCCAAATCTTCAGGATCTGAAATTCCTATTGTGAACTCGGCGAAAGCGGAAACGGGTCGGCGGTAAGAACTGCGAGACTGAATGCGCGGCCTTAGCGCGGTGAAGAAAATTGGTAGCGCAAGCTCGGCGGCATGCGCTCCGAACGTGAACGCGTGTTGTATTCCAGTTGGTAGTCGAGGTGCTCCGCGTCGGCGGGATAGTCTTTTCCCCCAGGGTACGGATACGGCAGCAGCGAATGTCGCGGCAGCGGCTCGACGGTAAACGCGTGCGCCGCATAGAAATCAAGATCCTTCTCGAAGCCGTCCGCGTAAAAGAAATAATCGCGGACCCATCCGGCCGAAAGCGCGGGGAGCTGACGCGGATCAAAATCAAGCTTCAGCCCTTCGCCGGAACCGAATACGACAAAACGATCATCCGAGGCGCGAAGCAAGTCGAACACGTCTCCGTAGCGCGTGTAATTCCCGGCGGCGCGCGCGTAAGGGCCAGTCATGCTGCGGTGTGAATACGAGTAGATCGTGTCGCTCGCCGGCTTCAGCCGCGTCTCTCGCGGATAGCCGACAAAATCCAGCGCCGCCTTGGCAAGCGGCACTTGCGCCACTCGCACATTTTGCACGTCCGATGTCTGGTCAATTCGAATCGCATCCCAATAAATTTTCAAATTGTTGACGATGCGAATCCGCCGTGTGCCCGCTGGAATCTTGCCGGTCAAGTCCGCGACCATGGTCCGTTCGAGCCCTGCCGGAAAACCCATGTCCTCGACAGCGCGCACCCACTTGCCTTGCGCGTCCAGCGCTTCCACGTACGGCGGAATCACTTTGATTCCCGCTTGATCCGCCGCATACATCGAAGTCGCCGTGAAATAATCCGTGTAACCGTCCATGATCAATCGCAACGGTTTTCGCGCATCCCATGCGCCGAGGTCGAGTTCAATCCAGTGCAGCTTCGCGAATCCCGCAAACGGCAAGTCATCGAAACTCGTGACGTACTTGCGGTCCCGCTTGGAGACAAGCGGCAACACATCATTCCCACGATCATCCCACGCGCCTACGGGTGGATGCGCGTCGCGGCTGGCGATCACGCGAAACTCTGGAAAGGGCGGTGCGCTAACGAACCGCTCATTCGGATAAACTTCGTAGGCCGAGGGATGATCGATGGCCAACAGCCGCACCTGGTCCAGATACACCGTTTCTTCCATCGGCTCCATGAAGCGGAAGCTGAGCAGCCCGTTCCGCGCCTCCACGCTGCGCGCCGGCACCTTCAAGTACTCGTCCGGATCGGGAACGTCTCTTTCTCCAGGTGCGACCCAGTGACCTACCACGCCGGGACCGATCATATCCGCGATGAATTCGAACTCGCGGCCATTCCACGAAAATAAAACGGGACACGAACTCCCGCGCCGATCGAGTTCGGTTATGTTTTGTACTCTCTTCGCAACCAGATTGATTTCGTCCTGTGGGACACCCGTCGGCCACAGCAGCCGAACGACCTCGGCGTTGCGCTCCGCGCCGAGACCGGCAAGAATAGGCGTCGCGCTCTGCCCCAAATATCCCGACGCGCCGGCCACTTCCCACTTTTGATACAGCGTTCCCGCGTAGAGTTCGACCTTCGTCCCAATCCCGTTCTTGTTGTCGTTGAGCCCTTTGAGTTCGATGCTCATCCAGTTGTGCTTATTGCCGCCCTCGTTGCGAAGAACGAGCGGCGCACCGCCAAGTTGTGTAACGACCAAATCTGCATCGCCGTTTCCGTCGATATCGGCAACTGCGATCGCACGCGGTTGACTCAGCTTGACCCCATCGAGATGAACATCCTTCGTGACGTCGGCCCAGCCTTTCTTACCCAGATTTCGCAACAGTCGCAGTTGCGCTCCGTTGCTCGACTCACCCGCTGCAACCAGATCGATCCAGCCGTCATTGTCGTAATCAAGTGCCGCAATCCCCCAACCCCTCTGCCATCCCAAATCGGGGAGTGCCACGCGCTCCAGCCGCTTCCCTTCCACGTTCCGCCACAGGCTGATGCCCGGCGCACCCGCGTGCGTGAACGCGAGATCCATCCAGCCATCCTTGTCAAAATCAATTGCCACTACGCCCACCGCCGGCGGCAACTTCTCCTTATTGAAATCGATGCCCCCGAGCGGTGTGAATTTCCCTTCGCGCGGATTCAGATAGATGGATGCCCCAGCCGGCCCGCCCGCAATCACAAAATCCACCGCGCGGTCATTATTGAAATCCGTCGTGACCACGCCCGCGCCGGTCGCGGCAAATCCGAGCGCCGTCTCGTCGGACACATCCGTGAACGTGCTGTTCCCATTGTTGCGCCAGAGAACATTGTGCGGCGCCGCGCCCGGCGCACCCGCATCCGGAGCCGTTGTGACGTACAAGTCCAGATCGCCGTCGTGATCGTAGTCCACAAACGTAACGCCCACACATCCCTTTTCCCGCCGGATCCCCGCTTTCTCCGTCACATCCACAAATTTTCCATCTCCGCCATTCCGTAGCAGCCGCACACCATCGCTCAGACAAACGGCGAGATCCGTGTGGCCGTCATTGTCAAAATCGCCCGCAGCACAACCGAATCCGCTCCCCATCAGTTTGATTCCCGCCTGTTGCGTCACGTCTACGAAGCCAACGCCACCGGCATTTCGAAGCAGTGTGCTCGCGCCGTTCGCCGTTCCGCTTACCAAAAACAAGTCTGCCCTACCGTCGCCGTCATAGTCGAAGAAACATGCACCGGTGCTCGGTCCAGCCAAGCCGCCAGGCTCAGGATTGCCCTGAAGAACGGACGCAATCGGCCGCTGCTCGAAATGCACTGGAATCGCCGCCGGGACTTCAACTTCCGAGTTCAGAGGCAATTCCGCGAGCGAGTAACGCCCTTGGTCGCCGTAGCCCGCGCCAAATGGCGCCCCGAGATGTTCGGTGGTGATTTTCTGGAAACGTGCCAGGTGTTCGCGGGCCCCGGCAGCATCGCCTTTGCGCTGAAGCGCGCGCGCCAGCCCAAATTCCGAAGAAGCGTGAAAAGGACTTAACGCCAACCCCTTCTGAAACGCCGTGATGGCTTCGTCATATTTCCGCAGCTGCGAGTACAAATAGCCCGCGAAATAGTAGGCGTCCGCTTCGTTCGGTGCGATCTCCGTGACGTGCTGAAAAGCGGCGATGCCCTTCTCCGCTTCCCCGGAGTCCTTGTAGGTAAGTCCGAGGTTGTACCAGCCGTATGCATCCTTCGGCAGTTCTTGCGTTGCTGCTTCGAGAGCTGCGCGCGCCGCATCAAGTTTTTGCTGGGCGAGCAATGAAATACCTAGGTTCAACCGGGCCACCGCAAACTTGGGATCGGCGCCAAGCGCTTGTTCAAAATATTTCTGCGCGTCTGCCGGGCGCTGCTGGTTCATGTACGCCACGCCCAGTGTATTCGAACGATAAGCGCCTGCAATTCCGCCGCCCGCGGATTCCGGCTTCTTGTCAGCCACACCTTTCTCTTGAGCCGCCGGCGCATTCGAACGCAACAAGATCGCCGCACAGCAAATCAAAAGCAAACAAGAGCAAATCGCGCCGACTGCACGCCGTTGAGTTGAGCCCATGAAAATCTTTCTTCCTGTCCGCCCGGGATGCCCGAATTCTGCGTACAACTCATCCGGGCGCAGTTGGAATTCTCCCGGCTGCCCTGCGCACCGTCAACCGTTATTATGCGCATCATGGGCGCTTTCCGCCTATTGACCTGCGCCGCAGGTACGCTTACTCTCGCGCTTCGACCCATGAGCTGCTTCCCCTACGGCACCCTAACGGAAATCACAGAAGGAATTCGCTCCAGAAATGTCTCTCCCGTCGAACTTGTCGAACTCCATTTGAAACGCATCGAGACGCTGCAACCGAAACTGCATGCGTTCGTTCATCTGGACACCGAAGGAGCTCGCGAACGAGCGCACGCGGCTGAAGGTCTTGTAATGCGCGGCGCCCAACTCAGCCCTCTTCATGGTGTACCGCTTACCATCAAGAGTTGCATTGACGTTGCCGGCTGGCCCGCACCCGCTGGTTCCGTTTTACGTATGGGCTACACCCCCCAGCGGGACGCCCCGCTTGTGTCGCGATTGAAGGCTGCTGGTGCGATCCTGCTCGGAAATACCAACACTCCCGAATTCCTGATGGCTTACGAAACCGACAATCTTACTCACGGAAAATCAAGTAATCCGTGGAACATGGCTTACTCTTCGGGCGGCTCCAGCGGAGGCGAAGCGGCCGCGATTGCCTCTGGCTGTTCGGCCGGAGGCGTCGGCAGCGACGGCGGTGGTTCCATTCGTGTCCCCGCGCATTTCTGCGGTATCTGCGGATTGAAGTCCACGCCTGGCCGCATTCCCGCCACTGGACATTTCCCTCCAGGTGCAGGTGCATTTTCCTGGATTGGCGTGGTCGGCCCCATGGCCCGCACCATCGCGGACGTACGCACACTCTTTGAAGTGATGGCCGGGCCCGACGTCGGCGACGCGCTCTCCGCACCCGTTCCTCTCCGTTCTTATCGAAGCGAGGAATTGCGCGCCATGCGCATCGGAATTCTTGAAAGCAGCGCGCTCGGCGTCGCATCTCCGGAGACTCGCGCCGCCGTAGAACAAGCCGCAAAATTGCTCGCCGCGCAAGGCTTTACCGTCGAGCCCTTCCGTCTCGATGGCCTCGATCGCGCGCTCGATCTCTGGTGGTTTTTCTTCGGCCCTGTGATCGGCAGTTTATTGCAGCGCAGCATCGCCGGCCACGAAGACCAAATCAGCCCGATGCTCCGCGAGTATCTCTCTTGTGCAAACTCAGGAGATCCCATCACACTTGATCAGTTCATGAAAGCCTGCGCGGATCGCGATCTTCTCCGCGCCGAAATCTTGCGCCAGATGCAAGACACACCGATTCTGCTCTCCCCAGTTTCCACAACTCCCGCGTTCCGCCACGGCCAGGGAAACTATCATCCCGGTACCGGCTACCGCGACACCATGCGCTATTCCCAATGGCTCAACTTGACCGGCTTCCCCGGCGCCTCCGTCCCGCTCAGCCTTTCGAACGAAGGCCTCCCGATCGGTGTCCAGCTGATCGGCCGACCTTTCGAAGACGAATTGGTCCTCGCGGCGGCGGAATCCCTCGAGACCGCTCGCGGTCCCTATCAACTTCCCTTTTAGAAGATCCTTCAAGTAGCGTTGCAACCGCCAATCAAGGTTGTTGCATAAGTTCCGGATTCGGCACGCGATTTTGCTCTCGCGCCTTTCGCTCATTGCCCAATTGTGTGTCCATCGTTTTCTGCGCTAGCGCGAATTCCACTTTCGCTTCTTTCGCCCGTCCAAGCTGCGTTAAGATTCGGCCACGCAGGAAGTGCCCGCCTTGGATATCCGGTGCCAGACGTAGCGCCGTATCAATCACTTTCAGGGCCTGGTCTGGTTTTTGCTGCTTCTGATAAATCTTGGCCAGCCCGAAATAAGCATCCGCCATTTTCCCGTTCCGGGCCAAAGCCTGCCGGTAAGATTTTTCTGCTTCCTCATCCTTTTGCATTCGGAAGTACAAAGCCCCGAGCTGCCCATAGGTATCGGCGAGATCGGGCTCTATCTCAACATCCCGGCGAAACTCCGCTTCCGCCCGTTCGTCTGCCCCCGCTCGCATGTAAGCAACTCCCAAATTCATGTGTACAAACGGAAGGTCAGGGTTCAGCTTCGCGGCTCGCTCGAGCTCGGAAGTCGCTTCCGGAACTTCATCACGGTTTAGATATGCCTTTCCCATTATCAAGTGAAATTCAGCCGTCCCGCCGCCAACCTCGAGCATGCGCTTCAGTATCTTTTCGTCCAGGTCTTTCTGCCCCGATTCCACCGCTGCAATGTCCAGCAAATAGAGATACAGCACGTCTCCGGACTTTTCCGGCCACAATGGCCCGAGCACTGGTATCGCCTCTGCATACTTTTTCGAGAATACTTGGCAGAGTCCGAGAAGATATCTCGCCTGTTGTGAATCAGGTTGGTCCCGCAAAACGGAGGAGAACGGAGCAATGGCCCCAGAATAATTGCCCCGCCGATACTCGACAAGGCCGATGTTCAAGCGGACGCCCGCCATTTTTGGTTCGAGCTTCTCCGCTTTTCGCAACAGTTGGATAGCAGCTTCCCAATCTTTGCGTCGCATGGCGATCACACCGAGATTGGCATAAGCGGATCCGGACTGCGGGTCAGCTGCGAGTACCTTATGAAAAGCTGCTTCTGCCGCGTCGAGGTCTCCGGCTTGTAGTGCCGCCTGCCCTTTCGCAAACCACGCTCGGGGATCCACTGGCCGGTTGGCACCGGCTTGCGAAGAACTGGGTTGCATCCGAGTCGCCCTTCTCAACACAAGGCTCGCGCAAGCAGGCCAGTTGGCAACTATGGTCAATGGGATCGCCAGTACGTATGCCAGTCTGAGACGTTTCATGAACTGTGTGAGCACATCGGCATTTAGTGTCCGGCAGTCCTATCCAGATTTCAAGCAGCCTCCGGGAAAAATGGCGCAATGAAACACCACCCGCTGCCCCGATTTCGCCACTCAACTGCTATATCCCGCCTCGGCAAGAATTTCTCGCTTGACATCAGTCCTTAAATGCACTATTAACTCGTTTTAATAGATATTTTGGTGCGGTTCCTGCGGTCGTCGAGTGGTGGAGGCTGTGTCCGATCAGGGAGCTTTCTGCGCGAGGTGACTACAGGGGTGCCAGTTCAACCCTCTGCGCCGGGCCCTTGCATTCCACGTCTCCCCAATTTCGAATCTTTCTTGGAGGTCTTACCGTGAAGGAAAACTCAAACCTTTCCAGTCTTCGAAAGAATATCTCGCGAGTGGCGTGGCTTGCGCTCATCGCGTTGGTCTTCGCGCTGGCTCTCCCTCTCGCCTCGCCCGCCCAGGACACCGGCTACATCAGCGGCACCGTCACCGACAAATCCGGCGCCGCCGTCACCGGCGCTGACGTTACGGTGTCAGACACCGGCGGTAACTTGACGCGCACCACTGCGACCAACGGCGATGGTGCTTACGTCGTGGCTGGTTTACCGGGTGGTAGCTACAACCTGGTCGTCACCGCAAAAGGATTCCAGAAATATTCCGCCACCAAAGTTGTGTTGGACGTTGCACAGAAGATCCGCATTGATGTGCAACTCACCGTTGGCGCCGTCAGCGAAGTCATCGAAGTCACCGGAGAAAGTGTCGCCCAGGTGGAAACGCAGTCCTCTGCACTCGGCTCCACCATTACCGGCAAAGAGGTCAACGAACTCGAACTCAACGGCCGCAACTTCACTCAGCTCGCCTCCCTCAGCCCGGGCGTCGTCAACCAGACATTCGGGGCCACCGGCACCGATGATGGAGTCGTCGGCGTCACCAACATCCAGTTCAGCATCAATGGTGGCCGCTACGAGTACAACAACTGGGAACTGGACGGTGGCGACAATATGGATAACGGGAGCAATGCTACCCTGAACGTCTATCCGAATCCCGAAGCTATCGCCGAATTTAAAGTCCTCACCTCAAATTACGGCGCGCAGTACGGCCGCAACGGTTCTGGCACGGTGGAAGTCGAAACCAAGAGCGGAACCAACGCTTTTCACGGCAGTGCGTTTTACTATAACCGTAATGAATTCTTCAAAGCCAAATCATGGGCCGAGGGCGCTGATCCAACCGCCCCGAAGGCACCCTATAAGAAGCACGATTTCGGCTACACCGTCGGCGGACCGGTCTACATTCCAGGTCATTACAACACCGACAAGAAAAAGACCTTTTTCTTCTGGTCTCAAGAATGGCGCCGCGAAAAGGTCTCGACTACCATTCTTCAAAACGTTCCTTCAGATGCTGAGCGCGGCGGAGACTTTAGTGACCTCTGCCCGGGGCCTGATTGCCCGAGCGGTTCCCAAGTCGTTGGCAATAAGGTTGTTCCAAGTGCCGTTGGCACTGCCCTTCTGGCGATCATCCCTAAAGCTAACACCACGAACGGCGGCTTCCCGGCGGTCCTCGAAACTGTTGCAAGCCCGACTACGTGGCGGGAACAGTTGATTCGCGTCGACCACAACATTAGCGACAACTATCGTTTGACATTCCGCTACATTCACGATTCCTGGCAGACTGTGGTGCCAAACGCTCTGTGGGGCAATTTCAGCCCGGCTAGTTTTCAGAACGTTACCACCAACTTCGTGGGTCCAGGGACAAGCTTTGTGGCCCGCCTGAACGCCAATATTTCGCCGACACTCCTCAATGAATTCGTGGCCAGCTATACCGGCGACCACATCTTCCTCACGACAGGCGGACCCGTCGCGCTACCCTCGGGCTTCGCGATGGGCTCGCTCTTCAACAATGGTTTTGGTGGGAAGCTTCCGGACATTTCACTTCAGACCAACGCCGCTTACGGCACCAGTTTCAACAATGACACCGGCTATTTCCCCTGGAAAAATGCCAACCCCACGTACACCTATCGCGACAACGTGACAAAGATTGTGGGCACTCATACCCTTCAGTTCGGCGCCTACTTTGTGTTCGCTCAAAAGAACGAGGCCAACTCTCCCTACGTTCAAGGCATCCTGTCCTTTGACACCTCCCATTCCATCTCCACCGGCAATTCTTTCGCGGACCTCCTTCTGGGAAACGTGGCCAGTTACGAGCAGTTCAGCAAAGAAACCCAGTATTACAACCGCTACAAGATTGTAGAGCCATACTTCCAGGACGACTGGCGCATCACCAAACGCCTTACTCTGAATCTTGGTTTGCGCGTAAGCATGTTTGGGACCTACCGCGAGCGCTACCAGCAGGCCTTCAACTTCGACCCCAGCGCTTTCAAGTCGGCGAATGCACCCGCGATCGACCCGAATTCGGGAGCCTTGATTGGGGGGGCGGGAAGCGGGAATCCCTTCGACGGCTTCATTCAGTGTGGGGGCAAAGGAGGAACGTCCGCCATCCCCGCACCGATTCTCACGGCGTTCCCCTCTGCCACGGTTGGATCCTCATCGAGTGCCGGCTGTCTGCAAGGGCATCTTTTCAATCCCGCTCCCCGGATCGGCTTCGCATTCGACCCGAAGGGTAACGGCAAGATGGCCATCCGCGGCGGTTACGGCATATTCTACGAACACACCAACGGCAACGAAGGCAACACCGAATCCCTTGAAGGCTCTGCACCCTTAGTGCTTACTTCAACGCAAAACGACATCGTCGGGTACAACAATATCGGCGCCGGCGGTGGTTCTCTTTTCCCGCTCGTCCCCACTTCAATTCCAAATAAAGCGGTGTGGCCGTACGTCCAACAGTGGAATCTTAACATCCAGAAGGAATTGCCCTCCCACATTGTCTTGTCTGCCGCCTACGTCGGCAGCAAGGGTACACATTTGACGCTGATCACCGACGGCAACCAGATCCACCCGGTGTCGGCCTCCGCCAATCCGTACAAGCGAGGCGAAGCGATCGGCCCTACCGATTGCACAACTCTGACGACGCCGAGCGGCGTGGCCGTCACCGGACAAGCGCTCATAAACCTCAACGTTGCTTGCGGAAATGTCAATGTCGATGCCCAGCGCACCAATTTCCCGGGATTCAGCAGCATTCACACGCTTACTGACGCCGCGAATTCAATCTATCATTCCCTGCAGCTCGGGGCTCAACGCAATGTCGGCGACCTGACGATGAGCGTTGCCTACACTTATAGCCACTCCATCGACGATTCTTCCGGCAAGAGTGACAACGCGTTCGTTAATGCCTACAACTATGCCGCCAATCGCGCCAGCTCGAATTTCGATGTGCGCCACAACCTCTCGGTCAGCTACGTTTACTCCCTGCCGTTGTTCAAAGGAGCGGGTCAAGCGCACAAGCTCCTCGGCGGTTGGCAGATTTCCGGCATCACCGTCGCCCAGTCGGGCATCCCTTTTAGCGTAACCAACTCTACCGACAACGCCGGTGTCGGCAATGGCGCCGGGACTGGCTCTCGACCCGACTTGGTTTCGAATCCTACTTCGGGGTTCACCTCCAACCAGGATCCCGTCAATCGCGGGCCATTAGCATTCAATCCGGGAGCCTTCGCCGCCCCCACGGGACTCACGTTTGGCAACGTCGGACGCAACACTCTCAATTTGCCGAGACGCGTTAATTTCGACTTCGGCGTCTTCAAGAAGTTCCCAATTAACGAGAGATCAGGCTTCGACTTCCGCTGGGAAAACTTCAATCTTTTTAACCACACCCAGTACAACAGCATCGACTCAACTTTTGCTCCCGCCCCCAGCACGTTCTTGCACTTGAACGGCACCCACGATCCGCGCCGCATGCAATTCGGTCTGCGGTTCTATTTCTAACCCCAGCTCAAACGAGAAGGGCGGTCCGAACTATGTCGGACCGCCCTTCTGTTTCCGAATGAAACTCTGTTCCCATCCCTCCCAGAAAGAGTAAAATGCCGCTCATGAACCGACGCACATTTATCGGCACCTCCATCGCAGCAACTCTCACAGCCGCCGCCAAGCCCTCCTGGGCCGCGCGGGCCACTCACCATATCGACAAAGTAGGCGTCCAGCTTTACACCGTTCGCGACGCCATGAAGACCGACTTCGAGGGCAGCATCGCGAAAGTCGCCGCCGCCGGCTACAAGGAAGTCGAGTTCGCCGGCATTTTTGCTGAGAACGCCGGTTACTACGGCCGTTCTCCGAAAGATGTCCGCGCCATCCTCGACAAGAATGGCCTAGTCGCGCCTTCGTGCCACACAGGCTACGACGTCGTCGAGAAAAAATGGCCCGAGGCTCTCGATGCCGCCCACATCGTCGGCCACACCTACATCGTTTGCCCCTGGATTGACGAGAAGCAACGCAAGGAGCCGGACGGATGGAAGCACGCCGCCGATCTCTTCAATAAAGCCGGCGAAGCCAGCAAAAAGGCCGGCATCCAGTTCGCCTATCACAATCACTCGTTCGAATTCGATCCCTCCGACTCGCTCGGCGGCAAACTCCCCTACGATTTCCTTCTCGGCGAAACTGACCCGAAACTCGTCGCCATGGAATTGGATCTCTGCTGGATCAGCGTCGCCGGCAAAGATCCTGTCGGCTATTTCGAAAAGTATCCCGGCCGCTTCCCTCTCGTTCATGTAAAAGACTGGGTCAAGGACGTTTCTTCGCCAACTGCCTACCAGGGTGCGATGGGGCAGTCCGTCAAGTTTGGCGGCCGCATGGCCGATGTCGGCCAGGGGTCCATCGATTGGAAAAACCTTTTCGCGCACTCCGCGAAAGCGGGCATCAAGCACTACTTCGTGGAAAACGACTATCCCAAATCGGCGTTCGACGACATCAAAATCAGCTACGACTATCTCCAGAAATTGCAGTTCTGATTTGTCTTTGTAGGGTGCGGCATGCTGCACCCCAGCTTGGCTAGACTTTCTCCCAGGAGCACGCGCCGTGACTCTGCTCAATAGGAAGTGGATCGCAATTCTGCTCGTCACCGCCGTCTCAACTCTCTTGGCGGTCGCCGCCGCGCCACCACAATCTTCGTCTTGGAAACCCCTCTTCAACGGCAAGGATCTCAGCGGCTGGAAGCACGTCGGCCCCGGCGAAATGACTGTCGAAGACGGCCTCATTCGAACGCACGGCGGCATGGGCCTTCTCTACTGGACGGAGAGAAAGCTGGGCAACTGCCGCATCCGCGTCGTCTACAAAATGCGCGATTCAAACGACAATTCCGGCGTTTTCATTCGCATCCCCATCGAGCCGCGTGAGGAATGGATGCCCGTCCACTACGGCTACGAAGTCCAGATTGACAACCATCCGGAGGCTTCCAAAGAGGACGACTACCACGTCACCGGCACGATCTACTCCCTCACCAAACCTCTCGCCAAGCCCGGCAAACCAGGTCCCGAGTGGAATACCATGCTTATCACCCTCGACGGCCCGCGCACCGTGGTCGTTCTCAATGATGTCACCGTCACCGACTACACCGAGGGCCAGCCCGTCCCCGAGCGCAAATTTAAATTCGAGC
>Ga0137363_10000416_pt1 | contig 23837 bp, 20 predicted proteins | sample MadtaG_FD_104800 | JGI IMG/M metagenome (GOLD analysis project Ga0137363, IMG submission 104800) | Vadose zone soil microbial communities from Angelo Coast Range Reserve, California, USA - Mad1_115_16 metaG | ecosystem: Environmental > Terrestrial > Soil > Vadose zone | place: USA: California...
AACTCGGATTTGCCGCCGGTTGCAGATTCCAATGGCTTGATTCCCTGGGACCGCGCGCAGGCGCCGTTTCTTGGACTGAGCCGGACATTTGGCGATCTTGTGCAGGGATTTCTCGCCCAGCGTTTCAAGGGCTCGCCGGAAACCGTACAAACCGCCAGCGTGCGCCAGCTTCGAACTACGGCAGCACCGGCAATCGCAGTAGAAATCTCCAGCGTAACGGTCGAGGACCGCGCCGACTTGGACCGCATGGCGCCCGGTGTGGCGGATGCCATTGCGCGCGGGGCCACGACGTTCAAACCTTCCTACGTCATTCCAAGCTCGCCGGGGGCGCTGCCGTGACGCCACGCTGGAAATCTTGGCTGATCGGCGGATTGGTCATCGCCGTACTTGGAGCAGCGATCTATTTCCCGGTTCTCCGCAGACGCGTGAAACGCGCCGCGAGGCTCCTGCAGCAGAGCGAAGAGCAAGCGCGGCGCGAATTGACACAACCGATAGTGATCAATCCGGGCGATCCCCGTGTCAAGACCAAACTCTTCTGGGCTTCGGATACGATCGATTCCACGTTGGTACCAGTCACCGCAGAACTGCCGCTTTCGAATGACCCGGTAGTGCGATCGAAGCAGGTCCTGAACACGCTGCTGGCTGGCCCTGTGGATGCAGAGTTGCGGACACTGCCACCGGACGCTTTGCTGCTTGCGTTTTATCTGTTGCCGGACGGAACGGGGATTGCGGATTTCTCTGAGGCGCTGGCGACGTCCATTCCCTCGGGGATTGTGAGTGAGCAGTTGGCGGTGAACTCCATCACACGGACATTGGAAGCCAATGTGCCGCAGGTGCAACGGCTGAAAATCCTGATTCATGGGCAGGAAGTGGAAACGCTCGCGGGGCATCTGGACTTGACAGGGACATTTGTCGTCAACACCCAGCTCGCTCAACCCCCGGCAGCCGACAAAGTGCCCGCTCCGGCTCCCGGAGCGTTGACACCAGATAAAGTCCCCGGCAAACTGGCGCAACCTGACCGCAAACCGTAGAATTCTTGAACACGGCAATGCTGACCGCAGGAGGAAGAGTGAGAGTCGACGGCCGAACCGCGGACCAGATGCGTCCTTTGAAAATCACACCAGATTTTATCTCCACGGCCGAAGGCAGCGTGCTCATCGAGTTGGGAAACACTCGCGTGATCTGCACGGCCACCGTCGATGACGGTGTGCCTGGATTTCTGAAGGGCAGCGGCAAAGGCTGGGTCACTAGTGAATATGGAATGCTGCCGCGCGCCACCGAGGAGCGCACACCGCGTGAAGCAGCGCGGGGGAAACAGTCGGGGCGCACGCTGGAAATTCAACGCTTGATCGGCCGCTCCTTGCGCGCGGTCACGGATCAGGATGCGCTGGGCGAGCGCACGGTATGGCTCGATTGCGATGTGATTCAGGCAGATGGCGGAACGCGCACGGCGTCCATCACTGGAGCGTTCGTCGCGCTGGCGCTGGCCTTCGAACGTCTGACGGCGGCGGGAATATTGAAGAGTTCGCCCCTAATCGATACCGTGGCGGCAACGAGCGTCGGCATTGTGGACGACCGCGCGTTGCTGGATCTCGCTTATGAAGAGGATGCGCGCGCCGAAGTGGATATGAACGTGGTCATGACCGGCAACGGGCATTTTGTAGAAATCCAAGCGACGGCGGAGGGACGCGCCTTTTCCGGAAGCGAGATGCAAGACTTGCTGGCGCTCGCCGCCGCGGGAATTCGGCGCCTGACGGAAGAACAACGCGCCCTTCTGCCTTTAAAATTCAGTGCGCGCGCACGCTAAGCTTTTTCTCGCCTCATCCAATGCGGGGAAGCTCGCCGAATATCGCATGCTCGCGGCGGCGTCCGCACCTTCCGTTGTGATTGATCTGGCATTGCTGCCGGGTTTCGATGCGCTTCCCGCGTTCGAGGAAAACGCTCCAACATTCGCAGAAAACGCGGCAGGCAAGGCGCTGCATTACTCGCGGCACAGAGACGGGCTGGTCTTCGCCGATGACTCGGGTTTGGTCGTGCCTGCTCTCGGGGGTGCGCCCGGAGTGCATTCCGCAAGGTACGCCGGGCTGCAGGCGACAAATTCGCAAAGGATTGAAAAACTGCTGGGCGAGATGCGCGGCAAGACGGGATCCGAGCGAGCTGCATATTTCGTTTGCGCGATTGCGCTGGCGGAACGCGGACGAGTCATGGCCATCGTCACGGATCGCGTGGACGGAGAAATCCTGGAGGCGCCACGTGGATCGGGCGGCTTTGGCTATGATCCGGTGTTCTATTTCCCAGCCCTCGAGAAAACATTTGCGGAGCTTCCCGCCGAAGAAAAAAATCAGCGCAGTCATCGGGGGAAGGCAGTCCGGAAATTGCTCGCGGCTCTTTCCTCCATGCTATAGTTTTCGCTCTTATGGCGACCAAGTCGAAGAAAAAGACATCGAAGAAGAAGAAATCTGCTCCGGACAGATCGAAAACCGCGAAGACCACCAGATCTGCCAAACCGGCGCATGCGGCGGGAACCGATCCTAAGCGCGTAGCCGCTATCCTCGCGAAACTGGATGACGCGTACGGAAATGCGACGTGCGAACTGAGGCACGAGAATGCCTTTCAACTGCTGATCTCTACGATTCTCTCCGCGCAGTGCACGGACGTGCGCGTAAACCTGGTCGCCGAAACGCTTTATAAGAAATATCCAGATCCGAAGGCGTTCGCTTATGCCACGCCAGGGGAGTTGGAACAAGACATCCGACCTACAGGATTTTTCAGGAACAAGACGAGATCGGTGATGGGCGCGAGCAAGGCAATCATTGAACAGTTTGGCGGGCAAGTGCCGCGCACGATGGAAGAGATACTCACGCTGCCGGGCGTCGCGCGAAAAACGGCCAACGTTGTACTCGGTACGGCTTATGGTATCGCCAGCGGGGTGGTCGTGGATACGCATGTGCTGCGTCTGTCAAACCGCTTGGATTTGTCGCGAAACGAAGATCCCAAGAAGGTCGAGCAGGATTTGATGAAGATCATTCCGCAGGAGAAGTGGATCCAGTTTTCCCACCAACTGATCTGGCACGGACGCCGGATCTGCCACGCGCGGAAACCAAAATGCATTGAGTGCAACTTGGCTTCACTGTGCTACGCGAAGGACAAAACGATCTGAACTTCAAAGATCGGCGCTCCGCACCTTGTGGTAAATTCACGCCAAGAACATCAAGCATTGTTATCGGTCTTACGCGGACCGAAGGCCGTTTGGAACCATCGGCAGATTATTCAGACGAATGCCGGTCGCGTCAAAGATGGCGTTGCCGATTGCCGGCGCCACGGCCATGATGGGCGTCTCGCCCGCTCCGGCAGAGGGAATATCCTTGCGATCCACCAGGATCGTTTCGATTTCCGGCACGTCACGGAATCGCGGTACGCGATAGCTTGCGAAATGCGGATTTTTTATCCGGCCATTTTCGAATTCGATAGCCTCGAAAAGAGCGCCGCCCAGCCCCTGAATCATCGCGCCAACAACCTGGTTACGGAGACCGTCAGGATTGACAATGGCGCCGCATTCGAACGCTGCGACCATGCGCGCGACGCGCACCGCATCCGAACTCTTATCCACCACTACTTCGGCGAAGGTTGCCACGTAACTCCCCTTCTCATATCCGCACGCAAGTCCGAATCCTTGCCTCTCTTGCGTCTTCTTGTGCGGCCAGCCGAAGGACTTCGCTGCTGCCTCCAGCACCGCGCGCAGACGCGGATCGGAAAGATTCTTCAAGCGAAAATCGAGCGGGTCCATGCTCGCCGCGCGCGTCAACGCATCCATGTGCGTTTCTCGCGCGAAATGATTGGCCGTCGCCGCAAGCCCGCGATAGGAGCCACTCCTCAGGATCAACGGCACTGGATGATATTCCGTGCGCTGATTCGCAACCACGTAGGGTGTGTCGATTCCCGACGCTCCGGAATGATAGTTGTGGAAATCCCATGCGGTCAGCGTCCCGTCGCTAGCGATGCCGCTTTTGACTTCGATGACGCCCGCGGGCCTGAAATACGCCCAGGTGAATTCTTCCTCGCGAGTCCACACCACTTTCACGGGGCGCCCCGCCACGCGCGCCAGTCGGGCAGCTTCGATGGCCGCATCACTAGTGTGTTTCCCTCCGTACGCCGAGCCCGTATCCGGCACAATTACTCGCACGTCGCTCTCGGACAAATGGAAAATATCCGCAAGCTCGTCGCGGTTGGCAAACGGCCGCTGCGTGCCGGTCCACACCGTTAGTTTTCCATCCGCCCACTGAGCCACCGCTGCACGCGGCTCCAGTGGAGCATGCGCGATGTACGCAACAGTGTAGGTTGCGTCCACCCGGTGCGCCGCGCTTGCCAGTCCCTCTTCCAGGGAACCTTTCTGCTTCCGGAAACGATCATCGGTCTTCGCGGCAGCATTCTGCCTGAGATACGAAAAGATCTCCTTGTTCGCGATCTGTGGCACTTCCTTCCATTGAGCGTGAATCGCATCGAGAGCACTCTGCGCCTCATCGGCGCTTGGCGCCGCTGCGCCCACAAACTCTCCATCACGCACTACGAAAGCGCCCGGCATGGCCTTCGCCGCGCTGTCATCGTAAGTCGTGAGCGTCGCACCAAATGACGGCGGGCGCAGCACTTTGCCGTAAAGCATTCCAGCTGGCCGAAGATCCGGTGTGTACTGGTGGCGCCCGGTCACGAACGCGCGGCCGTCCACTTTGCGAATTGCCCTTCCCGCAATCGTCCATTGCGAGGCCGGTGTGACGGGATCTTCCGCCGGGAGATTCTGCGCAAGTGTCTTGCCACGGGCGAGTTCTGCATACTTAAGCGAACGGCCCGACGCCGGATCGGAGACTCTGGCGTCCGCCGCTACCAATCCCTCCGGCGCGACGTTCCAGTTCTTCGCCGCCGCTTCGACAAGAATGTCGCGCGCCGCGGCCGACACACGCCGCAACTGGGGCATAATCGTCGGCGTCGTTCTGCTGCCAAACGTCCCTGCGTCAAACGGCGTTAGCGTCGTATCCGCCATCACCATGCGAACGCTCTCAAACGGCACGCGCAATTCGTCCGCAATCGTCTGCGCCAGCTCCGTTCGAGCGTTCTGCCCGATCTCCGCCTTGCCCGTGAATCCGGTAACAGTGCCGTCTTCGCCGATATGCAGCCACGCGTTAATGTCCTTTGGCCATTCTTCATTGTGGAAACTCCGGTGCCCCGGCGCCGTCTCTTGTTCAGCAGTCGCATCTTTGGCAATCGCGAAAACCGCGATTCCCGCGCCAAGAAGCTTGAAGAAATCGCGCCTCGCCAGTTCGAATTGATGCATGGGAGCGGCAGCGAACTCGTAGCGTTCCGGTTCAAGGATGAATTTTCCGCTTGGCTCGCTCATCGCCCGTGCTCCTGCATCATCTTGGCCGCCTGGCGGACCGCATCGATGATGCGCGGGTACGTGCCGCAACGGCACACATTGCCTTGCAAGAATTGAACGATCTCCGCCCGACTGGGGTTTGGATTCGTTTGCAACAGGCCGACGCTGCTCATGATCATTCCTGAAGTGCAATAAGCGCACTGGAATGCGCCGGCATCAAGAAACGCCTGCTGCACCGGATTCAACCGGCCGTCCTTTTCAAGACCTTCGATGGTTGTAATGGGCTTTGCCGCGGCCGCGCTGACGGGAATCTGGCACGAGCGGCGCGGCGCTCCTCCAATCAATACGGTGCATGCACCGCATTGCCCTTCCCCGCAACCGTACTTGCTGCCGGTCAGGCCTAGCTCATCACGCAGGACATAGAGGAGAGCCGTGTCGGCTGGGTAGTCGACGGCATATCGCTTGCCGTTGATATCCAGTTCGATCCGCTTCGCCATAATCCTTCCTCCTAAGCAGAATTCTCCACCCGATCAATGTTTGTGACAAGTGTCGCAAGCGGTCTTCGCGTGATTCATTTCATGGCAATTCAGGCAGCTGTACATGGTGGTGACGCTGGTCAGTTCCGACATCGCTTCTATTTGCCTGACTTGGCCGTGGCAGGTCTCGCATGTTACGCCGGCCTCGAGATGCACGCGGTGATTCCACGCCACGCCCGGCAGCACGGCATAAACGCGAATCCAGGGAATCGCCTGCTTGGACTTCGCATACTCGGCGAGCTTGTGAATCGAAACGTTATCCTTGGAAATCGTCACATGGCACAACATGCATTTGCTGGCGTCCGGGAATGTCATCAGTTTGCCCGGCTCGGGATTCGCGTGACAGTCCTTGCAATCCAAACCGAGAGACAGATGTTTCTTGTGGCTGTAAGGAATGGGCTGCGCGGGCGGCGTGTGTTCCGAAGGATTGTCCGGGACCATTTGCTTCGGCGCTTGCGGTGACGCAGCCTGTTGCCCGGTAAGACCTGCCGCAAGGAAAAGAAATGCTGCCCGCGTCGAAATGATTACCACGGGAGCGATCCATCCAATTCTTTTTACCATCCGCGGACCTCGCAAATTAGGATTTGCCGCCCTGCTTCGCCCCAACTACCCTTTCTTGTTCACTGCTTCCTCGATGCTGGTTCCAAAATCCTTGAGCATGACCGTCGCGGTATTTCTTCCGGGCGCCCCTGTCACGGATCCGCCTGGAAACGTCGTCGCGCCGGTTTGATACAGGCCCGGAATCGGCATGCGGTGTTGCGCCCAGCCTAGCATGGGACGCATCGGCCCGGATTGCGAAGCGCTTTGTGCGCCCGCGTGCGCACTCCCGCGCCAGAAGTGCGGATTCATTCGTTCGAGATCGAGCGGGCTCTCCACAAATCGCGCTAGAATTTTGTCTTCGGTTAAATTGGGTGCGAATCGCCGCAGATATTTGAGATAAGCGTCGGAAACGTCTTTCTTGATCTTGTCCCAATGCTCGGGGCCTTCCTTCAGCTCGTAGGGTTGCCAGCCGACAACCTTCAGCGTGTGCATTCCCGCCGGGGCTCGAGTTGGATCGGCAACGCTGCAGCAGATGATTTGCATCGACGGATCTTCCAGATTGACCACCCCGCGTGCATCGTCATATGCGTAGCGCAATGCACGCTCCGGAGAAACTAAAATGCCTGACTCCACCGGGGAAAGTGTTCCGCCCTGCACCGTGTATTTTGGTGGTTCTGACGTGGCGTAATGCGTGACGAACATCGCGTGCTCCGCCTGCCACGTATCCACGCCATCGAGAAAGTCCTGGCCCCAAAGCTCGCGTGGCGCCATGTCCACCAGATGCTTGATGTGCATGGTCGAGACCACTGCCTTTTCGGCGCGATACGAAGTTCCGTCGCTGCATTCCACGCCCACGCACTTTCCGTTCTCCACCATCAGTTGCTTCACCCACTTGTTGGTAAGCAGCACGCCACCTTGCGCTTCTATTGCGCGCGCCAGCGCCTGGGTCAAAACCCCCGATCCACCTTTCGGGATGGGCCGGCCAGAGTGCTGTTGGCGAGCCGTGCCGTAAGCGAGCCTTCCTGTCATCGGGGCATCCGGCGGCTCGGCTGCCAAGTGGGACATGTAGAGCATGAATGTGCGGCAGTGTTCCTCCTCGAACGTGTCACGAATAATTTCCCATGCCGACATCGCCAGCCGCCGCTGCCACAACTTGCCGCGCGGCTGTTGCGCCAGTTGATCGTTCAACGGTTTCCCAAATCCGATCGGCGTAAAACTTGTCCCAAGCAAAACCGGTTTGATGGCGTCAAACTCCGCCAGCATTTTTCGATAGGCCGCGGCGTCTTTCTTCGAGAACTTCGCGAACTCCGCGCAGGTTTGGTCCAGGTTGCGCCACTGCGTCAGATAGCTGCCATCCGCAAAGGGAATGTGAAAGATCGGGTCGGGGTCGACGTATTCAAGCCCGTAGTCGCGAAGCTTGAGCTCGTCGTTCTTGATCATGGGATTGTCGAGCAAGAAAGTATGAGCCGTTGAACAGACGTCGTCCTTGAATCCTTTGAGCGTCAATGACGCCGTCTTTACGCCGCCGCCCACGATCGGCCGTCCCTCCAGAAGCAGGCAGCGATAACCGGCCTTGGCCAAGTAGGCTGCCGCAATCATGCTGTTGTGCCCCGCACCCGCCACCACGATGTCGAAACGATCTTTCTGGGATGCCTGCTGGCCAATGGAAAACGGCGTGACGGCAAGTGGTGCAAGCGCCGCAGTCTTCACGAATCCGCGCCGGCTGATCTTGCTCATGGGCACCCCTCCGTGGAACAACCTTCTACGCTTTCTTCTTTACAACTTCCTCGATGCTGGTTCCGAAATCTTTCAGCATGACCGTCGCTGCGTTTCGCCCCGGCCCGCCCGTGACGGACCCGCCGGGATGCGTCGTGGCCCCCGTCTGATACAACCCTGGGATCGGCATCCGGTGTTGCGCCCAACCAAGCACTGGGCGCATCGCACCGGACTGCGCCGGTCCCGATCCACCCGCGTGACAACTGCCGCGCCAGTTGTGAGGGTTCATGCGCTCCAGATCAAGCGGACTCTTGACGATCCGCGCGAGAATCTTGTCATCCGTCAGATTGGACGCGAACCGCCGCAGAAATCTCAAATTCGCGTCGGCAACTTGATCCTTGATTTCGTCCCAATGCTGCGGGCCCTCTTTCAATTCGTACGGCTGGTAGGCAACGATCTTGATGGTGTGCATGCCTGCGGGTGCACGAGTCGGATCAGCGAGGCTGCAACAAATCGCATGGATCGACGGGTTTTCGAGGTTCACCGCTCCTCGAGCGAAGTCATAACTCATGCGCAAGACGCGATCAGCGCTGACCATCACTCCAGAATGCACAGGCGAGAGCGTCCCCTCGGCTACCGCATATTTCGGCGGCTCTGTCGTCGCATAATTTGTCTCGAAAAGGGTCAGGCCGGCTTTCCATGTGTCCACGCCCTCAATGAAATCCTGGCCCCACAATTCGCGCGGCGCCATGTCGATCAGGTGCTTGATGTGGATCGTCGAGAGAACAGCCTTCTCCGCGCGATACCAGCTGCCATCTTCACATTCCACCCCAACGCATTGGCCGTTTTCGATGATCAGCCCGCTGATCCATTTGTTGGTCAAAATCACGCCGCTATGCGTTTCGATGAACCGCGCCAACGCCACCGTCAACGCTCCCGATCCGCCCTTAGGCAGTGGCCGGCTCTCTCGCTGCTGGTGCAGCGGAATGTACGCCGCCCGGCCCGTCATGGGATCCTGCACCGGCTGCAGCGGATAGGGGCAGCCCAACATGAAAGCCCTGCAATGATCGTCCTCGAATGTATCGCGAACAATTTCCCAGGCTGACATGGCCAGCCGCCGCTGCCAGAGTTTGCCGTGCGGATGTTCCGCCAAATGGTCGTTGATGGCTTTTCCGAAGCCAATGGGGGTAAACGTAACCGCATTTAAGAGAGGCCTGACGGTCTCATATTCGGTGATCATTCGACGATAAGCGAGACCGTCTTTCTTGGAAAATTTTGCGAATTCCTCACAGGTGCGGTCCAGGTCGCACCACTGCGTCAGATAGCTGCCGTCGGGAAACGGCATGTGATATACCGGATCGGGATAGATATACTCGAGGCCGTAGTCTCCAAGTTTCAGTTCGTCGTCGCGCAGAATCGGATTTCCGTGGATTCCGTTGTGCGCCGAAGAGCAAATGTCGTGGGTGAATCCGCGCAATGTCAATTGCGCGGACTTGACGCCGCCGCCCACGATCGGCCGCCCCTCGAGCACGAGGCAGCGATATCCTGCTTTTGCCAGATACGCCGCGGCAATCAGACTGTTGTGTCCGGCGCCTGCCACCACGATATCGAATCGCTCAGCCATGACAGTTTGATTCTCAATTCACGGGACCTCCTGCCCCGGCGGATCAAGGCAGTGCCCCGGCCCAACACGTTCCGTCACCCCAGATTGTGTCTCAGCGTCTCGGCGGATAGTTCCTTTTCCCATCGCGCCACCACCACGGTGGCTACTCCATTCCCGATCATGTTCACTGTTGCGCGACACATGCTCATAAATCGGTCGATTCCCAGAATCAGCGCCATTCCCGCCACCGGAATCGTCGGGATGACCGTCATGGTTGCCACCAGGGCGATAAACGCCGCCCCTTGCACTCCGCTGGCGCCTTTCGAAGTCAGCACCGCTACGGCAAAAATCGTCAGCTCCTGTGTCAGCGTCAGCGGCGTGTTTGTGGCCTGCGCCACAAACAACGCTGCCAGCGTCATATACATGCTCGTGCCGTCGGTGTTGAAGGTGTAACCCGTGGGAACGACGAGTCCCACAAGACCCTTCGAACATCCCAGCTTTTCCAGTTTGGCCATCAGCGTCGGCATGGCAGGCTCCGAAGAGCTGATGGCCAACACCAGAAGAATCTCCTCCTTGATGTACGCCAGGAATCTCAGGATTCCGAACCCTGCCATGCGAGCGATCATGCCCAGCACGATAAACACGAATAGAATAGATGTGATGTATAACGTGCCGATCAGCTTGACCAGCGGCCCCAGCGAGGAAACGCCGTATTTGCCGATTGTAAATGCGAGGGCGCCAAAAGCGCCGATCGGCGCGAAGTGCATGAGGATCTTCACGATCCCAAACACCGCCTCTGTCAACAGATTCAAAAAATCCAAAAGCGGCTTCGACCGCGGCCCCGCCATCGAAAGCGCAAAACCGAACAGGACGGAGACGAGCAGCACCTGCAGGATATCCCCCTTGGTGAAAGCGTCCACCACGGTGTTGGGGATGAGATGCAACAGGAAATCCGAAACGCTCTGCGCCTTTGCCTGCCCGGCGTAATCCGCCACCGCCTTAGCATCCAACGCGGCCGCATTGGCGTTGAATCCGCTGCCCGGGTGCAGCACGTTGCCGCCCACCAGACCTATGAGCAGCGCCAAAGTCGACACCACCTCAAAGTAGATCAATGCTTTCCCGCCGACCCGGCCGACCTTCTTCATGTCTTCCATGCCTGCGATGCCGGTCACCACGGTGCAAAAGATGATCAACGTAATGATCATCGTGATCAGTCGGATGAACGCATCCCCCAGCGGCTTCATGGCCATCGCCGTTGCCGGTCGCAAGTAGCCGAGCGCGATCGCCGTGCCGATGGCCAGCAGCACTTGGACCGACGAACTTGGGTAAAAAAATCTCTTGCCCGGATTGAGCGGCGTCATAGTAGGGGCCGGAACTACGGCGCGAGAAGTACTCTTTCCCCTTCCAAGGTTTTTCCCGAACACAACTGCTATAACACCTTCTCGGGCTCGCGAATGGCATCCGCCAAATCGCTCAAGAACTCTGCCGCTCGGGCTCCGTCCACCACGCGGTGGTCGCTTGACAGCGTCATGGTCATCATCGGCCGGATGGCGGGTCTTCCGTCAACGGGCACGACCCGATCGGAAATGCTTCCAACCGCGAGAATGGCGGCCTGCGGCGGTGTGATGATCGCCGAGAAAGCATCGACCTTGTACATGCCCAAGTTGCTCAGCGTAAAGGTGCCCCCGGTAATGTCCGCTGGACGTAGCCGCCCCGCTCGCGCGCGCTCCGTCAATTCCCGCCGCAGCGTGGAGATTTGAGCAATCTTCGCGGTGTTGGCCTTGTGGATCACTGCGCCCACGACGCCATCGTTTACGGCCATGGCCACGCTGATATTGATTTCCGGATTCGAACGAATCCCTTCTCCGGTCCAACTCGAATTCATTCGCGTATGCTTTACCAAAACTTTCGCCAACAGCGAAATCAGCACATCCGTGATCGTCGGCGCCGCGTCATGCGTTTTCTCCATCTCTTGGCTAAATCGCGTCTGCGCCGCAACCAGTTCGCCGCAGTCGACGTCCCGAACCAGAAAAAAGTGTGGCACACTGGTCCAGCTCTGCGTAGTGCGCTCGGCCATCAGCCGCGCAACCTGGCTCAGCGACTCCATTCTCGGGGGAGCGGCGGCACCTTCTCCTTTGGCAAGACTCTGCACATCTTCTGACGTGATGGTCCCTTCAGGCCCTGTTCCTCGAATCTTGCTGATGTCCACGCCAAGTTCTTTGGCAAGCCGCCGCGCCTTTGGTGAAATCTGCGGAGCCACTGCCACGCGCTGTTCGGTCGCTTGCACCGCCGCAGCCGCGCTGGTGCGTTGCGGCCTGCTGGATGCGCGCGCGGCGGGGGCTGCCGTCACGGCCCTGGCCGGAGGTTTTTCGCCGGGAGCAACAAGCCACGCGATGGTTTGTCCCACCGGGACCACGGCTCCCACATCCGCCGTGACCCCAGCAAGAATCCCGTCCCCCGGCGCTTCCACTTCCACGACCGCCTTATCCGTCTCGATTTCGAGCAGCGGCTCGCCTTTGGTGACGCGCTCGCCCTCTTTTTTTCGCCACGCCAGGAGTTTCCCGGTTTCCTGCGCCATTTCGAGCGCAGGCATGACCACGCTGATCGCCATAGTTTCTTTGCCAGGAGCCGGGGGCGAGCCTTCAGTCCGTCGCCGCCACTCCTTCGACTTTCGCGCTGGCCGCCACCATCTCTTTCACCCGCCGGCTGGGCGGCGCCTCGTTCTCGCGCGTTGTGGATAGCGGCCCATTCACGGTGAAGTAGTGCGCGCCCGCCACCATCAGTTGATCTGCCGGAAATCGCGTGATCACTTCATGCCCGGTTTCCGTCACCACAATCTCTTCTTCAATCCGCGCCGCGCTCCACCTGTCCGTCGAGGGCCAGAACGTTTCCAGCGCGAACACCATCCCCGGCTTAATCTCATGCGCGTGCTCGAGCGAAACCATGCGGCTGATGACCGGCTTCTCCCAAATCGCCAACCCAATCCCGTGTCCGAATTGCAGCGCAAACGCCGCCTCTTCGTCGGGAAATCCAAATTCCTCCGCCTTCGGCCATACCGAAGCAATCTCCGCCGTCGTCCGGCCCGGCTGCACTAGCGAAATCGCCGCATCCAGATACTCGCGGCATCGTTTGTACGCGTCGATCATCGCGTGCGACGCATATCCGATCGTGAAGCACCGGTAGTAACAAGTCCGGTAGCCCATGTAGGAATGCAAAATGTCGTAGTACACCGGATCCCCCGGCCGCAACACACGATCGGAAAACACATGCGGATGCGGATTGCAGCGTTCCCCGGAAATCGCATTCACCGCTTCGACATATTCCGAGCCTAGGTCATACAGCACCTTGCTCGCCAGCCGCACGGCTTGGTTCTCGCTCATCCCCGGTTTCATCGCCCGGTACAATTCGTCGTACGCCGCGTCCACCATCATCGCCGAGTGATTCAGCAGCGAAATCTCATCCTGCGTCTTGATCACGCGCGCGTCGGACATCAATTGCTGCCCGTCAACGATATTGATCCCTTCTTTTTGCAGCGCAAAAAGAATCGGAGGTTCGACGACGTCGATCCCCAGCGGCTCCTTATGCAGCCCGCGCTTCTCGAGCTCTACCTTTATTTTGCGCGCCACGTTCTCCGCGCGACCCATCTCCGGCGACATCGCTCCGCGCAGCAACGGAATTCCCGGCCGCGAACGGTCTCCCAGCCACGGACAGTTCTGCTGGTGGTGCCGTGCGGCCGATCCGAAATCCCAAAGTATCGGCTCGTCATTTTGCGGCAGCAGCGAAAATCGGCTGATTTTGTCCTGCGCCCACGTCCCGATATGCGTGGCCGTCAAGTAACGCACATTATTCATGTCAAAGCACAGCAGCGCTCCCATTTCCGATTTCGCGAGTAGCACTTTTGCGCGCGCCAGCCGCTCGCGGCGGAGCCGGTCAAAATCAATACGGTTCTCCCAATCCACGGCCATTGGCCCGTACGTTTTCAGCGCCATCTCACACCTCCCCTGCCGCTCAACTCACGCCATCCCATCCAAAGAAGCTGCCATCCTGAGGCGGCGCCTTTTGCCGGGCCGAAGGATCTCTCCTTCTCCTACCGCAAAATCCCACGTGCCGGCATCCGCCGTCCAACCTCAGCCCTTCCCGCAAAGCGTCCGCGCAGCCTCAAATACCTTTTGCTCCGTCGGTACCGTGACATCTTCCAACGGAGGAGAAAATGGAATCGGCACGTGCATCGCCCCCATTCGCTTTACCGGCGCCTCCAGGTTATAGAACGCGCCTTCCGCGATGACCGAAGCGATCTCTCCGGTCACGCCGTAGCGGCCATAACCTTCATCAACCACCATCGCTCGCGAAGTCTTCTTCGCCGATTCAATCAGGGTCTTCTCATCCAGCGGCCACGTCGTCCGCGGATCAATCACTTCTGCGCCCACGCCAATCTTTTCCAGCAACTCGGCCGCCCCCAACGCGACTTGCACCATGCTGCTCGTCGCCACAATCGTGATGTCTTCGCCCTTGCGCTTCACGTCCGCCGCGCCAAAGGGAATCGTGTACTCCTCCTCCGGCACCGGCCCTTTCTGTTTGTACATCATCTTGTCTTCAAAAAAGACCACCGGATTTTCGTCGCGGATCGCCGTCTTCAAAAGTCCCTTCGCATCGTAGGGCGTCGATGGCATCACCACTTTCAATCCCGGCACATGGCTCAGCCACGCGTGCAGCGACTGCGAATGCTGCGCCGCCGAACGTCGCGTCGCTCCCAGCGTGGTCCGCAAAACCATCGGCACTTTCCACGTCCCGCCCGACATGTAATGCACCTTCGCGGCCTGATTCACCAGCTGGTCCATTGTCAGCGTCAGGAAATCGCCGAACATGATGTCGACAACCGGTCGCAAACCCGTCATCGCCGCTCCCACTCCCATCCCCGTGAAGCCCGCTTCCGAAATCGGGGTGTCCATCACTCGCTCTCGGCCGAATTCCTCCACCAGACCCGACAACACTTTGAACGGCGTTCCCGCTTCCGCGACGTCTTCCCCAAAAATGCACACGCGCGAATCGCGGCGCATCTCTTCCGCGAGCGCTTCGCGGATGGCTTGCGCAAACGTCAACTCCCGTGTGGCCACTTCAGGCATACACGTCTTCCTCGGCTTGCTCCGGTGTCGGATACGGTGCCGCGACCGCAAACTCCACCGCTGCTTTCATTTCTGCCCGCACTTCACTTTGAATTCCGCCCAAGGTGTTCGCATCTGAAAGCTTCTGATCGATCAGCCAGGCGGTAAAACTCTTGATGGGGTCTCTTTTCGTTTTCCATTCCTGCTCTTCCTGTTTCGAACGGTAATACTCGCGATTGATGTCACCCACGTGGTGTCCCGAGTAGCGATACGTCGCGCAAACCAGAAACGCCGGTCCCTCTCCTTTCCGCGCGCGATCCACTAATCTCTGGGCTGCCGCATATACCGCCCGAACATCCTGCCCATCCACGCTTTCTGCGTGCACTCCAAATGCAGTTCCGCGTGCCAGGATGTCGCCCGCCGTGGTTTCCGAATAGTGCGTGTATTCCGTATAAAGATTGTTTTCGCAAACGTAAATCACCGGCAGTTTCCACAGCGCCGCCAGGTTCATCACCTCGTAAAGCACGCCCTGTCCAAGCGCCCCTTCGCCAAAAAAGCACACGGCGACTTGTCCTGTGCCTAGCCGCTTAGATGAAAGTGCCGCTCCCGTGGCGATTCCCGCGCTACCCCCCACAATTGCATTCGCTCCCAGGTTGCCGGTCGCAGGATCGGCAATGTGCATTGATCCGCCTTTGCCTCGGCAATACCCTGCTTCTTTCCCTAGCAGCTCGGCAAACATGCGATCCGGTGAAGCGCCTTTCGCAACGCAGTGACCGTGGCCGCGGTGCGTGCTTGTTATGTAATCCGTGGGTTGCAGAGCTTCACAAATTCCCACCGCTACCGCTTCCTCGCCTACATAAAGGTGCGCTAGGCCCGGCATCAGCGCTCGTGTATAGAGTTCGTTCACCTGTTCTTCGAACTCACGGATCATTACCATGCGCCGGTACATGCGCATCCACTGCTCGGTCTTTAACGTGGCACGCGCTTTGGACTGCTCGGTTGCAATGGTCACGGCTTGACTCCCGACATTTGCGCCAAAACATCGAAAACAACCGCAAAATCCTTTTCCACCAGCCCCATCCCGCGCGCCGCCGTCAGAAATTCATTGGTCACCGCCGTCGTCGGCATGGGCACGTCCAGTTGTCGCCCCAGCTCCAATGCCAGATCCATGTCTTTCTGCATCATGTTTACGTTGAACCACGCCTCTTCGGGCATCTTCAGAATGAACGGACCTCGATACTGCACCATGGGAGAAGCAATCACGCTGTGCGTCAGGACATCCACCGCCGTTTCGCGCGCAATACCACTCTTTTCCGCAAGCAAAACCCCCTCAGAGAACGCCAGCATCTGCACCGCGAGGCTCAGGTTCGTGCCGATCTTCATCACCAGCGCGAGGCCGTTGTCCCCGACGTGGGTTACTTTTGGCCCGATGTCTTGCAGCAGCGGCTTCACTTTTTCGAGCGTTTCCTTGCGCCCTCCTACCATCACCGACAATTTCCCTTCTTGCAGTGTGATGATGCTCCCGGAAACCGGCGCGTCCACCATGTCGCCGCCCTTTTCCCGCACCTTGGCCGCCATCTCCCGGCTGTATGCTGGGCTAACGGTGCTCATATCCACCAAAATCTTGCCCGGCGTCACTCCCGCCAGCATTCCATCGGCTCCGTTCATCACCGCGCCAAGCGCTACGGAATTGGTGACCATAGAAAAGGTAACGTCGGCTGCGGCGACCACGGCGCGCGGCGAGTTGGCCCACTTCATCCCCTTCTTGATCAACCACTCCGCTTTCGAACGCGTACGGTTGTAGCCCGTAGCGGTGTGGCCCTTCCCGAGCAGCCGGTTCACCATTTCGCTGCCCATCACGCCAAGACCGACAAATCCAAGATTCGCCATGAACCCTTTCTCTCCTCGTTAAAAGGCAGCTCAAATCTTCTTACGCTTCCCGGCCTTTCTGATGCATTCTGTTGCGCCGCCCTTGAGCGCGGCCTCCTCAACCTGGATCGATCCGCGCATTTCAAATCGTTGCGGGAAAACGCATGCCCCAACCATAATTTATTTCTCTTACCGAAAGAACTCCAGAACTGACCACTCCTGTTAGGATTCCTGCCCGCCTGGGGCACGGCGCGAATCTTCTCGCACTTGCCGCAGGTGCGCCTTCATTGCGTCTCGGGCTCCCAGCGGATCGCGGTGCTCCACGGCTTCCAGGATTTTCTTGTGGTGATACTGCCCGCGCTCCGGACCTCCTTCCACCTGAAAGATTCCCATCCGCTGTTCGCGCAGCAACCCCACGATCGAATCGATCAACGAAAGAATCAGCGGATTTGCCGCGGCTTCCGCCAGAGCTAGGTGAAAATCCAGATCCGCTTCGATGAACGCATCGGGGTCCTTGCGCGCGCTGTCCATCACCGCGACCTGCTCCTTCATCGAGGACAGATCCTCTTGGTCGGCGCGGGTCGCGGCCAGCGCGGCGATCTCCGGCTCCAGGATTTCGCGCACTTCCGCGAGGAACCCGGACCCCTCCGCCTGTCCCACCTTTAACATCCGGTCCAGCGACTGGCGCATGGAATAGCCGGTGCCATCGGTAACAAAGGTTCCGCGGCCCGGATAGGCTTCCACCAGCCCCTTTTCGCGAAGAGCTTTCACTGCCTCGCGGACGGCCGTGCGACTCACGCCAAATTGTTGAGCCAGTTCGCGTTCAGGGGGAAGTTGGTCTCCCGGCTTCAGAACGCTCTTGTGGATGGATTCCTCGACCTGCTGAACGATTTGCTCATACAGGCGAGAGGAGCGCACGATTTTGTACATGACATCCTCCCAAACCGAAGGAAGGCGATCCGCGTCGTGGTACGACCGCCGTACCAACTGCAATTCGATTACGCAGAACCGTTTGACGTGGGGCTCGTCAGCTTCTGGTCGAGTTGTTGGACCAATCTACCACACGCTCGTTTGCGCGTGCAACTGTTCAGGGCGCCTCCTCGATCCATACCGTCTTGATGTTTGTGAATTCTCGAATACCATGAGCTCCCAACTCTCGCCCATGACCGGACCATTTCACTCCCCCAAAGGGTATCCGGGGATCGGAAGCCACCATGCGGTTTATGAAGACCATGCCAGACTCCAAATCGTTGATAAAGCGCTCGCGCTCGTGCTTGTCGTTGGTCCACGCACTGGCCCCCAATCCAAAGCGGCTGTCGTTCGCAATTCGAATCGCGTCATCGAGGTCTGCCGCGCGGAACACGCTCGCCACCGGACCAAACAGCTCCTCCTGGTACGCCGGCGAGCCCTTGGGGATATTTGTCAGCACCGTGGGGGCATAAAAGTTCCCCGGACGATCCAGCGGTTGGCCTCCAGTCAAGACCTTGGCCCCTGCCTCAACCGTCTTCTTCACATCGCGATCGAGATCGGCAAGGCCATCCGCCGTTGACATCGGCCCGAGTTCCGTCTTCTCGTCAAAGGGATCCCCTACTCTCAGCGCCGCCATTTTCTCCGCGAATACTCTCTCGAATTTGTCCGCAATGGATTCGGCCACAATAAAGCGCTTGGCCGCGATGCAAGATTGTCCGTTATTGAATATCCGCGCCTTCACCGCCGTGGCGGCGGCCACCTCCAGATTCGCACTGGGCATTACAATAAATGGATCGCTTCCTCCCAGTTCCAATACCACTTTTTTGATTCTCTTAGCCGCTCCGATTCCCACTTCAATTCCTGCTCCTTCGCTTCCCGTCAATGTGGCCGCCATTACTCGCGGATCTCCCAGGATTTTGTCCACCCTTTGCGAGCCGATCAGCAGTGTCTGGAAAGCTCCGTCGGGAAACCCGGCCCTCCGGAAGATGTCCTCAATCGCCAACGCACTTTGCGGAACAATCGAGGCGTGCTTCAGGAGCCCGACGTTCCCGGCCATCAACGCCGGCGCGGCGAATCGCAGCACTTGCCAAAACGGAAAATTCCATGGCATCACCGCCAGAACCGCCCCTAGCGGCTGATAACGGATGTAACTCCGGCTCGCCGTCGTCTCGACCACTTCGTCGGCGAGAAAGCGCTCCGCGTTTTCGGCGTAGTAACGGCACACCCACGCGCATTTCGCTGCTTCATCGACCGCTGAGCGAAACGTCTTGCCCATTTCGGTGGTCATCGTGCGGGCAAAACTCTCTTTTTCGCAGTCCAGAATCGCTGCCGCCCTAAGCATCAGCTGCGCGCGTTCGGCGAACGGCACCTTGCGGTAGCTCAAAAACGTATCCGCGGCCTTCTGAAGTTTCACTTCCATCTGCGCATCCGATAGCGATTCGAATGTCTTGACCACTTGCCCGGTCGCGGGATTGATGGTGGCAATTGCCATTTCTGTTCTCCTTACTGGAATCCGTCCATGGACCAATTCCCGCCGTAGCGTGACTCGGGCTGTCAAGCCGGTCGCGCAACGATGAGCGGCGATGGCCGAGAAACTCCCGTTTTGGTCCAACCACTATACCCGAACACTCTTTCGCGAATCATACTAACTACAAGCAACTCCAATCCATAGCAGAATATTTCTTGACACCTTTTGAGTGTGGATGGTACAGCGGTCCTACCTTTTCAATGAAGTCGGTCAACAAGCGTCAAGGTTCGGGTAGGGGGTATACAGAGGATGCGAATGCGGAGACGTATTCCTCGCCGATCGCGTGAGCCGCGAGCCAGGAGTTCTGTGGGCCAAGGAGCCGCCCAAGATGATGAACAAAACTAGCGCGAGAATGCGGAATTCCAAAATTGCCAAGCCCCGAAACTTAGGGGAAAGAATCCTCAATCCGACGCGGCGTGAGTTTTTGCGCACCGCCGCGGGTGCCAGCCTGGCGTTGGCCAGCTCTCCCCTTGCAGTTTGGGCGGACCACCATGGCCACCCCACTCCGAACAGCATCTCGTATCTGGATCGCCGGATGTACACCCACAACATGGAGCTCCTCGCCCACTTCATGCCCGGCCGCGTGCGCAATGGCAAGATGCAATTGATGTCCGTCGGCAATCGGCGCTATATGTTCCAGCAGGGCGACGTGATCGACGTCAGCGACGTTCGAAAGCCTCAGGTGTTCAATAAAGGTGGTTTCGAAGGCGGTCAAGTCCAGGTGGCCTACAACAAGAATCTGAAGAAGTGGATGCTAATGACTGGAGCGCAAACGCCGATTACCGATTCGACTCCCGAAGCGCCCATGGGCAAATACGACGACCCGCATCTCGATGACAAGCGCAAGAATTACAAAGGACTTCGTGGCGTGCGCTGGTACGATGTCACCGATCCATCGAAAATTGTCAAACTCTCTGAGTTTAGCACCGGCGCTACCGGCCAGGGCACGCACCGAAATTACTACGACGGCGGAAAGTACGCTTACCTCGATACTGCTCCGGATGAAACGTTCATTCACCAGCCTAGCTATTTCAGACAGTTGGTCAACGGCAACATGATCGTGGATGCTTCCGATCCTTCCAGCACCAAAGAAGTTTCCATGTGGTGGGTTCCCGGCTCACGCAAGGGCGAGGAAGCCGAGTATAACAAATGGATGTGGTCCAAGCTGGTTCCACCGAAAGTCATCGCAGACCAGACGCCTTTCGCCGGACTGCACGGCCCGGTGTACGTTCCGAAAAAACTGGAAGATGGCGGCAATCGTGGCTACGGTGCGTTTGGCTGCAACGGATTCATTATTCTTGATCTTTCGGATCCTTGGCATCAAAAAGAAATTGGCCGGTTCGAGCCGCCGCCACAGTACTCGGGAATGGGCATCGCCTTCCACACGATTTATTGCGGCATCCTCGACCGGGGATTTGTGCTCACCAACGGCGAAACGACCAATTCGGATTGCAATCAAATCTATTTGCCGAACTGGGTCATCGATGTTCGCGACGAAGAGCACCCCATCGCCGTCGCCCAACTGCCGCGTCCCATTCCTCCTCCGGAAGCGCCGTACCGCGATTTCTGTTTCAAGCGCGGCCGCTTCGGAGCTCATAATCCGCCACATCTCAAGGCGCCGGGAAAACCGCGGCAGGAGTTTATTGCGTATTCGTACTTCGTCGCGGGACTCCGTTGTTACGATATTGGAGACCTTTACAAGCCTGAAGAGGTTGCTTACTTCATTCCTCCGCAAGGCGGTGACCTGAAAAAATTTGGAAGCTACGACCGCACCGTGGACAACGTGTTCATCGAATGGGACCGCAACGTCATCTGGACCGCGACGGACACGGGCCTTTATGCGCTGAGCTGTCCGAATCTCGGAAAGCCTATCCTTGATCCGATGCCGGTCGCGGAGTGGTCGCTCGAAAAATTGAACGAAGGCGCACCGTAGACTCAAGTCCCTGGGGACACACAAGGAGCAAATCCCGATGAACGCTAGAAGATGGCTTTGCCTGTCGATTCTTGTTGCTGGATTGTTGTGCGCGAGCGGTGCGTATGCTCAAGCGCAGAGTCTGCAAAAAATCCGACTGACCAGCCTGCCGGGCCGTCCACTGCCCGTAGTTGCGGCGGAAATGAACGGCACGTTCGCGAAGTTCGGAATCCAAGTGGAGGTCAACCCGGCACCAAATTCGGATGCGATGCGGGCTGCCTTGGCGGAGGGAAAAGCGAACATTGCCCACGCGGCAGTGGACAACTCTGTCGCGATGGTGGAACTCACGGGCGCCGACGTGGTCATTGTGATGGGAGGGGAAGGCTCGTTGAATGAGCTTTTTGTGCAGCCGGACATTCATTCGCCCGCAGAATTGCGCGGGAGAACTCTCATCGTGGATGCGGTGAACACGGCGTACGCTCTTCAGCTGAAAAAGATCTTGCTTCTGAATGGACTGCAAGCCGGGAAGGACTACCAGGTGCAGCCCTACGGTGCCACGCCGCAGCGATTGGTGGCCATGCGCGAACACAAAGAATTTGCTGGTTCCATGCTTGGCCCACCGGCATCGATTGTTGCCAAGCGCGAAGGTTTCGTGAGCCTCGGCTCGACGCAGAAGCTGATCGGGCCGTATCAAAGCTACGGTGCTTTCGTGCAGCGTAAATGGGCGAGCGAACACCAGGATACGCTGGTGGGATATCTTGCCGCGTACATCGAGGCACAGCGCTGGCTGATGGCCCCGACCAACAAACAGAAGGTGATTGAGCTGATGATGAAGGAATCTAGAATTCCCGCTGACGTCGCGGCGGAGACGTACGCGATCTTGCTTGAAGGTCACGGCGGGTATGCCGAGAACGCGAACTTCGATCTCGAGGGCTTCAAGAACGTGCTGAAACTGAGAGCGGAAGTGGAAGGCCAGTGGGGCGGGCATCCGCCCGCGCCGGAGAAATACTACGATTCGTCTTATTACTCCGAGGCGCTCGCAAGACTGAAAGGGGCGAAGTGAATGGATTTCATCGCGAACCAAAGTCGAGCGAAAGGTCTGCGGTTTGCGGGGATGATTCTCAGCGCACTCGTCTGGGCAGGAATTGCAATGGCCCAGGAGCAAAAAGAGCGAACGCTCGAGGAAATCAAGACCGAAGCAATCAAGCGGGCGGAAAATGGGATGTATCCATTGATCGGACTCGATCCCGCCGACGTGCGCGAGGCGTTTGCGGCGATCAAAACGTCCGACTATGACGAGTGGGCTGCCGGGTTCAGCGCGGTTGCGGACCGCTACATGGCGCAAGCGAAAGCGCTCGAGGGTACGGATGCCGCAAAGGCGAGCGCGTTGTACGTGAAAGCGTGGCGGCTGTATTCGTTCGGGCGTTGGCCGGTGCCGGCTTCTCCCGGCAAGCAGCGCGCGTACGGGAAAGCGCTGGAGGCCTTCCTCGCGCATACGCGACTGATGGATCCGCCCCTGGAAGTCGTGCGCATTCCGTTTGACGGTTCGGAGATCGTCGGTTATTTGCGGCTGCCGAAAAATGCGAAAGGTCCTGTTCCGATGGTGATTGCGATTAGCGGTCTGGATAGCCGCAAAGAAGATCTGTCCGAGAATTTTGGCGCAATTCTGCCGTATGGAATTGGATTCATCGGCCTGGATTCGCCGGGCACGGGACAGTCTCCGATCAAAGCCAGCGAAACGGCGGAACGCGAATTCTCCCGCGTGATCGATTACTTGCAAACGCGGCCGGAAGTGGACAAGACGCGCATTGGCATGGATGGGCAAAGCTTCGGCGCATATTGGGCGACGAAGTTAGCGATCATCGAGCACGCGCGGTTGAAGGCCGTGGTGGCGCAGTCGCCGCCCGCGGACGCGACATTTCAGAAGGATTTTGTGATCAACAAGACGTTGGGGAATCGCGAGTATCTGTTCGGACTCGGGCCGGCGCTGATGTCGATTTATGAGGGCGCGAAATCGGTGGATGACCTGGCGAACATTTTTCCGAAGATGTCGCTGGTTTCACAGGGTCTGCTTGGGAAGTCGACGGCGCCGATGCTGATTATCGCCGGGGCGCTGGACACGCAGGTTCCGATTTCCGACACCTATTTGCTTCTCAGCAGCGGAGATGTTCCCAAAGAGGCGTGGATCAATCCGCAGGGAGGACACCTGGGCCGGCAGGTGAAAGTGTGGCCTGATCCGGTGATCTTCCGGCAGGTGATTATTCCGTATCTGGTGAGAAAGCTCGGTGTGGGAAGTAATGAAGCAACGAAATAATGAAGTCAGGAGGCTGATCGCGGCCGCTCTAAGACACGTTGATCAGATAGAGAACTAGTTCCCAAAGTCGGAGGGCGCAGGAGGTGCCATGCGTAAATTTCTCCTGGGATTCGTGGTGGGGATTCTGACGCTTCCGGCGGGGGCATTTGCGGCGGCCTGGCGCGGATGGTTGCCGACGAACGAGAACGCCACGCCCAGCACGCTGAAAAGGCTTTCGCGCATCTGGAGCTCGATCGGCCGGCCGCCCGGCACGTAACGCATCTTGTGAATCCGCTTGCCGCCCACAGAAGAAACTTGATGGCGGGAATGAGGCTTTTCAAAGGCGATTGCGCGGGCCCGCGCCTTAACCTGGGCTAGCCAACGACCCTGATCGTGTTACG
>Ga0137363_10000426_pt1 | contig 23487 bp, 28 predicted proteins | sample MadtaG_FD_104800 | JGI IMG/M metagenome (GOLD analysis project Ga0137363, IMG submission 104800) | Vadose zone soil microbial communities from Angelo Coast Range Reserve, California, USA - Mad1_115_16 metaG | ecosystem: Environmental > Terrestrial > Soil > Vadose zone | place: USA: California...
CTCCACATAAGCGTTAATGAGCGCGTGCTCGCACAGAAGATTCATCACCCGGGGGATCCCGCGCGAATAATAATGTAGCGCTTCCACGGCGTCAGACTCGAAGACCGGCTCGCGCGTTGCGCCCGCGATGCGCAGCCGGTCCGCAATGTATCCGTGGGACTCCGCCAGGGTGAGTGACGCGGTGTTGCAACGGAGCGCAATCCGTTGTCGAAGTTGCCGCATTTCCGGCCGTTTGAGCTTATCTTCGAGCTCCGGCTGGCCTACAAGCACGACCTGCAGAAGTTTGTCGGAAGCAGTCTCCAGATTGAGCAGAAGGCGGATCTCCTCCAACAATTCGAAAGAGAGGCCCTGGGCTTCGTCCACGATCAAAACGGGGGTTGAGCCTGCGCGGAAGCGTTCGATCAACCATTGGTTCAACTGCAGGAGCATATTGCTCGCCAGAGGGGAATCCGTGGAAATCCCGAAATCGTTGAGAATGAAATCAAAGAGATGATTAACGTTCAAGTGAGAATTGAAGATGAACGCCGTCGGTGCTTTATGCTGGTGCAGCCAATCAAGGAGGTAATTGATCAGCGTGGTCTTGCCCGTTCCGACTTCCCCGGTCAGAAGAATAAGTCCCTTACGGTTCTGAATACCATAAGTCAGCTGTTCCAGCGCCTCTTGAATTTGTGGGGTCAAGCACAGAAATCGAGGGTCGGGGTTTACGTTAAAGGGATTCTCGTGAAGTCCGAAGAAATTCTTATACATGGCTGCTCAATCAAAACTCCGAGCGATGCGTAGTTCCGTCTTTTGGCTTGCAGAATCCTCGCCATTCAATTGCTGGACGGCGGTGCTTCACGAGAGTCGCTACCTATTGCGCCGTTCCAATGTAGGGAGAAATTACCCGGGTCTCTTCCGTGATAGTGGTGTTGGATTGCCAGTGCGGCGAGATGCGTGGCTCGCTGAATCAGTCTGTCTTCACTCGGGGCCGGAGTTCGTGGAAAGCAGCAATATATCTCAAATGTGCCGAACAGTTCTTCGCTCGGCGAAAGTATCGCTGTACGACTGAAAACCGAGAGCCCAAATTCCGCCGCTGTGTTCGCGATGGTGTGCACGAAGTGTTCCTCATCATCCGGGAACAACACCAGCGACACTACATTCCCCACTTGCACGTCCAGCGCCGTGCACACTTTATCCAGAACTTGCGGCAACGGCGCACCCGAGGAAATCAGCTCCAGCAGGTGGCCTTCCCCCGCCAGCAAGGTATGCATGTTGCCTGATTCTTGACGATACATGCGAAACTCCCTGGGGCGCCTCCTCGAGCGGAAACCCGTTCCGAGTCGTGCGTGCATCATCACGCTCCCGCTCTTAAATTGTGTTCCTCAGTCAGTTGCGCCGGTAAAGAACCATCCCCAACCCTGTCAAACCGAACAGCAAGAGCGTAAGAGACCGAGGTTCCGGAACAGCGCCCAAGGAGACGTGTCCATCGTCATGATCCCCGCCTCTCCTGTGGAGTTTGCGGTGGGCTTTCTCTTCATTTCTTTCTAAAGAATCACCATGTCTAGAGTCGAGGTCATAGAACCTCACTTGATGACGGTTGCTCAAGCCCGGTTCGGAGCCCTCTGGCGTGGCAACAATTGCAATCCCTCCGTCCTTGCTACGGTCGCTCATTCGGATATAAGGATTAAATTCGATCTGAAACTTGTCCTCTTTGAGTGCGCTTAGGTCAAAATCGTGTAGAGCGGAGACGTCCTGCAAGGCCGTGTCATGAAACAGCTCTTGCATTGCGACGGAACCCTTGTCTCCGTCCACACGATCGGCCGCGATTTGGTCGGCAAAACCCGGTGCAGCGGTAAAAAGGACTACTCCTAGGAAAAACGATCCACGTGCCTGTTTCATGCGACTTCTCCTGATTCTGACCGCTCGTTTCGCCTCCAATGTTCCCCATGAAGACTGCGCTCAGTGAAAATGGGGTCTGTACCCCTTTTTGGCAGTCTTGTGGAGACCTTGTTGAATGCTTCTTGCACGGTCATAGAGCCCAGGTCAGACTTTGCCTTCCTTTTCTTAGTAGCTAAGCGAATAGACGGGTTTTCTACTTGCCCACTTTCGCGCCGAGGACACCGTCTGCAAATGGACCTGAGAGTAATACTCTGGCAGGCACGCCAAACAGGGAACTGTCAAAACTAACAGGGAAGACCTCAAAAAGTTCTCAGGCGCAGAAAAACTCAGGAGACTCAAGAGATCACCAGCAAACTGGCAAGTGCCATCTGATTAACGCCGTACAAGTCAACCGTACATCAAGTCAACTAATGGCACGGAACTTGTCCGGTTATCCGATCGTCCAAGTGAATCCTATTCCCGCTTCTCAGTGCGATAGGGAAGAATATCGGCGGGAATTTCGTCCGGGCGAACTGTATGCCAATCTACGTGAAAATGCCCCTTGTAGCCGAAAAGGGGCCCCCATACCTTGTTGGTTACGTTGACCTCAATTTTGAACTGTTGCTCTGCGTCGTCATACCATTCGCATACGTCCGCGATTCCCGAAAAAAGCATGGGGAAACGGAAGGCGATTAGTCCCTCGTAAAAGCGTTGTGCGCCTGAGCGCAAGCGGAGGCCGCCATTCGGAGTAGCACGTAATTCGATATCAACTGCCAAATGCTGGTGCGTGCCGAGGTAATCAATGATGCGGGAGCGCTGTTCGCTGTAAATCATGTAGGCGTCAAAACGACGCTGTCGGTTGGCCCGAAATGTGCGAACCCACGTAACTGTTTCTCGCCCAAGTGGATCTAGATACGCGTAATTTTGGATTTGAAATGGCACATTACGACCACTCTCAGGGAACATGATTCGGCGCCACGTTCCTATATACAGAAATGGCAGCGTATATGGAGGCCCATGCCAGATTTCTTCCATCACTCCAGTACCCACAGAAGCAACGCTGTCTCGACTTGAAAAACCAAATCGCCGCTGAATTTGCGGATGGAGCTGCGAGAAATCGGAGCCCATTGCGCGTTCGTATATGGACCTCACGTAGATTCCTTTGAGGGTTGACGCAGACAGCGCGAGGCACTGGGTATCTCGGCTGCCGCAGCGTAGCCGACCAAGGACAGTGCGATCATCGCTAGATTCAGCGTGACTGGATTAAACGCTGCGACCAAGTACGACGGAGACATGATCGCTACATTCGCTAGCGCCACGACCATCACTACTATATTGAGCAGGAAGAACGACCGTCTCCGCCATGACAAGATGGCACATGTGGCAATCGCAATCTCAATTAGGCCCATCATCGGAACCAGCGCAGTAGATAGGTGCGATGCGGCTATCATTGCTCGTTCGTCGGCATCGTTAAATAGCAGTTTCGGTAGAAGCCCCTGCCACAACCAGATGATTGCGATGGCCAAGCGTGAACATGCGTGAATACCTGCCAATCGAAGAGCAACTTTTGGTTCGAGCCGTTTATCGATCTGGAGGCGTAGCCGGTCGAAACTCCACGCCGTAGCCCACCCAAGCAGCGGCCGGAACAGGGCTCTGTCGAGTAAGCGACCCATCGCTCCGAAGCGAGTCCGATAGTCATACCACGTAAGGAAGCGGATCCCATTCTCTGTCGGAATGTACTGCCAGTATCCGGAGCCTTCTTCTATCAGTGATTTCGAGTCCGCCGACCAAAACTTGAGCGCAGATGTCCGCAGCCCCGTAGCCTCCTCGCGATTTCCTGTACTCTCACCTTCTCCGACAATTTGTAATCCGAAGCCAATCCTCGTTGTGTAGTTGAATCGTTGCGGCTCGGCTTCCGATGCGCGAGGAAGGTATTGGATTTTCGTGAAACGCAAATCCCAAGGCTCGTGGAGCTCGGGTCTTTGAGTATGTCTCCACACCTCTTCAATGTCGCCACCGATTAGTATCTCGACGTAGATACCAGGACGCTGTTGCATCGCAAAAGGGTAGCATGCAACCAGAACTGTCCTGGTGTGTAGGTGGGCTCCTGAGGTACAGATTGATACCGGTGGGGTGACCTCCGGATTCACGACCTAGTAGTGAAAACAAAGGCTAAGACCGCTCGCTAGGGTTAAGTCAGCCGGAACACTACCCTGGCGCAAGTTGGGTTCGAGCTGAGTGTTGCATCGACCCATTGAGACCACCCGCGTTGAATGGTGTTGGATCGACCGGTTGAGCTGGCACGACTTACGAGGAGTTAGCGAGGTGTCCTCGGGGTCCTTTGGCCAGAAAGTTTTCAGTTGTGGAAGTGAGCGTACGGGCTGACCGGACATGCTGGCCGTTTGAAGACCACCGTAGCACGACTCTCTCTCTCGGGCTTCAGGGGGACGCACATGGCAGAGGCGTGGGCAATCCAAACATTCTCATACTCCACGGCGCGCTCTTCGGCGCAACCCATCGATTCCAGCAGTGTATTCACTTCACGTCCCCGACTCGCCCGCGGCACAATCTCATCGACAAGTTCGCCCACCGCTTCAGGTGACATATAGGCGAGTGCTTGTTCGCTGTGAAGAAGCGCCTGTTTCCTCTCGATAACCATCTGGCAGGCCAGACCGTCAGAACCGTACTCCACCGTCAATCCAATATCGCCTGCTACGGTAAACCGCTCGATGTCAGGTTCACCGTAGCGAACGCGCAGCTTTTGTGAAGTCTGTGCTACGGGCAAGCTGGTAGCTACGACAAGCAAACAAGCAACGAGAGTTCGCATAGTGCCACCATCCTAGAGTTCGGGCTAATCGCTTTGAATCCTGTAAGGACATGATAGAACATCAAATGAATTTAAAGATGTCCGGTTACCCGACTAATCAGGAGTTGGCCGGCCATCGGTGTGGTGGGCAATTAGGTCAAGCCACTGGGCACGCATGGTACTATTCGCGGCATGACTGCCAAGGCGCCAGCGTGGCTGCTCTGCATCTTTCTTAGCGCTTGCACCAAGGCGCCAACTCTGATCGTAATTCACACCACCCAGTCATGGATGGCATACAGTGATCTCAACACAACATGGGTTCGCGTGGATAGAAAGAATGGGAAATATGTCGCCCAGAACCTGGACGCCAAGAATAGGGAAATTCCCGACGAGCAGGTGACGGCGTTCCTAGCTGCCCTGGATGCCCGCACCGAGGGGTCCGTATCCTTCTCCAACCTCGGCATTACGCAGACTTGGCTGGATCAAAATGCCGAGCCCGCGTTCGACGAGTACTTCAACGGCCGAACGAGCTGCATTGCCCCGTCACAACGAGAGTTGTTTATTAGCCGTTTTCGAAACGCCAGCGCAATCGGAAAAGCAGTCGGCGCGTACTTTGAATCGGACTGGACGGATGATTTTCCGTGGACGCATGTGGAGATTTACGAGCGCGCTCGCGGTCGGGTGATCCTTTTGGAATCCTCACAGCTGCACGCTTTTATGATTCCTTGGACAATCATTGAAAATGGACGCGGTCGCCTTTCCTTCAACGCAAACCTCAGTCGAACGCTCAACGCGTTCTTGGCTGAGAACGCAGTGCTGAAGCAAAGAATCGCCGGGACCGATTTTAGGCGGGGGCTGTCCGAATCTCTGTGCAAACAGATGTGTCCGGCCTGGCGAAAGCTGGACCGAAACCCGGGCTCATGGAGACAGTACGGAGAGTACTTAAGATGGTACCCACCCAATCCTGGCTGTGAGCCGCGCTACGTTTTCGATCCGTGCTATTTGCCCGGGAAAGACTACAGTAAGGCCGCTCAAAGTGGTCTGAACGTCTCACCAACTGCCGAACCGACCTTGAGCATGGGACATGGGTGCTGCCCAAAGTGAGGTATGAAACCCAGGGGAACACGGTGCGAGCCGTGGAGCCACTGGTAGACGGCCAACCTGACCGAGTTCGTGACTCACACGGCCGACCGGTTGTATTGCTTCGTCGAAGACATGATCGCGCATGCGTTGCAGCCGCAAATGCCCGCGGGAATCTCCATTACAGTCCCGGTCTTCACCGCGAGGGCTCGATAACCATCAAGCTTAATTTCTTCTGTGGCGTCTGCGGTTATGTGGCGCTGGGTATGCGGTTCAACTGCGAAGACGCACCGAAGCGCCTCCGATGCCACATAATTCCCATCAGAGGCTTTGGCTCACGGGAAGTCTGGTATGGCCTGGTCGTCAAACGTTCCCCAATTGGGTTCTCTCCCGGTTTGCCCGTCATCAATGATTGAGATGCAGCTTGGGCTTGCGCCCAATCCCGGCAAAAGCAATAATATAGCTCTAGAATAGTTCAAAGCGTTTGCTATCGAGACTCGACGATATAAGGGAAGACTCTATGTCGCCCATTGCATACCGTCCGATGCCGTCGAGCCTGCTCGCCGCCGCATAAAGCCGGCCAGTCGGGCTGGCTCCCATCGCCTTCAATCCACAAAATGACGGCCGCGGTAGACGTGTGTACCTGTCGGCTATGCGCGCGTGCGCGCAAGAGGGAGCCATTGTGAAAAAGCAGTATCGCCGTCGTAGAAAAACAGAGTTCGTGGATCCGGACTTCGCGGAATCGCTGCACGGAAGTGAGGCCAAAAATCTCTCCGCAGGTCGGAAAGTGCAACGGAAGGCGCAACAGTTCTGCCGGCAAGTACAGCGAGCGTTGAATCTTGCCCTCGCAGATTGCAGTCCGGGCGATGGCATCAGCGGTCTGTTCGTCGAGGAAGTTTCCCCGGCTCCGGACTGCGGACGTCTCCTGGTGCATGTGCTCATCCCGGGCGGCCACCATGTCGCCGATGCAATGAGTGCGCTTCGCCGAGCTGGTCCGCGTCTCCGCTCGGAGGTGGCCATGGCCATTACCCGCAAACGGGCACCTGAACTGTCGTTTGTTCCGGTGTTTGGGGACGGAGGCAACGATGAGTGAACCTCTTTTTGCCCCTATGCGAACCTGGCTGGCTGCACCAATGGATCACGACGTGTCGGAGGCAATTCAACGCCTCCGACGCGCCCCTGACGTTCAGCAGATAGCTGTAATGCCTGACGTGCATCTATCAGCCGACGTGTGCATTGGCGTCGCAGTAGCCACTTCACATCTGATTTACCCGCAGGCGGTTGGAGGCGATATTGGTTGTGGCATGCTGGCTGTGAGATTGGATGTCGACGCTGCGGCTTTCAGAAACCCGAAAGTAGCCGGGCAAGTCTTGGCCGAACTCAGTTGTGTTGTGCCGGCCAGGCGCCGCAATCGTCGCGCAACTATTCTCCAGCCAGATTACCTGTGGAAGGACACGCTCAGCCATCCCAGATTGGATTCATTCCGTCGGAATGAAGGCGTGCTCGAGTTCGGAACCCTTGGCAGCGGAAATCACTTCATCGAGATTCAGGCAGATGAGGATGATCGCATCTGGCTTATGGTGCACAGCGGGTCACGGGCTCTTGGCCAGGCGATCCAAGAGCACCATCTGGCCCGAGCGCAAACTGTAGGGGGAGGGCTTCGCGTGCTCGACGCCAGATCGGCAGAGGGGTGCGAATATCTGAACGATGCCTCGCACGCACGTCGTTTTGCTGACGCATCGCGGAAGGCAATGGCCAAGGAAGTCGGCGACTTACTGGCTAGGAAGTTGCAAGCGCAGATCTGCTGGGAGAGGCTCATCACCACCGACCATAACCATGTCTCGCTCGAACACAATAAAGACCACGATCTCTGGGTGCATAGAAAGGGCGCGATGCCGGCCCGACTTGGCGAAAGTGGAGTTCTTCCAGGCTCAATGGGCACTCTCAGTTTCCATGTGGAGGGACGTGGTTGCGAGGAGGCACTCTGTTCAAGTGCGCACGGTGCAGGCCGCGCCTTGAGCCGGACAGCGGCCCGCGGCAAAGTAACTCAACGGGAGTTTCGACGCCAGATGGAAGGGATCTGGTACGACTATCGACTGGCCGATAAGCTGCGGGATGAGGCCCCCTCGGCATATAAGGACATCCGCGCTGTGCTAAGGGCCCAAAAGGAACTGGTTAAAGTCACACGCACTCTCCGGCCGGTCCTCAACTACAAGGGCGCGTGAAAGGCCCGGACAAAGTATCGGACGGGTCGAATAAGCAGGGTCTCCCGCATGGGGATACCCCAAGCGTATGGCTGGCGCAGCGGAAGCAGATTCCTCTCATTGGCCGAGTTTGAAGTAATGGTCATTCGCCGGTTGTCAGGTGATCACTGAGGATTGATGACGTATGGTCGGACCGCTTTTCCATTTTTCGAAAGGAGTCCGACTCAATGTTTGATCAATTGTTCTTCCGTTCCGACGCGTTAACCCGCCAGCTTTCGGCTCCGCTCGTTGACGAACACCGCCAATATCTAGCTCAATGTGCGGCGCAAGGAATGACTAGGTCCACGCTGCAGATGAAGGCTCGCCTCCTGCTGTCAGTCGCTGAGTACTTAAGTTTGGCCGAGCGGCCCAACGACACAATCAGCCTTCCGGAGATCAAAAAAGCGGCAACCCGATGGTCGAGTCACAACTGGCCTTCGTCGGAAAGCTCGCATGCCAAGCGGTCGCGGGAATACTTCATGGCACAGGCGGCTGGATGGCTGACCTTTCTCAACCGTCTCCAGACTGCGCCCAAACCGCTAACGGTGTGCGACCAGATGTTGGCCGAATTCAGAAGCTTTATGGAAGAAGACCGAGGTCTTTCCCTGGCTACGGCTAAAGGTTGCTGCAGTTCTGTACGGCCATTCCTTATTCAACTGTTTGACGGAAGGCGGTCCCTTGAAACGATCACCGTCTCTCATGTCGATTCGCTCCCTGGTGACTATGGCGGCGATCCGCGTCTACTGTACTGCTATGCCAAGGTATGGACGCCCTTGGAGCGTTCCTACCTGTCGTAATATCTCCGTACCGAGGTGAGCCTCTTGAAGAGTGGCCACTATCACACGCTGAATGTGGTGGACTGGAAGACGTCCGTTTGCTGCTGGGTCAAGTGGTGAATTGCGCGCGCCGTCCATTCTCACCTCTAGCGTTCAGACAAACTTCGGTCCGCGGGTCAGATTCTTCGCTAACCAGTTCTTGGCGGCACAGACACACCGCCGCGTTTATGGAAGTTTCCCTTTCGTCCTGTCTCAGCCTCTGCATTCCCTGTGTGCTTACCTCTTCCCAGTACAGCGCCACCGTAACCTCCCGTCCTTGGACTTGAGTGTGGATGCCGGTGAATCGCCTCCTCGCGGGGAGCCCGCTCGAAGTCTTCTGCATAAGAGAAGACATTGGGGTCAGTCGCGAAGCGCGTGGCGAATTGCTTCAATTCCTTGCTGGGGGCGGTTAGAAGGTATTGTCCTTCGTCATCCTGAGAGCATGTCAACTTGATATTTTCTGACTTCAGTGAGTCTTTCACCCAGTCGTCGTCGAGCAGCCGAAAATGGAGAGCGTCATCCTCGATGTCGAGTCTTCCGATCAGGTGTAGGGGGATCCAAAACAGATTATCGTCATCGCCGAGTACGGTTTTCTTGCCATCGGGCAGCAGTTCCTGAAAGGTTGCGTCGAAGAATAAGTACCCGCCCAGATGCGCCACGCAAATGTCAAAAGCCGCCTTGTTCGATGTATCGGATTCACCGCGTTGCGAGATCAGACGGTAGTTGTGATCTCTGAGCTCTTGAAGCGTCCAGGTGCCACTCAGGTCGCCGTCAGTCGTCCAGTCTCCGAGGAGTTCTGGTACAGCTTCGCAATCCTTATCCGTGAGCAAATGCTGCAACGACACGGCCGGTTCGGCGTATGCGGTGGCTGGGGAACAAGTAGTGGCGGCCAGGAGCACACCGAGAGCAATAGATCCTATAGGGTTCATTGGAATCTCCACAGCCTTTCAGCGCGCCAGCCACCGCGGCAGCGCAGTGGTGAGCGACGGGACATAGGTGATCAACAGGACCCCGATCGAAAGCACGACAATCACAGGCAAGACGGCACGCAGCACCTCCGGCACCGGTTTGCGGAAGCGATACGAAGACATCAGCAGATTCAATCCAACCGGCGGAGTCAGGTAGCCCAATTCCATATTCGCCAGAAAGATGATTCCCAGGCGCACCGGGTCGATTCCATACGCCGCTCCCAGGGGCACTAGCAGCGGAACCTCGACGACGATTGCGGGATAAATCTCCATCAGGCAGCCGACGACGAGAAGAAACAGATTTAGCAGCAGCAAGAAGAGGAACGGTGAATGAACGGTCCGGGTTGTCCACTCGACGGCGCGCGCGGGTATTTCGGCATCAACGAGATAATTCGTGAATCCAAGAGAGACTCCGAGAATGAGAAGCACGCCACCGATTAGCAGACCACATTCGGACATCACGCGCGGGACGTCGCGAAAAAACTTCATCTCGCGATGAAATACCGTTGCAACAAGAAACGCGTAGAATGCCGTGACCGCTGCGGCCTCTACCGGTGTGGCAAGCCCGCTGAACAACGCAACGGAAGCGACGACAGGCATTAGAAGTTCCCACTTGGCTTGCCACAGAGCCTGCCGTGCCTCATTCAAATCGAAAGACTGTCTAGTACATTCGTTTCGTTGTCCGCGACGCATCCCCCAGAGCGCCGTTGCGGTCATCATCACCAAGGCCGGCACAATTGCGCCGAGGAACATCTTCTCGATGGGCACTTTGGCCACGATGGCATAGACAATCAGCGGCAGGCATGGCGGCAGTAAAAGCCCCAGCGATCCGGATCCTGTGAGCAACCCAAGTGCATCCTTGTCCGTGTAGCCAGCGCCGGCGAGGACAGGCAGCAACAAACCACCCAGGGCGAGGATGGTCACTCCCGATGCTCCCGTAAAGGAGGTAAAGAAAGCGCAGACCAGCACGGTCACAATGGCGGGACCACCACGAAATTGACCGAACAAGGCGTAAAAGACGCGCACCAGCCGCTTCGGCGAGCCACCTTCGGTGAGGAAGTAGCCGGCCAGCGTGAAGAGTGGGAGTGTGGGGAGAGTGGGATTCGTGACGAGCGCATAGTGCGCGATTGGGATGGAAGCGATTGGCTGATCGGCGCCCCAGAAGAGAATCAGCGCCGTGCCGCCTAGCGTGACAAAGGCCGGCACGCCGAGAATCGAAGCGAGAAACACCACACTCAAGGCCAAAACGACGAAATGATGTCCGCCGTTGGGCCACTGCCACACAATCCCCGCCAGGAGAAGCGCAAAGAGGGCAGCCGCCAGCCGCAGCTCCCACTTTTCCGACGTGTGCCAGAGAATGCGGAGGGCAATGGCCGCGAAACCCAGAGGAAGGACCCATTGCACGACCCAGACCGGGATTCCATATGCGAGAATCCTTCCTGACTCGCGCTCGTTTTGCACAAACTCCCAAGCGGCCAAGCAGAGGTAGCCACACACAGCAACTGCGACGCCTGCCGTGAAGACTCGCGAAACAATTTTGGACCAGCCGCGGAGCTTTGCTTCTCCCACGTTGGAGAGGGAAAGCAGTCTGTGTTCTCGCGCTGCGATGGCTCCGCCGAGCATTCCAACAACCAGGACCATGTGTTGAACGATGGCAATGGATGCCGGGATGGCGACGTGGAACGTGCGGCGCAGCAACGCCTCGGCGAGCGGCAAAACGACCATCGTTGCGAGCGCAAGAGAGACGAGGAGGTTCTCTCCGCGCGCGAGCTTCGGCTGCCATTTCCCCGATTGAGGCACGAAGTTCGTCGGGAATTCGGTGATCGACACGACTTCGCTGCTCATGGGCGACCTGTCTTCTGCGCGGCGCGATATTCGGCAACGAGGCTAAGCGTTTTATCGAAGACGTCAGCAGGAATCATCTTGCCGCGCATTTTCGGATAGACACTTTCCGCAAAATGGCGCCACTCGTCTTCGAGTTCCGGCGGAACCTGATGCACTTGCAACCCGCGCTTCTTCATCGCCTCGATGGCTTCCTGACTTTCCGCGCGGCTCTTGGCTTGAATTTGTTTGCCGGCTTCGGCGGCGGCTTTCAGCACCTTTTCACGTTGATCGGGGTTAAGCGCGTCCCAAGATCTTTTGGTCATCACCGTCGCACCAACAAGAGGTACGTAGTTCACCTCGAGGAGATGTTTTGCGACCAGGTCGAACTGGCTGGCCAGAGCGAAGAAAGGGGTGACCGGAACGGTATCCACGAGGCCGGTCTCTAGACTGATCAAAACATCAGGCCACTCGAGCGGCACAGCCTGGAAACCAAGGCTATTTACAATTTCTATTTCATTGCCGTCAGTAGCCGTAACGAATACCTTGCTTCTTCTGGATCTGAACTCCTCCGGCCGTGTGTAAGGTTGCCGGGAAAAGATGTAGATCCAGCCGGTGTCCGTCCAGGAAAGGACGACGAACCCCTTCCGCTCCATGCGTTGTTCCAGCTCCGGCTGTAGTTTGGTCCGAACGTATTCCATCTCATCCAGCGAGTGGTAGAGCATCGGGATCTTTTCGATTGCGCCCGCCGCCGGATCGATGTCCGAGAGGCCAGCTGCCGAGAGAGTCGCGGCCTGCAGCTGCCCGGCGCGCATGCGGCGAATAGTGTCTTCTTCACCGCCCATGGTGCCGCCACCATAAATCGTCAGAGTGACGGCGCCGCCTGTGCTTGATTTCCACTCCTGGCCCATCTGCTCCAATGTGCGGTATTGCGAAGAACCTGGTGGTAGCAACGTGGCGAGACGTATGCGCGTCTGGGCCGCCGTGGTGGCTGGAAACAGTATTGGATTCAAAACGAGCAGGAGTGCGGCGACAGCGATCTTTTCTTGTTTGACGTGAATGATCATCTGGATCCTTCCACAGAGGCGGCTTCCAGGAACAATTCGTTTTCACGCGACAACAGCCAGCGAGCGCGACGCCGCATGATGATGTTGCTCAAGCGCCATTCCGGCCGGCTGTCTGGGTCCACCGCCAGTGCCTGTTTCAACAGCGATTCGAATTCGGCGTGGTTTTGTTTCGGCACCGAAACGGTTTCCGCGTAGGCGACATAAGGTGATGCCAGTTGCCCATTGGCCAAGGAAACTGCGCGATCGAAATGCGCTTTGGACCGGGCCGCAAAATCGCCCTTCACACCCTGCCTGGCGGACTCGTAGCTGATCAGAAACTGATCAATGACCCCATGGTCGTAGTCAGGATTGAGTTGGTAGGCGCGGTCAATGAGCGCCTCCACTTGCGGCTGCTCGGCCACCAATTCGGGATGGTCTTTCGAAAGCGCAATCGCCGCGCCCCAAGCCACCGCGGTCCAATACAGGAGTGGAACGTCTTCCGCTTTAGCTGTGTAAACCGCGGCTTTCGGATCCTCTCGCAACAACCCCGCGAAGCCGCGATGCTTCGTTTCCAACCCGCGAAGCCCATAATCGCGCGCGCGAAGATAGAGATTGCGAGCCCGCTCGCCAAGCAAGCGGGCTTTCGCGACGTCCTCGGTCTCCATTTCCTCGGCAGACTCCTGAATGTAGACGTAGGAGTACTGCGTGTAGCCACTAGCGGCAGCAAAGAGCAAGCCGCGATGCTTTGGACTCTCCGCGAGTAGCCCCTCGATGAGCTTTAGACTGAAGGGGATGGCTTGCCCGACGAATTCGGGGTCATTGTCGGACGCAAAGGTCGTACCGCTATTCGCCAGAGAATCGCCGAGTTTGTTGATGGCAAATTTCCGCACGGAACACCCCGTCATCGCTATCATCATTGCGAGCAGAAGGATCACTGATGAAATCTCATAGCCCCGGCAGTCAGCAACCAGCCGTGGCACCTGGCGGAGGGTTTTGCGGAGTTGCGAGTACCGCCGAAGGCAAAAGAGCATGGCTTGAAGCAACGTGGAACGCAGCCCAGTGGCCAAGAGTTCGACCTCCGCCGCGGGGAAGAAGAAGCGCAGACTGACCTCGACACAAATCATGCATCGAGTGGCTGTTCCCAAAAGCGTCTTCCGCTCCTTGTCTTCCGCTAAGGCGAATGTATTCATTGGGTTCATTCCTCAAATCGATACAGTAGAGCGACCGCTAGCAAGCAGCAAGCGACAAGGAACGACGCGACACTTTGGCGTTTCTTGTCGTAGTCCGTGATTCCAAACCCAGCAGATGCCCTGGAACAGGAATTCGTAGTCGTAACATCCTGACAGGGCAGCCAGTTGCAGTGCAGGGAGAGAAAAGGCCCTTTATTCGCAGTTCTAGGACGCATTCAACGGACCACTTAAGAGGGGTAGGGTCTGTCCCTTGGAGGCTCTCCCCTAAATGAATCCGCGAGAGCGGCCGAGAGTGTGTCACCTCGCGCACAGAGCGTTCGGAACGGCCACAAATTTGCCTGGCGTCGCTAGAAGGAACTTCGCGACTCCACCAATTGTCGAGCTCCGATCGGTGCGCGTACACTGAATTTGCACGCCTGTGCTTGTGGCGGTGGATGGGCAGCCCCTCATGCCTTTCCCAACGCTGGACGGTGCGCACAGTTCGCTTAAGGTAAGAAGCGATTTCCTTCCAGGAAGAGAGACACTCGCCGGGCGTTTGAAGACGAGAAGGTGATGAGGCCGCAATTGGAGATTTGGCAGCCATCGGACGCTCGTTGCTTGAAGCAGTAATTGCGCAGGCTGTGTTTGCGGCTAAAGCATGCATCTAGAGCCAACCTCCCTGTCAGGTGCAAGAATAGAATCACAGTTGCGCCACAGAAGCAGGCGCGGGTGATTGCGTGTATGAAGATGTAGATGGTTAAAGTTCAGTGTTATTACCGACGCGCACGGGTGGGGTCGTAACGGTGAGGTCCCTGCGTTACGTGGACGGATGGATAAACAGCCCGCAGGTCATGATAACTGTGGCAGGCGGAAAGATCACTAGGGTAACGTTGGCGCTGGCGGAACCTCCAAGACATGTGGCATTGGTCGTGTGGCTCGTGGGACCGAAATCTTGGCAGTGCGGCACCAAGGCTCGCTCCCTGGACACAATTTTCTTCAGACTTGATCCCCTGCGCTCCCGTAAGTCCTGACCTACATGAGCCCGTCGGATCAACCCGGTCATTGTGTGGCTGTTTGCCCCCACGGCTCAGCGTCCGACTAAGACAAAGCCGCCCCAGTAGAATGGCCGGTCTTCACCGTACCGGGCTTTAACTTTCGCGCGCAGCTCCATCTCGGCTTCGCGCAGGGCTTGCTGTTTGCCCTCCCCGGACAACCACACCCTCAATCCCTGGAAATCATCAGTGGACGACCCCGGCCTGTTTCAGAAGCAAACGGATCTGCTTGTAATCTGGCGAATGACGGAATAATTTGTCTCGTGGAGGGTGCAAACGGCCCAGCGCGGTGCGGCCTTTGCTGTCGCGCGCATTAACCTCGGCTTTCGCCTCGATAAGGAACCGAATCAAAGCGACCTGGTATCGGTCCACTACCCGCATCAAAACAGTGCGTCGTTCGTTGTCTTGCTGGTTCACGTTGGCTCCGCCATACACGAGCACTCGAAGAACATCTGTTCCAGTCTTGAAACTCTCGGCGGCATACATCAGGGCCGTTGCACCGTCAGAATCTGAAGCGTTCGGGTCAGCACCTGCACGAAGCAACATTCGGATGACTTCAGGGGAAGGATCACCAAACAGGTTGATGATAGGCCACCAAGAGCGCGAAGATTCGATAGCCGACTGCTTTCCAGAAAACCATCTGCCAAACCAAACGTCCGAGATCCCGGCTGCATAGATCAAAGGAGTCTCGCCGTCGTCATCAGGCCCATTTGGATCGGCACCTGCTAGGAGAAGAACTTCCAGAATCTCGGGCACCCCACGAGCAGCTGCATACATTAGGGCCGTGCGCCCATAGCGGTCTCTTGCGTGCAGGTTGGCGCCGGCACCGAGGAACTTCTGCACGACGACGGCGTCCGTCCGTTGGCAAGCCCACATGAGAACCGTTCTCCCTTCGCCGTCAGGCACATTGAGGTTCTCTTTGTCGGCCAGCAGTCCGGGCACAGTTTCGGAATTCCCCTTGAGCCATTGCTCGGCATGAGACAACTGGTCTATTGTCTCAGCGAGTTGGTTGAATCTGTGGGACTCACCACTCCTGTTCACTACTCTTCTCGTTCGGCCTCCCATAGTCAACGAAATCGTCGCCCGGCCCGCGTCCATTACTAGCATCTGCGATTCGTCTTCGAGCGAATCGAAGTCCGCTTCCTTGAAGGCTTCGACAAGCTTGAGCACTTCCTCGTAGGTGATATGACCTCGATGCGGTCCGGTTACATGATATCCACCTTCACCGTGATACTCGACGATCCCATCTCCTGTGATTTTCAGCGAGTAGCCGGTTCCAAACAGGAACAAACCACTGTCGTGGCTGAGGGAGATTACTGCAGATTTGATATCCTTCGCGTCTGGAAATGTTGCGAGTTCATGCTGCTGCTTCAACCCGTTGGCTGCCTGCGCTTGTGCCGGCGCGTACCAAGTGATGAAGGTCCCAGGCGCTACGAGCGCCAGGCAGAGAGCAGAAGTCGACAGCGCGACCATCATCTAATTGACCTTGAGACTCAAATTGACCGTTTGATTCGGATTGGTTGACGAGGCGGACGCGGCAGTGAGCGTCAGAGTGTAAGTGCCAGCTGGAGTGCCTCCAGTGCGTTGAAGCCGCGGCACGAAAGGATAATGAGGGACCAGGCCGTTGCCAAAGCTACGTGCCGTAGCCTGACACGAACAAATAAGAAGTACACTCGTTGGTTCATCCGAATGTTCGGCTGCTAAGCCTAATTTAGTAGCCACATCCTTCTAGGCACGTGCGTTCACGAGGCGACCATGCAAATCTCACAGACGAAGAAGCCCGACGCAAGCGACAAGGTGCGACATCGAGGCGCCACAGTCTCACGGCATGCGGACAAGGCTGTCTTGGGCCTGACATCGACGTTGTGACGTCACGATCTTTCATCCACCACCATCCTTCACCACCACTTGTGACAAGCGTGTGCGGAGGCGCATCACTTCGACGCGGCGGCGGCTTTGACGCGGATTGCGCGGGCGCGAGCTTCCATCTTCGCGGCATCCGAGTCCCGTACCATCTTTCTGCAAAGCGCTGCGTAACCTTCTAGTGTTGCGGCCACCTCAAGGTGTTCCGGACCCAATGTCTTCTCGCGGATGGCCAAGGCGTCCTTGTAAAGCAGCTCGGCCTGCGAGAAGGCACCTCGGGCCAGATAAATTTCCGCGAGCCCGGCCTCCAGGACCGCCACATCGGGGTGGTAAGGACCTATCCGTCTTTTCACGCGGGGGATCGAGACTAGATACAGCTGTTCAGCCTCCGCATTCTTACCTTGTATCTGGGAGACTCGGGCTAACGACGCCTGCACGAGGCCGACGCTCTCATCGTTGGGACCATATTTCTTTTCATAGATAGCTAGTTCGCGGCGATAGAGGATTTCCGACTCATCAAGTTTCTTCTGATCGCGCAATGAGTCGGCCCTGTTCGACAAGACCCCGGCCATCACTTCGTCTTCGGGTAACTGAAGCTTTTCGGAGATGGATCCCGCTCGTGAAATCAATTCATCTGCCGCCACATACTTTCCCCATGCGACGTATAAGTGTGCGAGGCGTAGGCAGCTCAAAGCAGTCTCTGCATCCCAAGGCCCAAGCGTCTTCTCTCGTATTTCAAGTGCCCGTTTGAAAAGTGGTTCCGCTTCCGAGAAGCGTTCCTGGGAATCGTAAGTCGAGGCCAAACTGAGAAGCACTTTGACCAGTTCGGGATTCTGCGCTCCTGCAGCCAATTCCAGCTGTGCGAGCGCTCGCTTGTCCCATGCCTCGGCCTCAGAGTACTCTCCTCGACTCCATGACAATCGTCCTTGTTCGTAGGCCAGTTGGCCACTAAACCGCTGGCGATCCTGATCTGTTGCGGAGCGAAGTTCATCGATTCTTGCCTCATACAGACCGGGTGGCGCTTTTGGATCATAACTTGTCACGTCCAAGAGAAATGTTCCCCCGAAGTCCCCAGTGACCCAGATAACGATCTCCGGTCCCCAGCGTCCGTTAGGTGTATCCACCTCAATCAGCTTCTGTGCTGCGGGAGAAAAAAGGGAGACGACAACATCGACGCCACGCTGATCGACTACGATCCGCGCATATTGGTTGGGGCCTAACTTCACGCGATATTTGTGGCTCGCCCGTCCCTGAAGCTGGCGCTCGATTGGCTTGCCAGGGATGAGGTCTGGCAGCTCCTGAAGGGTGACCGTCGGCGGGTTCTGAGGTGAGCTTAGTACGTTGGGGAAGTAAGACGCCAGCGCGAAGTGCCGCGAGTACGCCACGCCATCTCCCTCATTCCATGCAGTAATTTGCTCTTTGATCAGATTCCCGCTCGCGGTTCCATCAGGGGCGGCCTGGGCGCTGACAATTGCCGCGAGGAACCCGATGGCGCGGAGAATCGAATATTTCATGAAGGCCTCCAATACTCCACGGATGTGCATAATACGCCCGCTGATCGCTCGGCACCAGCACAGTGAAATATGTGTGCCACATCTCACAGCGGCGTCACCACTAAGCAGGCGGACTCGATGTCTGAGGGTCTTGTCTATTGCAGAATCGCAGAGGAAGGCTTGCTCCAGCCTAACCTGCGTGGATGATTTTTGTTTGCGCCTACGAAGGCAATTGCTTTGTGATAGGCTGGTGCCACTCTTCCGATGGGAGTTGTTCGTTGCGGTCAAAGCTTTTACAGGAGGTCTCGGTCATGGTGCTCAGAATGTGGGCCATCGGAATATTCTCGTTTGTAATAGCCGTACTTGTTTTTTCTGGATCCGTAAGCAGTCATTCTGCCAGTAATGGCCCGGGCGTTCTGCCCCTGGTAAGCGCTGGCGACAAGGACATTCCCGCATATCACGCCGAACCGCCCAGCGGCCCTTTGCCAGCAACAATTGATCCGAAGGAGTTTCGTGACACTCAGACTCAGAACATCTATGCCCTTGCCGCTGAAGTGAAGGCCGTTCTCTACCAGCAACCTTGCTATTGTCACTGCGATCGGCACCGCGGCCACAAAAGCCTACTTGACTGCTTCGTGGACAAACACGGCTCGGAATGTGTGCTTTGCAAAAAGGAAGCTGTGTATTCGTATCTCCAAACGAAGGCGGGTAAAATGCCTGCTGAAATTCGCGAGAAGATCATCGAGGGGAAATGGAAGGAGATTAACCTCAAGAAGTATAATAACCCGCCAGTTGCAGCTCATTAATGCTCAGTTTCTTCGGTTTGCTAAACCTACCTGCCCTGTTTGCACTCGCTGATTTTCACGTGTTTTCAGTGATTTACGTTGCTCTTAGTTGCGCCGAGATAGCCTCATTCGCAGGTTAAAGTGCACCAAAAGTGCACCAATAAGATCGACGCCGACTGTCACTGATCCCCTATCCCTGAATCGATCTCCTGCTCGAACCTTCGCGGTGAGTTCCGAATTCAACAGTGGAAACACCTGCATTGCAAGCACGGGAATTCATTCTAACCATTCCATTTCCTGCTTGAGTTTCTATTGTTTCCAACAAACTGGGGAACCTGCTTCTCGTTCAAAGCTAACTCCAAAGGCCTCAACCTCAGTCAGAAATGCACGGTCCGTGCACGGTAGCGCACCTGCTTCTGTAAATTCCGCGGTCAAATGCCCCGGCCAAGCCCGGCTTCGCGCGCGAAAGTTCCAGTGCGTTACCGCCGACGTAAACTCCAGCCGCCACGAGCGCCTTGTAGTAAGCGCGCCAGGCGCCAAGATGCGGATGGTTGTAGTCGTTCTTCCGCATCTCAAACTCTTCCGGTGTATGGTAGATCATCAGAGCAAACTGCATCGGTTTTCTCCTTTGACGCAATGCTGTGCGGCTTCACGGCGCATGCCTGTATGACGGGCGGGAAGAGGCCCATTCGACAGCCTTTAGGAAATCTGCCGGAATTTCAAGTGGACTCGAAGGGGTTTGCGGTTCCCTAACGTGGGATCGGTAAGGCGGAAACTGATCGACAACCCTTTATGGTTAGGTGAAAAGAGCGGGCTGCGCAGATGCATCCGCGGGGTCGTGAAAATTGCTTAGGCCCACGCCAACGAGGCGAAACCGCTGCTGCGGGCCGAGGCCGACGCGTTCCCGCAATGACAGGGCGATACTTGTCAGCTCCTCGCATGAGGAAGGTGGACAACCTCGCGTGTGGCTGCGAGTGAGAATCTTGAATTCGCTGGTCTTCAGTTTCAGTACAACGGTGCGCGCGATTCGTGATTCCTTGCGCGAGGCAGCCCATGTGTGCTCCGCAAGTTTTCGGATCATTGGCTCCATCTCGGTCAGCAAGACATCTTGCTCAAAGGTGTCCTCGGCGGATATGGATTGTGTTGGCCTGTCAGGGACTACCTCGCTGTTGTCGATTCCCCGAGCCAGCTCGTAGAGACGCACGCCGTAGCGGCCAAAGCGGCCTTCGAGTGTCGCCAAATCCATTCGCCGTAGATCGGCGATGGTTTGTACCTCAAGGTGCTTCAGCTTTTCTTCCGTGACTTTGCCTACTCCGGGTAGGCGGCCAACGGGGAGCAGCAATAGAAACGAATCGATTTCTTCCGGTTGGATGACAAAGAGCCCATCCGGTTTTTTCCAGTCCGAAGCAATCTTCGCCAGGAATCTGTTCGGCGCTACGCCTGCCGATGCCGTCAAGCTCAGCTCTGAGCGGATCTGTTCGCGAATCGTCCGCGCCACTTGTGTCGCTGTAGGTAGACCTGTCTTGTTCTCTGAGACGTCGAGATAAGCTTCGTCGAGCGACAAGGGTTCAATCAAGTCAGTGTGGCGTTTGAAGATTTCGCGCGCCTGGCGGAACGCACGCCGAACTTTCGCGCTTCATACGAAGCAGCGCACACTACGGAGCGATTCCCGCGCCAGGCCACAACAACGGGCTTGCCACGGAGCTGAGGGTCATCTCGCTGCTCCACGGACGCATAAAACGCGTCCATGTCGATATGAATAATCTTGCGAGCGGTCATCTGGCACCATCTTATTCCGCGGTCGAGGCGAGTACGAGCGTTTGCTTATTTGTCGGGCGTTTGGTTTCCTAAGGAGCGCGATGGAGAGAAAACTGCGAGCACGCCTGGACTCATTGCCCCGAATAGAGGCATCATTCATCGAGCCGATGGAGTGTCTGTCGGTATCGAAGCTGCCTGGGGGCGACCAATGGATTTGGGAAATCTTATGTGGTCAGCCACATAAAATTTCTTCTGTGGCGTCCGGCGTTATGTGGCGCTGGGATGCGGTTTTTGGCTGGGAAGGCACACGCAAACGGTCTCCGACGCCACATAATTTCTAAGAAGAGTCTTCTCGAGTTTGCCCATTCAGTTGGCTTTCATTTCACAGGGGCGGTACTACAGTCCAATAGAAGAATCCGCGCCCCTTCGACCAGTCGAGCGCAAAGAGGTAGATACCCATCGTTACTGAGTTCGCGGGTCTTTCAACCACGTACGGCTCGAACCCAGCCTTGCGAATCTTCTCCACGTTGAGCTTTCCCTTCAGCACTTCCGGCCACCAGGACACACCCGGTGTTTGCACTCGTCTCACGGAGGGCGGTAGCGTATCAATACTCTTGAGATTCTTTCTGAGGATTTCCGCGTCGGCCAGCGGAAATTCGAAAGCGCACCATTCCTTTGATGGCGAGAGTTCTTCAACCAAATGAATGGCCCGAGAGCTGTTGGGAATTAGGTCGTGCGGTATCCAGCCTCGGGTTATTTCCCCAGCTTTGTCGGCGTCGGCCAGAGTCTGGTAGAAATATTCCCTGCGGTCATTGCCACACGCGACCAGAATCCACCCCAGCGAAATACAAAATGCGGCACTCCAGAGAAAATCCTTTGACAAAATCATGTCACGAAGGATACGCCAGTTGCGGAGACTGTCGCTAGTTGGGCGCGTAAACTCTGAATAAACGGACAATGCAATGAAGACGAATGCCCATACAAGGATAAGACTGGAGGTCACGTTTCAGATTATGTGGCGCTTTCTGCAGAATTGCGCATGGCTAGCTCGCCTATCAAAGTCAGAGCCACATAACGTTCACCGCCACATAAGAAATCAAACTCGATGGTTATCGAGCACTCGCGGTCAGACCTGGAACTGGTGTCACTTTATTCTCGCGACGAAGAAAATCTCTGAATAGACAATTTCCCTATATCGTCGAAGCGCTGACCGATCTGCCCGAGGGAACGGTTGTCGATGGAGAAGTGGTTGCGATCGATGACCGCGGCCGTCCGAACTTCAACCTTCTTCAGAATTTCCGCGCTGAAGCATCTCGAATCCATTACTACATTTTCGATCTATTGTGCTGGAAGGGCCGTGACTTGGCACGCCTTCCACTGATCGAACGGCGGGCGCTCTTGAAGGCACTCGTTGTTGTGCGCGAGAAGAGAATCAGGACTGCGGAGTACGTTGAGGCAGCGCCAACGGATCTGCTAGCCGCCGTGCGCCAGCAACAGCTTGAAGGCGTTGTCGGGAAACGCAAAGACAGCCTCTACCAGCCGGGAAAGCGCAGCGGCGCCTGGATCAAGTATCGCGTGAATCGTGGGCAAGAGTTCGTCATCGGTGGCTATTTTCCCGGACCACACGGCTTCGACTCACTGATCGTCGGGTACTATGACGGAGAGAAGCTGATGTATGTGGCAAGAACTCGTAACGGATTTGTCCCGGCCTCCCGGCGACAAGTGTTTTCGAAATTGAAACATCTCGTGACGCCCGCATGCCCATTCGTGAATTTGCCGGAGACGAGACGATCACGATTTGGGGAAGAACTCAACGCCGAGAAAATGAAGAAGGCAGTTTGGTTGAAGCCGGAAGCCGTCGCTCAGATCGAATTCCTAGAATGGACCGAAGGAGATAGGTTGCGACATTCGAAATTTGTCGGACTGCGCGAGGACAAGAACCCTCGAAGCGTGGTCAAGGAGCAAGCCGGCAAGCCCTGAATAACTTCCCGTTAGCCACTCGTCTGAAACTCGGACTCCCCATGCCAAACGTTCGAGCGGATAGTCCCCTGGACCTGCTAAGCAGTACCTCTTTTGACCTCCCCGCCTGCTCTTCAAGAGACGTACGTTGACGCAAGAAAGCAAGCGAAGGTGTACCATTCGCAACAAAGAGCAAAGGCGAGAGACTCGCTCTCGATATGAGACTAGATCCGCACGGAGATTTCCGATCTCCGAATTCGCACACGCGCATAGCCGTTGGTTTGCAATGCGGTTGAATGACGATACACTGAATACATGTGGCGATTCAGAGCCGTCACCGCGCTCCTATTGGTGGGGATTTGTCTGGCCTGCAATTATCGCAATGCCCCGCCAAAGAACCTAACCGAGGAAGGCACAGCGACCATCAACTTGAGCGCAGTGACTAATTCCAGCCAGACCCAGGTGTTCAACGAAGTGAAGCAGGCAAGCCGCCTCCCCAGTGCGGTGCTCGATAAGCTCGGGGGAATAGCGGACCCGGGGCAACCATTCAATACAACCTGCGCTGTCGACTCGAAATTGCCGATGCGGCAACTTTTTGTGGCGGCTGTGTCCGAGAACTACTGTATTGTAAGCTACTGGCAAGGCGGCATCATTCTTAGCATGGAGACAAGGATCTTTGAATTGTCGCCAGGAAGGGTGAAGCGCATATGGGTTTCCGCCGGGGGCGGCCTCGATTTTCGGGACCTCAAAGAGACCGTGGAGTTAGGTCGCA
>Ga0137363_10000443_pt1 | contig 23069 bp, 6 predicted proteins | sample MadtaG_FD_104800 | JGI IMG/M metagenome (GOLD analysis project Ga0137363, IMG submission 104800) | Vadose zone soil microbial communities from Angelo Coast Range Reserve, California, USA - Mad1_115_16 metaG | ecosystem: Environmental > Terrestrial > Soil > Vadose zone | place: USA: California...
CCGGTCTCGAGCCGGATCCCCTGCTCTTTCGTTCCCTGCGCCTTCGCCCACATAAGACACTACCAGCATGGAACTATACGATCACTCCCAACCTGTGAAGTTAATTTTGCGTGGGCCCTTAGTAGGGCTGCCTCTCAAGTGTTCGATTGGGTTCGACAATCAGGCAATCGGTCGTTCGTTCCAAGGCGCGCACTCAAATGGGGTGGGCCACAACTTGCCGCGCTCACCGACGAGGCATTGTTCGCCAGTATAAGCTATGGCGCCTTCACGTCGAATTTTCCCATGTGGCACAAAAATCTGCTTCGTGCGGAACTCACCTCACCGTCCTCCGTGAAGTTCATGAACCCAGGCGATCAGAATGAACTTCGAGTGAGGGCGTATCAGCAAGGGCTTCGTCCGGCCGGATCTCGGCCGGTGCGAGGCAGTTCTCTCCAATTGGGTCTTTCTGAGCAGGTAATTAAGCAGAAGCTATTGAATCTCGTGCAGAATGCCAGCAAGTTCGATGGCCCATTGTCGTTCTCGTATGCGAAGCCTAGGCGACTCTGGCAAATGATTTACGCAGCGCAGATCGAAGCCATGGACACACTATTTCGGCGAAGTGAGGTGCTCGACCTTGGCGGCTACGATATAGGCGAGTTTAAACGTTTCTACGCTGGTTTCTTGGCGATCTGTGCAGTCCACGAAAATGCTTGCGATTTGAGGGGGCAAATGCAACAGAAATACCCCCTTGATTCGGCCATCATGGTGAATCGGCAAAGCCAGTGGAACAAAATCATCGGCGAAATCACCTCCCTCGAATACGCCAAAATAGAACGAATGATTGGCGACTTAACGTTCGGTGCGACGGCTGTGCAGGATTTGTATGTTCATCCGTTCATTCCTTTGAGTGAAGACGCGGAAGAGTTGGGTGTCGTTCCGCATTTCGCACTCAATAGCAGGGCTGATGAGAATGTCATTCGGGCATGTTCGCATCTTCGTCCAGCAATTCACGGCACCGTCTCGCGGGCCAAGGAAGACGACATGAGAACTGAACTCATTGTAAACAGCAGACCGGGGCTCTCCTTGCGCGGACCGCGCCTACTTCCATCGCCCTTGCCTGATATTGATCTAATTGTCGAAGAGACCAGCAGTTCGTGCGTGATCATCGCTGAATTGAAATGGCTCAGGAAAACGGTCCGGCCGACTGAGCACTCAGATCGAGAGAAGGAATTTCTAGAGGGAATCGCGCAGCTCGATAGGGTTAGAGACTTCCTGCGGGAGAATCCCGGCTTTTTGCGCGACAGGGGCGATATTTCGCAGGATTTGAGGAAGGTGCAGCACCTGCATTATCTGCTCATAGCGCGTGACTACTTTGTCTGGGTTGACCCAGCTCGGGCGTACCCGGTAATCGACTATGAACCATTTTCTGCTGCAATGAAGACCGCAGCGCCATTGGCGCAGCAGGTTCACGACTTACTGCAATTTGAATGGTTGCCTCAAGAAGGGCGCGACTTTCGTTCGAGTTATGACCGACAAACCTTGGCGGGAGTTTCTGTCGAGAGTCAGATAATTCACGCAAACTACTGAACGACTCATCCGCAGGTGAGTTTTTACTCGGGCCAGGGATCTGCGCGACGCGGCAAATGGGTGGGGTGTAGTGCGAGCTCCAGCACGGTGAAGTACCAAGTTTCGGTTCCACAAACAACTCTTTCTGGGCATCCAAAACAGGAAACTCAGCGCGAACAGAATCAGTCACTTGCGAACCGGCTAGAAGTGGGTTTCTGGGCAGGTTCGACCTAGAGGTGGTGTCTACATAGCGTTTGCCCGATTTCCCCGAACGGGACTTATTGCCGCGCTGTGGAATTTATTTCTACGGCTAGTTTGTTATACTGCCGCGTGCCTTCATTTGACTTCAAGCTTCCTTCCATTTCTGGTGTCCAAACATTGGTTAGCGCTGGCGAACCTCCAATTGCACCGGGCGCGCCACGGAACTTACTTCGGGATCGTAGTATTCGTATACGCGCGAACGGAACGTGCGCGCACGAATCGGATACTTCGCGCGCAAACGAAACTTGAGCGCCACCGTGTCGCCGGGCGCAAACGAATCGAAGTACAGGATGGCCTGCGTAGCCGTCAAACTGAACTTTTCCAGCCGTCCGCTCTTCAGCCCAGCACTCTTATCGTGGTATACCTGCAAGTCTTCGCTCAGGAGATCGAATCCCGGCGGAATTCCCAAGTCGACCATCACCATGTTGGCGGCCTTGGGCAAATTGTTTTTTATGCTTGCCGTCGCCGTGGCAATGTCGTCTTGCGCCAACTGCGTGCGATCATAAGCCACGTCGATCGAGAGCGCCTCTTTCTCCGGTTTCTTGTCCCAAGCCAGGAAATACTGCCCCACCACCTGGTAAGCCAGGCCGCCTTTGCCCGCAAAGCGGATCTCCACGGTGTTGCCGCCCTTGGCATCCACATCCTTGAACACAAATTGATGAAGGAGATCGTTGTTTTCCGGGGTCAACTCGAACTTCTCTGCGGTCTTGCCGTTCAGCACAACTTCGAGCGTGCCGCGAACGTCCGCCGCGCCTTTCTCCGTCGCGAGCAGCAGTGCCCGCAATGCCATGATGGTGGCTTGGGTTGTCCCCCAAGCGCCGGAAGCATCTTTCTTCGCTGCAATGTAGGTCATGGCCTTCCGCGCCGTACCCGAAGCATTGCCCCATTTCAGCAGCGCCTGCGCCGCCAATCCGGTCGTTTCCACGGTCGCGCTCGTGCCCGTGGCATAGACGCTCGTTTCTTCCGCGCTCCACCACGCCTGCTCGTCCTTCTCCGTGCGCGCGTCGAGGAGCAGTTGCATGGCCTGGCGCGTGAAGTCACGGTCTTTCGCATAGTCGGCCGCGAAGTTGGCCAGGACCGCGAGCGTGTAGGTATCGGCTTTGGCACTCATGTGGTTCTCAATGAATTGCCGGGCCCGCTCGACCGCCGGCCCCTGGTAACCGGTATTTTCCAGCGACCATGCGAGGTACGCGGTGATGCGCAACACGTCCGTGTTATACCGGTTGGTCGCACCTTCATTAATAAACGACGTGTCCGGCTTCCAGCTCCCGTCCGCCTGCTGCTGCCCGGCAAGCCATTGCTGGGTTCGCGCAATCAGCTTGGGGTCCACGTCATGGACCTTGGACATGTCGCTAAACTCCATCAAGCCATACGCCGTCAGGATTTTGTTTGCCGGCGCATTGCCGAACCACGAAAACCCGCCGCTTGGAACTTCAAAGGTCAGCAGCCGCTGATACCCGTTGGCGATAAATCCTTCCGCTTTGGCATGTACTTCCGGTGTCAGCTTCTTAGTACGCTTCATGTAGTCGAGCGCCAATACATTTGGGTAGGTGCTGGAAGAAGTCTGTTCGAAGCATCCGTACGGCATGCGCAGGAGGCTGTCCATTCCTTCGATCACCTGGCTCAGGGGGCCTGGATAGAGCCGGACGAGAATCTTGCTCGCCTCAGGGATGGACTCGACCGGGAATGCCACCTCATGCCGCGCCGAGGTTTCCAGCCGTCCGTTAAACACCACGCTCTGCTCGCGCCCGTTGGGAGTCACTTCGATTTCCCGCACTACGATGTCCGCGCGATCCGCTCCGCCCTTCATCCGCGCGCCCAGCGTCAGCTTGAATTTCCCAATGCGCTTTGCTTCCAAAGTGAACTGCGCCCCGCCCACGCGAGCGGATTCCACCGCGACGTTCTTCTCCGCAACGTCATCCACCAGCGAAAACCAATCGTCGGCTTGCAGTTGCAGGTTTACGTCCCCGGCCGCACCGGAATAGTTGTATACCGCGACGGGGAGCGACACGCGGTCGCCCTGCGTCAGCGTGACCGGCAGATCCAAGTCCACGAAGAAGTCCTGGAACACTTTCAGGCTGGAAGTGCCGCTGCCCAGCGCGCCGCGCGGTGTCGAGGCCATCATCGCCATCCGCCACGTGGTAATGGAATCCGCCAGCGGAATGGTGATGCTGGCGACGCCGTCTTTGTCGGTAATGATTTCAGGGTTGATGTACAGCGCCTCCGGGAAGTACGAGCGCACCCGCGGAGCTGCTTCAGACTTACCCTGTTCTTTCACCAGAATCGCACTGTTCATGAAAGTGACGTCAGCGCCAGTCACCTCAACCATTTGCGCCATCGCACGCATTGGCATGGGAGCCGCAGGAGGCGGCGCGCCGCCCATTCCCCCGACAACCCCACCTATGACCCCACCCATGGCCCCACCCGCAACTCCGCCAGGAACTCCGCCAGCCATTCCAGCTCCAAATCCGACTTTGAAATCTGCTACCATTCTTCCCGAATCACTGACCGCCACAACAGTTTCCGAGCGTTCCTGCCGGAGCAAAACGGAAAGAATCGCGTGGTCGCGCGGATCGAGCTCCACGCGCTTCATTACAGTTCCTGAATCCGTGAAGATGGCAATCTCGTAATCCGCGGGCGGCAGGCCTCCCAGCCGGAACTGCCCTTGGGCGTCCACATTGGTCCGGCGTATTTTCGCGCTTAGAACTGAGCGCACCTGCACCACCGCCCCTTCCAGTGCTCCGCCCCACTGGTCAACGGCGGTACCACTAATCTCCGCGCGCCCGTTGAACGGGCCGCGATCATGCTCGATGTTCACCGCAATCGTGCTGGGCCCTGAATTCGGATGCCTCACGATTCTCCTGCGCCGCACTTCTACATACGTCCACAAATCGTCGCCGGTCCCAAACTGCTTGTCCGGCCCCGCACTGCGCACCAGGTACTGCGTCTTGTTCGGATCCCACACTGCACGTTCCACTCGCAAACTCGTATCCCACGCATCGCGAAGATCCGGTGCGTTGTCGTGGGTCATGCCCTCGACGGTTTTTATCAGGTCTTCATGCTCGGCGCTTTCCGCATAGGCATGGCTGAGACGCTCCGACAACCCGCGCACTTGCACCAGGAAGCGCGTCTGATATCGTTGCGCGTACTCCGGGTATTTTGTTTGGGGCACGGTCCGCCCGAACTCGGTCTCAAACTTGTTGGCGTTCACCATCTCCGTGGCGGAGAACAAGGCGCGCGCCGCGCGGTCGTGTTGTTCCACCTGAGATTCTTCCGCGGGCTCAACAACCTCCGGCATGCCGATGGAATGAATCTCATAGCGCGGCTTTAACACTTCCTGTTCCAGGTAAAAGAAAACCTTCGCAAAACCGGGTTGTTTTTCGGCAAGGGCGAACACCGCTTCATCCACCACCTGCAGGCCCAGCGCCGCGCTCACGCCTTGCCCTTTCGAGTTGGTCACGCGGAAGCGGATGCGGGCCTCGCCTCCCGGTTTGTATACGGGGGCACTCGCCGACGCTTCGATCTTCAGTTCATCCGCCGGCTGCACAAACAGTAGCCGGTGATCCCCGACCGGGCGCGCATCTCGCCCAAACAAGTAAGCGTTGAAGTCCACCGTTCCCGCCAGTTCCGGCGTGGCGGCCAGTGTTAAATGCGCTTCACCATTTTCAATGTCGAGGTCGCGCGTCAAAACGGTCTGCCCTTCCTTGACGATGTCCACGTAAGCGGTGCCTCGCCTCACCGTCGAGAACACCTTTAGCTCAATCGCTTCTCCGGCTCGGTAAACGGCGCGTTCCGTGCGTAGCAAGATTTGATCCTGTCCGCCTCGCGTTTGCAGCGGCACGCTGCTCGACACGTGGTTTCCTTCCTTGTCCGTTGCTTCCACCGTTAGGGCTTGTGTTCCCGCGCCCGGCTTGATTCGAATCACCGCCACTCCGCCATCGTCGGTGGCCGCGTGCTGCTCGGCGTTGTCGGCGGCATGGATGGTCAAACTTGTTCGCGCCGGTGTTCCATCCGAATAGGAAGTAAGCAGGAAGATCTGATTCTCCAGACCGGGGATGAGTGTGCCCCCTTCCGGAACAGCGGTGACCAGTAGTGGCGTTTCGCTAGCGGTGATCGGCTCTCCGCGGCTCTCCGCATGCCCCGCGGAGTCTTTCACCGTGGCTTCGATCAGTACCCGCGCTGCTCCCTGACTTAGAGGCCGCCCCGCAAAGTACGCGGGCAGCTGCAGGTCGAATTCATAACTCCCGTCGCGATCGGTCTTCCCCTGCACAGATCCGACTTCAAACACGGCCACATCCAAGCTGGAAGCCTTAACGTTAACTTCTGCTCCGTCCACCGGCTTCCCAAAAAAGTAATTCGCTCGCACCGTGCCCTTCACGTGATCGCCCGGCCGGTAGCCGCGTTTCGTTTTCTTGCCGTTGCCGGCAAACTCAACAGCAACTTTAAATTTCGGGAGGACATATCGTTCGACGTTGAGCGCGATCTCCGCCGTGTTTGTCGGCGCCGATTCGGCATCGCCCAGAAGCGCGCGAAGGTGGTACGTGCCCAGGTTCACTTCATCAGCCAGCGCGAATTCCGCCGAAGCAATTCCAAACTTGTCGGTCTCGGTCGCTTTTTTGAACACTTTGTTGCCGCGTGAATCTTCCACCTCAAACGTCAGCTTTCGATTGGCAGCCGCTTCATGATTGGAGCGATCCAGCGCCAGCGCTCGCACATGTATCGTCTGACTGGGCTGGTAGATGGGTTTTTCTGTGGTGAGCAGGATGGAAACCTTGTCTTCCAGCCGCACCGTTTGGGTGAATTCCGTCGAGCCGATCGGGGTATCCACCACGTACCGCAGTTGGTGGCTACCGGTTACTCCAGCGGGAAAGTGGAATTGCGCTTCCGTCGTCCCTCGGTGGTTCAGCCGCCCCGTAAACAGGACGCGCGGCTTGTGCTCGCCCACGGCCAGCTCGATGCGCACAGTTCCGGCACCAGCGATCGCCTCGTTCTTGGAATCCGTCACGATCACTCGTACCGCCGCCGGACCACCGCTCAAATAAGATTGCTGACCCAGGATGTGCACGACCGGTATCCGCAATATCTGGGAAATGGATTCGGTGCCCTCTAACGCATCAATCTTCCGGTCGTTGTATACATAGCTGTAGCGCACGCGGTGCCACACCAAGTCATCGACGCCAAGCGCCTTGTCCAGCCTGATGTCCTCTTGCCAGCGCCCATATCCCTCGCCGATGCCCACTTGCGTTTCGGCGTGTCCAAGAACTTTGTCTTCCGGGTCCAAGACTTCTACCGTCAGCCTTCCGTCGCCCGCGTGAGCGGCATGGTAAGGGATTGAAACGTGGAGGACACCGCGCGAATAGGTCACCACCGCGGTCTTGCCGTCCGTTGATTGGAATGGCTCGACCAATAAAACAACGATGCCAGCTACGGCCAGCACCGCTGCGATCCAGAACAACCTCAGACTGTCGGGGCGCACTTCTCCCTTGGAATCTCTCATGGTCCGACTCCTTCAAGTTAGATTCGTCGGCGCCCCTGCGACTTTCGCGCTCCCATTTAGAACGATGCGCTGACCGTTTCTTGCAGCTCCTATCTGTTACGGTCGATCTTCTCCGTGCCAGCGGACTTGCCCATGGGATTGGACACCAGTGGTGGAACGTAGTGCCCGGCAAGTGTTATCAGAACTGATGCCAGAATTGGTAATCGGGTGGCCAACGAGCAGCGCCATTCCTGGGCGACCGCGATTAGACAGGAAGACGTGAGCCGCATGTCTGTAGGAGCACACTGTGTGTTGTACGACACGGAGCGACGCAAACTAGAAGTTCGAGAATTCTGCTAATTGGGGCGGAAAATACTCTGGCGGCTAGTTTGCAATTGAAAAGAATGAAATTGTAACGGCTACGCAAGTGAAGTGTTCTGAGGGAACCAATGGGCCAATCCCGGAAATTGTTGGTTCGCATGATTTTGGCAGGCGGCGCGACACTGATTGCCCTGCTGGTTGGTTTTGCAGGATGGCGCGCTAAGCGGGCGCTGCGACTTTCCACAGAAGAGGTCCAGGCGGAACGGGAGATTCGAATTGAAACTCACGCGTTCGTCCCTCCCGATGGAGCGGGCTTTGCGCTGGTTGGCGCGCCCGCCGTTTTTCTCCAGGCTGCGCGCTTTCAGGAGCACCTTTATATAGCCGGGCCGAGCGGCCTTCTGGAATACGATCTTAGTGGCACCCCCTCCCGGCAATTTACTCCCGGCCGGGAACTGCCACCGTCTTCGCTCGTAGCCCTTGCTCCGGCCCTGCTGCCCGACAGCCAGGAACCGGAGTTGGTGATAGCCACCGCGCAAGAGGGACTGCTGGCCTTCAATGGCCATAGTTTCCGCCAGATTCGTCCTCAGGATCCCGAAATTCGAGCAATCACCTCAATACTTCCGGCATCCGCGGGCCATCTCCTGATAGGAACCAAGAAGCGTGGTGTCCTGATTTACGATGGCAAGCATCTGGCGCCCTTGCACCCCTTGTTGAATGGACTGTATGTAACAGCGCTCGCTGGCAGTGAATCCGATTTGTGGGTCGGCACTCTTAATCAAGGTGTGTTCCATTGGCGCGCCGGGGCGGTCGATTCCTTTGGTGAGGAGCAAGGCTTGCCAGACCGGCAGGTGCAGTGCCTCGCGACCTCCGGCCAGAAAACATATGTGGGCACAGTACTAGGCGTTGCAGTTTTCGATGGCGGGCGTTTCTCACAAGTTCTTGCGCCCGGGGTACTTGTTACTTCCTTATTGGCCACTGATTCTAGCCTGACCGTGGGCTCGGAGGACCAAGGGGTCCTTACGATACCGATTGGCGACCCGCAGATCGGGCCCCATCCATCGCATTCAAATAAGACCTCCGAGATGGCCAAGATCCGCCAACTCTTTACGTCTGGGAGTGACGTTTATGTGCTTTCAAGCGATGCGCTGTATCGCATGAGTGCGCACGGGCTGGGTTGGCAACAGGTGCTGAGGCCAGGTCCTGCGATTCTTAGCGATAGGAATGTTTCAGCGCTGGCTGCAGACAAGAGTGGGCGCATTTGGATCGGCTATTTCGACCGTGGCCTCGACCTTCTGGAAGCGGATGCGGTGCGAGTGACGCATGTGGAAAACGAACACGTTTTTTGTGTCAACCGCATCGTGCCGGACATCCACACCGGCACCGTGGCGGTCGCGACGGCGAACGGTCTAGTCCGTTTCGATGCGCATGCCAGCCAGCAGCAGGTACTGACGCGAGCCGACGGCCTAATCGCGGACCATGTTACAGACGTAGCCATCTACCACGATGGCTTGGTGTTAGGCACGCCGGCAGGTTTGACGTTCCTCGATGGGGCTGGACCGCACAGCATGTATGCGTTCCACGGCCTGGTGAACAATCACGTGTACGCCCTGGGCGTTTCGGGCGATGAACTCATGGTCGGCACACTGGGCGGCCTTTCTGAAATCAACAAGGAGATCGTTCGCGTGAATTACACGGCGGGCGCGGGCTCCGGCCTGAAACACAATTGGATCACGGCGGTTGTTCCCGTCGGAGATGAATGGATGGTCGGAACGTACGGAGCCGGGATTCTCCGGCTGGACCGCGCGGGACGATTTCAAACCTTTGAGAAAGCAACTGCACACTTCGAGGTGAATCCCAACGCGATGCTGGTAACGCCACATTACGTGTACGCGGGTTCGCTCGGAAATGGCCTGTATGTGTACGACCGCGATGCCGGGCGCTGGACAGTTATTACTGGTGGGCTGCCCTCGCTGAATGTAACGGCCTTGGCCGAGAGCAACGGCACTATCTACGCCGGGACAGACAACGGACTGGTAAAGATTCTGGAGCAGAAACTGCGTCCATGAAAAAAACACTTATCATTTTCACCTTGATGTTCGTGACGCCGTGCCTTCTGTTGGCAGATGGTGGCGTGTTGATCCCGCGCGACAAGGCGCAACCCGATCCCCAGGTGCTGTCTCTGGAAGAGATGGAGATCACCATTCGCATCGACAATGGCGATGCGCGCATTTTTGTGCGGCAGATTTTCGCCAATCACACGAGCCACATCGAGGAGGGAAACTACATCTTCGCCCTGCCCAGCCACGCCACGGTATCCGACTTCGCCGTGTGGGATGGGCCTGTACGCATTCCCGCGGTAGTCCTGGAACGCAAGCGCGCCGAGGAAATTTACAATCAACTGAAGCAGCAATCGATCGATCCCGGGCTTTTGCAAATGGGAGAGCGCGGTGCCGGGGAAGCCGCCCGTAGCGCTATTTTCAGCGCGCGCATCGTTCCCATACCGCCATTCGGCACGAAGCGCCTGGAGTTCGAATACCACGAAGCGATACGGGTAGAAAATTTGAAGTCGTACTTTGCGATCCCGCTGCGTCCGGATGCCTACCAGGCGCAAGTGGCCCGCCATCTGTCCATCAACTATGAGTTGCACTCAGCGCACGCCATCACGAATTTTCAAGCTACGGCGAAGACCTTTCCCATGCAGATCGAGCAGAATTCGCCGCATATCGTGAAAGGACACTTCGAAGGGCAAAACGTAAACCTGACGGAAGATTTCGTCACCACCTTCGAGCTCGACCGCGCCGGGAGTGACACTCTGCAAGTGCTTGTGTTTCGAAATCCGGTGAGCGGCCAGCCACCGCCGACGGAGACTGCCCCCGTGCCCAACACCAACGAGCCCGGATTTTTTGCCGTGGAAGCATTGCTCGGCGGCGGGAAGCAGGTTCCAGCGTCCGGCACAACTGCTGCCCAAGACTCGGGCCCCGCAAAAACGATCGTACTTCTGTTCGATACGTCTCTTTCGATGCAGTGGGAAAAACTGGAACGCAGCTATCAGGCGCTGGAAACGCTGCTGCGCACGCTACGACCCCCGGATAGTTTCAATCTGATTTTGTTTAATCAGCAGACGCAAGTATTTCAGCCCGCGCCAGTACCCGCGGATGGCGCGGCTGTTCAGCGCGCATTGGATTTTGTCCGCGGCAGCCGGCTGCGCGGAGGCACCGATGTGCAGCGCGCGCTGGATGAAGGATTGAAGCAATGCGCCGGAAGCGGAAATGGCAGCCGTTATCTTGTTCTGCTGAGCGACGGCGGCGCCACCCGCGGGCCTATTCAAAATGGCAAGATTTCGGCGTGGTATGAAGGGGCCTGGAATAAGCTGCCCGAAGCGCAGCGTCCGAAGACTTATGTGTTTGGCGTTGGCGACGATGCGAATCTGCCGCTACTGCGTTTGCTCGCGCGGGAAGACGGAGTGATTGAGCAGATTCTCTCTACCGAGCCGATGGAGTTCAAACTCAATTCCTTCCTCTCTAAAATCGGCAGAAGCCCCTTGGGCCAGTTGCGTGTGGATGTACCGCAGGATGCCGGAATCGATGCCGTCTATCCTCTGCAAGACTCCGCTTTTTCGGGCTCGCTCGCGGCATGGGTAGGGCGCTATCAGAAGCCAAAGCAGGACGCGGTTTTTGCGGTTCACGGCGTAAGGGAAGGCACTCCCCTCGAAATGTCGGCAAAGGCCAGCTTACCGCGAGAGTCCCTGGAGCACCCGCAATTGCCGAGGCTGTGGGCGCGCGCGCGAGTGGATGCGCTGTTGGAGAAGATCCAACGCGAAGGGGAAGATCAGGCGACCATAGACGAGATTATTCGCCTCGCGCGGAAGTATAAATTCGTCACGCCTTACACTTCGTTTCTCGCTGTTCCTCGGGCGCTGCTGCGCCCCCGGGTGATTCGTCCGGGCGATCCGGTGCTGCGCGTCAAAACCGACGAATCCATCGTGTCAGTGATCGCACTATTCCCCTTCGGCTTGGTGCAAAAGCTTCGCTACCTTTCCGGTGAAGATATCTGGCAAACGCGTTTCTTTGCGCCGGGCGACATGCAGGACGGCACCTATAACGTGCGCCTCGTTTTGCGCGACAAGGCCGGGCACACCTATCGCGAATCGAAAAGTTTTGTGATTGCCAGCAAGCCGCCGGTGATTCAAATCCGGTTGGACCAAAAGCGTTACCGCCGCGGCCAAGTGCTGGAGCTGAAAGTTTCCGCATCGCAAAGTACGCGGACGCTGCTCGCCCGGCTTGAGGGAGTCGCTCCCGTCGGGCTGAAGTGGGATGCGCGCGCAGGCACGAACACGGGGCAACTTATGATTCCCGAGCAGATGATCCCCGGCATCTACAGGCTGACGGTGACCGGCGAAGACGTGGCGCACAACATCGGCTCGCAGGGGGTGGACCTTGAAATCGTTCCCTGAATTTTTCCGCAAACCTCTGGTCGCTGCTTGCACAGCTGCTTTGACGATTCTTGCCGCGGGCTGGGCAGCCACAGCAAGTGGTGCTCTTCCTGGATGGATTCGAAACATAGAAGCACGCACAGGGATCGAAGCGGCATTTTTCCGTTGGATGGCGCTTCCCGGCGGCGAAGTGGTGTTTCGCAGGCCTCCGAGCGAGACGCGTCCAGCTCTGGGAGAGTTGCTAAGAAAGCAGCCGGGAGATGCGGAACTGTACTCTCTGCGCGCACTCGAAGACGAGCAGCAATTGGATTTCGCCGCGGCCGAAGCGGACTGGAAGAGTTTTGCGGAAAAATCCGCGGATAAGCTCGCTGCCCAGCTTTCCTTAGCGGACTTTTATCATCGCCGGTTGCAACCTCTCGAAGAAATCAAGGCGCTTTCTGCCGCCGCGAGCGCTCCGGCGGACGCATCGGAAAAAGTCACGCCCGCTTCCGAACAACCCTCCTGGCGGGCGTTCGAGCGCATTTTCGGGGTGATACACGCACAGGGCCTGCCGGCGGATGTTTCCGTGGCGCAGTACCGCACTTGGCTGGCGCGATACCCGCAAGAACCATCCCTCTACCCGCGTTTTCTCGAGTACTTGATCTCCATCAAAGATTTTCCCGGCGCGAACCAGATCATCGCGCAGTATCACGGTAAATTTCCCGCCGACGAGATCCTTCTCGTTAAGGCGCGCGCCCTCGTCGAATATCAGAAGGGATCGATTCAGCAGGGGCTGGCCGTGTATGAAAAAGGATTCCAGCCGCTCTGGGCCCCGGAGCTGATCAAGAGCTACTTTGACCTGCTCGCACAAACGCACAGCCTGCGAAAGTTCCTGGATGAAGCCAAGGCCGCGCAGCAGGCAAATCCTGAGGACCTCAACGCGGCGGCTCGAATTTTCTATTACTACCAACAGCAAGGCAAACTCGACGTGGCGCAGGAAACCATCGCCAAATTCCGTTTGCGCAAGGACACTTCCGGCTCCGCCTGGACCGCACAAGAGCTGTATGTCTGCGCGCGCCTGCTAGAGGAGATCCACGCCTACCCGGAGTCTGCGCGCTTTTATTTTGCGCTCTACAACAGCAAAGGGATGAACGATGCGCAGGAGCGCGCACTCGGTGGTCTTGCCAGCCTGTTGCTAACCGCTCCGGAAACGCCCATCCGTTTCGGCGCCGGTGAGCTCTCGATGTACCGCGACATCGCTACGATGGACCAGGGGCCAGGCTATCTGAACGGCATCCTGTCCTTGCTTCTCAATACCACGTCTCCAGCGAGCGAATTCTCCGGAGAAGAGGACCGCGCCGTCTCTTATTTTCACCGCTCTCGTGCGGCAGAGCTCGTCACACTCTTTGACGCCAAGTTTCCGAGTTCCCCCCGCCGTCCCGAACTACACTCGGCGATCTTGGAGTTCTATGCCGCCTCCGGGGAAAGCGAAGCGGTGATCAAGGGCGGCAAAGAGTTTCTATTTAACTTTCCGAACGCATCGCAGCGCACCGCAGTTGCACTTCTCATGGCTGATGCTTATTCGCGGACCGGGAAGCCTCAAGAAGAATTTACGATTTACGACTCCGTATTGCAGGAATTGGCGGCCAAAGCGGACAGAATCCCGTTGGGAGCGCGCGATTCCGAGGCAGAAAACTATTCGCCTGTGGGATACAGGGCGGAGGAGAGTGAAGAAGCGGAAGACTCGCAGAATGGCGCCATACCCCGTGGAGCAGCCGGACAACAGCACGCAGCATTCCAAGTGAACGCGGCGTCAGCGTCGGCGCAGACTGGCGCGCGTTCCCCGGAGTATGCGCGCGTTCTCGAACGTTATCTGGCGCGGCTTGTTCAGTTGAAAGAGATTCCTCAGGCACTTGGGGTGCTTCGCCGCGAGTTGGACCACAACCCGGATGATCCCGGTCTATACGAGCGGCTGGCGGTTTTCCTGGACCAGAACCGCCTCGGCGTCGAGCAAGAAGAGATTTACCGCCGCGCGATGGCTCACTTTCCGGACCATTCCTGGTATCACAAGCTGGCACGCCTTTATTTGCGTGAGAAGAAAAACGCTGAATTCGAGAAGCTGACGCAGGACGCTGTTCAGATCTTTCAGGGCAGCGAGCTGGAACATTATTTTCAATCGCTCGTCGGCGGCACGGCCCAGATGTATCTTCGCCTGAACCTGTACGCCAATCGGCGATTCCCGCACAATCCCGTTTTTGTTCACAATCTCCTTTCCGCTTATCTGCGGGTGGAAACCCATGACGAAGCGGCTTGGGAAGCGCTCCTGCGGCAACACTGGTTTGAAGAGCCGGATTTGCGCAACCAATTCTTCGAATTTTTGACGAGAACCGGAAGGCTTGATTCCGAACTCAAGTCGCTGCAACAGGGCGCTCCGGTACAGGGAAAAGGGACCTGGAGCGAATCTGTAGCGCAAAATCCCGCTGCCGGGCAATACGTGGCGCAGGCCCATGTGTGGCGCTCGCATTTTGAAGAGAGCGCGCCGGTGTTGCAGGCCCTTGCAGAAGAGTACCCTGCGGATGCGGAACTGGGACAGACCGCCTCTTCCGTCTTTCGCTCGCTAGCGTATTTTGATCCGGCGTCCACCGGCGCCGCTGTCAAAATCGAGGAGCATCTCCTCGCCGCTAATCCTGGGAGCACGCAAAATCTCGCTCGCATCGGTGACATTTACGCTGACCGCGAGCTCTTCGCTAAAGCCGCTCCTTATTGGGAACGCATTCCACGGGTCTCTCCGGGCGAAGCCGGCGGATATCTCGAAGCCGCGACGATCTACTGGGATTATTTTGATTTTGACAATGCCATGCGGCTGCTCGCCGAGGGACGCAACAAACTCGCCAATGACGCGCTCTATTCTTACGAGGCCGGGGCCATTTATGAAGGAAAACGCGACTATCCGCGCGCCGTGCAGGAGTACGTGAAGGGTGCTCTGGCTGCGGGCGGAGATTCACCGGCGGAGTCTCGTCTCCTGGCGCTCGCCGCGCGGGCTAAGTTCCGCGACCTCGTCGATCGCGAAACACAGCAGCCGGCAGCCGCGGCAGGCGCGCCCATGACGGCTATTCTCTTGCGCGTGCGCGTCCTCGAAGCGCAGAACCGCAAGCCGGAGCTCGCGAATTTCCTGGATTCGGTGATCGCTGGCACATCTACAATCGAAGAGGCCTCCGAGATCGAAAATCTGGCGCAGCAGAAATCGATGGAAGCGGTGAGGCAGCACGCGCTGGAGAAGCAGGCGGCCTTGGCTTCGGACCCAGTCACGCGGCTGCAGTTGCGTTACACGCTTGCTCGTCTTTACGAAAGTCACAAGGATTTTACGGCGGCGCAGAGAAACGTCGAGTCTCTCTATCACGATAATCCGAAAATACTTGGCGTGGTGCGTTCCACAGCGGACTTCTACTGGCGCATGAAACTCTATCCTCAAGCGATTGCCGTGCTCCAGCAAGCCGCGAAGGACGCTTATCCCGAACTTGGGAAGCAATTCGCCTTTGAGGCGGCGCGTAAATCGACAGAGGCGCGTCTCTTCCCGCAGGCGCGGGAAATACTCGCCCAGCTTCTGAAGGATTCTCCCTACGACAGCCAATACCTCGCTGCGGTAGCCGACACGTACGTCCAGTCCGGCGATCAGCAAGGGCTGAAGCAGTTCTATCTCGAGAAAATCGCGCTGTTTCGCAACGCGCCTCTCTCCGCCGATGATCGCAAAGCACGCATCGCCGCGCTTCGCCGCGGATTGATTCCGGCGCTCACGCGCCTGGACGACTACGCTGGGGCAGTGGACCAGTACATCGAAATCATCAACGTTTTTCCCGAGGATGAAAATGTTGTGACGGAAGCTGCGCTCTATGTCGCGCGCTACAAACGCCAGCAGCAGCTCGTGGACTATTACGCCAAGACCATCCAACAATCTCCGCGCGACTACCGCTGGTCGATGGTATTGGCGCGGATCCAGACCAGCCTCGAAGACTTCCCCGGCGCCGTCGAGACTTATGGGAAGGCCATCGCGATCCGTCCGGACCGCGCCGACCTCCGCGTCGCCCGAGCCGGCCTTTCGGAGCGCATGATGCACTTCGATGAAGCCATCGGCGAATACGAGCGCGTCTATCAACTCGTGTACAAAGACCCGAAGTGGATGGAGAAAATCGCCGAGATTCGCGCCAGGCAGGGCAAACCGGATGAAGCTGTCGCGGCGCTGAAAACCGCGCTGATCGATGGCCGTCCGGAGAAAGCGGAGAATTTCTTTGAAGTTGCCCGACGCCTGGAATCGTGGGGCTTGTTGACGCAAGCGCGTGCCTTCGCCGAACAGGGTGTCGCCTCAGCCGGAGCCGAGCTTTTGGCTTCCACGGAAAACCATGCGGGAGCAAAGCTGTACACGCGCATTCTGACGCGGCTCCGCCAGCTGGAAGCCGCTTACGCAACTTTGCAGAACGCCTTTTCTGGTGCGTCTTCGTCTTTGCCCGTCATCAAGGAACAGATCGCCAGGCAAGGCATCTCCGCAGCCAGGGACAGCGAATGGCGACAGCGACAAACGGAAATCCGCATGGAAAACGCGCGTCAAGGGATGCAAGGGGCCCTGGTGGAAATGGGGAGCGCCGCGGCGCGCTACTTTACGCCAGAGGAAAAGGTGGCCCTCGTGCCATTCGCCCAGAAGTTGCGCGGATCGTTGATTGCGCCCGATGTGGTGGAGATGTACGCGATTCCCTTCGCGCAGAGCGCGGGCCTTACTGAACAGGAAGCGGCCTGGCGTTACGAACTCATGATGAATGAGAGCAGGCAGCCTCAACAATTGCTTGCTGACATGTACTCTTACATTGAATTGCAGCGGCGCCGGTTAGCTATCACTGACCTCGGTCCACAGTTGGAACGTTTCTCGTCCCGTTTAAGCGGAAGCAACCGGTCCAGCGCGTTTATTGCCGCGGCACAGGCTTATCGCACAGTAGGCGACGAGGAGAATGAGCTACGGCTGCTTAGTACCGTAGGCCTCGGCTATGCGGGCGGTGAGAATCAAACGCGATTGTTTTCCCTGTTGCTGACTCACAAGCCGGGGCAGCTCGTACAGTTTGCTTCGAGTTGGACTCCTTGGGGACAACAAGCCGCTGATTTTGTGGTTGCCAATGGCGACGCGGCGCTCGTCCATGCAGTGGTCACCGCGCGCGGCAGTGCGCGCCCGCCCATCTGGTCCAAAGCCTATGGAGCGCTGACCGGTCTTTATTTTGCCGAGCCTTCGCCCGAGATTAGCAAAGTCTTTATCTCCGCGCTTGGCGATGACACGATCGCCGAACGCCTCGGCAAACCGGTGGATCGCAATTCGCAGCTTGCCGGCGACATCTGGTTCTACTACGGCTCGCGCTACGGCGAATATCTCGGCGTAACGAAACAGGGCACTCCCGAGGATTATCTTCCCGCGCTTCTCGAGCAAAGCCCCGCCACGTCGGCCGGCTACCTTGTGCTTGCTGACTACTATGCTGAGAGCGGCGACACGCACTCTGCGATCAGTGATTACAATCATACGCTCGAGCTCGCCTCCGGCCGCGTCGATGTGCTGGACCGATTGGCCCTCGCCTATTTCAAGCAGGGCTCCCGCTCTGAGGCGCTTGCGCAGTGGAAACTGGCGCTCACGACACTGACCCGCCAGATCGACAGTTCACGAGTTCCGGAAAGTTTCTGGGCGGACTTCGGGCGCATTTGCGATCACCTGCAGACAAGACACCTCTTCACGCCATTGAAGCCTGATGCCGACGCGGTTCTTCGGGCTTATCTCCGCCGCAACGGTAACTACCGCTCCAACGCCGCGCTCCGCAGCGCCTACCTTGCCACTGGAGATCCCGCTGCGGCCACGGCCTGGCTCCTCGATCTGGCTTCAACTGCTCCGGACCCGACGCAGGTCCTCGCCGATCTCGCCAATGCTTCCTGGATCCCGCTGGCGCAGCGCGCGCCGATTTACCAGCGCATCCTGGAAAACAAACAAAACGCTCTTTCCCACGTTGAAGGATTCCAGAAAGAGAGTGCGCTGGAGGATCTGCGCACGTGGCAAGTTCTCTGGGTAAAATACCTGATTCAAACCAAACAATTCTCTCCGGTCACCGACTACCTGGCGGCCCTGCCCAGCGATACGCAACGTGCCCGGGCCTCGTCGCTCGTTCCATTCGAACTGCAAGCCGCCGCCCAATTGGGAACACTCGACGCAAAGGTCGTTGGTTACCGCGCCGATTCTTCCTCGGCGCCTGCAGCCGAAATTCTTCGATTGGCAGCGCGCCAGCTTTTTGATGCCGGCGACAAACAGTCCGCTCGCAAGCTGATCGAATTCGTTTTCGCCCGTGAAATCGAAAACCACCAGCTCGTGGCTGCAAACTTCCTGGGGCTTGCCGAAATTCGCGTCGCGGCGGGCGACACTCCCGGCGCTCTCGAACTTTTGCGGCGTTTGGTGGTCGTGGTGGGCAATCCTTACGAGAATCTAGATCCTACCGCGGCGCTTCTGGAAAAGACCGGCCATCCTGCCGAAGCCGTCGAATTCCTCGACCAGCTTGTGAAGTCCGCTCCCTGGGAAGCGTCCTATCGCCTGCGCCTCGCGAAGGCTCGGCTGGCTGCAAAGGCCGCTAATTCTTCCACGGATGCTCTGGCGAAAATTGCTTCCAGCTCAGAGGCGGCGTACAGCATTCGCGTCGAAGCTGCGATTGCACTTTTCAGCGCTCAGACGGCCACAGATCTTGGGAGCGCAGAATTGAAACTATTGTCCCGTGGAGCGCACTCCATTTCCGCGGCGGCAGCGGACCAACCTTTCTTCTATGATGCGAGGCTGAAGGCAGCGGAGAACGCCACTGACTCCAAGACAAAAATGCAGCCTTTGAGCAAAGCACTTGCCGACACGCCGGCGCGTGGCGATGCCCGTATCCCATTTTTCAAAGCGGCGGAGAGCATCCACTCGGATGAACTCGCCCTTTTGTCCATCGAGCCCTTGCTGCGGGAGCTGCTGGTGCAACGCACTTCACGAGATGAAGGCAGCGAAGAAGAAATTGTGAGCTCCGGCGATACGGACACGGAATCCGAAGAAGCGTCGCCGCAAGCCTACGCTGCAACAAAGCTATCGCCCGCAGAGCAAGCGGAAATCTCGCTGGCAGTGGCCAATGCCCAGGTCCGGCTGCATCGATGGAACGAAGCCCTTCCCTATCTCCAGCTCGCGCAAAAGCTGGAAAAGGCCCCCGCGCGGCGCAAGGAAATCAGCGGCAAACTCGCGGAAGTAAGAACTGTACTTCGCCGCGAGCGGCTGAATCTCGCGCGCCAGCCGGTTCTTCATCAGGAACTCGAACAGGACCGAGTGGTTCGTCCGCGATTGGTCGCGCGTGCCGCTACAACCGCCAAAGCTAATGCCACTGGAGGTCAAAGACCATGAAACGTGCCGCCATTCTGCTGCTTATCTGCACTGCCTGCATTGGTGCGAGTTGGGCCGCATTCCAGGCACTCACGCCTGAAGCGCCTTCCCTTTCTCGCTACGTTCCCGCGGGCTCGTTGCTATATCTGCAGGCCAAGGATTTTTCCTCGCTACTCGGCGATTGGAATGCTTCGGCGCAAAAAGCCAGCTGGGTGAACAGCAAAAACTACGAAGTCTACTCTCGTTCCCGCCTTTTCCTGCGCTTGCAGGGCGCCGGCGATCAGTTCGCCGCCGCGGCCGGCTTGCCTCCGGACATGAATTTTGTAACGCAGGTCGCCGGTACGCAGAGCGCCCTGGCACTCTACGACATCGGAAAGCTTCAATTTCTCTATATTACGAAGCTGCCTTCGGCGAGTTCGATGCAATCCGCGCTTTGGCAGACGCGCGCAAAATTTGAAACGCGTAGCGCCGCGGGTGTCACCTTCTACGTCCGGCGCGATCCGGAATCCGAGCGTGAAGTGGCCTTCGCTGCCAGCGGCGACTATCTGATTCTCGCCACGCGAGAGGATCTCCTCGCTGGCGCTCTCCAACTCCTGGCCGGCGGCAAGGACCGCACTATCGAAGCTGAGCAATGGTGGTCCCAATCCGTGGCCGCTGCCGGCTCCGCGGGCGACCTGCGCATGGTCCTCAACCTCGAAAAGATTGTGCCCAGCCCCTATTTCCGTTCGTACTGGATTCAGCGAAACATCACGGACATGAAACAGTACAGCGCCGCCGTTTCTGATCTTTTCCGTTCCGGTAAGGAATACCGCGAAGAACGCGTTTTGCTGAAGAAATCCATGGCGGCGAGCAACGCAACCACAGAGGATGGCGCAACGGCCGTCGCTGATTTGGTTCGTCTTGTGCCCGCGGATACCGGCACTTACGAAGTAAGGGCTATCTCATCGGCCGCGGATTGCCTTGAGGTGCTCGAGACCAAAACCCTTGCGCCTCACCGGGGCCCCGCTGTGGCCTTGCAGACCGCCCCTGGCGTGCAACTCTCTTCGGGCGAAACCGGCAGCAGCTCCGACCTGGAAACCCGTATCGATCAAGCCCCCTTGAAGACCCCGGTCTCCTCGGACGCCGCCACTTCGCTAAAGGACCTTTTCCAGAAAGCCCAAGTACGCGCCATCTTGCAGGTTCAGGCCACGGAGCGCGACAAGGACGGCGTTTTCGTGCGCATCCATTCGGGTGTGGCTTTTGTCGCCGCCGCCGACTGGCAGGAGACTTCCGTCCGGTCTGCCCTGGTCGATTTCTTGCGGCCCTCTCTAACCACGAGCATCCTGGGCTTGCAATGGCAGTCCAAGTCCGGCTTTCAAGAGCTCAATGGTCTTTGGAATTTCGCCGTCGCCGTTCGCGGAAAATATCTTCTAGTTTCAGACGATCCGTCGCTTCTCAAAAATATGTTTGCGAACATGAGCCAGAAGCCGTCGCAGAAACCTGCCGTATTTCTGGCGGGATTCCATCACGCCCGGGAACGCGAAAACCTTGTCCGGCTCACTGGGCACCTCGACCGCCCCGGCGGAAGTCCAGCCGGCGCAGCCCCATCACAACCTTATCCACAGTTCTTCTCCGACAATCTCGCGAGCTTCAGCGCCGCTCTGTCCGGTGTTTCTTCGGAGACCATTGTGATTCGCGACGCGAGCGATAAAATCTTGCAGACGGTTACCTACGAATGGTCTCGCTGAGACTAGCCGCCAGTCTGGTCATCGTGGGACTCGCGATGACATCCGGTCTTTCCGGACATTCCGGCCCTCCGTCTGATCCTCGCCAGGACTCTCCCGCGTCTGCGAAGTCTCTTTTTAGCCAGTCTGCCGTTCTCGTTCTCGAACGCGAGTTTTCCAGCAGCGACATCTCCTATCTCCTTTTCGATGCCCGCACGGGCACTCTTCTCTCGGCCCACTGGGAGGACCCTGCCAAGCCCATCCCGCTCGGCTCGCTCGTCAAACCGTTCACAGCTCTTGCCTATGGGGAAACGCATGACAATCAGTTTCCAAGCCACATTTGCCATGGCGAAGCCAGCGGCTGCTGGCAGGTCCAACCGCACGGAAAACTAAGCCTTGTCTCTGCCATCTCGGTCTCGTGCAATTCCTATTTCCGCGCTCTGGCCCAGAATCTGACGGGCGAACGGTTGATCCCGATTGCAAATCGTTTTGGGCTTGACCCACCCGATCCCGCCTTGTCCGGGCCACCCCTAATGGGCCTTGGTGATCGCTGGCCCATCGCTCCTCTCAAAATGGCTCGCGCCTATCTCGAACTTTATCGCCGCCGCGATCAGCCCGTCGTTCGCGATATACTCGCGGGCATGGAGCAGTCAGCTCGCAACGGTACCGGGAAGGGAGTTGGCCAGGCGTTGAAACATGCAGACGCCCTGGTAAAGACTGGCACCGCTCCGTGCACCCATCCGCACGCTGCTCCGGGCGACGGCTTCGTCATCGCCATGGTGCCCGCGAACCGGCCCGAGCTTCTACTCTTTGTCCGCGTTCACTCGGTTCCCGGAGCGACCGCTTCGATCACCGCGGGCCGAATGCTGCACCGGATGGAAGAGTAGTCGCGTGCCGGGCAGAGCCGTCCTGCTCCTGTTGCTCGCTCTGGTCTTTAATCCCGATGCCATCGCCCAGAATGTTCGCATCGGAGTTCTCGGTCTCTTTCATCCTCACCAACTCACGCTGCAAGCCTCGCGCAACGATGCTCTTATTATCCACGCCGGGGTCCAGATGTTCATTCTCGAGCCAGGTTCGCCGATGGCCGCTTCTTTTCATATTTCCGGTGACGTGCTTCTCCTCGAGTTCGGTGGCCAAGTTCTTCGAATCTCGGAACTGCACGCCGCAGCCCGCAACGGCGGCTCAGGCTCTTTTCTTCTTAGCGTCCCAGGAAAGGTCACTCGCGCTTATCACGGCACGCTTGATGTAAAGGCCTCGGGTGGAGAAGTGGTTCCCATTGTCACCATGGATCTGGAAACCGCGGTGGCCTCCGCGGTTGCGGCCGAGTCCAGCTCGGACACGCCCGCCGAAGCCTTGAAGGCCCAGGCGGTTGTCGCGCGTTCCTACTTCCTGGCCGGAGGCGGCCGTCACCGCGAATTTGATTTTTGTGATCTCACGCATTGCCAATTCCTCCGCGAACCGCCGCCTGATGATAGCGCCGCGGCGATGGCTGCCCGTGAAACGCGCGGAATCGTTCTCACCTTTGAGGACAAGCCTTTTGCCCCCATGTTTTCGCGCAGTTGCGGCGGACACACGCGCACTCCAGCCGAACTCGGTCTTCCCGGTAGCGCTTATCCCTATTTTTCAGTCTTGTGCGACTTCTGTCACAAGAGTCCCTATCGGTGGACCCGCAGATTGTCCCTGCAGGACTCCGCGCTCCTTGGAAGAGGTGAATCCGGAAGACTCGCCGTCGACCGGCGTCTCGGCTGGAATGCTGTGCCCAGCAACAATTTCTCTTCCCGCGAAGAGGACGGGCAAGTGATCCTGGAAGGTGTCGGTGAGGGACACGGCATCGGCCTCTGTCAGCGCGGCGCAAGAGCCATGGCCGAAGAGGGCGCCAACTTCAGGCAAATCCTAAACCATTATTTACCTAACACGGCGCTCATGTTGCTGGGAGAA
>Ga0137363_10000447_pt1 | contig 23000 bp, 22 predicted proteins | sample MadtaG_FD_104800 | JGI IMG/M metagenome (GOLD analysis project Ga0137363, IMG submission 104800) | Vadose zone soil microbial communities from Angelo Coast Range Reserve, California, USA - Mad1_115_16 metaG | ecosystem: Environmental > Terrestrial > Soil > Vadose zone | place: USA: California...
GACTTTTGCTGTAGCGGGCCGCGATCGGATACAGTCTACACGCTAGCCGCTGCCCCCAAACTCTGCTTGCTTCACGTCTCGTTAAGAATTGATTCCGCCCACGAACCGCACTCGCGCCCGCCCCTTGCGCCGCTTGTTCATTCTCTCGATTTCTCTTATCCTAGAATAGGTTACCCACCCTGCAAAATGTGGCGCTATGGTGCAACGGTTAGCACGCGGCCCTTTCAAGGCCGAAATACGGGTTCGATTCCCGTTAGCGCTACCAAATAAATCTCTCGACAATAATTTTTCGGGCTTATGCTATTCCGGCGATGGCTTCCGTCTTACAATTCGCGCGAGCATGCGCCGACGCGAATGTCCTGCATACTCATGAGGAGCTGCCTTGAGTTACTTTGAAAAACATTTGATCGCGGGAGAAACAGTCCAATATCAAACCAACCTGCATTGGATCGTCATGCTCGGCCACGCCGGTCTTGCCGCGTTTTTTCTCGCACTGAGCGTAGCTCTTCTCGTGTTTTCCTTCAGCACACGGCACAGCGGCGAACACCCTTCCAGTGCCCTAACTCTCCCTGCTATTGCAGCCGCTATAGTCGCGGGTGTTCTTCTCACCGTCGGCCTTGTCAAGCGTAACTCCACCGAAATGGGCCTCACTAACAAGAGAGTGATCGTAAAGACCGGTTTCGCAAGCCGTCGGACGATCGAGCTCCTCTTGTCAAGAATTGAAAGCGTCGTCGTGGAAGAACCAGCGATGGGGCGAGTGCTCGGCTACGGAACCGTCATTATTCGCGGCACCGGCGGAACTCCTGAAGTCTTCGAGAAAATCGCCCACCCTCTCGAATTCAGAGAACAAGTCCAAAGCCAAATTGCCAGCGGCCAAAAACAGAGTTGAACGGAGCTTTCGATGAACGCTGATGGTCTGGATTAGCTGTTTGGGCCCCGCCGGCATAGGCTAAAACGTCAGTTTCAGCCGTGCCGAAACACTTCGAGGCGCCGCCACTGCAGTCCCCGAAAACAAACTCGCGAAATTGATCACGTTGACGTGATCCGTCAAATTCTCGACCTGAACCTGAAACGCCGCGCTCCTCTGCTCTTTGTGATACATCTCTGCGCCCGCGGCCACATCCAGCGAATAGTTCGGCCGCACACGGCCCTTACTGAAATCCACTTGGTTAATGATCGCGGAGCCGTACTGCGACAGAAGAAAAGTTAGATCAATCGGGCCGTTATCGATCTGCACCGGCAGGCCGCTCCCGTATTCTGCGCCGAAAGCCAGCCAGGTGCGCTTCGTGGCCTCATAGCGCACGCGCGCGCGAAATGTGTTCCGCTGATCCTGCGAGACAGCGAACTTGCTGGTGTCCGTCAACCCGCTCGTGGCTTTGTCTCCGAGAAACAATCCACCGGTGATCGGTCCCTGACCGATCCCGGACTGGTTCGCGTAACTCAAGTAACCCGAAAAGTGTCCCCAGCGTGGTGCTGCGAGTCGCGCTTCTTCTCCCGCGATCCGTGCCTTCGCAAACGCAATCGGAAAACTTACTCCCGTGTCCAGCAGCGTGTCGTCATCCGAGTAGTTGTGAAAATCGCGCCGGAACACGTTCGCATCCAGCCGCAAATTTCCAAAGAAGGATTTCGTGATCCCAATCTCATAGTAATTGGCCCGCGCGGGTTGTACCGCCAGACGCAGCACCACAGGATCAACGGAATTCAGCTGCGGCGAACTGGCCAGCAGCAGATTCTCCATCGCCGGTGTTTGAAAAACGCGGTCGTAAGAAGCGTGGATCAGCAAATTCAGAGAAGACACATAGCGCGCAACACCGACGCGCGGGCTAACCGCGGATTCCTTCACCACAAGCCCGTAATGATCGAATCGCAGCCCCGCGCTGACGTTCCAATTGCCGCGATGCCATTGGTCTTGCGCGTACGCCGAAGGCTCGATGTCCCAGCGCCGGTCGGCAAACTGAAGCTGTTGCTTCGCGCCAGGATCGAACTGCGCCGGATCTGTGATCGTGTACTCCAGCGCCTCATGCACCGGGCTGAAAATCCCGTCCGCGCCCGCTTTCCAGTCATGATGCCCACGATGGCCGGCGATATCGCCGCGAACATAGCCTTCGCGATAACCACGGTTTTGCGAGACGATGACGGGCGTCGCCAGAGGATTAGATGTTAGAGTCGCGCTCGCATCGCGCACGCTTCCGGAGAAACTTAGAAACAGATCGGGCGAAATCGTGTGCTGGAAGAAAATCTGCCCCGCGGTTTCGCCATTTGTAATGTCCTGCCGCTGGCCAGAGACCTGTTGGATCAGCTCATTTGGCACAAGGAAACGAACTTCGTTGTGAGTCACGGTGACACGCAACCGGTCCTCGGAAAAATCCCTTTCGAAGGAAGCCGAATAGCCGCCCGCATTTCCGCGATGGGTGAAATTCTCAAGCACCGGAGGATCGAGATACCGCTGGCTATGAAACCCGTCGCCGATCACCGAAATGCGGTTCTTTCCGGCGGAATAAGAAACAGCCGCCGAACCCGTTACCGTCGAAAAACTTCCGCCCTCGGCGTCAAATTGCCCGTGCAACCCGCTCGGCACATCTTTCGTCGTTGTGACTTCCACAATCCCGCCGAGCTTCCGTCCATACTCCGCGGGAAAACTGGCCGTCAGCACCCGCATCGATTCCACCTCATCGGCATCAAACGCTGGTGCAAATGCCGGAGAGCGGTTCTGCGTCAGCGGCAATCCATCGAACACGTACTGGACGTCGTACTCGGAACCTCGCGGATGCAGAATCCCGTTGGCCTCGGTGAGCCATCCCGGCTGCTCGTTCACCAAATCGGATAAGCCCCGGCCCGGCTGCGTAGAAATCTCTTCGCCGATCGATTGTCGCCCAATTGAGTAAATCGTCCCTGTGCTGCTCGGATCCACAAGTGTGGCGGAGTCGTTCACCTGAACCTCGGTCGTCACCGTTGCCACGCCAAGAATTACGACAACGCGCACCGGCACTTCCGAACGGATCTCGACTAGTTTGTCCCACGGGGCAAAATTTTCAGCAGTCAGACTTAATCTGTAAATTCCAAATGGAAGATCCTGCAGCGTGGAGCGTCCATCGGTAGCTATCTGAAACGTGCGGTGAAGTTGGTTCGCTTCACTGACTAGCTCAGCCGCAGCCGCTACCGCCGTGCCTTGCGAGTCGTGCACTTCGACGTGCAACTCGCCGCGCGCGTGCTGCGCCCACGCCAAAGGAGCCACGGAAAAGACCATCGCGGCTAAAAGGCAGAATTTTGTGGCGCTATTGTTCCCGGGCACTGGAATTCCTGGCACTTCAAAATCGGCTCTTGCATCCCCACATCGATCATCCGGATTCATCGGCGGCGGCTGAGCCAGCCTTTCTAAGTTAGCATGAAGGGCCGCAAGCCCTCGTGGGTTGCTCGCGAGGCGCGAACAAAATCACAACTCCCCGCCTTCCTCTCCTGCTTGCCGACTTCGGCGCGTTTCGGCAAAATACTCGTTGCCCGCTGCGTGACCCTTCCATGAACCGACTGCCGCAGTCCAACACTTCTCTCTTCACAGTCGGGCATTCCAGCCTTGAGCTCGATGGATTCCTGAGAATTCTCGTAACTCATGAAATAGAAATTGTTTGCGATGTTCGCAGCCGTCCCGCCAGTTTCCGGTTCCCTCAATTCAACCGCGAGCCGCTCGAAGCCTGCCTGGCCTCCGCGTCGATTCGATACGAATTCCTAGGCGAAGCTCTCGGCGGCCGTCCCTCGGACCCTCGCGCCTATCACGTGGACGGCATCGTGAACTACGAAGAACGCCGCAAAGCCGCCGATTTTCGCGCGGGGATCGATCGCGCGCTGCAGTTGTCCCGCGCTTCAAACATCGCTCTGATGTGCGCGGAGGAAGATCCCCTGCAGTGCCACCGTTTCCTGATGATTTGCCCATCCCTACTCGACTGCGGCATTACGCCGGCGCACATCCGCCGCGGCGGCGAACTGGAATCGCAGCGCCAAGCCGAGGATCGCCTGCTCAAATTGCACGACCTCGCCGCGTTTGACAGCGGCTCGCTCTTTATTTCCGAACGTGATGTGGCTCTCCAGGACGCGCTCCGCCGTCAAGCCCAGGAGTTTGCCTTCCGCGCATCTCCCGAAGCCATCGAGTACTTTTGATTTTATGGAAATTCTTCTTTGCACGATCGGATTTGCGGGAAAAACGGCCGAAGAGTTTTTCCGTCTTCTCGCAGAAGCGCGTGTAGAAAAACTCATCGATATCCGACAACATCGCGAAGGCCAGCTTTCCGGTTTTGCCAAACATCCGGATCTCCCATATTTTCTCGAAAAAGTTGCCCACATTGGTTATTCCCACGAACAGCAGCTCGCGCCTACACCCGGATTGCTCAAGACCTATCGCGAAACGAAGGACTGGGCTGCTTACGAAACTGATTTTCTAGCCTTGATGCATGAGCGAGGAATCCCGCGATCGCTTGATACCAACTTATGGCCTCCTCGACCCGTTCTGCTATGTTCCGAGCCTGGCCCGGAAAGATGTCACCGCCGTCTTGTCGCCGATCTGCTTGCCACACATTGGCGGACTCAAGGTCACAGCGTAGAGGTTCGCCATCTCATCGCAGCCCGCGCGAAGTCTTCGAAGACTCGCCACAAGAAGCCGAATTCCGCGCCATGACCAGACTGCTCATCACGGAAATCACCCGTAGGGGTCCGGCATTCTGTGTCATCGGCCTACAGCGCGAGAAAGACAGAATTCGATCCGTTCGTCCCGTAACCGCGACTGCCAACAGTTGGCTGCATTTCCCGTATCAGCGCGGCGATGTGCTGCAGTGCGATCTCGCTCCCTTTTCCGGCGCCAAGCCGCACATCGAAGATCGCGTTTCGACCGCCGGCTTCGAAAAGGAGTCCAGCGTTCTCGAACCCGAGGTAGTCACCTACCTTCGCCAGGCGGAGACGGCAGGCTCTGTCCCGGAATTCTTCGGATGCGCTCTCCATGAAAACAAGAGCGGCAGTGGATTATTCGCAAAGCTACCTGAGGCAAAACGCTCTATTTGCGGAACAGTGACGCAAAATCTCCGCCTCGAACTCTGCGGCAACGAACTGCGCGCCACCGTGGCTCTCTCCTCGGGCGAGGTCTTGCGCGATCTCCCAGTCGTCGATCGAGACTGGCGTGATTTCATTGAAGCCGCTATGGCCATCCGTAGAGGCGCGAATCGCCTCGCGCGCCTCCAACGCTTCTTAAACTCACAATTTCACTACAAGGTTTTGTCTTGCCCGCATCACTTCATTCGGCTCGGACTTACGCGGCCATATCAGGATCTCTGCTGGCTTATGCTGGACACCTTGATTCCGCTCCCAAAACAAGATTGGCTCGAGGAGTTTTGATGGCGCCCATTAAGGATGAAAGTCACTGGCGCCGTCTTGTCGAGGGATGTTTCCGGCGGGAAGCTGGTACTCCAGTGTCCATCCCTAATCTCGGGCAGGATCTCATCGAGACGGGTGTGCTCGACTCTATGGGTTGGGTCAGTTTTCTTCGCGCCGTGGAATCCGCGAGCGGCATGAACGATTTGGGCGCGCTGCTCACAAATCGCGTGCCCTCTCTTGAAAACATTTTTCAGGCATTTAAAGAAGCTCAAGCTGAGAACTCTTCTCTTCAAGCTGCCTCCAATACGAGGCACGCCGTAATAGGAGCATCAATCATTCTTGCAAGTTCGTGCGCGGCTGTCGGCTCGCGTAGAATTCCTTCCGAAGAGATCGACCGCGCCTTCGGTATGCCAGAGGGCAAACTCCGCCTTCGAGCCGGAATCGAAACTCTGGCCTACGCCGCCGAAGACGAAAATGAGCTCACGCTTGGCGCGCGCGCCGCGCAGCAATCGCTCCAGGCTGCCGCTTGCGGCGCGCGGGAACTCGACTGGATCATCGCCACCAGCGAAACGCATCGCGCATATCCCCCTCTTTCTGCGCAACTCCACTCGCAACTTCTCGTTCGCGAAACCTGCGGCGCACTCGATGTCGGCGGGGCCTGTCTCGGCTTGCTAAACGGCCTGGCTGTCGCTCAGGGCCTTATCGCTTCCGGACAGGCTCGCACCATCGCTGTCATCACCTCCGACGTCCACAGCCGCATCTTTCAGCCAGGTCGCGTGGCAGGAGAATTCGGCGGCTTGTTTGGCGACGGCGCCAGCGCGTTTCTCTTGCGTGCAAAAAATGGCTCCACATCCGAACAAACCTACGCCCTCGGAGAATTTCTCTTCGGTTGTGCCGGGCAGTACGCCGGAGCGATTCGCGTGTCGGATGCCTCGAACGGGAATCTCGACGTGCATTTTGATGGTGAAGCTCTCTCCCGCGCGGCCATCACACGCATGGAGAAAGTGATCCTTGACGTCGAACTCCGCAGTGGCATTGCCCGGTCCTCAGTGCAAGGCCTGGCGACACATCAACCCAATCCCCGTCTCGTCACTCTCCTCGCGAAGCAATTAGATCTCGCACCGGACAAATTTCCTTCCGTAGCCCGAACCTTCGGCAATCTCGGCTCTTCCACATGCGGAGTCGCCCTAGATGCGATATTGAAGTCGGCGCGGCGAAATCTGGCTGCGGAGTGCGGGCCGATTTTCCTCGCCTCCCTTGGCCCTGGTCTGCTCTTCGGGGGCGGGTGGCTGATTACCATCTGAATGTGAGCTTCTTCCACTCAGGTTTCAAAGGTGGCGAACTGTAACGATTTGTTACCAGCCCAGGCTCGCAACCTCTCCTAAGGCCTCTAACTCCTTATAAAATACTGAAAATAATGTATTTAATTGGCTGAGTGTCTGGAGTTGTATGTGCACTAATTTTGTTACTAAGTATCCTGCCGGGGAAATTCAGAGGAGCACGGGAATGAGTAAGTGCACGAAAAGAGGCGAACATGGTTTTTCTCTCTTAGAGACTGTGTTCGTGGTAGGACTTGCCATGATCGTTATGGCCTTCGCGGTCATGAACACGATGAGCAGCTCGCAAAACTCGCGAGCCAATTCCGCGATGGACGCCGTTATCTCTCAGCTTCGTCAAGCGCGCGAGCTGGCCATCGCCAAACGCAGAAACGTACAAGTGCAATTCACGGCACCCAACCAAATCCAGCTCACTCTGCTGACGTTGCCAGGAGAGCCGATTCCGCCCGCTATTTCTCCCACCTACCTAAACGACAACGTGCCCGGTGGATTGATCTTCTATGTCTCCCCACCGCCCGTTACGGACACGCCGATGGGCTTCGGCAACTCGACAGCCATAAGTTTACAACAGCCAACCGGCGCCGGAGCCTGGACGGTGATGTTTACAACCTCCGGCGCGTTTGTCGGTACTGCGCAATCGGCTGCAACTCTTTATCAGGCAACGAATAACAATCCTGTGAACGCCTCGATTTATTTGGGTGTCGTGGGGAAGCCAAACACCGCGCGCGCGGTAACGGTTTTTGGCGCGACGGGCCGTGTCCGTTCCTACTACTGGACCGGCTCATCCTGGCAGGAATAGGGAGATAAGTTCGATGAAAAGACCACGCAGAATCTCTCTTCATCCAGCCGGTTTCACGCTGCTCGAAGCGATGATTTCCATCGTCATTCTTTCGTTCGGTGTGCTTTCTCTGTCGGTCGTCTACGCGCAAGGCGTCATGTATGCCAGCCTTACGCAGTACGACTACATCGCGGAAAAGAAGGCCGAAGAAGCCGTGGAAACCATCTTCACGGCGCGCGACACCAAGGTCTTGACCTGGGCGCAGATTCAGAACGTGTCTACCGGCGGCGTGTTTATCGACGCTCCCCAGCCTTTGCTCGACCCCGGCCCGGATGGACTGGTGGGCACCGCGGATGACAACGCAGCCCTCCCCGATTCCATCATCATCGGGCCAGGCCCCGACGGCATCCTGGGCACGTCGGACGACGTCGTCGTCAATCTGAATCCCTGGATGACCCGCACAATTTCCATTGCCCCTGTTACGGGAGAAGCAAATCTGCGGCAGATCACCATCACCATCAACTACCACATGGGTCGTATGCAACGAAATTACACGCTTATCAGCTATATCTCAGCGTTTGCTTGAGGATGACCGGGGAGAACTTACCATGAAGAAACAATCTGGATTCACACTTATCGAGTTCATGGTCGCCACGGGCATTACGCTGCTTGCCTTGGCTGCCACCATGCTCGCGTTCAAAGACGCCACGAATACAAATCAGAACGTTTCCCTCAAGTCCGATCTTTCGGACAACCTCCGAGCCGGTGTGAACCTCCTCGAGCAGGATCTCATTCAGGTCGGCACAGGCATCCCGACGGCAGGCATTCCAATTCCGTACACGCCGGGGCCCGCGAATTGTCTAGGCAGCGGAGGCGCGCCGATTAACCGCCCCAATCTCTCGGGCGGACTGACGTTTCCTTTGTGCAACGTCAGTTTGAATGCTATTGAGCCCGGCTGGCAACTCGGCCCGCCGATCACGAGCCCGGATTCCGGAGCGGGAGCGAATACGGACCTCATCACCATGCTCTACGCGGATAACACCCTAGCGCTCAATTCCCGGATGATCAATGAACCTTCCCTGGGCGCCAATCCAGGCTGTCCAGCCGGAAACATCGCCAACAACGGACAAGTCGTGGTCTTTGATCCCAACTGCATCCAATTTTCCCCCACAGGGGTGCAGATCAACGCCGGCGACCTGATCATGTTCAGCAACGCCAAAGGAAATGCCATTCAAGAAGTCACTAGCGCAGCCGGCCAGACTCTTCATTTCGTCGCAGGCGACGGCTTGAATCTGAATGGCCGCACCGACCCGCAGGGCACAATGGCGCAGCTTGAACTCCCCGACGGCAGCTTTCCTCCGACCACCGCAACCCGCATCTGGATGATCACTTATTATCTCGACAACGTAACCGACCCGCTTCATGTTCGCCTCATTCGCCGCATCAACTGGAATCCCGGCCAGCCCGTCGGCGAAACCATCGAGAATCTCCAGTTCAAATATAACTTCGTCGATGGCGTCACCAATCCTTCGGGTCAGCCCAGCATCCCCACCGGCGAATCGGAAAGTCAGATTCGCTCTGTTGATATTCTCCTCGGGGCGCGTTCCACGAACGCCTGGGGACAGAACCACAAATATCTCCGTAGCAATTTCATGACGCAGGTCAGCCTTCGCAGTATGGCCTACGTGAACCGGTATCAATAACGAGGAATCCAACCATGAAGACCGTAAAAAAGCTCATGCGACGCGATTCGGGCATCGCCCTTCTCACCACCTTGCTGCTTATGGTGCTGATGTCCAGCTTGCTGGTCGGCTTTATGTTGCAGATCACGTCCGGACAGAAGCTCAGCGGAGTCAACAACGACTACAGCCGCGCCTTCTACGCTGCGGAAGCCGGCATGGAGAAAATCACGGCGGACTTGGGCACGCTCTTTGATACCAATTATTCACCGTCGGCGGCCCAGATCAATGCCATTGCCGCTGCGCCACCCTCTATTCCCGGGATCCAATATGTACAGTACAACGGGGCTAGCTGCAGCCCCAGCTGTTCGGGTTACCAGATCAACTACAACACGGATGCGAACGGGAATCCTGCGGCTACTGTTACTGCGGTCCAGTCGGGCGCCTATCAGGGCATGACTGCTTTGGCCACCCAATACACCCTGCTAGTGACAGCGCGCACCGTCAGTAACAGCGAAGTGAAACTGCAGCGCACCACGCAAACGGTCGGCATTCCCATGTTCCAGTTTGGTATTTTCTCGGATACCGATCTCAGCTTCTTCCCGGGCCCCAACTTCAATTTTGGTGGCCGCACTCACACCAACGGCAACCTGTTTTTGGCGGCAGGCTCCACACTTACGCTTGCCGACCGAGTGACCGCCGTCAAAAACGTCATTCGCACAAACCTCTCAAACGGTTTCGCGACAACCACGGGCTCCTATGGCGGCACCGTGGACATCACCACTTCCCCCGGCACTGCTTCCTATCGCCCGCTCGCCTACACAGAAGGCAGCCTCGTGGGTACGATCGGTTCAGGTGTGAACCCCAATTGGACGAACATCTCTCTGGGCGCAACGAACTACGCGGGCAATTTGCGCAACGGCGCCACCGGCGCGACGGCTCTGAATCTCGGCATCGTGCTTCTCGGGAGCGGCACAACGCAGCCTGTAGATTTGATCCGTCGTCCGGTAGTCAACGAGAGTGCAGGTGTTACCAACCTGCGCTATTACGCGCAGGCCAGCCTTAAGGTTCTGCTTTCCGACAACTCAATCGACATCACCAATCTTCCTTGTATTGACACCTCCACGCCGCCTTTTGACTTGTCATCTCTTGCAAAGCCCGTGGCTAGCTGGTCCGGTACGGCAGCCACTCTGCAGACGCTGATGACCGCCAATAACACGGCGGGATTTAACACGCCGCCAGTGCCGCTAGCGGCTTCCGGCGCCGTGGTGGGTGCAACGGCGTACGCGCCTCCTCCTGCTGACGGCTACTGGCTGCCGACGCCGAACGTGGCTCCGTATACCACCGCCTCGGGCCTGCCCATTATCAAGGGATTCATTAAAATCGAAGTGCAAACGGCCTACGGCAATCCTTGCGGCACTTGGAAAGACGTGACCCTCGAGGTTTTGAGCTATGGCTATGCTGGTAAGAATCTCTTCCCGCAGGGCGGCCTGACAGCCGCCCAGTATGGTGCTGCTGAGCCCCTCCTCGGCTTGCCGACCAGCCAGCTGGCCGCCTCCCCTTGCCAGGACGTTCATCCTAGCGCGATTATCCGCCTCGAACGTGTCCGTGATAATCCGTCTAACTGGGCCAATACCAACACAAACACCCGCTGTGGCGTAACCAACAGCATCCTGCCTGCCGGCCAGGTTTATCCGAGCAACCCCGCTGACTACTGGCCGAACGCACTCTTTGATACGCGTGAGGGCACCCTCCGCGACGTCAACCCCTCCACGACGGCGGGTGTGGGCGGCATCCCGTATTCGCAGATGGTTTCCTTCGCTGGTCTCATGCAGTACATCGAAGTCGATACCAAGAACCTGGCCAAATATCTGGGCGGCGCCCTCCCGGGCTCTGGCCACCTCGCCCTCGACCCTGTCAACGCTCCTAACGACTACGCCGTTTACATTTCCGACCGTCGTGGCAACTATACGCCGACAACTCTTACGAATGCTTGGCCGCCGCTCTCTCCAAGTACTCACGAGACCGGCGAATATGGTTGGAACGATTTTGTGAACCCCGCCAGCGCGGCTGGCTGCCCGAACGGCACTCAGGATACCGGCGAAGATCTTGATGGACTGGGAACTTCAGGTTTCTACACCTACGGTCAGGACCCCACGTACACGATGGCCGCGGGCATACCATACACAGGCCTGGGCGTCGGTCAATACGGGATGTACGGCCTGAATGCCCCTGGCAACCTCTATGGTGCCGCAGCCACCAATGCCATAACGGCCAATCCGGGCTGCAATGTGACCTCGCCTTCGAGGGTCTGGCCAATGGCCTATATCATCCACGCGAATGAAGCGCGAGAGAATCCTAATCCCTTCTTTCGCCGGGCGATCAAGATCGTCGACGGCAATCTCTTGACCGCGCTGGGCACTTGCCCTGGCACCGTGCCTTGTGGCTTGGCGATTGCCACCGAGAATCCGGCTTACGTCTTCGGCGACTTTAATGCCAACTCCGCAGGCGGCGGGTTCGGCGACCCGAACGTGGCCGTCTCCATAAACGCAGATGCAGTGACACTCCTGTCCAACAATTTCAACGACGTGAACACCTTCGCCTTCCCCTATGTCTTTAACGCCCCGGCCACCGGTGGCCCTGTACGCAACGCCATCACCACCTGGTACCGGACTGCGGTCATGGCTGGCAAGGGAGTTTCCCTTCCGCAACCAGCAGGAACCTCTCAGGACTTTGGAACCGACGGCGGTGTTCACAACTTCCTCCGCTATGTTGAAAACTGGGGTGGCCAGATCCTGAACTATCGCGGTTCGATCATCAGCATGTATTACAATCGGCAGGCGATCGGCCTCTTCAAGTGCTGCACCACGGTTTACTCGCCGCCAACCCGCGGTTACAACTTTGACACGGAGTTCCTGACTCCATCCCTATTGCCGCCGCGCACGCCGCTCTTCCGCGACGTGAATACCACGGGCTTTACACAGCTTCTTCTGCCAACTCAGTAGAAGGCAGCCAACGGTTGCACCCTCGACCGGCCCTGGCAACCCCCCGGGCCGGTTGTTTTTTGGATCGGCCTTCCCTTGGAACGGAATTTGAACGATCTCTGATCTCTATTGTTTGGTAGCGGGTCAGTCTCCACTCAGCGCGTTTATCAGCACGTGAATTACTTCCGAATGACCCGTGACTCGGGCGCGATCTGATAGGCGGCGATGATCCGCGCGGGCATGCTTCGGAGCGGCGTTAGAGGAGACAACGGACATGTAGTTTCACAGCGATATGTCTAGTTTTCAGATCTCCGCCCCGGTCTGGGAAACATTGGGAACAATCCTTGCATCGCGAAGCACTCCGTGGTGATAGCGCGCATTGAGACCTCTACTTCGGGATTTAACTCTCTAAACTGACGAATGATATTGGGCACAATCTCAACTCCCGCAGTTGGGATGAAGCCGATCCGCAAAAGTCCTAGTTTTCCATTGGCAGCCAGCCTCGCCCTGCGCTTCTCCCCATTTGGAACTGAGGCCGCAAGGGGCTGTTCCGAAACGGGAGTGTCCGAAACGGGGGAGGGGCCAGCTGTGCCGCATTGTGCTATTTTCAAGGGGCTTTTATTTAACTGGTTGGTTAAATACAAGGCCGAAAAAGGAGCTTAGATGCAGTGAACCAAATGACTTGCCGTGCCGTCTGGCAAGGTGTACGGGGAGGGCGAGCGCCTTCGACTCGCATAAAAAACCCAATGCAGGAGCTGGTTCTGATCCAGCCAGGGCGTGCCGCCGAAAAGGAATTCGCGCAAAAAGCTGCCCAGGCCGCTCTTCGCCGCGAGTTCGAGGAACGCCTCGCGGAATGCGGGCCCCTGGCGTACCGCGTCGCACGCGGAGTGCTGCGCAACAGCGCGGACGCCGAAGATGTCGCGCAGGAAGCGCTTTTGCGCGCGTACCGGCGGTTCGAACGCTTGCGGGATCGTGCGCGGTTTCGCGCCTGGCTCGTGCGCATCGCGTTTCGGCTTGCGATCGACCGGGCCCGCTCGTCGAAGCGTCGAGAAGTTCGCGAAACACTGTGGTCGCAATCGGGGCCGCGGCCCTCGACGGAAGACTTGGCGGCTACCAGCGAGTTTCAGGCGCATCTCGACCGTGCCATCGAAGAGCTTCCGGAAAAGCAGCGGCTCGTGCTTTTGCTGGCGGCGATGCAGGGGCACTCGCTCGAAGAAGTAGCGGAGATGCTTGGATTGCCGGTCGGTACTGTGAAATCGAGATTGTTTTTTGCAAGAAAGCAGTTAGCGGAGAAATTGCGATGCCATGTGAAAACTATAGAGAAGCGTTGATCGAAGCTGCGGCCGTGGAGGTTGTGCCGTCACGCGAATTGCGTTCGCACTTGGACGCTTGCACGTCTTGTCGCGCCACCTTCGCCGAAGACACGCAACTCTTCGCAGCCATCAAAAGGGGCGTGCGCGCCACTGCTAACGCCGACGTACCAGCTTCTTTTCTCTCTCGCGTCCGCGCGAGTCTCGAAGACGCTTCGGCGTCGCGGCGGGGCTGGACGCCTTTTCTGATTTTTGCAGCCACTGCGGCGGCTATTGTGCTGATAGTTTTCATCGCAGGGGGCCCACGTCAGACAAGAGGCGTTAACCAGACCAAGCAAGTTTTTTCAGCGGCATTTCACGAAACTCCCGATATGCGCGTTCGTCGGGAAGCGAGTGAGATACCAGCCGTCGTGGCTGCGAACGGCTTGCACCACACGCCGCAACGAAGAAATTCCACTTCGGGGCGCTCTGCGGCGCCAGGCCGGTTGCAAGTCCTTGTGCCTCCGGACGAACGCGAAGCGTTCGCCCGGTTTATCGAGGCGCGGCAGGAGCGAAGCGACGTGGACCTGGCCGCCGCTCTCGTAGCTTCGGCCTCGGACAAGACAGACGGCTCGCTAAGTGTCGAGGCGTTGCAAATCGCCAAACTCGAGGTCAGGCCGCTCGAATCACTCGCTGGCGAAGTACCTGATGGAACGGAAGAGGAGCAGTAGCGAATGGTCGGTGTAAATCGCGTCTAAATGGAGGATGGAATGAGAACTGGTTCAGGTCAAATAGCGTCGCTTCTGCTGCTCGGAATGCTTTCGCCGATAGTTCTGGCGCAAGACAAACCCAAGCCTGACGACAAGGCAAAAGTCGAAGTGCAAACCACACCGATAAAAGTGCAGATCGTTTTCGCTGAATTTGAGGGCGACAAGAAGACGAAGAGCCTCCCGTATGTAATGTACATGAATGCTCCTGACTCGAGCGAACTCAGGGCTGGCTGGGTCAGGTTTCGCATCGGGAGCCGCTTGCCCGTCTACGTAGGCAAAAGTGAAATGCAGTACATGGATGTGGGCACGAATGTGGACGCTCGCTCCGCGTACATGGGCGATGGCCATGTACTCCTTCAAATGACTCTTGAGCGTTCCTGGGTGGATGGTGAAGTTTCTGTCCCAGTGACAAAATCAGATGGCTCCCAAACGGACCCCTCGGGTGGCCATTTTCAAGAGCCGATCATACGTGGTTTCAAATCGGAGCTGGATCTGAAATTGCGGGAAGGGCAGCCCGTCGAGAGCACCGTGGCGACAGATCCCATCAGCGGCAAAGTGTTGAAGGTCGAAATCAGTTTTACCGTCGTGAAATAGTTCTTTCCGTCCGTCAGTTTTGTTTCAGGATATTTTTCAGTGCGGCGGACAAGTCTGGGTACTGGAAGTGGTAGTCGAACATTTGCAAGCGCTGTGGCAGGACGCGCTGGCTGGATAGGAGCAGCGCGTCGGCCATTTCGCCGAGGGCGAGGCGCAATGCAAAGGCCGGAGCAGGGAAGAGAGCGGGGCGGTGCATAGTGCTCGCCAGAGTTTTTGTGAACTCCGCGTTTTGTATTGGGTGTGGAGAGATCACGTTGATCGGACCGCGGACCTCTCCCCTCTCTAGTGCAAAGCGCAAAATTTCAACTACGTCGTCGAGCGAAATCCACGACATCCATTGCTGACCTGAGCCGATTTTTCCGCCGGCGAAGAAGCGGAAGGGAAGCATCATTGCCGGCAGGGCGCCGCCACCTTTCGCGAGAACAATTCCGAATCGCGCTAGCACTACACGAACTCCAATCGCTTCGGCTTTCAGCGCTTCGGTTTCCCAGTCCTTGGCGAGGCTCGACAAGAAATCATTCCCGGGCTGACTTTCTTCCGTCAGGAGTTCGTCCCCACGATTGCCGTAGAAGCCCGTGGCTGATGCGCAGACAAGCACGCGCGGCCGCGCGTTCATCTTCGCGAGTGCGGTGACTAGCGCGCGTGTCGTATCGATCCGGCTTGACCGCAGCACGTCCTTGCGCTCGGCACTCCACCGGCCATCGGCGATCGACGCTCCTGCAAGATTCGCAACCGCGTCTGCGCCAACTGCCGCGCCACCTAGTTCTCCTGTCGCAGGGTTCCAGGCCACTTGAAACCCCCCATTCGTTTCATTCTTCGCAACAGTTCCTGGCCTCACGAGCCGGCACACGGTGTGCCCAGCTTTTACTAACGCGGGGACAAGCGCGCTCCCTACTAGGCCACTCGATCCTGTTACGAGAACTTTCATTGCGGTTCCGCTCGATGGATTTGGATAAAAGCTACAATGCGCCACGACGAAACGCTACTCAACCACGATTCGCGGGTCAAGCGGCAGAAAGCTTCAGAGTGGTTTTCTGTTACGAAATTTTCGAACAGCTAGTCATCCGCCTGGCTGTTGGCGCTAACCGCGCATGCTATGGCCCAGCACACTTCCACAGGTTACAATTCCCTGGTGAGCCTTTCTTCACAGACTGCGCGGGTGAAGGTGCTCTTTTTCGGGCGCCTAAAAGAAATTGTCGGCCACGCGGAAGACTCGGTCGAGCTTCCAGACGGCGCGCCGATCGAAGCACTGTTCTCCCACTTTGGCGCCAATCATCCCGAGCTCGTGCGCTTCCGCGCCTCCTTGGTCGCTTCGCGAAATCAGGAGTTTGCCGCGTGGAGCACGCCGCTCCATTCCGGGGATGAAGTTGCCTTTCTCCCGCCAGTCAGCGGCGGGTAGCACGGTTTTCCATGAGCAAACCGCAACAACCCGATCTTCTTGTTCTGGTGCGCGACCCTATCGATCAGGCCGCTTTGATCCAGCACGTTCAGGCTGCCGAAGACGGCGCAGTCGTCACCTTCGACGGCTGTGTGCGCAATCATTCGCACGGCCGGCGCACGCTTTATCTGGATTACGAAGCTTACGAATCCATGGCGCTGGGAAAGATTCGCGAAATCGCGGCGCAGATGCACGAGAAATTCCCCATTCACCTTGTGGCCATCGCCCACCGTCTCGGACGGCTCGAAATCGGTGAGACGAGCGTGTTCATTGCGGTTAGCTCGGCTCACCGGCCGGCTGCCTTCGACGCTTGCCGCTTTGCCATCGACACCCTCAAACGCACTGTTCCAATCTGGAAGAAGGAATACTTCGAGGACGGGGCGGTTTGGGCCGACGGCGAGATGCCCCCAGCTCCCTTGGAAACACGAGCGGCGAAACCTGCATCCTAGTAAATCAATGACCTCGTGAATCCATGATCTCGACACTTCCTCGCGCCCTCGCCGCCGCTTTTCTGGCCGCACTCTTTGCGGCGGGGATAGGTTTCGCCCAAGACAAACCGGACCGCCCGCCGTGGGCGCAGAAGCCCAAGCCGGCCTCCAACGCGTCCTCGACCGACGCAACGGGGCCGGCGCCGGGGATTGTGCCGACGCCTACGCAACCGATTAGCCTGTCCGAAGATCCTGACACGCAGCGCGGGAAGATTAAAGTTAAGGTGGACCTGGTGAGCATTTTGGCCAGCGTTCTCGATGACCACAATCGGCCCGCGCCGGATTTGCCCGTCGAAGCTTTCCAGGTCTACGAAGAAGGCAAGCTCCAGAAGATCGAAGTATTTGAATCCGAAACGCAGCTGCCTCTGGATCTTGCTCTGATGATCGATGCGAGCCTGAGCGCGAACAAGGAAATTGGCTTTGAGAAAGAGGCCGCCGCCCATTTCATCCACCAGGTGTTGCGCCCTGGCGACCGGCTATCGGTTTTTTCCTTCGACGAAAACGTCACGCAGCTTGCCGCATTTTCGGACAATGTACCAACCCTACAGGCCGCTGTGCGGAAGATTCCACCTGGGGCGGGCACTTCGATCTACGATGCCGTGCTTCTCGGCGCGAAGTCGCTGGAGCGACGCGGAGAAGAGCGCCGGCGCGTGATCGTTTTGGTCACAGACGCGGGCGAAACCACCAGCACCGCCGACTTTGAGGCTGCCCGCAAGGAAGCTGTCCGCTCGGACGCGCTGCTCTACACCATTGTCATTCGCCCCGTGAAAAATGAGAGCGGCAGAAATACTGCCGGGGAGCATGCGCTCACGACGATTACGGAGACAACTGGAGGCGACATGTTTTTTCCGGACACGCCTCAGGAGCTCGATGTGATCTTCGATCTCATCGACCGCGAATTGCGCACACAGTATCGTCTGGCCTATTACCCTACGCCGCGAGGGCCTGCCAATGCGTATCGCAAGGTCGAAGTCAGAGTTCTGAACGGGGATTACCACGTGCGGTCGCGCAAGTCTTACCTCACTGGCGTGCAGTGAAACTTAGTGTTTTCCAATACCAATCGAAAGGGCACGGCCCTTCAAAGCTCAGGGTAAACATGCCGTGCCCCCACTGCTTATGCGATTAGGGCCGCACAGGGTTGCGGTCCACGGCGCGGGGTTTTCTGGGCGGATTAACTATTGTGGTTTCTTGATATCCGCGTCGGCTTGTTCGATGCTGCCCTTGACCAGTTCGGTTTTCATTTCGGACTTTTGTCCGACCAACACGTCGACGTCGGTTTCAAACGTCCGATATCCGGGAAGCTCGACCTTGATCCGGTGCTTGCCAGGGCTGACTTCCAAAGAATGAAACTTTCCGCCTAACTCGCTGGCGTGGCCGACATAGTTGCCATCGAGAAAGACAGCCGCGCGTTTTGGGTGGATTGTAAGCTTCAGCTCAGAAGTCACATCGGGAGTCTTCGCGCCCGGAAGTAACTGCATGGCTACCTGAACTTCCTGCGCCTGGCCTGGCTCGATAACGAGCTCTCGCGAGAACTCCGTGTAGCCGGCTTGCCGGACGATGATCTGGTGCTTGCCAGGCAACAAGAGAACCTTCTTCTTGCCTTTGAGCTCCTTCACATACCCAACATAATTGCCGTCGATCCACACGCCGGAATCTCTGTCCAACTGCGTGTTGCCTTCAAACCGCACTTCCCCCATGACTTCGCTGCTCTGTGCGGACATGTTTGGCGAGCTGAACGCAAGCGAAAACAGCGCAAGCAGACTAGCTGCGAACTGGAATTTACCCATTTTGAATATCATGTCGCCTCGCATTCTGGCCGGTGATTTATCTTAACTCGAATGCGAGGGAGATGGCTGCAAAAAACGGCAGTTTTAGGAAGAAACTTCGGCAATGGATTTCGTTGGTTTTGGACACAGCTTTTTCTTCCGTGCTGATGATAGAGTGGAGAACGCGTTGGCGCTCGGCGATGTCTGATTCGGCGCTCCGCGGTAGTTCTCCATGAGCAAAGACTATCTCGAAGCCGCGATTGAAATCTCCCAGGAAGCAGGCAAAATCCTGCGCGAAGAGTTCGACCGTCCAGCGCAGATCAGCTACAAGGGCGACGTCGATCTGGTTACGCAAGCGGACAAGCGTTCTGAACAGGCCATTGTCACGCGGCTGACAAAATATTTTCCTGAGCACGCGATTGCGGCGGAAGAGGGAACCGGTCACGAAGGCGGCTCGGAATTTCGCTGGCATGTGGACCCGCTGGACGGCACGACCAATTTCGCCCATGGCTATCCGTGTTTTTCCGTGTCCATCGCTCTTGCGCAACGCGGCGCGCTTCTCATTGGCGTGGTCTACAATCCGTTTTACGACGAGCTATTCGCCGCTTCGCGCGGCGGAGGCGCCACGCTGAACGGCAAGAGAATTTTCGTTTCGAAAGTGGATACGCTCGCGACCAGTCTTCTTTGTACGGGCTTTCCGACGCACAAACGCCACGCGAATCCGAACATTCATTTCTACTGGGATTTTACTTTGCGGTCACACGGCGTCCGCCGCGATGGCTCTGCGGCGCTGGATCTGGCGAGCGTTGCCGCAGGAAGATTTGATGGCTTCTGGGAATTTGGGCTAAAGCCATGGGACACCGCCGCCGGAGTTTTGCTGATCGAGGAGGCGGGCGGTAAAGTCAGCGACTTCGCCGGGCAACCCTACCAACTTGGCGGCCCCGTGATCCTGGCCACGAATGGCATCATTCATGAGGAGGCGCGTGGAGTGGCGCTCGAGATTTCCCAGCGCGATCCATCCGCTCCTCTCCGCCGCTAACTCGTTTCCAAAGCCGCAATTTTCCCTTACAAAAAGCTGTCGGCCTTCTTACGACTTTTTTATGCATTTTAATCCATCCTTTTTTTGCAACGAGGCTCTAACCATTTGTGGGAACGATTCAGCGTTCTGTGCCCCCAGAAGACGCTCGACATCCAACACCGACAATTCCGTTGCCGGGGAATGAATTATTGGAGATAGACATGCGCGGGTTCATACAGAAACGAATGCCCATTTTGACCATTTGGACCGCATTGCTTTGTACGCTTGCAGTGCCTGCGTTTTTGCGGGCTGATGATGATAAGGACAAAAGCGCGCTGCCGGCAAAAACCGCTCCTGCTAAGCCGGATTCACCGGCTCCGTTGACGGAGCGCGAACGCATGCTCCTCGATCGCGTCGAGCAACTGGAAAAGCGCGTTGCGGAACTCGAAATCAAGGGCATTCCGTCATCTGCTCCCTCGGCCGCTTCAGCGGCTGAAGTCGTGGCCTCACAGCCGAACTCCGCAGGTAACGTCACTGCGTCAGCCGCGACGGTCACCCCGGCGGAACGCGCAGGACCGGTAACCGCGGGCGCCAGCCCAAACGTTATCCCCGTGGACAAAGCGATTGCTTCCGTCGCTGCACAAGGCACCGAAAATGGCAAATCGGGCGCGGCCAAGGCGCCGGCGAGCGAGCCGTTCGCGTTCGCGGACTTTACCTGGCTGAACGGCAACGCCCGCACCAAAGAATCGCCCATGGACACGAAATTCTTTACGCCGGAAATCCGAGCGGATGTCGATTACATTTACGATTTCAACCACCCGAAAGACGACACCATCGGCGGCTCGAGCGAAGTCTTCCGGTCAAGCGAAGTACAAGTGACCCAACTGGGCGTTGGCGGCGATTTCCACTACGACAACGTGCGCGCGCGTTTGATGACGCAATTCGGGCTGTACTCGCAAACTACTCCGCGCAACGACGCTAGTCCGGCACGTGGCCAATGGAACCTCGCCGACGCTTACCGCTACGTCTCTGAGGCCTACGGCGGCTATCACTTCAACGTCTTGCATGGAGTCAATGTCGATGCGGGAATCTTCATGTCTTACGTCGGTCTGTTCAGCTACTACCAATTCGACAACTGGGCTTATCAGCCGTCGTATGTTTCCTCGAACACGCCGTGGTTTTTCAACGGCGTTCGCGTGCAGATTTTTCCCACGGAGCACCTGAAGATCGAGCCGTGGTTCGTGAACGGATGGCAGTCGTACGGACGATTTAACAACCGACCTGGTCTTGGATTACAAATCCTCTGGAGGCCGAATGGATGGCTCTCGATCCTTGGGAATCAGTATGCATTGGGCGAGGACGCGCTGAACACCCCCGGCCGTGTGCGCTATCACACCGACGACAGCATCGAGGTCAAGTACTACGACCGCCCCGGAGAATTTTTGGACAAAATGGCTTTCTCATTCACCGGTGACATGGGATGCGAGCATGGTGGCGGCGTAAGCTGTGCGGGAAATTCCGCCAAGGGCCCCAAGCAAAGCTTTTTGGGTTATATGCTTTACAACCGTTTTTGGTTCAAAAACGATCGGTATGGCCTGACACTCGGGGGCGGACAGATCAATAATCCGGGTCGCTATCTCGTGCTTCTGCCGCCAATCAACGGCGCGACGGCCACTTCGGGAACGCCTTATTTCACCGAAAATCCCGGCGATCCTTATAAGGCCTGGGACGTATCGGGGACTTTCGACTGGATGCCCAGCCAATACATTACTTTCCGTTGGGAATATAACCATCGAGCGGCGAACGTACCCTACTTTTCAGGGTCGGGCGGCGTCACCCCTCCGGGCGGCAACAATGGCGCACCCGGGTCGTTCGCCTGTCTTAGTGGATTCACGGTGTGCAACGGCTCGCCGGCAAATACGTGGTTTCCGGATCTCCGGAAGACCGAAAACCGGATCAATATGGCCATCCTAGTCAAGTTCTAGCCATGATCGGTAGTGGGTCGGCGTCCGATTACGCGATTTTATCGGGCGCGCTGCACCGACTGGTTAATGACTTTGCTATCGTTGCCGTTACTTTCCGGTGAAACGGCTTGCCGTCAAACTCGATTGTGTCAGTTCCTTGACGTTCAGCTCACCTTTTTTGTGCTTATCCAACTCTTTCGAATTCTGCTTCCATAAACTTCATGAACTCTTGCTTGGAGACCATGCCGTGCTTGTCGGTATTCATAAGGGGCAGCAATTGCTTGATCCCGTCCTCACCAATCAAAAGTTTATTTTGCGGCTTCGGAACGAAGCTTTTTCAGCGGCCGCATTCCCAAGCATGGTCCCCCGTCACAACTAACACCGCGATGACGACTACAGTCCAAATCTGGCCTTTTCGCATCAGCATGGTTGACTCCTTATAACTCTGGCCTGATACGGTGAAAGCACAAACCCTCCTTCCGGATCCGGTCTCCATTCACCGGGATGCGCACTTTTGACCTCCCGGATTTGGCAAATGTAGACCCATATTCCTTGAAATCGTCAATGCGAAATATTTATGCGACGAATCTAAGTTATTTGAGCGACGACGGCCTAAAGGCTCCGCTTGCCGGCGCTCCGTAATTACCATTAGTGCGCACTCTCTTTTGCACACGCGCGAATTGTCTGAATATAGCCAACAACGTTCGAGCGCTCGGCGAGATGCCTTGCGGCCGCCCGCCCGTTGGTCTTCCTTCCAACCACCGCGTCGCGCACTCCGTCACGATTACATCACATCCTCGGCGAAGTCTCTCCCAGGCGATGCATCATCGATATACCTTGTAAGGATGACCGCGCCCTAACCTCGCGGTGCCGCTGAGGAGGAGGTTTGTTCGCATGTACAAGATTGCAGCTCTGTTCACGCTTTGGCTGGCGCTCTCGCCTTCGTGGAGTCCGCAAAACGATCTATCCCAATGCTACGAGCGTTGCCAAGCGCCGCCGACGGACCCGGAATCGGAGCGCCAGGAGATTGTCAACCTGGAACGAGAAGCGGCGCGCGCCATTCAGTTAAGCGATGGGACGTTTTTCCGTCGCGTCTATAGTGACGATTTTGCGGGCACGCTTTCCCACGGTGAGGCGGTTAACAAGACGGAGTTTATCAACGCAGTGCAGTCGAGCCTTATTAAGTACGAAGCATTCAACGCCTCGGATATCAAGATCCACATCTTCCGCGAAACGGCCGTTGCAACGTGCTTGTGGTCCTCCCGCGCCATCGTGCGAGGACAGAGCGTGAATAGCCAGATGCGCGTCATGCACATTTATGTAAAGGGCGGGAGCGGTTGGAAGGTGGTCGCAGGTCAGACGAGCCCCCTGCCGCCCTACCTACAACAGGTGCTGTAGCTTTCATTTCGAGCGGGAGCGCGCATCTAGCGAGTGTTCTTTAATTGGATTGACTTTTCTCAAGAAGGAAGAGTGGCGCGTTCCGCGTTGACGGCTGCTCCGATAATCCCCAGATCGTCGTTCGAGGGAATCACTTCAAAGC
>Ga0137363_10000454_pt1 | contig 22895 bp, 20 predicted proteins | sample MadtaG_FD_104800 | JGI IMG/M metagenome (GOLD analysis project Ga0137363, IMG submission 104800) | Vadose zone soil microbial communities from Angelo Coast Range Reserve, California, USA - Mad1_115_16 metaG | ecosystem: Environmental > Terrestrial > Soil > Vadose zone | place: USA: California...
AAGAGACTGAACGAGGCTTCTCGCCCCCCGCTCGCCGGCGCGCGACGCCTCAGCCCTGATCTCTTGTGGGGATCGTTCGAGCACTTCTTCGCACTTTAGGTTCGGAAGTAAGTGTTAGCGACCCGGCGCGAGGGGTGTCAAGGTCTTCGAGTTCGACTTCTGCTATTATTTCGGGCGGGCCCGCTCGCCAGTCTTCTGCTCGATGGTACCCAGCGCGTCGGCGAGCCGTTCATGGGCGCTGCCGGGCCGGAGCGCCCGCTGCTGGGACTCGTGAGGCGACCAGCCGGTGAGGAACAGAAGGCGGAATCGCGCCGGAACGCGGCCATTCGCCTCGCCATGGCGCTGGGCATAGAATGCCGCGGCCCGGCCAAAGAGTTCGCGGCCCGCGAAGCGGTCGCTGCGTGCGCGGGCCGCGTTGGATTCGCCCATGCCCCCCAGGTCGCGCATCAGGGCGATTGCATCGGGATATGTGACCGTTACGGTCTCCATGTCCGCGACGGGAAGGGCGAAACCGGCGCGTTGCAGCAGGCCGGCGCCGTCGCGGCCGTCGGCGAAGGGCGAAACCCGTGGGCTGGCGCCGCCTTTGGCCTCCACTTCCGCCTCGATCAGGCAATCGCGCAATTCGCTGAGGGTGCCCAGGCCGAACAAGACGGCCAGGAACAACCCGTCGGGTTTCAGCGCCTGGCGGACCTGGAGCAGCGCGCCTGGCAGATCGTTGATCCAGTGGAGATCGAGGCAGCTCAAGATCAGATCGAAACTCTCGCCGGCGAAGGGCAGGTACTCCTCGTCGGCGGCAAGCGCAGGCGAGCCGTTGGCCGCCGCATGGCGTGCCATGGCCGGCGAAAGATCGCATTGGATCAGTCGCTCGATGCCGCCGCGCCCCGTCAATGTCGCCGCCATCTGCCCACCATGGCAACCCAGATCGAGGGCGAGCGGAAACTTGCGGCGTATGTCGTCAAGCCGGTCCGCCAGGCGCTCGGCGGCTTCGCGGATCAGGAAATCATGGGCGTTCAGACCCGCGGCCGCACGATCGCGGCGTCGGCGCAGGAGCCGGCGATCGAACGGGCTCGCGCCATCCGGTATAAGGGAATCCGACATGGCGGCACTATGACTGGGCACACACAAAAGGCAACCGGCCCACTCATCTGCCGGCAGGCTTGGGAAGAGGATTCTGACGAGCCCTTATAGTGAGCTTGTCGAGCCATGAGTGCAAATTTGCCAATGCGTTATCCTGCGCGCCGCTCTGCGATCAATGGTAGCATGGTCCATGATGCCGGCATCGCTGCGCAAGGCGCCCGCAAGGTTGTTGGATATGCTGCTGCCCCCGCGTTGCGCGGGCTGCGGGGCAGGGGTGGCCGAGACGGGAGCGCTCTGTCCGGATTGCTGGTCAGCTATCGAGTTTCTGGCGCCGCCGGCCTGCCAGCGTTGTGCCTATCCCTTTGAATACGAGGTGGCGGGGTTGACGCTTTGCGCCGCCTGCAGCACCCGTCCGCCGGTCTTCGACCGGGCATGCGCGGTGCTGCGCTATGATGCCGGCAGCCGCAACATGCTGCTCGCCTTCAAACATGCCGATCGCACCGATCTGGCGCCCATCTTCGGGCGTTGGCTGGTAAGGGCCGGCGCCAAGTTATTGGCCGAGGCCGATCTGGTGGCTCCCGTTCCCCTCCACTGGACCCGCCTCTGGGCGCGCCGCTACAACCAGGCGGCACTGCTGGGGCGGTGGGCTGCTGCCGAGGCGAATCGCCCCTTCCGGCCCGATCTGCTGATCCGACGCAAACGTACCGCGCCCCAGAAGGCCGGCCGGGCGGCCCGCGCCCGCAACGTAGCCGGCGCCTTCAGCGTGCCGACGCGCCTGCGCCAGGTTGTCGAAGGCCGCCGGGTGCTGCTGGTGGACGACGTTCGCACCACGGGGGCGACCTTGGATGCCTGTGCCCGGGCCTTGAAAGCCGTGGGTGCTGCGGGGGTGGATGTCTTGACCCTGGCGCTGGTGGTACGCCCCCAGGTTATGGGTGCCCCGACGCATTCGCGCCGGTCCCCCAGGTGACAAACGCCCCGGGCCATGCCAAATACCTTACTTGGCGCAAGGTTAAGTGCGCCGGCTCGCCTGTCGGAGAAATGGCCGATGGCCAAGGTTGAGATCTATACCTCGATGCTCTGCGGCTATTGTCACGCAGCCAAGCGCCTGTTGAAGGAACGCGGCGCCCAATTCACCGAATACGACGTCGGATGCGACGCCCAGAAGCGCGCAAGCATGAGCGAGCGCGCCGGCGGGCGGACCAGCGTGCCGCAGATCTTCATTGACGGCCGGCATGTCGGCGGATGCGATGAACTCCATGATCTCGATCGAGCTGGAAAACTCACCCCTCTATTGGTGGCACCATGAGCAAATCTTTCACCGTTGCCTGTATCCAGCTGAATTCGGGCCGCGATATCGGCCCGAACGTGGAGACAACCTCGCGGCTGGTGCGCGAGGCGCGCAAAGCAGGTGCCGACTTCATCCTGACGCCGGAGAACACCACCTCAATCGAGCCGAACCGCGAGAGGGTGCTGGCTCGCGCCCATGGCGAGGAGGGCCACCCGGCGATCCCTGCATTCCAGTCCCTGGCGGCGGAGATCGGCGCCTGGTTGCTGATCGGCTCGCTTACCATCAAGCTCGATGCCACCACCTGCGCCAACCGCAGCTTTCTATTCGGGCCGAAGGGCCAGATCGTCGCCCGTTACGACAAGATCCATATGTTCGATGTCGATCTGGTCAACGCAGAACGCTACCGGGAATCGGCGACGTTTCGGCCGGGGCGCCAGGCGGTGACCGCGGATTTGCCCTGGGGCCGGCTCGGCCTCACTGTCTGTTACGACGTTCGCTTCGCCTATCTGCATCGCGCGCTGGCCCACGCCGGGGCCAGCTTTCTTTCCGTCCCCGCCGCATTCACCCGGCCCACGGGCCAGGCCCATTGGCATGTCCTGCTGCGGGCCCGAGCCATCGAGACCGGCTCCTTCGTCTTTGCCCCAGCCCAGACCGGCGAACATGCGGAAGGCCGCAAGACCTATGGCCATTCTTTGATTATCGCGCCCTGGGGCGAAGTGCTGGCCGATGCCGGCGAGGAAGTGGGTTTCATCACGGCCAAGGTCGACCCCGTCAAGGTCACCGAAGCCCGCACCATGATCCCAGCCCTGCGCCACGACCGGGAATTCAGCGCGCCGCCGTCGGCGGATCTCAGGGCCGCCGGGGAATAGAAGGAAAACTTTTCAATCCGATAACCAGCCTTGTTTTCGGGCGTGCTCCTGAGCGTATTATCGTCTAATCGGAAACCGTAACCATTTATCTCTGGGTTCGCGCCTGGCGAGCCACTGACAGCGAGGAGGCACCACCATGTCGCTCAGAATCAATTCCGAAGCGCCGAACTTCACCGCGGACACCACCCAAGGGCCGATCAATTTTCATGATTTCATCGGCAATGGCTGGGTGATCCTGTTTTCCCACCCCAAGGATTTCACGCCCGTCTGCACCACCGAGCTGGGTTACATGGCCCGCTTGAAGCCGGATTTCGACAAGCGCGGCACCAAGATCATCGGCCTCAGCGTCGATCCGGTGGACAATCACAATCGCTGGGCCAAGGACATCGAGGAAACCCAAGGCTATCCGGTGAACTACCCGATGATCGGCGATCCCCAGCTTAAAGTCGCCAAGGCCTATGACATGCTGCCGGCCGAAGCCGGAGACACCGCCGAAGGCCGCACCGCCGTAGATAATGCGACAGTGCGCTCGGTCTTCATCATCGGGCCGGACAAGAAGATCAAAGCGATGCTGACGTATCCCATGAGCAGCGGCCGGAACTTCGACGAGGTCCTGCGCTTGCTGGATTCCTGTCAGTTGACCGCCAAGCATACGGTCGCAACGCCAGTCAATTGGAAATCGGGCGAGGATGTGATCATCCCTCCCTCCGTCTCCGATGAGCAGGCGAAGGCGAAATATCCGAACGGCTGGAAGACACTGAAGCCTTACCTCAGGATCGTGAAGCAGCCGCGCTAAAGATCGAATTGGGTCGCGAAGCCGCCCGCGCCCCTACGATGGCGCGCGGGCGGCGATCCGCTGGACAACGGCCGGATGCGGCCCGCCCAGCTCCACCTCCTCGAATTCGATGATTTCGAGCCGCCCGGCGACGGTGGTGGCGAGTTCGCCGGGCCGCAGCAGGAAATTCGGATTGCTCGGTTTGCCGAAACGCTCATTGCCCAAGGCGAATGTCTCGTAGAGCAGCAACCCGCCAGGCGCCAGCGCCTCGACAATGTCGGGCAGGATGGGGCGGTGAAGATAATTGGTCACGACGATCAGATCGAAACGCTGTCCGCCGAGCGGCCAAGAACCTCCGTTCTCCAGATCTGCCTTGATCTTGACGAGTCCCGGAGCATCGGGCTGCTGATCCGGATCGCGGTCGACGCCCGTGACCTGCATGCCTTGACCCAGCAACAACCGGCTGTGCCGGCCGCCGCCGGCGGCAAGATCAAGGGCGGAGCCGCCGGGGCGCGCCAGGGGCAGGAATCGTAGAATCCAAGGGGAGGGTTCTTGTCGACAGGCCAAAGTTGCGCCATGTATCCAGAAGATCAAGGTAGTAGAATAGCCCCACAATGATCCTGTTCGACGTCAAATGCGCCAAAGGCCATGTCTTCGAGGCCTGGTTTCGCGACAGCGGCACCGCCGACCGGCAGATGGCCGGCCGCAAGCTCGCCTGCCCCGAATGCGGCAATACAAAAACCGCCAAGGCACCCATGGCGCCCCGCATCGGCAAGAGCGGCGAAAAGCCCGCCGCAGCGCCCGCCGAGATGGCGGCCATGTCGGTCAAGATCCGCAAGGAACTCGGTGAGCTGCGCGCCAAGGTCGAGGCCAATTGCGACTATGTCGGCAACAAGTTTGCCGAGGAAGCACGCAAGATCCACTACGGCGAGAGCGACCCCCACGGCATCTATGGCGAGACCTCGAAGGACGAGGCCCGTGACCTCGCCGAGGAAGGCGTCGAGTTCGCGCGCATCCCCTGGCTGCCCCGCCACGACAGCTAGCGCGGTCAGTCGCGCTCGAACCGCAGCATGTAATTGACGTCGAGATCGTCGCTGGCGAGACGCCATTTGTCGGCGAGCGGGCTATAGACCACACCGACCGCTTCGGCGAGTTTCAGCCCTTGTGGCCGCACCAGTGCGGTCAGTTCCGAGGGGCGCATGAAGCGCCGCCAGTCATGGGTTCCCCGCGGCAACCAGCGCAGCAGGTATTCCGCTCCCAGGATGGCGAAGGCGAAGGATTTGGCGGTGCGGTTGAGGGTGGCGGTGATGAGCAATCCGCCCGGTGCCACAAGCTGGGCGCAGGCTGCCATGAAGCCCGCCGGATCCGCCACATGCTCCACCACTTCCATGGATAGAACGATGTCGAAGCGTTCGCCCGCTGCGGCCAGGGCCTCGGCCGTCGCCTGGCGATAGTCGATTTCGAGTTCGACCTCGCCGGCATGGTGCCGCGCGACGGCGATATTGCGCTCGCCGGCATCGATGCCGGTGACCCGCGCGCCGAGACGAGTGAGCGGCTCGCAGAGCAATCCGCCGCCGCAGCCGATATCGACCAGGTGCAAGCCTGTCAGCGGGCGGGGGCCCAGAAGATCGCGCCCGAATCGAGCCGCCGCGCCATCGCGGATGTAAGCTAGGCGCGTCGGGTTCAGCCGATGCAGGGGGCGGAATTTGCCGGCAGGGTCCCACCAAGCCTCGGCCATGGCGGCGAATTTGGCGATTTCCGCCGGATCGACGCTTGAATCCTTGGGAGTCGGCACCGCCTCAACCATCGTCATGGACCCTTGATTTTGGACCCTGGTTTATCGGATTCGGGCCAGGGGGCCTTGCTTCGGGCCGCCGGAATTGAGTATGGATACGCGCCGTTCGCCCGGCAACGGGTGAGGCTCCGCTGCACGTCCCCGATTCCTTGGATCCTGACCGATGACCAGAGCGGCCGGCAAGACCCGTATCGTGATGAAATTTGGCGGCACCTCGCTGGCCGATGTGGAACGCATCCAGGCGGTGGCGCAGCGCGTCAAGCGCGAGGTGGACGCAGGACGCGAGGCCGCCGTCGTGGTATCGGCCATGGCGGGCACAACCAATCAGTTGGTCGGCTGGACCAACGCCATCGCTCCCCTGCATGACGCACGCGAATACGATACGGTGGTGGCGGCGGGCGAGCAGGTGACCAGCGGGCTGCTGGCGCTGGCCTTGCAGGAACTCGGCGTCAGCGCGCGGTCCTGGCAGGGCTGGCAGATTCCGTTGGAAACCGACGATGCCCACGGCAAGGCGCGGATCAAGCGGGTCGAAACGGTCGAGCTTGATCGCCGGATGAGCCGGGGCGAAGTGCCCGTGGTTTCTGGCTTTCAGGGCCGGGGCTCGGACAATCGGATCACGACATTGGGGCGCGGCGGCTCCGATACCTCGGCGGTGGCGCTGGCCGCGGCGCTGGGCGCTGATCGCTGCGATATCTTCACCGATGTGGACGGGGTCTATACCAGCGACCCGCGCATCGTTGCCAAGGCGCGCAAGCTCGATAAGATCACGTACGAAGAAATGCTCGAAATGGCGTCGCTCGGCGCCAAGGTGCTCCAGATTCGCTCGGTCGAAATGGCGATGAAGCACCATGTGCGGTTGCAGGTGCTCTCGAGCTTCGTCGACCTGCCCGGCACCTTGGTCGTGGATGAGGATGAAATCGTGGAACAGGAACTGGTCAGCGGAATCGCCTATAGCCGGGACGAGGCGAAGATCACCTTGATCCAAGTCCCCGACCGGCCCGGCGTTGCCGCCGCGATATTCGGCCCACTGGCCGATGCCAATATCAACGTCGATATGATCGTCCAGAACGCTTCCGAGCGCGGCGACACCACCGATCTGACCTTCACCGTCACCAAGGCCGATCTCGAGCGGGCCAACAAGGTGCTGAACGCGCGCCATGCCGATCTCAAATTCGCCTTCCTGCAATCCGACCCCAATGTGGTCAAGGTCTCAGTCATCGGGGTGGGTATGCGCAGCCATGCCGGCATCGCGCTACGCATGTTCCGGGCGCTGGCCGAGAAGGGGATCAATATCCAGGTCATTTCGACCTCGGAAATCAAAATCAGCGTGCTGATCGCAGAAGAGTATACTGAATTGGCTGTGCGCAGCCTTCACACCGCCTATGGCCTTGACGCCCAGTAAAGACAGCCTGCGGGAGCGCGCGGCGCGCGCGCATCTCGACAAACTGTGGCGCCGGGGGGCCGAGTTCCTCGGCTGCCGCTATGCCATTCTGGGCGGCGCCATGACCTGGGTTTCGGAACGTCATCTGGTCTCCGCCATTTCCAACGGCGGCGGCTTCGGCGTCATCGCTTCGGGCTCCATGTCGCCCGACCTGCTGGCCGCCGAAATCGCCGCGACGGCGGCGCTGACTTCGCGGCCCTTCGGTGTTAACCTCATCACCCTGCATCCCCAGCTCAGCGAGCTCATCGATGTCTGCCTGTCGCAGAAGGTCAGCCATATCGTGCTGGCGGGCGGGCTTCCGCCCGGCGGCGCCATTCAGCGGGTGAAGAACGGCGGGGCCAGGCTGGTGTGCTTCGCGCCGGCCCTGGTCCTGGCCAAGAAACTGGTCCGTTCGGGCGCCGATGCGCTGATCATCGAGGGCATGGAAGCGGGCGGACATATTGGCCCGGTGACCACATCGGTTCTGGCACAGGAGATTCTGCCCGAGGTTCCCGATGTGCCGATCTTCGTTGCCGGCGGGATCGGCCGCGGCGAAGCGATCGTGGGTTATCTGGAAATGGGCGCCTCGGGCGTGCAGCTCGGCACCCGCTTCGTCTGCGCCATCGAATCGATCGCGCATGCGAAATTCAAGCAGGCCTTCATCCGCGCTTCGGCCCGCGATGCCGTGCCCTCGATCCAGCTCGATCCACGCTTTCCCGTCATTCCAGTGCGTGCGCTGGCCAATTCTGCGACCAAGCGCTTTCAAGAGGCCCAGCGCAGCGTCATCGACAAATTCAATCGCGGCGAATACGACCAGAAATCGGCGATGCTCGAGATCGAGCATTTCTGGGCCGGTGCATTGCGTCGCGCCGTGATCGATGGGGACGTGGAGAACGGCTCGCTGATGGCCGGGCAGAGCGTAGGCATGGTCTCGGCCGAGCAGCCGACCGCCACGATCCTGGATGAATTGGTGGGCCAGGCCATCCGCGCGCTGGCGGCGCGCAGCCAGACGCGGGCCGGGGCGATCGCCGCGGCCGCCGACTGATGGGCTCCGGAGGCGTCGCCACGACCGGCGCCCGGCTGTTGCTTCGCCGCCTGCGGGCGCTGATGGCCGAGGGGGGCAGCGCCGAAGAACGCCTGCACCAGATCGTCCGCACCATTGCCGCCGACATGGTGGCGGAGGTCTGTTCGGCCTATGTCATGCGCCCCGGCGAAGTGCTGGAGCTTTTCGCCACCGAGGGCTTGAAGCCCGAAGCGGTGCATCGCACGCGTCTGCGCGTCGGCGAAGGTTTGGTGGGCGATATCGCCAGCCACGCGCGCCCTCTGGCGCTCGCCGACGCCCAATCCCATCCCAATTTCGCCTATCGCCCGGAGACGGGCGAGGAGATCTACAAATCGCTGATGGGCGTGCCGATCCTGCGCGGGGGACGGGTCGTCGGCGTGCTCGTTGTCCAGAACCGCAAGGCGCGCAACTACAGCGAGGAGGAGATCGAGGCGCTCGAAACTACCGCCATGGTGCTCGCCGAGCTGGTGGCGAGCGGCGATCTGGTGCCGCGCAACGAGACGCGCCCGACGGAAGGCATCGGCCTGCTGCCCACGCGGCTGGAAGGGTTGATCCTTTGCCCGGGCCTGGCCATCGGCCGCGCCGTGCTGCACAAACCGCACCCGACCCTGGCGGAGATCGTGGCGGAGAATCCGGCAAGCGAGCGCGAGCGCTTGAATACCGCGCTGGCCGGCCTTAACCGGTCCCTCGAGGATCTGATCGCCCGCGACGATTTCGCCCCGGGCGGGGAGCCGCGCGACATTCTCGAGGCCTATCGCATGTTCGCCCAGGACCACGGCTGGCGCGAGCGATTGAACGAGGCGATTTCCGGTGGGCTGACGGCCGAAGGGGCGGTGCTGAAGGTGCAGAATGACGCCAAGGCCCGCATGGCCCAGGTGGTTGATCCGTATTTGCGCGAACGCCTGGCCGATCTCGACAATCTGGCCGACCGCCTGCTGCGCCATCTGACCGGGGGCATTACGACGCTGGCGTTGCCGGAAAAGGCGATTCTGATCGCCCGCACCCTGGGGCCGGCAGAACTGCTGGAGTTCGAGCGCAAGCGACTGCGCGCGGTGGTGCTGGAAGAAGGCTCGCCGACCGCCCATGTCGCCATTGTCGCGCGCGCGCTCGATCTGCCGGTGCTGGGCCGGGTCGAGGGGGCGCTCGCCTGCATCGAGGCCGGCGATCGCCTGATCGTGGATGCCGACAACGGGCAACTCTTCGTGCGCCCGGGGGAAGACATCGAGGAGAAGGTGGCCGAAAGCATGGTGCTGAAAGCCCGGCGGCGCGCCAGCTTCGCTGTTCTGCGCGATCTGCCGGCGGTGAGCCGGGACGGCGTGCCGGTTTCGCTTTCGATCAACGCCGGACTGCTCATCGACATGCAGCATCTGACACCCAGCGGCGCCGACGGGGTCGGCCTCTATCGCACCGAGATCGCCTTCATGGTGCGCGACAGTTTTCCCGATGTCACCCAACAGACCGAATTCTATCGCCGTATCTATGAGCAGGCGGCCGAGAAGCCGGTGATTTTCCGCACCCTCGATGTTGGCGGCGACAAGGTGCTGCCCTATTGGCCGCGCGAGGGAGAGGAGAATCCGGCGATCGGCTGGCGGGCGCTGCGCATCGCGCTCGACCTGCCCAATCTGCTGCGCCAGCAGGTTCGTGCCTTGATCGCGGCGGCGGCCGGCCGTCCTCTCCAGGTCATGTTCCCCATGATCGCCACCACCCACGAGTTTCAGGCGGCACGCGAGATTGTCGAGTTGGAGGTCGTGCGTGCGCGAGTCCGGGGTCAACCCCTGCCCGAGCCCTTGAAGATCGGCGCCATGCTAGAGGTGCCCTCGCTGCTCTGGCAGCTGCCCGCTTTGCTGAGCCAGGCGGATTTCCTCTCGGTCGGCAGCAACGATCTGGCGCAATTCCTGTTCGCCAGCGATCGCGGCAATCCGCGGTTGGCAGGCCGCTATGATCCGTTGTCGCCGGCCATGCTGAGCATGCTGGCCCAGGTGGTCGACCATTGCGCCGCAGCGGGACGTCCCATCTCGGTGTGCGGCGAAATGGCCGGCCGGCCGCTGGAGGCCATGGCACTGCTGGGGCTGGGCTTGGTTCGCCTGTCGATGGCGCCCTCGGCTATCGGCCCGGTCAAAACCATGGTCCGTAGCCTGGATATCGGGCAGTTGCAGGCCTATATAGCCGGCTGTATCGGCCTGCCCAATGCCAGCCTAAGGCGCGATCTGACCTCCTACGCCCGCGACCATGGCGTGGCGCTCTAGGCCAAAAACAGCGCCGGCGACATCTAGCATTTGCCCTTGCCGGTCGCGATTTGGTAGAAACCGCATGGAGCTTCGCCCGGCTTGAGACGCCTCATCGGGGGGAGGGCGGTCGCTCCGGCCGATGCCGCATTGGCGCGATTGGGCGTGCCTGCGGCAAGACCAAGAGTTGGTCGAGATGGAACCGCAGCACAGGACCGAGACGTCGCCAGAGGAACGCACCGTCGGCGCCGCCGAAGTGCCCGCCGCGCCACGCGAGGGGGTGGGCATGCTGTTGCGTCAAAAACGCGAGAGCTTCCGCCAGGATCTCTACACCGTGGCCGGCCAGCTGCATATCCGCCTTTCATATCTGAAAGCCATCGAGGACGGCCGATTCAAGGATCTGCCGGGCCTGACCTATGCCTCCGGCTTCGTGCGCAGCTATTCCGACTATCTGGGCCTCGACGGCGAGGAGATGGTGCACCGATTTCGCGCGGAAATCGCCGGCAGCGACCGTCATGTTCAATTGGTTTTCCCCTCTCTTGCCACGGAGGGCAAAATTCCCAGCGGTGCCGTGCTGCTGCTCTCCGGATTTCTCGCCGTGATGGCCTATGGCGTCTGGTACTACCTCGCCGACCGGCAAAAGAGTTTTCACGATCTGGTGCCCGAGGTGCCGGCCCAACTGCGCGCGCTTTTGGGCACGCAACCGCCGGCCAACACCGGCGCGCCCGCCAAGGTCGAGACAAAACCGGCCGGCGCCGCTGCCGTCGCCAGCGCGGGTCCCGCCGGGAGTCATGATACGCCCGTCGTGGCCGCGCCGCCGGCACCGCCGCCGCCCCCTCCGCCCCCTCCGCTTGCCGGCTCGGTCTTGGTGAGCCCGGGCGATCTGGCGCCGCTGCCGACCGAAATCAACGCGCTCGTCGCCGCGGCGGAAGCGGCGCCGGGCCGGGCCGGCTCAACGATTGCCAACGCGGCGGTGCCGAGCACCGCTGGGGCAGCCGCCACACCGACAGCGGCCGCACCGCCGGTGCCCGCGACGACCCCGACCAAGCCCGTCGGCCAAGTCGTGGTCGCCAATGCCGGTGCCCGCGTCAAGCTGACGGCGCGGATGGACAGTTGGGTGCAAATCTACGATAAGGCGGGCAAATCGTACTTCTCGGCGGTGTTGCGGGCCGGCCAGACCATCGAAGTCCCTAATCTGCCGGGGCTGCTGCTGACCACCGGCAACATCGGCGGGCTCGATATTCTGATCGATGGCCAAGCCCTGGCGGCGCTTGGCTCCGTCGGCTTGGTCAAACGCGATTTGCCGCTGGATGCCACAGGTTTGAAGTCGGCGTCCGCGGTAGGCCAATGAGATGCACAATTTCCCTCGGCGCAGCGGCCATAAGGAATCCTAGATCATGAGCGTCCGTCCCTACCGCGACATCCACAGGCGAAAGAGCCGACAGATCCACGTAGGCAAGGTGCCCGTCGGCGGCGATGCGCCCATCACGGTGCAGTCGATGACGAACACCCTGACGTCGGATGCCGCGGCGACGATCGCGCAAATTCACGAGCTGGAGGCGGCCGGCGCCGATATCGTGCGCGTCTCATGCCCCGACGAGGAATCGACCGCGGCCTTGCCGGCCATCGTGAAGGCGGTGCAGGTGCCCATCGTGGCCGATATCCATTTCCACTATAAGCGGGCCATCGAAGCCGCCAAGGCCGGTGCCGCCTGCCTGCGCATCAATCCCGGCAATATCGGATCCGCCGAGCGGGTGCGCGACGTGGTGAAGGCGGCGAAGGATCACGGCTGCTCCATGCGCATCGGCGTCAATGCCGGCAGCCTGGAGAAGGACCTGCTGGAAAAATACGGCGAGCCCTGCCCGGAGGCGATGGTGGAAAGCGCCCTCGACCACGCCCGCATCCTGGAAGACAACGACTTCCGAGAATTCAAGATCAGCGTGAAAGCCTCCGATGTCTTTCTCGCGGTTGCGGCATATCAAGGTCTGGCGGATGCCTGCGACTATCCCTTGCATCTTGGCGTCACCGAGGCGGGGGGCCTGCGCAGCGGTTCCGTCAAGTCTTCCGTCGGCATGGGCTCGCTGCTCTGGGCGGGCATCGGCGATACGATCCGCGTATCGCTCTCCGCCGATCCGGTGGAGGAGATCAAGGTCGGTTTCGACATTCTGAAATCGCTGGGCTTGCGTCATCGCGGGGTCAACGTGATTTCCTGCCCCTCCTGCGCGCGCCAGCAGTTCAACGTGATCAACACGGTGGCGGTGCTGGAACAGCGCTTAGCCCATATCTCGACGCCGTTGACGGTTTCGGTCATCGGTTGCGTGGTCAACGGTCCCGGCGAGGCGCGCGAAACCGATATCGGTTTCACCGGCGGGGGCAATGGCACGCATCAGATCTATGTCAACGGCCTGCCCGATCATCGCCTGAAGGATGGCGATATCGTCGATCATCTGGTGGGGATGATCGAAAGAAAGGTGGCGGAGATCGAAGCGGCCAAGCTGGCTGAGACCGACGCCGCCTAGCTCGGAGCCCCAAGTCTTGTCCGATCTGCAGCCGGTCCGCGGCACACATGATTTCTTGCCTGACGACATGCGCCGATTCCGGCGTGTGGTCGAGGCCGCGCGCGATGTGGCCGAGCGCTATGGCTATCTCGAAATGGCCACGCCCATCTTCGAATTCTCCGAGGTCTTCAAGCGCACCCTGGGCGATACCTCCGATATCGTGACGAAGGAGATGTACAGTTTCGTCGACAAGGGCGGCGAGGCGCTGACCCTGCGTCCGGAGGCGACCGCCAGCGTGGTCCGCGCCCTCATCTCCGGCGGCCTCAGCCAGCATTTGCCGCTGAAATATTTCTATGCCGGCCCGATGTTCCGTTACGAGCGGCCGCAAAAGGGCCGCATGCGCCAGTTCCATCAGATCGGTATTGAACTTCTGGGCGTGGCCCAGCCCGCCGGTGATGTCGAAGTCATCGCCTGTGGCGCCGCCATTTTGCGCGATCTGGAATTGCTCGATCGCACAGTGCTCGAATTGAATACGCTCGGCGACAGCGAAAGCCGCATGGCTTATCGCCAAGCCCTTGTCGCCTATTTCGGCGCCCATGCCCACGAACTGTCGGCCGATAGCCGCGGGAGATTGATGCGCAACCCCTTGCGCATCCTGGATTCCAAGGATCCAGCCGACCGCGCCCTTGTCGCTGGCGCCCCGGTCTTCGGCGACTATCTGAATCAGGCCAGCCGCGATTTCTTCGCCGCCGTGACCGCCGGGCTGGATGGGCTGGGCATTGTCTATCAATTGAACCCGCGCCTCGTGCGCGGGCTGGATTACTATTGCCATACGGCGTTCGAGTTCACGACCACCGATCTGGGAGCCCAGGGCACGGTCATGGGCGGCGGACGTTACGATGGGCTGGTTGCCATCATGGGCGGGCCGCCCACGCCGGGTGCGGGATGGGCGGCGGGGATCGAGCGCATCGCCATGATGCTGGCGCAGAGCCCGCCGGCCCGCCGGCCGATTGCGGTCGTGCCCGTGGGTTCGACGGCAGACGCTCCGGCGGCGGCGATCGCCGAGCGGCTGCGTCGGGCCGGTTATGCAGTGGATCTGGGCTATGGCGGCAATCTGGGCAAGCGCATGAAGCGGGCCGACAAACTGGCTGCCGCGGCAGCCGTCATTCTGGGTGAGGACGAGTTGGCGAAGGGTGTCGCCAGTCTGCGCGATCTCGACAGCGGCCAGCAGACGGCGGTGCCGCTGGCCGAACTCGAGGAGCGCCTCGCCCGCTTCCGCTAGCGCCGCTCATGGTGGATTTCCTCGTCGTCGGCGTCAACCATCGCAGCGGCACAGCGGCCCTGCGCGAGGCGCTTTACGTTGAGCAAGAGCGCCAGCCAGAACTGCTCGCCCGCCTCAAGGCGGCCGGGATAGTCGAGGCCGTGTTTCTTTCGACATGCGACCGCAGCGAAGTCCAAGCCGTCGCATCGGATGCAGAGGCTACCACGGCCGCCGTTGGCGCCGCTTTCGCCGGCCAGGCCGGTGTGCCGGCCGAGGAGGTCGCGGCGCAGTCTTATTGTCTGACCGGCGGCGAGGCACTGCGCCATATCTTTGCGGTTGCCGCTTCGCTGGACAGCCAGGTGATCGGCGAGCCGCAGGTGCTGGGACAGGTGAAGGAGGCCCATCGCCTGTCGGCGGCGGCCGGCCTGATGGGCGCCAATCTTGACGAGGTGTTGCAGGCGGCCTATGCCGTCGCCAAGCGGGTGCGCAGCGAGACGGGCCTGGCCGAGCAGCCGGTCTCCATCGCCGCCGTCGTGGTCGGGTTGGCCCGCCAGCTGCATGGCGATCTCAAGCGCGCCCAGGGGCTGCTCATCGGCCCGGGAGAGATGGGCGACCTCGTCATCGAGCAATTGCGCCGGGCGGGACTTCGCGGTCTGGCGGTTGCCCATGGCTCGGCGCGGCGGGCAGCCTCGATCGCCCGGCGCTATGACGCGCATCACATGAGTTTGAGCGAATTGCCGGCCGGCCTGGTCAATGCCGATGTGGTGGTCTCAGCGCTGGGATCCGGGCAACGCGTGGTGACGGCCGATATGATGGCCCAGGCAATCAAGCTGCGCCGTCACCGTCCGGTATTATTGATCGATGTGGCGGTGCCATCCGACGTCGAAACCGCCGTCGATCGTCTCGAGGATGTCTTCCGCTACGAGCTGGACGATCTGGAAAAGGCGGCGATGCAGGGCCGTTCCACGCGTGCGACGTCGGCGTCGGCCGCTTGGGATCTGATCGATGAGGCCATTGCCGGATTTTTGGGTCGCCGGGCGGCACGCGCGGCGGTGCCTGCGATCGTGGCGCTGCGCCAGCGTTTCGAAACGATCCGCCAGGAGGTCTTGGCCGAACGCCCGGCGGATGCGGCGACGGCGACGCGGCTTTTGATCGCTCGGCTGCTGCACGAGCCCTCGGCCCTGCTGCGCGACATGGCCTCGGCGGCACCGGCGGAGCGCGCGGCGGCGGAACAGCTTCTGATTCGGCTGTTTCGCCTCGCGCGCGATGAGGACGAAGGAAAAGGGCGATGAACCTGGAGCATAAGTTGGTGCGGGTGGTCAAACGCCATGAGGAGTTGGCCTCTCTCATGGCGCGCCAAGGCCCCAAGGACGCCCAGGATTTCGCCCGCATGTCGCGCGAATATGCCGAGCTCACGCCGACGGTCGAGCGCATCCTGGCCTTGCAATCGGCCCAGAGGGAGCAGGCCGATCTGGCAGCGCTCGCCGCCGATCCAGCGGGCGATCCCGAAATGAAATCCATGGCCGAAGAGGAATTGCGGGCACTCAAGCAGCGTCTGGCGATCCTGGATCAGCAGGTCAAGATCGCCCTTCTGCCCAAGGACGAGGCCGACGAACGCAGCGCCATCCTAGAAGTTCGCGCCGGCACCGGCGGCGAAGAGGCGGCCTTGTTCGCCGCGGCCCTATTCCGCATGTACACCCGTTATGCCGAGAACCATGGCTGGCGCGTCGACGTGCTGGGCATCAGCGAGACGGGCTTGGGCGGGTATCGCGAAGCCAGCATGGAGATCGCCGGGCGCGGCGTCTTTGCCCGCCTGAAATTCGAATCCGGCGCCCATCGTGTCCAGCGCGTGCCGGAGACCGAAGCCAGCGGGCGCATTCACACATCGGCCGCCACCGTCGCCGTGCTGCCGGAGGCCGAGGATGTGGATATTCATATCGAGGATAAGGATCTGCGCATCGATGTCTTTCGCTCCAGCGGCCCGGGCGGGCAATCGGTCAATACCACCGACAGCGCCGTGCGCATCACCCATCTGCCCAGCGGCCTTGTGGTGCAGCAGCAGGACGAAAAATCCCAGCACAAGAACAAGGCAAAGGCGTTGAAGGTCCTACGCGCCCGGCTCTACGAACAGGAGCGCGCGCGGCGTGACGCCGAACGGGCGGCCAGCCGCAAGAGCCAGGTGGGCAGCGGCGACCGTTCGGAGCGCATCCGGACGTATAACTTCCCGCAAGGCCGGGTGACCGACCATCGCATCAATCTCACTCTCTACAAGATCGACAAGGTCATGTCCGGCGAGGCGCTGGATGAAATCATCGATGCCTTGATCGCGGAGGACCAGGCAACCCGATTGGCGGAGGTCGATTGACCGAACTCGGACGCGCGCTCGACGAGCTCGCAGGACGCTTGGCCGCCGCTGGCATTGCGGAAGCACGGCGCGAAGCCCGGTTGCTGGCGGCCGAAGCAACCGGCCTCAGTGCCGCGACGGTAATTGCCCATCCCGAGCGCGAACTGAATTCGACGCAATGGGAACGGCTCTCCGGTTTCGCCCGCCGTCGGGAAGCGCGCGAGCCCATTTCGCGGATTCTCGGCTGGCGAGAGTTCTGGAGTCTTCGCTTCGCGCTGGGACCCGAAACCCTCGATCCGCGACCCGACAGCGAGACACTGATCGCCGCCGCCCTGGAATCGATCGATCGGGCGAAGCCGATTTCGGTGCTGGATCTGGGGACCGGCAGTGGCTGCCTGTTGCTCGCAGTGCTGAGCGAATTGCCAAACGCGCAGGGGTTGGGCGTCGATCTCAGCCGGGCTGCCCTCGACGTTGCGGCTGCCAATGCCGAGTCGCTGGGTTTGGCCTCCCGCGCCCAATTCCGCCTGGGCGACTGGGGCAGCGGCCTCGCCGCGCGCTTCGATCTGATTATCTGCAACCCGCCCTATATACCGGCCGGGGAGATACCCGGCCTGGCGCCCGAGGTGGCAAAGTTCGATCCCACGCTGGCGTTGGCCGGTGGGCCTGACGGGCTGGATGCTTATCGCTGTTTGCAAGGTGAACTGCCGCGGCTTCTGGCCCCAGGTGGCAGGGCCATCGTAGAAATCGGCGCAGGCCAAAGTGCCGCGTCCGTTGCCATCCTGATCGGCGGGGGGCTGGCCCTCCTGGGGCAGCACGCCGACCTCTCAGGCACCCCCCGCTGCCTAATCCTTCAAATAGCCCTAAAAAACCAGTTGGAAATCCCCCGATGACCTACTACGTTGAGTCCGACGGAACGCGCCGCCTCGGCCTGATGTCGAGGGGCGAGCTGATCACCCCCTCATACTAGAGACTCCGGTCAATATGTCGTGCGATGCCCTTGGGAACGCATGACGGGTCCGGAAGACGGGGGATCCCGGTCTAAGAGCAATGTGAGCGAGCATGAGACAAGGTTCGAATCCCCGGCGATCGCGTGGGCGCGGCCCTCGCAAGCCGCATAACCCGTCGCGTCCCCAGAACTTCGACAGCCCTGGACAGGATGTGCGGGTCCGCGGCAATACCTACCAGGTGATGGAGAAGTACCTGGCCCTGGCGCGCGACGCGAGCCTGGCCGGCGATCGCATCGCCATGGAGAACTATCTCCAGCACGCCGAGCATTATTACCGGACGATCAATTCCAACGGCGAGGCCAACCGGCCCCGCCCGCCGATGCGCAACGACGGCCAGCCCGCCACCGATGGCGGCCAGGGCGGAAACAGCCAAGGCGGCAATAGCCAGGGTGGCAACGGCCAGATCGGCAATGGTTTCGACGGCCAGGTCGGTAACGACGGCAGAGGCGGCGAGGAAGGCCAGCCCCATGAGCGGCATCAGCCTCAATCCCAGGTGAAAGCGACGGTCGCCGACCCGACGGACGATACGGAAAGCTAGATATTTGCGGGCCGTACCGGCCCCGGGCCTCTTGAGTCCCTTCGACCTATTCCCATATTTGCCGCAGGTGATTTGACACGCATCGTCGACCGCGCGCCTGGTTATAGGGCGCGGTCGAGAGGGGCAATTATGAACTTCGAAAAATACACCGAACGCTCGCAGGGATTCATCCAGTCCGCTCAGGGCCTAGCTCTGCGCAGCAATCATCAGCGATTTACCCCCGAGCATCTTCTGAAAATCCTGCTGGACGACCGGGAAGGCCTGGCGGCCAATCTCATCCGGGCATCTGGGGGCGATCCGGCCAGGGCTCTTGCGGTTGTCGAGCGCGATCTCGCCAAACTGCCCAAAGTCGAAGGCAGCGGCGCCGGGCAGGTCTATCTTTCCCCTGAATTGGCCCGCGTCTTCGCCAGCGCCGAGGAGATCGCGGAGAAGGCCGGCGACAGCTACGTGACGGCCGAGCGGCTGCTGCTGGCGTTAGCCCTGGCCAAAGGGACGCCTGCCGCCGAAGCACTCGCCAGCGCCGGCGCCACACCCCAGGCGCTGAACGGCGCCATCGAGGAGATCCGCAAGGGTCGCAAGGCGACGACCACCGGCGCCGAAGGCAATTACGACGCGCTGAAGAAATACGCTCGCGACCTGACCGCCGAGGCGCGCGAGGGCAAGCTCGATCCGGTGATCGGCCGGGACGAGGAAATTCGCCGCACCATCCAGGTGCTATCGCGCCGGACCAAAAACAATCCCGTGCTGATCGGCGAACCGGGCGTGGGCAAGACGGCCATCGTCGAGGGCCTGGCCACCCGCATCGTCAACGGCGACGTGCCGGAGGGCCTGCGTACGAAGCGCCTGATGTCGCTGGACCTCGGCGCCCTTATCGCCGGCGCCAAGTTCCGTGGCGAGTTCGAGGAACGCCTGAAGGCCGTGTTGCAGGAAGTGGCCTCGACCGAGGGCGATGTCATCCTGTTCATCGATGAATTGCATACCCTGATGGGCGCGGGCAAGGCGGAAGGCTCGATGGATGCCTCCAACATGCTGAAACCGGCGTTGGCCCGGGGCGAGTTGCATTGCGTAGGCGCCACGACCCTGGACGAATACCGCAAGCATATCGAGAAGGATGCGGCGCTGGCCCGGCGTTTCCAGCCCGTCTTCGTGGCCGAACCAGGCGTGCCGGAGACGATCTCGATCCTGCGTGGCCTCAAGGAAAAATACGAGTTGCACCACGGCGTGCGGATCTCCGATTCGGCGATCGTGGCCGCGGCGACGCTTTCCAACCGGTACATCACTGACCGCTTCCTGCCCGACAAGGCGATCGATCTGATCGACGAGGCGGCAAGCCGGCTGCGCATGGAAATCGATTCCAAGCCCGAAGCGATCGACGAGGTTGACCGCCGGCTGATCCAGTTGAAGATCGAGCGCGAAGCCCTGAAGAAGGAGACCGACCGGGCCTCGGCAGAGCGCTTGAAGATCCTGGAAGGCGAGATCAAGGAACTCGAAAAGCAATCCGCCGACATGACCGCTGATTGGCAGGCCGAGAAGCGGATGCTCGTCGGCGAGCAGAAACTGAAGGAGCAGTTGGAAAAGGCGCGCAACGAACTGGAGCAGGCACAGCGCAAGGGCGATCTGCAGCGTGCAGGCGAGCTGCTTTATGGCGTCATTCCCGATCTCACAAAGAAGCTTGAGGCAGCCCAGGCCGGCGAACAGCATCGCATGCTGAACGAGGTGGTCGGCGAGCAGGAGATCGCCGGCGTGGTCTCGCGCTGGACCGGCATCCCCGTCGATCGCATGCTGGAAGGCGAGAGGGAAAAGTTACTGCACATGGAAGATGGGCTGCGCAAGCGTGTGGTGGGTCAGGACGAGGCGATCGTCGCCGTATCCAACGCCATTCGCCGGGCGCGGGCGGGATTGCAAGATCCCAACCGGCCCATGGGCTCATTCCTGTTCCTGGGCCCAACCGGCGTGGGCAAGACCGAACTCGCCAAGGCACTGGCCTCATTCCTGTTCGACGACGATTCGGCGCTGACGCGAATCGACATGTCGGAATACATGGAGAAGCATTCCGTCGCCCGCATGATCGGGGCGCCGCCTGGCTACGTGGGCTACGAGGAAGGCGGCTCGCTCACCGAAGTGGTGCGCCGGAGGCCTTATCAGGTCATCCTGTTCGACGAGGTCGAGAAGGCCCATCCCGACGTCTTCAACGTGCTGCTCCAGGTGCTCGACGACGGGCGCCTGACCGATGGGCAAGGCCGTACAGTGGACTTCCGCAATACGCTGATCGTGCTCACCTCCAATTTGGGCAGCGACGTTCTCGCACGCCAAGGCGAGGGGGAAGACAGTTCGGCGGTTCGCGACCAGGTCATGGAGGTCGTGCGGGCCTCGTTCAGGCCGGAGTTTCTCAATCGCCTGGACGACATCCTGCTGTTCCACCGCCTGACCCGGGCGCAGATGGCTGGTATCGTCGACATTCAGCTGAAGCGGCTGGAGCAGCTGTTGGCCGATCGCAAAATGACCATCGAACTCGACGACAAGGCGCGCAAATGGCTGGCCAATGCCGGTTACGATCCGGTCTATGGCGCTCGGCCGCTGAAGCGGGTGATCCAGCGCGAGCTGCAGAACCCGCTGGCGGGCATGATTCTTGAAGGCCGGATCAAGCCGGGTGAGAAGATCCGCGTCGGCGTCAAGGACGGCAAGCTTGCCATCAATGGCGAGACGCTGACCGCGGCGGCCGCCTGACCTAGCAGGCCACGACGGCCTAAACGCAAGAACCCCCAGTCTCGATCAGGGGCCGGGGCATTTGCCTGGCCGAACGAGAATTAGTGAGCCGAAGCGACGGCACCCGACCGGGAGAGGTTCTGGCGCTGCTTGTCGATATTGGCGACGAGCGCCAGATAGGTCTTCAATTCCTTGCCCTGCAGCTTTTCGCCGGTCGGCAGCTTGATGCTCTGCGGATTGATCTGCTTGCCGTTCACCAGCACCTCGTAGTGCAGATGCGGGCCGGTAGCACGCCCGGTCATCCCGACATAGGCGATCACCTGGCCCTGACGGACCCGGCTGCCCATGCGCAAGCCCCCGGCAAAGCGGCTGATATGGGCATAGGCCGTGGCGTATTGCGCGGTGTGCTTGATGCGGATGTAGTTGCCGTAGGCGGAGAAGGGCCCGATCTGCTGGATCTTGCCGTCGCCCGCGGCATAGATGGGCGTGCCGATGGGCGCGCCGAAATCCACACCTTTATGCATCAGGCTATAGCCCAGGATGGGATGCATGCGCATGCCGAAGCCCGAGGTGATCTTGGCGCCATCGACGGGTGTGCGGAGCAGCGCCTTGCGCACTGAATCGCCCTTCGGGTTGAACCAGTCCGTGCGCCCATCGGCCGTGGTGTAGCGATAGATGGCGAGCTTCCGGCCGCTGAGGGTGAGAGAGGCGAACTGGATGTCGCCGGTCTTGGCGAGATTGCCGGCGCCGTCGGCATAGCGCTCATAGAGGATTTCGTAGCTGTCGCCAGGCTGGATGTCGCGCTGGAAGTCGACGTCGTAGCTGAAGGCATGGATGATTTCGCCCATGACCTCGATCGGCACGCCATCGGCTTGGCCCGCTTCGAACAGGCTGGATTGAATGCTGCCGGCGGCCCGCGCCACTTCGCGATGCAGCGGTATGTCGGTCGATTGAGCTGTGAAAGCGCCGTCGAGGCCGCGGACCAATTCGACATTGCGGGCGACCGAAGGCTGCAGGCTGAGGGCCACGAGCTGCAACTCGGGCTGGCTCGAGCCGTCGCTCTCCGCATCGCCGTCGCCGCTCGGTGCCAGCGTCAGTTTGATCGGCTGTCCCGGCTTTAATTGGCGGGGCGAGAATACATCGCTCAGTGCCAGGATGGCGGCATGGGCTTCGTCGAGCTTGATGCCGGCATCGGCCAGCACCGCCATGAGCGTATCGCCTTTCTGGATCTGGATGATCTGCTCGATCGGCCCGTCCGGCTGCGTATCGTCGGGCGTCGGCGGCGCGGCGTTGCTGTCGAACTGAGCCGCCGGCAGCAGGAAGTACTTCTGCGCCAGGTCCTGATCGAAATCGCCGGCGGCAGGAATCTCGTTGCCGAAGCTGAGGCGAGAACCGCGGGTGGTGCCGGAGCCGAGCGAGGCAGCAAAGCCCAGGAGGGTGAGGCCGAAGGCGGTAGTGATCATGTAGCGCGAAAATGCTCGATCGGCGGTGGCGACCCGGGATTTTTGCTGCAACCGACGTCCCCCCTGGTTAACCGGGCGCGAACGACGCACGAGAAACCGTCCGCGCTACTGCCCCCGACAGAATCATTATTACGGCGACCGTCAAAATCGCCGGTCGCCGAGCTCTTGGCTGCGCAGAATGACCGCGTCGGCGGGGCCAAGTCAACTCTAAATCCATAAGCCAAATCAATGGGCTGCCTTGACCTGGGTGTTTTACGGCGGCGCTTGTCATCAATTCGGCATAAATCGTTTGACAACCCGGCAGAACGCAACATATAACCCCGCCCCGCTCACAGGCAGGGAAGACTGCTCTGCCTGAGGGGTGTGTGTTGTTTGACATTGTATTTATGAGAGAAGGGATGCGAGGGCGGCGGTCTTGGTGTTGCCGGTTGGCGATTTCTGGACCTGTCGTGATCGTGTTTCTAAGGCTCTATGGTTGGTTTGGCTTGTGCGTTTTCTGGAGGGATCTGGGGGACGGCTTGTCGGACCCTCGGTAGAGAAGCGCGTAATTCATGATGGGATCCCTG
>Ga0137363_10000464_pt1 | contig 22640 bp, 27 predicted proteins | sample MadtaG_FD_104800 | JGI IMG/M metagenome (GOLD analysis project Ga0137363, IMG submission 104800) | Vadose zone soil microbial communities from Angelo Coast Range Reserve, California, USA - Mad1_115_16 metaG | ecosystem: Environmental > Terrestrial > Soil > Vadose zone | place: USA: California...
CGCTGTAAAGCCAGGGCGGTGGAAATTGTCGCTGTCTGCCCCTCGGCCCGATAATTTGAAATCTTGTTGCGGTTCGGACCGATTGCGATCCTCGCTCCTGATCCTATATCGCGTGCATGAACCATATTACCTACCGCGTCGTTCCTCATAAAAGGGCGCCGGCTTGTGATGCCGAGCCGCCTTGTGATGTCGAAATGACAGAGCCCGGCGGCGAGCCCCGCATTGTCAACACCTTCAACACGGAAGCCGAAGCATGGGATTGGATCAGCGAGAAGCGGCGCATCGACAAATTGACTGCGCGTAGAATCGAAAGTCAGAAGGACAAGCACTGACGGCAACAAAACGGTAGTGGTTCAGTTTGAAATCCAGCCCGAATTCGCCCCGGCTGCACCAGCCGGCAGACGATCCATAATTTCCCATCATAAACGGTGATCCGAACACAGGGCTGTCGGCCCCAGATCTTGCCAATCACGTCGAATTGCGCAAGTCTTCGACCGTCAAAGCCGGTCATCCGGGGGATGTCGGCTGAATGCTCTCGCCCAGGAGTCTCACCCATGATTGCGTTGACGCGCAGGGCCGCCATCGTTGTGGCTGCTCTCGGCCTTCTGACGACTTCACCGTTGGCAACGGACGGCAGAGCCGACTCGACGCCTGCGGACGGCAAAGCCGAGGGCACGCTCACGGTGAACGGCAAGACCACGAAGGTCGCCTTTGCTTATGCGCGGTCGGTGCCGGGCTTCTTCGACAAGAATACCAACGACACCCAGGTGATCGTGAGCGACGTGCCGTTGGATGCAAAGGCGCTGGCCGATGAATTCGTGCGCGCCGGCATGGCTAAGGAGGGCAAGCTCCATGCCTTCGAGATCACCATCGATGAGGCGGGCACGCCGGTCTCGACCGCCTGGCGCCACGACGGCTTCAAAGGTCCGATGCCCAGCGGCCTTTCCAGCGACGACGTGTTCACGAAGAAGGTTCTCGACGGCAAGCTCGTGGAAGCCAGCTACAAGAGCGCGGCGGACGAGGAATTTTTCGGCAACACCTATGCCTTCGACGTGACGTTCCGAGCGACCATCGCGCATTGAACCAACTCGGCTCAAAACAAGCTACCCAAGCACCCTTAAATGCATGCGCGCTCAATGGACTTGCAATCCTCCTTCCGAGCGACGACATTTCGGTCTCGCAAACCCTTCATCGTTCCGCTCTGCGGTCAGGCTAGGGGGTAACGTGGCATGAATGATTCCCAGAAGCTTCGCCGGGAAGCCCGCGAATTCTTGGACAAGGCCGGCACGACGACCGACAAGGCCGCCCGTCGGCTTCTGCTCGAGCGCGCGCTGCGCCTGGCGCAGAAAGCCGTGTTGCTCGAAGAAGAGGCACTGGCCATCGACGCCGCGCTTCGAAGCGATACGGTCTCAAACGACGACTCGAAGCTCACGGCCCCGCCTGACGAGAAGCAACGGCGCGCTTAAGCTGCGGCCCGCCCTGAATTTCCAGGCCGACCGGAAGTGCGCCTTCGCGTGACGCCTTCCCGGGCAAAATCACGCTATAACCCTGTCCGCATCCAGTATCCGAACGCGCGAGGTTCGTCGTCATCGTGGAACTGCGGGATCTCGAAAGCGTCGTCAGGCATGGGCTTTGCACCGGCTGCGGCATCTGCGAAAGCATGGCCGGGCGCGACAAGGTGGAGATGCGGCTGACCGCCTTCGGGCAATTGCGCCCCAAGGTCAAAGGCCCCCTCGATCGGGCCAAGCTCGATGAAGTGCTGAAAGTCTGCCCCGGCGTGCAGGTGATCGGGCCGGCGCGATTCAAGGCCGGCGAAGACGGCGTCATCGATCCGGTCTGGGGGCCCATCACATCGCTCCATCGCATGTGGGCGGCGGACGAGGCGATAAGATTCCACGCGGCGGCCGGCGGCGCCCTCACCGCCCTTGGGCGCTATCTGCTGCGCAGCGGCGAGGTCGAGGCCATCCTCCATGTGAAGGCATCCAGGAGCCAACCCGAACTGACCGATGCCCATGTCAGCACGACGATCGAGGATGTGGCCGAGGGGGCGCAGTCGCGCTACGGGCCCGCGGCACCACTCGTCCACGTGAACGCCCTGCTCGACAAGGGTCTGCGCTTTGCGGTCATCGCCAAGCCTTGCGACATCGCCGCCATCCGCAATCTCGGGAGGATCGACGCGCGGGTGAAAGCCCAGATTCCTTACTGCCTGACCATCTTCTGCGGCGGCGTTCCCACGACCCACACGGCCCACAAGATCGCGGCATATCATGGCGTCGCGCCGAACGAGCTCGGCGTCTTCCGCTGGCGCGGCCAAGGCTGGCCGGGGCCGACCCATATCGAAACCAGGGACGGCCGGGCCTACGATCTAAGTTATGACACCGTCTGGTACGACCTCAACGTCCCCTGGACCTATGACATCCAGTTCCGCTGCAAGATCTGCCCGGATGCCATCGGCGAGCTGGCCGATGTGGCCTGCCCCGACGGCTGGGTGATGGAGAACGGCAAGCCGATCCATCGCGAAGCGCCCGGCGTGAACATCGCGGTCGCCCGCACCGAAGTCGGGCGACGACTGGTGGAGCGCGCCGCGGCCGCCGGCGAAATTCGCCTGGAGTCGTTCGATCTTCCCTCGCTGCATGCCATGCACAGCGATCATCTGGAGCGCAAGCTCGGCCATCCCGCCCGAATCCTCGGCTTGGCGCTGGCGGGCGAGCCACGCCTTCGCGCACCCGGATACCGCGCAATCTCGGCCGTTCTTCGCGCGGGCCTTGCCGGCAATTGGAAGGCCTTCTGGGGCGCCTTCCGGCGCGGGCGCGAGCGCGCGAACCAGGAGCCGCTCGCTTAGGCACCCCTCGGCTTCGATGCAGGGCAATCGCATTTGGCGAGACTGTTGCCTTTCTCTCCTCTGTCATTCCCGCTTGCGCGGGAATGACGGCAACAGAGAGGTCGGAGAACCCAAATGCGATTGCCCTGGGCTTCGATGCGCCGGGTGGAACCAAACCACCTCGCCGCCGTTCTATCTTTGAGCATCTGCTTCTGCCGCCATCGGCGCCTGTCGTCGATATAGCCCAACCCGGGCGGCTTGAGGCTGCGATAGTAGCGCATTGAACAACACGCAGGTCGACAACAACCTGGAGGGTGTCCATGCGTACCACCAGTTGGCCGCTTTGGCTGGGCGTGATTCTTGCCCTGAATTTCGGGCCTGGCGTTGCCCGGGCCGGCGATTTTTCGCCGCGCTGCCCGGCGCCCGTGTCCACGGCCATCGCCACGCTCATGAACGGCGTCCCGGATGCCACCGTCTTCGAATTCCGCGGCCGCGATGCGGCCGTCGGCATCCGGATTTTCAACAACCTGCCGCCCACGGGACATGACGATGGCGATCGGTTCTATATCGCGGTCAGGCCCGACTTCCCCTTGTCGCGTCTGATCGTCGCCAAGCACGGCTGCGTTGCCAACGCCATGCTGGTCGATCTGCGGGTCGCCATCGCCATCAAGAAGGCCATCAAACACGCGGTGACGGCGCCGAACGCTTTATAGATTCACGAACTTCGTGAAGTCCGTTAACCGATTTTCGCCAGGAAAGCCTCACGGCGAAGTGCCGAAGGTGACTCCGTAATCCGGGCGTTGTATCAAGGCTCCAGTCGATTTCCCGCGCCGGACCGATGGAGCCTTGGACGATGACGGACGCCTCTCCGCCTGCTTCCGCCCAATCCCCGCAAAGCCGCTTCGCTGAGGCGAATGGCGTCAGGCTGCGTTATCTGATCGCCGGCCAAGGCGATCCCGTGGTGCTGCTTCATGGCTATGCGCAAACCAGCCATATGTGGCTGCCGCTGATCGCCAAGCTGGCCAGGAGCCGCACGGTCATCGCTCCGGACCTGCGCGGCATCGGCGAATCCGCGACGCCGCCCGATGGCTACACCAAGGCCGTCATGGCCGAGGATATTCGCGCGCTGATGCAAAGCCTCGGTTTGAAGCGCATTCGCATCGTCGGCCACGATATCGGCCTGATGGTGGCCTATGCCTATGCGGCAGAGCATCCTGCGGAGGTGGATCGCATCGCCTTGATGGATGCCTTCCTGCCGGGGGTGGGGAACTGGCGCGACGTGTGGTTGATGCGCGATCTCTGGCATTTCCATTTCTACGGCGAGACGCCGCTGGCCCTGGTGGCGGGCCGCGAGCGCACCTACCTGGAGCATTTCTGGAACGATTTCGCCGCCGACAGGAATCGTTCCGTGCCCGAGGCCGACCGGCAGCTTTATGCGAAAGCCTATGGGCGGCCCGGCGGCATGCGCGCAGGCTTCGAGGTGTTCCGCGCCTTCGAGCGCGATGCGGAAGATTTCGCCCGCTTCGCACTTCAGCCCCTGACCATGCCGATGCTGGTGCTCACGGGGGAAAAGGCTTCGGGCGATGGCCTCATTCGGCAGGCCCGGCTCGTCGCATCCAATGTGGAAGGCGTCGTCATCCGCGGATCCGGCCATTGGCTGATGGAAGAAGCGCCCGACCAGGTCATCCCGAGACTCGTCGAATTTCTGACGCGCTGACGGCAGGCCCGCGACGGATTTTTCCAGGCCTGCCCCCTTGATCCGGCGAATACCTGTACGATTCATGGAAGGAACCAGAATCATGCCAAGCGGCCCCGACAGCAAGAAAGTGAAACTGGAGTCCATCAGCCACGCGATCGACGTCGGCTATGGGATCGGCAAGGCCCTGCGCGACAAAGGCATCGTCCCGGTCGAAGAGGGGACGCATATGGAACTGTGGGGCGGCGAGCATAAGGCCAGCCCCTATCTCTCCTGGTGGAACAAGGGATTCGAGGCGGGCTTCCGGGGCGAGGCCAAACCGACCGCCCCTTGAGGTCCCTCGCCCGGCGGCAGGTTTGTTGTCGCCCGGCCCGCCGCTTCGGCGTAACGTTAGTCACCTGCGATCCTAAGGACTGCGTCAGGATCGCCGCTTATGTCCGCGACCTGCCACTCGCACACAGGGGGCTCGCATGACCAGCACGTCAGGATCGCCAGGTCTCGGATCGGCCCTTGTGGCCTTGAGGCCGAAATGGGGCTGGTGCGTGGCGCTGGGCATCGGGCTTCTCGTCGCCGGATTCATCGCCTTGCTCAGCGTCGTCGCGGCGACGGTGGTGACCGTTTGGTGGGTGGGTGCCATGATGATCCTGGCCGGTATCATCGAGATCGTCCACGGCTTCCGCATGAAGGGCTGGGGCCGTGCCATTCTCTGGACGATCATCGGCGCCCTCTACGTCTTCGGCGGCTTCTTCGCCATGATGAATCCCCTTCTCGCCTCGGTGGTGCTGACGCTTATTCTCGGGGTCGCCCTCATCATCGCCGGCATCGCCCGCATTGTGCTGGGCTTCCATCTCAAGGCCGGTCAGCACGGGGGGCTGGTCATTTTTTCGGGCGTGGTGACCCTGCTGTTCGGCTTGATCATCCTGCTGCACTGGCCCTTCTCGAGCCTCTATGTCCTGGGCATCATCCTGGGCGTCGATCTGATCTTTGCCGGCATGGGCTGGATCAACCTTGGCTTTTTCCTCAAGCGCACGGCCTAAGGGCGCGCGCGAATCAGCACCAAGGCCCGGCCGCGCCTGTCATCGACAGACGCACATCCTTGAACGCTCCCCGCAACCATGTCGCCCCCACCCTAACCCTTACGGAGTGGACACATCTTGTGGAAGTCACCGACGGCGCGATTTCTTCTCCCTCTCCGCCGGCGGGGCAATCGCATTTGGCGAGACGGTTGCCTTTCTCTCCTCTGTCATTCCCGCGCAAGCGGGAATCCAGCGCCCCCAAACCCGTCACTCGCCCCTGGATTCCCGCTTGCGCGGGAATGACGGCAACAGAGAGGTCGGAGAACCAAAATGCCATTGCCCTGCCCCTGAAGGGCGGAGAAGGACAAAAAAGCAAAACAGCCGGCAACTCTCCCGAAATGTGTCCATGCCATAGCCCCAACCCGCCCCCATCAAGGGAGTGGGCAGGGCGGGGGTGAAACAAATGCGCGATCGGCGCTTTGCCGGGACCTCGAATTCCGGCCCGGCGCGACCATTTGATGGCAGGCGCCGGCAATCCTCCGGCGCCCGGCGATGGAGGCTGAGGATGGAATTGCGGTTGAGACTGGCGTTCCTGGCAACGCTGCCGATCCTGCTTGTCTTGGCGAGCATGGCTTCACCGGGCCTGGCGCGGGCCGACGATCTGGCCTGCGTCAGCACGACCTTCAATCTGCTCTCGCCCAACGACAAGGTCTGCGTCAGCGATTTCGACGATCCCAAGGTGCCGGGCGTCGTCTGCCACATCTCCCAGGCGCGCAAGGGCGGCTGGGGCCAGCCGCTGGGTCTCAACGAGGACCCATCGAATTTCTCGCTCTCCTGCCGTCAGATCGGGCCGATCGCCGTGGACATTTCCAAGCTGCCGGCGAGCGAGGCGGCGTTCAGCGAAAAGACGAGCATCTTTTTCAAGGCAACTCGCGTCTACCGCCTGCCTGACAAGAAGCACAACACCCTGGTCTATCTCGCCATCAGCTCCAAGATCGTGAACGGGTCGCCGGCCAATGCCATCAGCACCGTGCCGGTCTTGCCCTGGGCCTCGCAATGACGCCGAGAACGGCGGCCGCGAATTGCTGGCGCAGCGACATCATGACCAGGCCGGCGCCATGACAAACGCGCGACCTCACAGACTCCAATCCGCGTTGCGCAAGCGCTCGACCAGCCAGCGGGCCGCCGGTCCCGGCGGCCTTTCCGTTCGGTGCAGGCTCTGCAGGGGATAGAGGACATTATCCCAAGCGTCCACCGCGAGCCGCACCAGGCGCCCCGCGGCCAGATCCTCGCGCACCATCGGCTCGGGCATGCTGCCCCAGCCCACACCGTCCAGCAGCAAGGCGTGCTTGGCGCCGAGATCGGCCAGGCGCCAGGTCTGGACGGCGATCACGCCGAATTCCTGTCCCTCAGTCAGCGGCGAGCGATCGGTCAACACGAGCTGGACATGTGCACGAGCGGCAGAGGTGGAGAGTGGACCCTTCTGGCGGCTCAAGGGATGTGAAGGCGATGCCACCGGAATCAGCTTCACCACGCCGAGCGGACTTTGCTCCAACCCGTCGGGGCGGAGCGTGAGAGGACCGCTTACCCCCACGCTGGCCACGCCATCGAGGACGAGTTGGGCCACGGCGCCGAGCGCTTCCACATAAAGGCGAAGTGCGACGGTGGGGAAGGCGGCCCGAAATGCATCGAGCACTTCGACCAGCCGCTGGATGGGCAACATCACGTCGACGACGATTGCGACTTCCGCTTCCAATCCTGCAATCAGACCCCGCGCCTTGGCGAGAAGGCCATCCAGCCCCATGGCGATGGCACGGGAATCCGAGAGGATGGCCCAGCCGGCGTCGGTCAAGTGCGGCTTGCGGGTAGTGCTGCGATCAAAAAGCTCGAGGCCGAGCTGGGCCTCGAGATTCGCCACCGCATAGCTCACCACCGAGGTGGCCCGGCCCAGGCGGCGCGCGGCGCCGACGAAGCTTCCCGCTTCCACGACGGCATGGAAGACCCGGAGTTGATCCAGGGTTGGGGCGCGAGGATCAGACATATCAACTTTCTAGAACGTATCTGTCGATATTATCCTGGTTCTCCGAATCTGGAAACCGCCCCATGTTCCTTCGCGACATTCAGCCAGCGCCGTGGCCGGCCAATCGGGAGGAAACCAGCATGTCCGCCGCCAAAGTCCTGATCGTCTTCGATTCCCGTTCCGGCGTGACCGAGGCGCAGGCCAATGCCCTCGCCGAGGGCGCACGGGCCAGCGGGGCCGATGTTCGCCTGCGCCGCGCCCGAGAGGATCGTCTTAAGCCGATGCGGCGTAGGACGTGACGGCCGCCAGGCGCCACCAATTCTTCTTGCTCAGAAGGTGAAATCCATGACCTTGCTCACCCGCTTCGCCCCCGCCGTTGGGCGGTTGCTCATCGCCGTGATCTTCTTGCTCAGTGGGTTCGGCAAGATTGCCGACCCAGCCATGGCCCAGGGCTATATCGCCTCGGCCGGCCTCCCGCTCCCGCTTGTCGCTTTTCTGATTGCTGTCGCGGTCGAGCTGGGGGGCGGGGCGTTGCTGCTTGTGGGATACCAGACCCGGCTTGCCGCCCTGGCCTTGGCGGTGTTCTCCGTTGCCGCCGCTCTCGGCTTCCATCACGACTTCGCGGACCAGAACCAGATGATTCATTTCCTGAAGGACCTCGCCATCGCCGGCGGCCTTCTCCAGGTCTTCGCTTTCGGTGCCGGCGCCTTCAGCCTGGACGCGCGCCGCGGCCGCGGGGCGGCCCGACCTCCGCTGAATTCGCCTATTGCCGGCCTGGAATAGGAAGGTCGCCCGGAATCTTGCCGGCCTGATCGGCCTCCGCCTTGCAAACATAGGCGCCGACGGTGGTGGTGGCGTACCAGGGTTGGCCCTTGTAGTGGTAGATGCCGCTCCTGGTGTTGAGCCAGACGACGATGTCGTTGGGGCAGGCTTGCTTGGCAGCCCGCTCGCTGGGAAATAGCGGGGGCTGAGCGGCGGCCCAGGACGTGGCCGGCGCGCCGAGCAGCGTGAGGACGATGAACAGGCGCGCAATCATCCGGGTTGTCGCCTTCGCCGAGTCAATATCCCGCCGGCTTCTTTCGAACGCCGGCGTGCCCTCCTGCCTCATTGTCTTGCCGGCTCTCCTGGAGCAAGATTCGATCAGTTCGTTTCAAACTGATCGAATCTTGCTCCAATTCAACAAAGCAGCGGTTAATTCACGCCTCAGCCGAATTGGCTTAAGACGATCAGACGCTAAGCGCAGGATGGAACGGAAAGCATGACAGGAAACCTACCGCGCTGTCGGACCCCAGAGTCCGCAAAATGAATTCCAGCGATCTCGCCGCGCCCACGGCCCAAGCGTCGAGCAGGTTCGTCTGGCCGCCGGTGATCTACGGCACGGCGACCATAATCTCCCTGCTTTTGGCCTGGCGGGTGCCCCTGATCTTCGTGCCGGACGCGGCCCTCTCTCCCTTCCGCCTCATCGGCATCGCCGTGGTCATCCTCGGCATGCTCATGATCGTCGGCGCCGCGCGACTCTTCAGGCGCGCGGGCACACCAGTGGCGCCCACCGAACCCACGAGCGCGCTGGTCATTGACGGCATCTACCGCTGGACGCGAAATCCCATGTATCTGGCCCTGTCATTGATACTTCTGGGTACCGCACTTGCTACCGGCTCGCTTTGGTTCTTCATCGGCCTGGCCGCCGCCATCTTCGCCGTCACCAAACTCGCTATCGAGAAGGAAGAGATTTATCTCGCCGATAAATTCGGAGCGTCCTATCTCGACTACAAAGCCCGCGTGCGGCGCTGGATTTGACGAGATTCAGCATAGGGCCGGGCTATCGCCCCGGCGGTGGCGCGACGGGCGGCGGCTGTTTTTTCTTGTGCCTGACGATTGCCGCCCTGCTGTGGCCCGGCCCGGCCCGTGGCGGCAGTTTCTCCCTGCGCGGCATCTCGTTTTCCGATGAACTCGGCGGCTTCGTTCTGGAACGCGTCAGCGGCCAGGGCACCATCCTCGATCCCTTCGTTGTCGTCGAGCGTCTGACGAACCCTGATGGCGCGACCTTGGTCTTCCGCGCCTCTGCGGCCGTGGGCAATGGCATCGGCTCGCCCGATCGGATCGGCTTCGCCCTGGTCAAGGTGATCAAGAATGCGACGGGCCACGATTGGTCTTCGCTCGAGATCGAGTTGCAATCGAGGTTCGGCATTCCCAGCGACCATAACGATGAACTCTCGTTCGGCCAGGGTTCGACCGCAGGCCGGCCCTTTACCGCCAGCGATTTTGCCCGTGTCACGCTGATCGACGAACCCTTCGATCGAATCGAGTATGACGCGGGCAATGTGCCGGCGGGCGGGCAGGTGACCTTGCGGTTCGTCGTCTCCCAGCCCGCCAGTCTGCACGAAGCCTTCATCGCTCAGAGGCCCGGCCGGCCGGTGGCAATGCAGCCTATCTACCCAATAGACCGGCTGATCGCGTTGGGCCATGCGGGGGCGGCGCCGTGAAAACGATCCTGCTGCAGAGTTTCCGCACCAGCGTCGTTGTTGCTCGACCATTTGCCTGGGGCTTTGCAGCCATTGTGTCGTCCGTCTTCACGCGCATTGGCGGCCGCGGCCGCGCTGGGTGAGGCGCTCACCCGGCAGTGGAATCGCCATTGCGGTCCGCCGGCGCATAGGGGCCAAGCGCCTCGATCAGCGGGTCCAGATGCGCTCGATAGCGCTGCCACCGGCCGATGGAGCTGCGATAGATTTTCTGGCGCACCTGAGTGGCGCTCGCCGTCTTGACCGGTCGTTCGGTCTCATGGAAGGCCAGACAGCGTTCGTCCCATGCAAGCCCGCAGTAGTCGAGGATCCGCCGCACGCTGCCTTCCATATCGTCCACCAGGTCCTCGTAGCGGATCTCCAGCATGGCGCCCTCGGGCAAAACCTGGCGCCAATGTTCCATCAAATCGCCATAGAGGCGGTAGTGCCGGCCCAGCTCGCCAAGCTCATAGCTATGGGCATGGGCGTTGCCGCGGAAGGGCAGGCAAAAGGCGGAGATGCAAGCGTCGATGGGTTCGCGCCGTACATGCAATATCCGGGCATGGGGCAAGGTCAGGCGGATAAGCCCGATGTTGGCATAGTTCGTCAGATATTTGTCGGTGATGCGCGCGGCCGAGGCATGATGCGCGCGCAGCAGGTCGACATAGGCATCGCCCAGCAGGCGGAAATCGGCGCTCTGAAAGGCAGCCACGCATTCGGGGAATTGCCCGGACGAACCATCGGCAAGGCGAACGGCCGCGAGCAGCTTGTCGAGATGGGGCCTTTCGCCGGCGCCATGAACCTGGGGGTGGCTCGCCAAAATCTGTTCGATCAACGTGGTGCCCGAGCGCGCCACGCCGACAATGAAAATCGGTAGATCCGATTCGCTGCCACAGCCGGCCCACTGCTCCATTACCGAGCGGGTGAAAACGCGTGGAATCCGATGGAAGCGATCGCCGCAAGCGGCTTCGTCGTAATCGAGCCATTCGCGGCGCAATCGACTGGCCGTTTGAAAATTCGCGAATGCCTCCTCGAAGCGGCCCTGCGCCTCATAGGCCGTGCCGAGCGCGAAATGCAGCCAGGATAGATCGGCCGGGGTGCGATCGGCGGCGGCGATCATCGCCTCCAGCGTTGCCGTGTCATGCTCGCCGGGCGGGCCTTGCGTTGTTCTGATCCTGTTGTAATGGGCCTCGGCCATCTGTGGGTTCGCCCCGATCGCCTTCTCGAAAGACTCCTTGGCTTGCACGCGCTGGCCTATTTCCAGCAAGGCGAGGCCGCGGTTGTTATGGGCGGCGGCAAAGCCGGGATCGCGTTCGAGCGCGCGGCGATTGCATTCCAGGGCCTCGGCGAAACGATCGAGGTCGGCCAGCGCCGTGCCCAGATGATTATGCGCAATGGCAGAGTCTGGCTCGGCCTCGATCGCCCTGCGAAAGCTGGCTTCGGCCTCATCCGGACGGTCGAGTTCCATCAGGACCACGCCGAGATTGTTGTGGGCTTCGGCGAAATTGCCGCGCAGCGCGATGGCTCGCCGATAGGCGGCTAACGCCGGTTCGAACTGCTGCAGGTCCTTCAGCGCATTGCCGAGATTGTGGTGGACCTCCGCCACCTCCGGCTTCAGGTCGATGGCGCGCTGATAATGGACAAGGGCCTCCGTCAACTGGCCCGATTCCCTGAGCGCCATGGCGAGATTGTTGTGCGCGGCCGCCAATTCCGGCTGCAGCTCAAGGGCACGCCGGTAACTGGCCGCCGCCGCCTCGAAGCGCTTCAACCGGGCCAGGGCCAAACCGAGATTGCTGTGAATGGGCGCCAGCTCCGGCCGCAGGTCGGCGGCGCGCCGCAGACTTACGACCGCGTCCTCGAAGCGCTTGGCATCGCCCAGCGCATTGCCTAGATTGTTATGGGCCTCGGCATAATCGGGCTTGAGCTCCGTCGCGCGGCGGTAGAGAGCGATAGCCTCGGCCAGCCGTCCCGCCTGTTGGTGCACCTTGGCTTGGGTGAAGAGGGATGTGGGCTCGTCTGTCATGAAGGGCAAAGTATTTTCAAATGAAGGGCCGAGAGATGGCGGAATTTCGAATCAATGAACGCTGCGCGAACTGAGCATCGGTGATTCTTGCCCTTATCGCCGAAAGACGCTGCTGAGGAAAAGGGCAAATCATTCGTCGCGCCCATTGTCGGGACCATATGGGCTTACTACGTTCAGCTATGATGATAAAGGCGTCTTGGGGCTCGGCCCCAGCGTTCATGGCTGCAGACCGGCGTCATACGATCGTCATGCTGGATGAGGTCCCATTTCACGGAGTGCGGCGATGCGCGTCTGGATGTTTTTCAGCACTACGGTCATAGGCCTGATGTCACTGGCTGCGACACCAGCCGTAGCGCAGAATGCCATGGGCCAGATCATGACGCCGTTCTCCACCAACATCCCCACGCCGCCGGCGATCGGGCAAGGTGGCGGGCATGAGGGAGGCCATCATGGCCCCTTCCATCGCCCGGTGTTTCCCTTCTTCTATTATCCCTATGGAGGGGGCTATATCGACGATGGCGGGACGGCTTCGGTCTATCCCCAGCCCGTGAACCCCGAACCCTTTGCCCCGCCAACGCCGCCCACCGCCAACGATCGGGCGCCCGCGGCCCCTTACAAGCCGCCCAGCGTGGAGATCGCGCCGAGTGGGGTCGAAATCGTGCGCGGGCCTGGCTAAGGCCAAATATTCAGATCGGCACAATGCAAAAAAAGCCCCGGGGTTTCGCCCCGGGGCCCTCGGCTATCGCGGTTGATCTCGCTCAGCGGAATCGCAAGGGAATCACGAAATCCAGGCTGACGCCGGGCGGTCCATAGACCGGCGCCGGTGGGTAATAGACCGGAGGCGGTGGGTAGTAGTAGACCGGCGGTGGCGCGTAGTAATAGGTCGGCGCGCGATAATAGCCCCCGCCGCCGTATCCGCCGTATCCACCATACCAGCCATGACGCCAGTCTCTATCGCCATGTTCATGGCCGCCGCCATGCCATTGGCCGTTGTGGCGCCAGTCATCATCGGCTACTGCCGGCTTCAACGGAGCGGCAATGGCAAACGCGGCCACGAGGGCCAGGGAAGCCGAGAGAGCGACCCGGCGCGCGACGCGGTTGAGTTCAGCCATGATGATCCTCCTAAAGGCTCAGCCGGCCCCGTGCCGACCTCGGCAGTAAGACTGCCTTACCTGAATACACGCAGAGCCGGCCGTTCTCCTGCGCGGCGGCGATCACGAGACCGCGAGCGCGTTCATGGCAAAAGTAAGGCAGGGCGGCCGAACCAAGGCTTGCTGGACAGGTTTGGCGCCCCGTCCTTCAACGGGCCCAGGATGAGTTGAAAACAGGGGCCTCGAATGAGCCCGCGGCCGCACGCTTGCCTTGCATCATGCCCCGCGCCGTCTGTAGATTTCGCCAGATGACCCCGAGAAAGACCGACGAGACCGTGAATACGCCCAAGCTTGCGAAGTTCCGCATTGGCGATATCGTCAAGCACCGCTTCTTTCCCTTTCGCGGCGTGATCTTCGACGTCGATCCGGAATTCGCCAATTCGGAGGAATGGTACAATTCCATTCCGGCGGAAATCCGCCCCCGCAAGGATCAGCCCTTTTATCACCTGCTGGCCGAGAACGCGGAATCCACATACACCGCGTATGTCTCGGAACAGAATTTGCTGCCCGACGGCGAAAGCGGCGCGGTGCGGCACCCGCAGGTGAATGATATGTTCGTCGGGCTGAAGCAGGGCCGCTACGAATTGCGCAAGCGGCGGGCGAACTGATGTTGGTGCACTTCAAAGGCTGGCGGCTGATTCAGGTTTAGAGCTCAGTTGGCTTGAGACGATCAGACTCTAGGTCGCACCGCCGCTGTCCAGCACGGCGCCGCTCAGCAGCATGAGGCCGATGGCGGTGATCAGCAAGGGGCCCAGCAGGCTGAGGAAGGTCTGCATGCCCCGCCCGCCGGCAAATCGCGCCGTCACCTGGCGATGGGCCAGGACGCTGGCGATGCCCAGGGCGGCGAGAGTCAGCCCCATGCCGACGGCGATGAGAAGGGCCATCAGCATGCCCATCAACAGGATTCCGTTGGTGAAGGCGAAGACCAGAATCAGGATCGCCCCCGAACAGGGAATGAACCCGGCGGCAACCGCGAGCAGGCGCTGCTCGCGCAAGCCGCGCAGCGAATGGCTATGGCCATGATGATGGCTATGTACATGGCCGCCGGCGAGCGCGATCGCGCGGCGGTCACGCAAGGCCAGCATCAACATGACGAGACCGATGGCCAGAATGGCGCCATAGCTCACCAGACGCAGCCAAAGGGTTTCCTCCACCGGCGTTGCCATACTATGGGACAGGACGTAGTGGACCACGCCCACGATCACGATGGCGCCGATGACGTGGCTGAGCGCAATCCACCCCGCCATGGCGACACCGCGCGCGATGCTGCCGCCGCGGCCGAGAAAATATCCCACTATCACGGTCTTGCCGTGGCCGGGCCCCAGCGCATGGAACACGCCATAGAGGAAGGCGATCAGCAGCCCGGCGAAAATGACGCCCGGCCCATGGCCATCGCGAACCGCGATCAACCGCCGATTGATCTCCCGGTTCACATTGCGCTGGGTGACGATGATGAAGCCTTCGATGCGATGCAGCAGGCCGCCCTGATTGGCCGAGGTGGCGGGGCCCTGCCCGGATGCATTGTCCGAAGTGTTGTCGGAGGCGGGCGCCGGCCCGAACAGCGGCGCCTGCTGGGCTTGGGCTGCGTCCGTCAGCGCAAGCATGAGCATGAACACGCCGATCAGGACCCCGATCGTTGCAGAAGTCCGCAAGATCATTTGCATTTCAACTTGATCTGCTGGGGATAGACGAAGCCGCCGTAATAGGCGTTCTTCTCATCCTTGGTCACGCTGGGCTCGCAGACCGGGCCCGTGAGATCCTTGCCCGTCAGTTCCTTGAACGCGATCGGCGCGTCCTTGGCCAACAACACTTCGACGAAGTACTCCCGGTCGTTGATCTCGACCGCGATGTCCTGGTTCAAGGGATCGATCGGCTTGGGAAGCGTCACCATGAAATTGAACGTCACCAGCTTGTTCTTCGCGCTGGCATGGAAATCCTTCGGGGGAATCTTGGCGAGCGGCTTGCCGTCGACCCAGATAAAAGTGAAGTAGTGAAACTGCGCCAGATTGGGCAGTATTTCAGTCGCGATCTTGTCGCTCTCGGCCTTGCTGAATTGCCCGTCGCCGTCGGCGTCGAAATCCTGCAGCAGCTGATCGCTGAAGACATCGTCGAACAGCCAGTTCTCGCGGAATCCCACGATCTTGTTCTCGGCGAACAGGAAGGTGACGCGGTTGTCGATGAAGACATGGGGATGGGCCGATGCCGTTGCCGGCACGAGCGCGCCGAATATTGCCGCCAGCGCGCAAACGATTCGCCGCCGCCCGTGAAGGGCCCCCCCACGTGGCAAATCAGTAGCTGGCGTCGGCCGTGACGGTGATGCGGCAGCCGCAGATCGGGCAGACGACAACCTGTTCAACACTAGCCGGTGCCGCGCCGCTGACGATCTTGCCCTTGAGGATCGCCTGGACCGCGGCGATGAGCCGGCTGTGATCGCTGCCGGAGGCTGCCGCCGGCTTGCAAGCGAGGGCGAAGGCGGCGGCGACGGGTTTCGACATCGGCTCGATGGAGAAGGCCAGCGCGGCGCGGCCGCCCAAACCGGCGGCAATCCCACCCAGGGCCGCACCCGTCAACAGTTTGCGCCGCGTCAACATCGCATCTACCTTCCATCGGTAGTTCGGGACGAATTTTAACTTTATTGCGGGGGTTGGGCAAGTTGACCTTGCCCTGGTCCTGAATTTGGACATTATTTTTTTGTAATGGGACCATATTGGCGATAAACGCAGGCCGGTGAACCGTGTAATGCCTGACGGGAGCGGGCGCGGTTCCGGGCATCGCGTGGCTGGAGCTGCGGCGCAGCATGACTCCCGGCGGCGAGGAAGGTGGCATGCCTAAGAGGATTCTCTCTTTGCTGATGGTGGCGGCACTGGTCGCCGGGCCGCTTGTTCAGCGCGCCGAGGCCGGCCGCGACAAGTTCCCCCCTGTCATCCGCGACGCCGAGATCGAAAAAACGCTACGCGAATATACCACGCCGATCTTCCAGGTGGCCGGACTCGATCCCACCGCGGTTCACATCTTTCTGCTGCAAAGCGACCAGATCAACGCCTTCGTGGCCGGCGGGATGAACGTGTTCATCTATACCGGTCTTCTGGTTCGCACCCAACGGCCCGGCCAATTGATCGGCGTCGTCGCCCACGAAACCGGCCATATCGCCGGCGGGCATCTGGTCCGCCTGCAACAGGCGATGAACGACGCGCCTTTGGAAATGATCATATCCGCCGTGCTGAGCGGAGGCATCCTGTTGCGCTACACCCGTACCATGGAAGCATCGGCGGATGCCGCGGCCCTCACCTTTCTCGATCGCTTGCACCAATCGGCCCGGGGCATGATGGAATTCCTACAAATCCTCCAACACCAGGAATTCGTGCTGGTCGGCCAGCTCAACCCGTATTTGATCAACCACCCACTCACCAGCGACCGTATCGACAATGTGCGCCAGCATGTCGAGCAGTCGCCCTATGGCAACGTGCCCGATCCGCCCGCCTGGGTCGACCAGCACAATCGCATGATCGCCAAGCTGGTGGGATTTCTCTGGCCCTTTCAGCAAGTGCTGATCAAATACCCGGAGAGCGACAAGAGCCTGTATGGCCGCTACGCACGCGCAATTGCCTATTTCCGTGCCGGCGATCTCGTGCATTCTCTCGCCTTGATCGACCAACTGATCGCCGAAAATCCCATGGATCCCTATTTCCCCGAGCAGAAGGGCCAGATCCTGTTCGAGAATGGCCGAGGCGCCGAGGCCCTGACCGCCTATCAACGGGCCCTCGACCTGGCGCCCGACGAGCCTCTGATCCGCATGGAACTGGCCAATGTCCAGATCGAGCAGGAATCCCCGGGCCTGCTGAAACCGGCCATTCAGGAATTGAAAGTGGTGGTGCGCCAGGAGCCGCATAATTCCGATGCCTGGCGGCTTCTGGGCATTGCCTTTGGCCGCGACGGCCAGATCGGCAAGGCCTCCTGGGCGCTCGCCGAAGGCGCGGCGCTGAGGGGCGACGACAAGCAGGCGCGCCACCTGGCGGATGAGGCCATGAAGCAACTTCCCATGGGCTCCCCGGAGTGGCTGAGATCGCAAGACATCTTCAGCGCACCCAAGCCCACCAAGGACGAATCCAGCGGCGGTATCTCGGGCTGATCCGGCGGCGAGGCTCACCTTGAGGCCTTCATACTGATCCTGTCGAAGCATGAGACCTCCGAACTTTGGCCATCGCTGCATCGGGCGCCCGATATGCTATAACATTGCGCTATTCATCGCGGGAGGCACGCATGGCAGAATCGGTGACGCGCTCGCTCGCCAAGGCCGAGGCCATCGCCAAGGCGCGGGGTGCCGCTTTGACGCCCATCCGCCGGCGCGTGCTGGAACTGATCCTGAAGGCCCGGCGTCCCGTCGGCGCCTATGACCTGTTGGCCGATCTCAAGACCGCGACCGGCAAGGCGATGCCGCCCACTGTCTATCGCACCCTGGATTTCCTGATCGCGCAGGGCTTCGTCCATCGGATCGAATCGCAGAATGCCTTCATCGCCTGCGTGGAGGCCGACAGTCCCCATCGCAGCCAGTTTGCCATCTGCGACAGCTGCGGACGGACGGTTGAATCCATGGACGCCGATCTCGCCCACAAGCTCAGCCGCCATGCGGCCAAGCTTGGATTCAAGATCGAGCGCCAGATCGTGGAGATGCATGGCATCTGCGCCACCTGCCAGGATGGCACGCATGAGCCTGCGCGCCACCGTCATCCCGCTTGACGGATGTTATAACATAACATTAGATCGCGAATGTCGCCGGGCTGGGTGCAGGCCGGCCAATCGGGCAGAGGAGACACTTGCGATGAAGATCATTCCCATCATCTTGACGGCGGTCGCCCTCGCGGCTCTTCCGGTTACTGCGCGAAGCGGCGAGCCAGCCCCCAAGATCGTCGCGGCGGAAAATTTCTATGGCGACATGGCTCGCCAGATCGCCGGGCCCGACGCCAGCATCGACAGCATCCTGACCAATCCCAACCAGGACCCCCATGATTTCGAAGCCAGCCCGTCGACGGCGCGACTCATCGCCGACGCCAGCCTGGTGATCTACAACGGCGCCGACTACGACCCCTGGATCGAATCCTTGCTCAAGGCCTCCAAATCGGCCAATCGGCGAACGATCGTGGCGGCTGAATTGATGAACCGGAAATCGGGCGATAATCCCCATCTCTGGTACGATCCGGCCACCATGCCGCGGGTCGCCCAGGCGCTCGCCGCCGAACTCGAGCGCGCCGATCCCGGCCACAAGACCGACTACGAAAATCGTCTTCAAGCCTATCTCGCCTCGCTCAAGCCGTTGAGCGACAAGATCGACGAACTCAAGCAAAAGTACGGCGCCATCGACGTCACGGCGACCGAACCGGTCTTCGGCTATATGGCCCAGGCACTCGGCTTCAAGATGCGCAACGAATCCTTTCAGATTAAGGTGATGAACGGCACCGAACCGAGTGCATCCGAGGTTGCGGCCTTCGAAGACGATCTGAAGAACCGCAGGGTCAAGGTTCTGTTCTACAACAGCCAGGTCACGGACGATCTCACAAGCCGGCTGCAGAAACTGGCGAAGGATTCCAAGGTGCCCGTGGTGGGTGTCAGCGAGACGGAGCCGGCCGGATCGAATTTCCAAGATTGGATGGTGGACCAGCTTGTGGCCCTCGACAAAGCGCTGGCCGGCGCGGGTTCATGACGGCAGCCGCCCTCGACAATGTCACCATCGTCCTGGGCGGCCGTACGATTCTCGCGGATGTCAGCCTGAGGATCGAATCGGGCGAATTCGTCGGCGTGCTCGGACCCAACGGCTCGGGCAAGACCACGCTGATGCGGGCACTCCTCGGGCTGATCAAGCCAGCTACGGGCACCATTCAGGTGCTGGGCCAGCCGGTCCGGCGCGGCAATCCCGCCGTCGGCTACATGCCCCAGATGCGCCGCGCCAGCGAGGGCCTGCGCCTCAGCGGCTGGGATTACGTCGCCAGCGCCGCCAACGGCCATCATTGGGGCTTGCCCATACTGGGCCTCGAGGCGCACCGCGAGGTGGGCTGGGCGCTGGAGATGGTGGGGGCGGCAGATCTGGCGCGCCGTGCGCTCGCCGACACCTCCGGGGGCGAACGCCAGCGCCTGCTGCTGGCGCAAGCCTTGCTCGGCCGGCCGCCGCTGCTGCTCCTGGATGAACCGCTGATCAGCCTCGATCCGAATCATCAGCACGTTGTCGTCGATCTCGTGCGCCGCCTGCAGCAGGAACTCCACATCGCGGTGCTATTCACCGCCCATGAGTTGAACCCCCTGCTGGGCGCCCTGGACCGGGTTCTCTATCTGGGCAGCGGCCATGCGGCGTTGGGCACCGTGGAGGAAGTCATCACCGGCCCGGTCCTCTCGCGGCTCTATGGGGCCGATATCGAGGTGATACGCCTCGGCGGCCGGATTTTCGTGATGGCGGGCGAACACGATCTCGAACACGTAGAGCATCGGCACGATGTTCACCTATGATTTTATGATCAACGCGTTCGCCGCCAGCGGCATCGTCGCCGTGGTGGCGGGGATCGTCGGATTTTTCCTGGTGCTGCGGGGCCAGACCTTCGCGGGCCATGCGCTTTCCCATGTGGGCTTCGCCGGCGCCACCGGCGCGGTTCTGATCGGGGTACCCCCGCTCTGGGGGATGCTGGCCTTCACCGTCGGCGCCGGCCTGGGGATGGGCGCATTGGGTGAGCGCATCAGCGCCCGCGACGTGGCCGTGGGCGTGATCCTCTCGCTCTCGCTCGGCCTTGGCCTGCTGTTCCTGCATTTCTACACGGCCTACGCAACGCAAGTGACAGCGCTCCTGTTCGGCAACATCCTGGGCGTCGAAGGCCGCACGGCCTGGTATCTGTTCGGCCTGGGTGCGGTGAGCCTGGTGGCGCTCGCCTGCATCGCACGGCCCCTTCTGTTCGCAAGCCTGCAGCCCGAGTTGGCCGAGGCGAAGGGCGTCTCCCTGCCGCTGGTCTCGCTCCTGTTCCTGGCCATCGTCGCGCTGACGGTTGCCGAATGCGCCCAGATCGTCGGCATTCTTCTGGTTTTCACCCTGATGGTTGGCCCCGCCGCCGCGGCCGGACGCCTCACGACGCGGCTTGGGCCGGGGGTGGGCCTGGCCGCGGGGTTGGCACTCGCCGAGGCCTGGGCCGGAATCACCCTTGCCTATTACACGGATTGGCCGACCAGCTTCTGGATCACGGCCCTCAGCGGCACCGTCTATTTCGCCAGCCTCTTGCGCTAACCTGTTGAGCAAGCTGTGATTTGGCCCTGCAACATCTTTGCGGTAGGTTGAGGCATTTCTTTCTCTGAACGTTGGGAGCAGCGCCATGGCGCGCAGAGCCGAACAGCATAAGAGCGAACTGCTCGATAAGGCGTCAGCGCTGGCCGCCGCTCGCCTTGCCGGAGAGCGGGCTGCGGCCGCCGAGCATTTCGTGCGGTCGTTTTACGCCAATGTCTCGCCCGACGATCTGGTGGGCGAGACGGCGGAGAATCTCTACTGCGCCGCGCTCTCGCTGTGGAACCATGGCCAGAAGCGCCTGCCCAATACCGCCAAGGTCCGGGTCTTCACTCCGCGCGCCGACGAACATGGCTGGCGCAGTCCGCACACGGTGGTCGAGATCGTCAACGACGACATGCCCTTCCTGGTGGATTCGGTCACGGCGGAATTGAATCGCTGGGACCTGACCGTGCATCTTGTCATCCATCCCATTGTCCGACTCGCCCGCGACGCCGCCGGCCACATCACAGCCAAGGGCGAGCCGCGCGACGAATCCTTCATGCAGATCCGCATAAACGAACAGACTGGCGCCGACCGCCTGGAGGAGATCCGCCGCAACGTGGAACACGTGCTGGCCGATGTGCGCGCCGCCGTGCTCGATTGGAGGGCCATGCGCGCCAAGGTCGACCACGTGGTGAGCGAGCTGGACAACGCGCCGCCGCCGTTGCCGGCAGAGGAAGTGGAGGAGGCCCGCGCCTTTCTCGCCTGGCTGGCCGACGACTATTTCACCTTCCTGGGCTATCGCGAATACGATTTCCACGGTACCGACGAGCAGACGACGACATCCATCGTCGGCGGCAGCGGCCTGGGCATCCTGCGCGACGACGGCATTTCGGTCTTTGACGGTTTGCGCAATTCGGAACGCCTGCCCCCCGACGTGCGCTATTTCCTGCATCAATCGCGCCTGCTGATGGTGACCAAGGCCAACCGGCGCGCCACCGTCCATCGCCCGGTGCAGATGGATACGGTGGGCATCAAGCGCTTCGATGCCAATGGGCAGGTGGTGGGCGAGCGGTTGTTCGTCGGCTTGTTCACCTCCTCGGCCTACCACCGCAGCCCGCGCGACATACCCCTGCTGCGGCGCAAGGTGGAAGACTGCATCGCGCGGGCGGGCTTCGATTCGGCAAGCCACGACGGCAAGGCACTGATCCATATCCTGGACAGCTTCCCACGCGACGAGTTGTTCCAGATGTCGCCGGACGAGCTGTTCGAGACGGCGCTGGGCATACTGCATCTGCAGGAACGCCAGCGCATCGCCCTTTTCACCCGGCGCGACCCCTTCGAACGCTTCGTCTCCTGCCTCGTCTATCTGCCGCGCGACCGGCTGACCACGGAACTGAGAGTGCGCCTGCAGGACATCCTGGCGCGGGCCTATGGCGGCAAGATCGCCGCCTTCCATACCCAGGTGACCGACGCCAGCCTTGCCCGCCTCCATATCGTCATCGAGACAATGCCGGGTGCCATTCCCGAGGTCGACCAGGCCGATCTGGAATCCGAATTGGTCGAGGCCGGGCGATCCTGGACCGATCATCTGCAAGAGGCCCTGGTCGAGGCCTATGGCGAGGAACGCGGCCTGGTCAGATTCCGCCGCTACGCGGCTGCGTTTCCCTTGGGCTATCGCGAACGGTTCTCTGCGGAAGCCGCGGTCTTCGATATCGACCGCGCGGAGGAGGCGCTGACCCAAGGCCGGCTTGCGGTGAATCTCTACCGGCCGATCGAATCGCCCGCCAATGAATTGCGTCTCAAGCTCTACGCCGCGGGCGGCCAGCTCACCCTCTCGGAGGTGCTGCCGACGCTGGAGCATATGGGCCTGCGCGTGCTCTCGGAGATGCCCTTCCAACTGCAGCCCGCCGGCGTGGCGGAGAATGTCTGGCTGCATGATTTCCGCATGGAGACGGCCGACGGCGCGGAGATCGATATTTCTGCGGTCAAGGACGTGTTCCACGAGGCCTATGGCCGCATCCTCGCCGGCGACATGGACGACGACGGTTTCAACAGGCTGGTGCTGCGCGCGCGCCTCGACTGGCGCAAGGTCAGCGTGCTGCGCGCCTATGCCAAATATCTGCGCCAGGCCGGCATCGCCTTCAGCCAGATCTATATGGAGGAGGCGCTGGCCCGCAA
>Ga0137363_10000472_pt1 | contig 22476 bp, 21 predicted proteins | sample MadtaG_FD_104800 | JGI IMG/M metagenome (GOLD analysis project Ga0137363, IMG submission 104800) | Vadose zone soil microbial communities from Angelo Coast Range Reserve, California, USA - Mad1_115_16 metaG | ecosystem: Environmental > Terrestrial > Soil > Vadose zone | place: USA: California...
TCGGCGTTCAGCTTGGCCTGCAAGTCCAGACCGGACATTCCCGGCATGCGGATATCGGCGATCAGACACGCGGTCTCGTGCTGCACGCCGGACTTCAAGAATTCTTCTGCCGAGGCAAACGCTTGTGCTGGCAGTCCGGCAAATTTCAGCAGGCCCTGCAACGCGCCGCGCATCAACTCATCGTCATCGACAATCGCCACCAGTCTCGCCTTCGCCTGAGTAACCATAGGAGAAAGGTAGCGCCCTCTGAACGTGGGCGCAATTATCCCTTGGTATGAGGACGCTAATCCTGGCCGGCGGGCCTCATTCATGTGTCCGTCAGCAGCCCACAGGCGGCCACCCTATAGCTCGATTGGGCGAATGGGCCTTGCCGAACTTCGGTATCGTGCTACTTCTGGCCCGATGGACGCTCAAGCTTCGTAGCCATTCTGACCAGTTCAGCCAGTGATTCAGCTCCCATCTTGCGCATCACTTGCCCGCGATGGACCTTCACGGTGATTTCGCTGGTCCCCAGCTCAGAAGCTATTTGCTTGTTCAGCTTGCCTGAAACCACCAAGCCCATGACTTCGCGCTCGCGAGTGGTGAGCGATTGGTAGCGGCTTCGCAGTTGATTGACCTCATTCTCCTGTTCGCGGGCCCGGCGGTCGCGTTCCAAAGCCTGGTGGATCGCATCCAGCAAGTCCTGATCCCGAAAGGGCTTGGTCAAGAACTCTACCGCGCCGGATTTCATGGCCTGTACCGTCATCGCGATGTCCCCATGAGCCGTGATGAAAATGATCGGAATGCGGATGCCGGCCTCGGCCAGCGCGCGCTGAAAGTCCAGGCCGCTGACTCCAGGAAGTCTCACGTCCAGAACAAGGCAGCTCGGTCCGTCCAGCCGGTAGTTTCGCAAGAATTCTTGCGTCGTCCCGAAGGTCTCCGAACGCAGGCCCACTGACTTCAGCATGCCCTGAATGGCCGCACGCACCAAGGCATCGTCGTCGACGACGAAAACCGTGGGCGCAGTTGACGACGTCATGGATGCGCCTCGGTTTTGAAGGGTAGCGTGAGGTGGAAGCTTGCCCCGCGCGGAGCCTTGTCACTCGCCCAGAGGCGGCCACCATGCGATTCCGCGATGGAGCGGCTGATGCGAAGTCCCAGGCCAGTTCCATGAAGCTTCGTGGTAAAGAACGCGTCGAAGATCCGGTCCGCCAGCTGCGGGGGCAGCCCAACGCCGGTATCGCTGACCGACACCATAACCTGCTCGTCTTCGGCTCGTTGCGATTTGATCGCGAGCTCGCGCATTCGGTCTGCGTTTTTCATGGCATCGATGGCGTTGAGCATGAGGTTCATGAAGACCTGCTGCAATTGCACGCGATCTCCAACAACCTGGGGAAGGTCGGAGGCAAGCTCGGTGTGGGTCACAATCGCGTGTCGCGTTGCCGCGCTGCGCAACAACACGACCATCTCTCGAATCAGTTCGTGGACATCTACCAACTCTCGTTCCGGAGTACCCTTCTGGAAGAGCAGGCGGATCCGGTCGATGATTTCGGCCGCGCGCGTTGCGTCTTTAACGGTTCTCGAGGCCGCGTCACGCGCCTCCACGACATCGGGCGTGTCGCGCGCCAGCCAACCCAAGCAGGTTTTGGCGTCGGTGACGGCCGCGGCAATTGGTTGATTCACTTCGTGCGCCAGGGAGGCGGTGAGTTCTCCCATGGTGATCACCCGGTTGACGTGAGCGAGATCCGCCTGCGGCTGACGCAGGGCTTGCTCGGCACGGATCGCTTCAGACGTTCGCCGCCTGAGCGTGGCTGATAATCGGCTGGCGATCAGCGATGTCGCCAGAAAACTGAACAAGGCGACCCAATCCTCGGTCTTGGTCGGCTGGATTGCGCCGATTGGCGGAACGAAGAAGAAATCGAAAGTCAGGGTCGATAGAACCGTGGTCACGGCTGACTCCAGGAAGCCCCAGGTGCTCGCAATGACCAGCACGAGCAGCAGATAAGCGAATCCAGCTGTTGTCATATTGGCGGGGATCACGCGATAGGCAAAGAAGGTCACCATTGCCACCCCGCAGACAGCGAGCAATAGCCGCACCGGGCGGCGGTTCTCTCCGGAAAGGATCCGTCCGGGAATCACGGGTGCCCCTCGACTTTGATGGGTAGGGTAAGGCTGAAGCTCGCCCCGCGCGGAGCGTTGTCACTCGCCCAGAGGCGGCCGCCATGCGATTCCGCGATGGAGCGGCTGATGCGAAGTCCCATGCCAGTTCCATGAAGCTTCGTGGTGAAGAACGCGTCGAAGATCCGGTCCGCCTGCTGCCGGGGCAGCCCGACGCCGGTATCGCTGACCGACACCGTAAGGTGCTCGTTCTCTGCTCGTTGCGACCTGATGGCGAGTTGGCGCGTTCCGTCCACGTCCTTCATCGCATCGATGCCATTGATCACTAGGTTCATCAGCACCTGCTGCAACTGCACGCGATCCCCCATGATCGGGGGGATATTTTCTGCGAGCTCGGTTCGGACCGAGATGGAGTGTCGCGTTATCTCGCCGCGCATCAGGGCGACCATCTCCTGGATGATCTGGTTTATATCAACCAACTCCCGTTGCGGAGCACCCTTCTTGAACAGTAGGCGAATTTGGCTGATGATCTCGGCCGCGCGGGCTGCGTCTTTCACAACTCTCGAGGCAGCTTCGCGCGCTTCTTCCATATCGGGGTGATCGCGGTTGAGCCAGCGCAAGCAGGTGTTGGCATCGGTAACGGCGGCGGCGATCGGTTGATTCACTTCGTGTGCGAGGGAAGCGGTCAGTTCTCCCATCGTTGTCGCCCGGCTGACCCGCGCGAGATCCGACTGTGCTTGACGCAACGCGTCTTCGGCGCGATTGCGGGATTGCTCAACGCGTCGTTTTATCTCCATCAATCCGGTGACGAGCAGAGTTGCGACCAGGAAGACCGCATATCGCAAGTAGACAGCCGGTTCGACGGCTGGCGGGAGCGTCCTCCATAGGAAGAAGTGCTCGAAGGCGAAGGCGGAGAGTCCCACCGATAAGAGCCCGGGCCCCAAGCCTCCGAAGAGGCTGCTCACCGCGACCGCGAGAAGGAAACATGACGCCGGGGCGTCGATGGGCCAAGCCACTGCCAGTGCGATGCTGCAGGAAATCGTTGCCAGACTGTAACGTTGAAGTTTGGAGAGCACTCTCATCACCGACCGGTTCCTGGGCGGCCTGACGGGTTCCTGATCAGCCATCGCAGAGCTTCAGGATCCACCAAATGATTGTGCCACATTCCCGATGCGCTCGAGGAGCGCCCACGGGCAGAGCAACTACAACACGGAGGGCTGGCCTGTCGGGCAAGTGGATACGGCGAGCCCCGCATCGATCAAGAGTGACAGCCCCGAAGGGGACACTGAGGTCCCGCACTCGGTTGCTTCGCCTTGGGCAGAACAAAGTCTTTACTGTGCCTGGGGTTGCGCTTGGACGCGCAGCTCCGGGTTCAGGTGCAAGGTCTTGCCAGCAGCGACGTACACTTTCTTGTCAAACTGGGTGCGTCCCGGCGCGCGCACCTCGATGTCATAGGTGCCGGGCCGCAGATTCATGGTCTTCAGTTTTCCGACTGTGCCGGCGTAAGCGCCATCGATGTATACCTCGGCGTCTTTGACGCCGGTGTCGAACTTTACTGCGCCCGTAGCAGGAATGTAATCGTAATAGCCGTAGGCGTACGGATAGGGTCCCCAGTACGGGGAGTACCACCCAAAGCCGACGGGCGGCGCGACCAAGACGCGAACCGGACGTCCGAAAGCCGCAAGGGGCGCCATCATCATCACCGCGGCCGCCACGCATAACATCATTAGCTTCTTCATGGAAGCCCTCCTGAGCGATTAGATGCCCGGTTGCAAATTCCTGTCGTAAAGAAGAGTAAAGATGACGAACCGCCTCTGGTTGAACCGTAGAGCTCCATTCCCGGTCGACTGTGCCCAGAACTTTTCCACCGAGAGCGGTCTCGTGTCGCGCATTCAAAGGCAGGCCCCGCCGGCGACCTTCACAAACTTGGCCAGCATCCTGCCACCGGCGTAAGAGCAGGATGCTGGCCCTGGGATCGCCCGGGGTGATCAGGCCGGGCTGAACTGCGCGTTGAGCCGCAGGGAATCCTGCCCCCCGGCATCGGACCGCTGACCAAGCGTGCGCTTAACGCCTACCGTTCCGCGGTGTTTCCGAGACGCTCCAGCTCGCGTGCGAACAGCGAGTTTCGAGGGAACTCGGCTCTGAGGTCGACGAGCAGCCGTTTCGCCTGCTGCGGCTGTTTCTCGCGGAGATACGCAATGGTGAGCAGAATTCGCGCAAACGGCGCGAGGTAGTGCCCATGTTGGGCGGCCATCTGTAACTCTCTAATGCCCTCCCCCTTGTTCCCGGCGAATCCGCTCGCGCGGAGAATCCAGCGAACGGGCGCCGCTCGACTGCCGATCAAATACTGGCTGATACCGGTCGCGACGTAGGCGTCGTAGCAGTCGGGACAAACGGCGAGCAGTCGCTCGGCATAGTCAGTGGCTTGCCGCGTGTAGCGTAGGGCCGCCATGTTTTGCTTTTGTATAAGCGCCAGGTAGTCGGCCTCCAGGCCCGACGACAGCGCGGCAGCGAGCAGGGCGTCGCGAGCGCTGCCGTTGGTGGCCAGCCGTTCCTGAATCATCGCCTGGCTGCGCTGGATCGCCCTCTCAAACTTCGCCTGAACCGCCGGGTCAGGGACAAGGTGGTTGCCAGCTTCAAAGCTCGCGTCCTTCAGGAACATCTGCGACTGCAAGACGCCGAGCCGATCGAATTCCGAGAACAGCAATCCGGCCGCCTCGGCCACCGACCCCATGGGATCATTGGGATTGTCGTGCTGATACGCAGTGAAACGCTGCTGTGCATCGGCGAAGTCCAGGTCGTACATCGAATGGAAACCAGAGTCGAGAACCTCCCGGTTGGTGCTCGCAAAGCCTGCCAGACAGTGCAGCAGAACGGCAGCCGCAACGACCGGCCCAAATGCCCAAATCCGCCTTACGATCACAACCCTTTCTCCTGGTTCGACGAGGTCCCCGGAAGGCATACCGAACTGCTTGCCCGCTCTGACTGCTCAGCAACGGGCAGGCTCGACTGGTCACAAAGCCTGCAGAGCCTGCCCGGTCTCAAACTTCCTTGTGCTGAGCGAGCGCATGCCAGACGGCGCACTTAGTTGCCCATTCCGGCACTGTCCGCATTGGACGTTGGTCGTTGATTGGCCACTACAGTCTGCTGCCTGTCTTGAGCCAGTTCCTTCTCCCGCTGCTTGGAATAGACGAACTCATGCCCAGTCAAGCTTCCTGGATAAAACCACTTCAGGAGAACCTCCGGTTCGCCGCCGCGCTGCTCGGCGAACGTGATCGAAGTATCGTCGGTTGGGATCTGACGCTCCGTTGGAATCGTCTGGAAGGTCGCATAGAGATGAGTCTGGTCCGAACTAAAGATCTGCACCATATCTCGGTCAGAATCGCTGTTGGCCAGCTTGAAAAGATAAGTCCCGGCTGGCAAAAGCTGTCCCGGGATCTGGACCGGCTGACTAAACGTAAGGGTGGTGGACTGGTTGAATTCGTCAGCATGAGCGGCGACTTCAAAAAACGCCGCAAACGCGATGATCAGGCCAATGATGATGTATGTTGTATGTATTTTCATTTTGTTCATCTCCTTAAAACAATTTGATATTTGCACTTCAGGTCAGAGAACCAGCCTCAGCGCTGCTTTCCCTGCCTTTCCGGCGTCCTTCGCCGAGACTGTCACCGCCTGGTAAGAGTCCTTGCCTGCAACCTTGATGGAACGCGTGACAAGATGTTCGGCTGCGAATGACGGAGCGGCCATACAGAGAGAAAAAACGGCTAAAGCGGAAAGCTTCTTCACCTGTCCTCCTTGGACCTCCTGCTGTGACCTAGGCGTCAGCCGAAGACTGAAGTGCTGAAGCTGACGTTCCGAGCGCCACTGATCAGGCATGGTGCGTTTGTTCCACACTTTCCACAAGGCACGGCTGATGCCAAACCCGGAGCCGGCACTCGCTGGTCTGCAAGGCGCTTATTCTGAGGAGTTTGACTCGCGGGGTGCGGCCTGCCCAGGCGGAGCGTCGGAGGTGTCGGCAGTGTCGGTGACCACTCCGACGCGTTCCGACACCCTGTCCGGGTCGATACCCAGCTTGTTCATCCGGGTAATGAAGGTGGTCCGTTTGAGGCCGAGGCGAGAAGCAGCGCCATTGGGCCCTCCCACGCGGCCATCCGCTTCCTTGAGAGCCTGGATGATTTGATCGCGATCCACGTCCGCGAGGATGCTGCGGACAGGCCGGCGCCGGGTGGACCTGGCGCTGGCGTCGGTCCCGGCCGGCGTTGGCGTCAGGTTAAGTTGCATCGCTGCAAGCGGCACCACCAACGCTGGTCCGGGGGACAAGATCACAGCCCGCTCGATTACGTTCTGCAGTTCCCGAATGTTTCCGGCCCAGTGATACTGGCACAGAGCGTCCATCGTTTCTGAAGATATGGTTTCAATCGTTTTGTTCATGCGGCGGGAAAACTCTCCGGCGAAGTGCCGCACCAGGAGCGGGATATCCTCGCGGCGCTCGCGTAATGCGGGAACTCGAACGGGAAATACATTCAGACGAAAAAAGAGATCGGGCCGAAACTGCTGGTCTTGAACCATGGCTGCCAAGTCCCTGTTCGTTGCCGCGATCAGGCGCACGTTGGTCGAAAGGGTTCTTGTGCTCCCGAGCCGTTCAAATTCACGCTCCTGCAGGACGCGCAGAAGTTTCGGCTGAAGCTCAAGGGGAATGTCGCCGACCTCGTCCAAAAATAGAGTACCGTTGTTGGCCAGTTCCAGGCGGCCTATTCGCTGGACGACGGCACCCGTGAAGGCACCCTTTTCATGGCCAAAGAGCTCGCTTTCGAGCAATCCGGTTGGGATGGCAGCGCAGTTCAACTTCACGAAGGTCCTCGAGCGACGCGGGCTGAGGTTGTGGATCGCGCGTGCAATCAATTCTTTTCCGGTCCCGGTCTCGCCATGAATCAGCACCGTCGAGTCTGTTGGCGCCACCGTTTCCACGAGCTTGAGGACACGACGCAGTTCCGCGCTCTTGCCGACTATCTCCTCGAAATATGCGTCTGCGCGAATCTCGTCCTCAAGATAAAGCTTCTCTTGGGCGAGCTTGTCCGTGAGTTCTGATACCTGGCGATAGGAGAGGGCGTTGTCAACGGCGATGGCTATCTGGTTTGCGACTTGCGCCAGAAAGTCGACATCCTCTTTCCGGTACACATCTTTCCCTCTTTTACCGAGCACCAGGACGCCGAGTGGCCGATTTCGGCTCAGGAGCGGAAGCACGCATGCGGTTTCGAGCTCCCAGGGCAGCAGAGAGTCATTGCCCGCCTGCGCCCCAAGCAAGTCTTTGAATCTGCCGACCGACAATTCGCCGGTGCGGAAAACGCGAAAAAGCACGGCGTCCTGCGTGGTCAAGAGTTCTTGCTCGGTGAGACTCCCGTCGCTTGCGTAAACGAGCGCATAGATTCGGAGTCGGCTACGCTCGGGATCGGGCAAACCGATGCCCGCAAAATCAGATTGCATGATTTGGCGGACACTGGCGGTTACGGCTTTCAAAAGATCACTGATCTCGAGGTTCGAGACCGCATCCGTGGTCAAGTCAAGGAGCAGTTGCAGCCGATCCTTTTGCGAGCGTAACTCAGCCTGGGTGCTTTGCAACTCCAGGTTCACCGTCGTGAGTTCGGCTGTCCGCTGCATGACGCGGATCTCCAGATCGTCGCGCGCCCGGGCGAGCAATCGTTCTGCACGCCGACGCGAGGAACTGAACCAGCTCACGAAGATGCCGAACATTCCGTAGACAACCAGGTAGGACTCTGGAGCAGAGTGGCCGACGGTGACGGGAATCGAGAAATAGCTCCTCGCAGAGTAGGCCAGCAAGAGAGCGAACAGCCCCGGTCCCGTTCCGGCATACCAAACAGTGATGGCTATCGCGGCGAAGGAGAACGAGGTGAAGGGGTGCGGTAAATGGTAATAGCGCAGAACAAGAGCCGTCGCGAGAGCCACCCCGACCGAAACAGCTGCCGCTCCATAACGGAGCACAACTGCGTAGGCCCGCTGCGCAGCGAAGATCGGCATAGCAGAGCGCCCCATCGGTTAAATCGCCGGCTTTCCGGTGAAAAGAGCAATCACGCGTCTCATGAACTCCAATTCCATGGTGGTATGAACATGGCAGGCACAGCTTTCCGGGTGCTTCCTTGGGCGCAACCGATCAAAGTGCAGCCTGCCTTGGACGTAGGGAGTGGCAGGTTGTGCGTTGCCATTGCTGCTTCCCATTTGCTCTGCAGTTGAGGTTCCAACGACGATCAATCGTTTGAGAGCCGCGACCTGACAACAGCCCGGCTGCACTCTGGCCGGTCGAAAACGCAAACCCCTCCTCAGACGCCCGCGGTTCTGGACGCCCGCCGGCAGGATGGACCGCGTCGAAATGCGGACGCGGCCATCGGCCTGCTGACACCGGATCGGTACATTTCCTCGCCCTGTGGATCACAAACCCTTGAAAGCCTTGGATTACTGTGAGGCCTCCCTTTGGAAAGCTGCATGCAATCTGTCAATGGGTCGAAGTTCCTTGTCGGCGGGAGATTTTGAATGGCGAATGAAACGACCAGAAAATGCGCACACATTCCATGCCTTTGCGATGTACCCGCGGGACAACAGTACTGCGGAGATGCCTGTCGTGAAGCGGGAAGCGAAGATGTTGAAATCGCGTGTCAGTGCGACCATCTGGCGTGTCCGCTGACGCAGGCGATGTCTGCTTGACGGTGCCCTGACCTGACCAACTGCTCACCACAGATCGGGGGTGTTTTTGGCAGGGCGTCGGGTATGAGAAACAGGCGGAATTCGGCGATGCAGCGTCGCCGACGGAGAGTTCATTGTGGAGTTCACGAAACGCGCTTTGTCACTCGTCCTTGCATGTTGTCTTGTGCTAACTACTATGGGAGCCGGATTCGCTGACCAGGCGGACCAAGCCGCCCCGCAAACGCCGATCCAGTCCGCGCGACAGACGCCGGAACAGCTGCAGCAACTGGTGGCTCCAATCGCGTTGTACCCGGATGCTCTGGTGGCTCAGGTTCTGGCAGCCTCAACCTTTCCCGACCAGATCGTCGAAGCCGACCGCTGGATGCAGCAGCATCCCGATCTCAAGGGAGAGCAGCTAGGCCAAGCAGTCGATAAACAGCCCTGGGATCCGAGCGTCAAGGCGCTCACAGAGTTTCCCTCGGTGCTGGCCAACCTGGACAAAAATCTCTCCTGGACGTCGTCGCTGGGGGACGCCTACGTCAACCAGTCGGAGGACGTAATGAACGCCGTTCAAGTCATGCGTCAGCGTGCGCAGGCGGCGGGGAACCTGAAGACCACGCCTCAGGAAGAGGTGTCTCAGCAGGGACCGACGATTGTGATCGAACCTGCCGACCCTCAGGTTGTTTACGTGCCGCAGTACGATCCTTGGCTTGCTTATGGCGCGCCGCTCGCGATTTGGCCGAGCTGGTACTGGTATCCGGGCCTATACCTGACCGGGCCCGGGATTGGGTTTGGCTTTGGTTTCGGCGTTGGCTTTTTCGGCGGGTTTGGCTGGGGCTGGCACCATTGGGGGTCCGATTGGCATCATCACGGCATCCTGTTCGATCACCACGGCTACGAGTCCCACAGCAGAATTTTCATTAATCGCAATCGCTTCTATGCCGGCAGAGGTGGATTCGATCGTGGCAGTGGGTTTCATGGGGGAGGATTTCACGGCCCAGCCCCAGAGCACGGGTTCGCTGCGCCCCATGCCCAGCCCGGTACGCACTCCGGAGCTTTCGGCGGTCTGAATCATGGAGGCGTAACCAGAGGATTCTCCGCTCGCGGGCAATCGAGCTTCGGCGGGGGCTTTCACGGCGGTGGCGGTTTTCATGGGGGTGGAGGCGCTCATGGTGGCGGAGGCCACCGGTAACTTTGGCTAAGGGCCAAGGGACATTTGACGATCATGGAGAATCAACGCATGTGCACTGGAAATACGAAGATTCGGACATTTAGATCACGATTTGCCAGCATCTTCGCGCTGGCCCTGTTTGCACTGCTGGTGGTCGGCTGTGCTCGACCTGGTTTCGCCCAGGGATCGGCAACCAAGACCTTTGCATCCGCGGGAGAAGCTTCAGACGCCCTTTTTCGGGCGGCCCAAAATAGCGATGAACCGGAGTTGGAAGCGATCCTCGGAGTAGAAAGAGAAGTCACTTCATCGGGAGACGAGATCGAAGACAAGCTTGAACGGGAGCGATTCTGCCGCAAATATGAGGAAATGCATCGGTTGGTCCGAGAAGCCGATGGCAGCACGGTCTTATACATCGGTGCTGAGAACTGGCCGTTTCCGATCCCGCTGGTTTCTACGAACGGCCTCTGGCGCTTCGATTCCGGCACCGGCAAGCAGGAAATCCTGTTCCGTACAATCGGAGAAAACGAGGCTACTGCCATCCAGGTTTGCGACGCCTTCGCATCCGCAAAGAAACGACGGGGCGCAAGTGAAACCGCCGCCGACCCGGTTGTCGGGTATGCGCAAAGCCTGGTCTCTCTCAGCACCGCCAAGGGCAGCAAAGCCGCCGCTTTACCGGAGCAAGACCCGCATCCTTTTCAGGGGTACTACTTCAGAACCGGGAAAAAGACCGACCGCGCCGCGTTGGTCGCCTATCCCGCGAAGTACCGCTCAACAGGGGTCATGACATTCCTGGTCACGCAGGAAGGGGTTGTCTACGAAAAGGACCTCGCGCCTAACACGAAGACAGTCGTCCGAGAAATAACGGTATACCACCTCGATTCGAGCTGGCACGTGGCCGAGTGACGGCGACCATGACGAGAACCCGACTCCTCGTCGTTGCCCAGATGTTTCTCGCAGCTGTGGGCTGCGCCCAGGCTTCCCTGGGGCCGGAACCTCCGCAGGTGCAAGCGAAGAACCACGTAGTATCGCTTACGCTCGAGGCAGTGAATGAGAATGGCCGGGACAGCTTCGCTTTCGAGCATGAGCGGGTGGCTCCCGTAATCCGCACTTCCCCGGGTGACGTTCTCAGAATCGCCTATCTCAACAATCTGCCGGCGCGATCTGCGGAGACTTGCGCGCTGAATCCCTGCAGGGACATGACCAACTTGCATTTCCACGGGCTGACGGTCTCGCCGAATGCGCCCCAGGATGACGTGCTCGCAATGATGGCCATGCCTGGTCAGGTATTGCATTACTCGGTCGAGATCCCGCCCGATCACCCCCCGGGCCTTTTCTGGTACCACACTCATCCCCACGGCGAGAGCCACCGGCAAGTACTGGACGGAATGTCAGGTGCCATCGTCGTCGAGGGCATGGAACGCTATGTTCCCGAAGTGCGGCAGCTCCGTGAGCGCGTGATCGTTCTGCGCGGTCGCTCGACTGAGCACGATCCGAATGCGGCAAAACTCATGCAGCAAGTGGGAATCCCATCCAAGAAATGTGGGGCTGGGGCAGAGGTGCCCGAAGAGATCTTTACCGTGAACGGGGCAATTCGGCCGCCACTTGAGATCGCGCCTAACGAGCGGCAGTTCTGGCGGATCGTAAACGCCTCGCCGGATCGGTATGTGGATCTGCAGATCGATGGACAACCGTTTGAAATCATTGCGCTTGATGGGATGCCGCTGGCCTACCACGAACCCGAGACTCCGAAACGCACAACCAATCACCTGCTGGTGGCACCGGGGGGACGTCTCGAAGCCATCATCGCCGGTCCTCCGCCGGAGGCACATGCTGCTCTGCGTACGCTTTGTGTAGACACCGGTCCCGACGGCGATTCCAATCCGGAGATGGTGCTGGCCGATCTGGTGCCACCCGGTTCAGGTCGACCAAGTTCAGATGCAGCGCGGGAGCAAGCCCATGCGATCGACGACCGTCCCCCGGTTTACAAGCCGATGGAGGTTGAGTCGTTGAAGAAGACTGCACCGGACTTTACCGTCATCTTTACAGAGGACAAGAACGGCTTCTACATCAACGGGCGCAGGTTTGCGGCGGATGCAAGTCCGATGACAAGCGCCCGCGTCGGTACGCATCAGCATTGGCGTATTGTCAACCAAACTGCCGAACTGCATCCTTTCCACATTCACCAGGTTCACTTCTTGGCGTATGCGGAAAACGGCATCCCGGTCGCACAGCCTGCGTGGCTGGACACCGTGAATGTTCCCTATCGCGGAGCGGTTGATGTGATCCTGGATTTCACCGACCCCGTCATCAGGGGCATGTCGGTATTCCATTGTCATCTGCTGAACCACGAAGACAAGGGGATGATGGCCAAGATCCTGTTCAAGTAAGCAACAAGGCGGCTGGACCGCCGGTGTGATTTTGCGAGCAATCGCTGGAGAGCAGGCATCAGCAGGGCGAAACATGAAGCGAATCTTTCAGGAGGTTATCGTGAATAAGAAAATCGTGAATGAGAAAGAAGTTTCTGCAAAATTGGCTGGAGATGTTTCATTGGGCAAGGAGCTTTCTGTTCATCGTCTTGGCTTCGGAGCGATGCGGCTCACCGGCGAAGGCATCTGGGGTGCTCCGAAGGATCGGAAAGCTGCGCTCGCGGTGTTACGCCGTGCGGTCGAGCTGGAGGTCAACTTCATCGATACTGCGGACTCTTACGGTCCCTACGTGAGTGAGGAATTGATCTCCGAAGCCCTGTTTCCCTATCCAAAGGGACTGGTGATTGCAACCAAGGGCGGCTGGAATCGTCCAGGCCCAAATCAATGGACTCACGACGCAACTCCCGCGCACTTGCGGGAGGCAGTGGAGGGCAGCCTCAAGAGACTGAGACGGGATCGCATCGACGTTTATCAGCTGCACGCTCCGGATCCGGTTGTGTCCTTTGAGGCCTCGGTTGAAACTCTGGCCGAGCTGCGAAACGAAGGCAAGATTCGACTGGTGGCATTGTCAAACGTTACCCGGGAGCATATCGAACGTGCGCGCAAGATTGTTCCCATCGTCTCGGTCCAGAACCGCTACAGTTTTGCCGATCGCGAGTGGGACTATGTGGTGGACCACTGTGAGAGCCACGGAATTGCCTTCATTCCATGGTTTCCTCTGGGAGCAGGCAGGGTCGCCGGCGAGGTGCTCAACACGATTGCGCAGGTGCATCAGGCAAGCTCCAAGCAGGTGGCGTTAGCTTGGCTCCTGCGGCGGTCTCCCGTGATGCTGCCCATCCCGGGAACCAGCTCGGTCGAACATCTCGAGGAGAATGTCGCCGCCGCCTCGCTGCATCTGACTGATGAAGAGTACCAAAGACTCGCTGAGGTCCCGGAGTTGGTCGCAGCGCGATAAAGCAGGGGGCCGAACCCGGGCTTCGAGACTCGATCGCCCACGGGTTCGGCCGAGCCGGCATCCGCGAGAACCCCGAAAAAGCAGTTACGCCGCCGGAGGCCGGGTAGTTCCGGAAACTCGCCCGCTGTTGTCCTTGGCCGCCTTGCGCGGCGGGATCGCAGGCGTCAATTTACTGGGCGGAGAAACGATGATAGGTAGCAACGTGGAAGTTGCCATAACGGCGGCGACGACATGGAGCCCTCCTCGATAGACTCCGCTTGCCTGTCGCATAGAAGCAATGAGCAGCGGCCCAAACGCACTGGCAAAGCCCCACGCAGTAAGCATGAGACCGTAGATTGGCCCGACATTTTTGGATCCAAAGTAATCTGCCGCGAAAGCCGGCATCGTGCCAAACCCTCCGCCGTAGCACATAAGAATGATGAAGGCGACGATGCTTAGCAGAGCAACGGAGTGAATGCCCGGGAGTGCCCAGAACAGAACGACCTGGATTAAAAACATCGCCAGGAAGGCCATTCTTCTTGTGATGGAATCGGAAACCCAGGCCCAGAACACCCTGCCGAACGCGTTTCCGATGCTCACGATTCCCACCATCCCTGCCGCGGCGACCGCGCTCACCGAGGCAAGCTCCTGGAACATCGGGGCTTCCTGGGAAATCACCGAGATACCCGCCGAGGTATTCAGAAACAAAAGCAACCACAGCGCCCACCATTGCCAGGTTGCGAGCGCCTCGCGCAGCGTGTAGTCCCGCGCGGCACGCTGTCCAGACTGGGATGCCGTGGGCGTCCAGCCTTCCGGCTTCCAACCGTCCGGCGGGTTTTGCATGAAGGAGCCGCCCATCACGGTGACGATCAGATACGCGATTCCCAGGTAAGCGAAGGTTTGCAGGACGCCCACTTGCTGAATGAGTCGCGTAGCTACGGGCGCGGTTACGAGCGCTCCCGCTCCAAACCCTCCGACCGCGATGCCGGTGATGAGGCCGCGCCGGTCCGGAAACCATTTAAGGAGAACCGCCACCGGAACGATGTAGGCGAGACCAACTCCAATTCCTCCAATCACTCCGTAGCTGAGGTAAAGCCACCATAATCTGTGGCTGGAGAAACTGGCCAGGAAGACCCCCAGGCCGTACAGCAACCCACCGGTGACCGCGACCACTCTCGGTCCGCTGCGGTTGAGCCACAGGCCTCCAAAGAAAGCCGCGATTCCGAGCACAAAGATGCTGATGGTAAATGTCAGCGTGACTTCGGAAATGCTCCAGCCAAACTGCTTCGCAAGGGGGACCCGGAATACGCTCCAGGCGTACACCGCGCCCAATGCGATTTGCAGACCAAATCCAGCGATGGCAATCCCCCAGCGGTTCGTCCTCATACTCTCACTTTCAAGGTTGTGTTGAGCTGCGCGGCAGCGGGTTCTCGGCAGAAAGAAGGTGGCGTCCAAAGGTTTGCAAGAAGTCCACGGCTGCAGCCAACCCCCGCAGACAGTCTTTGTCAGCAAACCGCCGTAGCAGGCCCCAGACGCTGACGGGCTTTTCCCGCTCCGCGGTGGCAAGTGCAATGCCTTCTGGAATGGCTTGAAAAATGCCGCGGAACCATTCCGGCTCGATGCTGCCCAGAATGCGCCGCCAAAAAAGCAAGTTGCGGATTGCCCGGATCGCTTCGGGCGTGTTCGCACTCTCGGCCAGCTTTTCTAGAATCTCCTCACGCGCGCCTAAGGCACCCCGCACGATGTCGAGCACTCCCTGATCGTGCATTTCCTGAAGCAGTTCGTACGCCGCCAGGATGGCCTCGGCATGCGCTTCCGGAGCGCGCTCTAACCGGGCGCGCAACTCTTCGCGCGGGTTGCGAGGGGCGACTTCTAAAGGAATTGGTTGGGCCATGTCTTTCTATCCCTTGTTTTGAACCTGTTGAATCTGAACGAATCCGTTGCCAGGAAACTGATAATCGGGCCGTCTCCACTTGCGCTCAACTTCCACCCCTCGCTGAGGCGTGGGATGGCCGAAGCGCGGATTGGTGCGCGGCAGCGGACTTTCGCCCACTTCATCCAGCACTCTGAGATGGACGCTAGCCTCCTTGTAGGCGGGCGTGTTGGTCACAGGATCGGTGTGGCTGCCGGTAAGGCGATTCACCGGGCTCTCCACCGAGTTCATCGGCATGTAGAGCTCCTGGCCGCTCACCCGGTCGGTAACCAGGGCACGAACCCGAACCTGGCCATAGCGCGAGATGAGCTGCACCCAGGTTCCGCTCTGAATCCCGCGCTCTTCAGCCAGTTCGGGCGAAACTTCCACAAAAACATCGGGAGTCTTCTGCCGAATGCCTTCTGTGCGATAGGTGAGATTTCCTTCGTGGAAATGCTCCAGCAGGCGACCGTTGTTCAGATGCAAGTCATATTCGGCGTTGGGGAGGTCGACCGGACCGATCCAGGAGACGGGAAACAATCTCGCTTTTCCGTCCGGGAAGGCGAACTCCTTGGTGTACAGCAGGGGCTCGTCGGTTCCGTCCGCCGCTACCGGCCACTGCAAGGACTTGTAACCTTCCAGCCTCTGGTAGTTCACCCCGGCAAATATCGGCGTCAGAAAGGCAATTTCATCCATGACCTCGGATGGGTGCCCATAATGCCAGTCGGCACCCAGTTGATTGGCAACGTTCTGGATGATCGTCCAGTCCGGGCGGCAACCGGGAAGCGGTTCGAATACCTCATAGAGCCTCTGGATGCGCCGCTCCGTGCTCGTGAAGGTTCCCTCTTTCTCAAGGCTGGGCGCGCCCGGAAGAACCACATTTGCGTAGCGGCAAGTCTGGCTGAAGAAAATGTCCTGGACGACGAAAAAGTCGAGCTTTGAGAAGGCTGCCCCGACATAGTTCGCGTTCGAGTCGACAATGCTCATCTCTTCGCCGATCATGTACATCGCTTTGAGCTTACCCTCATGGATTGCCTCGACCATCTGATGATTATCGAGACCCTTGGTGGAGGGCAGCTTGACTTTCCAGGTGGCTTCGTGGCGAGCGCGCACTTCAGGATCGTCCACCGACTGGTATCCGGCGAGATTGTTAGGCATGGAGCCGTTGTCGCTCGCGCCCTGAACGTTGTTGTGACCGCGCAACGGATAGGCGCCGGTTCCGGGCCGCATGTAGTTGCCCGTGACCAACAGCAGGTTTGAAATGGCAGTCGAGGTATCGGAGCCCTGGCTGTGCTGCGTGACCCCCATCGCCCAGAGAATGCACATGCGATTGGCTTCCGAGATCATTCGGGCGACGCTCGTAAGGGTCTCGACGGATAACCCGGAGATGCGGGCGGCCGCTTCCATCGTGAACGGCTCAAGGCTCTTGCGGAACTCAGCCAGCCCGTTGACCCACTCGTCCAGAAATTTCTTATTTGCCAGGCCGCGGTCGAGCAGATAGCGGCTGATTGCGTTGATCCATACCAGATCGGTGCTCGGCTTGGGGTGCAGAAACAGATCGGCGCGTCTTGCCATTTCGTGTTCGCGGATGTCGGACACAATGAGCTTCTGCCCATTCAGTTTGTGAGCGCTCTTTACGCGAGTGGCGATGACCGGATGGCTCTCTGCGGTATTGCTGCCAATCATCATCAACAGATCGGCCTGTTCCATATCAGAGATGGAGCCGGAATCGCCTCCGTACCCGACGGTGCGGAATAAGCCGGTGGTTGCTGGCGCCTGGCAGTAGCGCGAGCAGTTGTCAATATTGTTCGTGCCGATCACGGCCCGCGCCAGTTTCTGCATCAAGTAGCTCTCTTCGTTGGTGCACTTGGACGACGCGATGAAGCCGATCGAGTCCGGTCCACTCTGGCTCTTGATTTCCGACAGTTGGCGTGCAATCAGAGCGAGAGCCTCATCCCAACTGGCTTTGCGAAACTCGCCGTTCTCCCGGATCAGGGGTGTGGTTATCCGGTCGGGGCTATTGATGTGTCCCCAGCCAAATTTTCCCTTGACGCAGGTGGAGATCCCGTTGGCCGGTCCCTGCTCGGGTGCAACTTTCAGGATGTGGCGATCCTTGGTCCAGACATCGAAGCTGCAACCCACTCCGCAATAGGTGCAAACGGTCTTGGTTTTGCGGATGCGATGCTCGCGCATCGCTTCTTCGACTTCGGACAGCGCAAGAATGGTGCCATAGCCGGTCTCGGGTTCGACGCCCTTTACCACGCCGATCATCCCGTTCAGCGTAGACTTGCGAAGGCTGGTGAAGAACCCGGCCTGGCCCAGCATCGACTTCTCCATCAACGCATTGCACGGGCATACCGTGACGCAGTGTCCGCAGGAAACGCAGCTCGATTCTCCAATGGGTGATCCGCCGTCCCAGAGCACGCGTGGATTGGGATCTTCCCAGTTGATGGAAAGGGTCTCGTTAACCTCGACGTTCTGGCAGGCCTCTACGCAGCGGCCGCACAGGATGCACTGGCTCGGGTCGTAACGATAGAACGGATTGGTCTCGTCGACTTCATAGGGCTTGGGCGCAAACGGGATTCGCTGATGCTCGATGGCCAACAGCCTGGTCGTATTATGGACCGTGCAATTGCCGTTGTTGTTGTCGCAGACCGTGCAGTAAAGAAGATGATTGCTGAGGATGCGGTCAAAGGCCTCTACCTGCGCCGCCGCCACCCGGGCTGACCGGGTGGAAACCACCATTCCATCCACGGCTTCGGTGGCGCAGGCCCGCGCGAGCTGGCCATTGACTTCGACCATGCAGGTGTCACAGGTCTGAATGGGCCCGAGCTGCGCGTGATAACAGACACGGGGAATCGTCTCACCCAGCCGGTCGATCAGATCAACCAGACGCTGTTCAACCTCGGCATCGTGAACCACATCATCAATGACAACTTGAATCACGTCTTCGTCCTCCAGGCCAGTACTTAGCAGCTACGCTGCCAATCCGCCTGAATAACCACAAGCAGAAGGTGGCGAGCTGGCACGCGCGAAGGCCGTGCCACGCCGGTGGTGTCGTGACGATTTCGGCTGACAGTGTCGCAATTCGGACACTTCGTCAGCCCGCGGGCACGCTCGGAAATGGCGGCCGGGACCAAATTTCCAGGTTTTTTACGAGTGAGCCGACGACTTCGACAATCGCCCCCTGCCGCTGCTTGCCGGGGGGGCGGACGATCACGGTCGCACAGTAAACGCTTACTCAGATGCGCCACCGCGGGCTCGTTGTCCACTCCAAGGCCAACAACCCCGAATCTTGGCCGGCGTTCCAGCGGTTCGCGCACTTGAAATTCCGGGCAATGACCGGATACGTGCGGTCTCAACGCCGCGGACTTTTCCCATCCACCAGCGCACGAAAACCGAAAGACCGAAAACTACGTGCTCAGGGGTAGGGAAGTGCAGGGTGTACTGGATCGAAAGGCGAGTTGCCCCCGGTCATCATCGTTTGAAAGGAGAGGGCGATGAGCATCTGGACAGCATTGTTTGCAATCCTGTTGGTCGCGTGGATCTTTGGTTTCACGATGTTTCACGTGGCAGGCGCGCTGATTCACCTACTGCTTGTGTTCGCGGTGATTTCCTTGATTGTGCACTTCGTATTGGGAACGCGAACGGCGTAGAGGTGAGCCATTCGACCCATACGAGCAGGGGCCTCCGGTGGCCACGCGCCCAAGTGCGGCTGCGGTGGCCTGAAAATCCGGGCACGGGTCATGATCCGTCCTCGCTCCTGCATCTCGATTGCAATGAGGGAGAGGCTGCCTTTGCCAGGCCGTGAATTCGGCAGATGTCGTTGGGCAAGCCGGACATACATAGCGATTCCGGCACGGTCCCACCGTGTTTCACGGATCGCCTGAATTCGCCTCGCTAAATACCGTCGACTCTGTACTGCAATCGAGAGCCAATGAGGCATTCTGAGGTTGTATGTGACCCACCTCTGCTGAGATCAGCGCAGATAAGGTTAGCGACGCTAAGAATCGTTGGTTCAAGCGGTGGATCGCGAGGGCGTCGGGAGTTGTGGCGAGCGCAATGAGAATGAGAAGGAGGCTGTGCGATGAACAGACGGTTGACTGGAGTCCTCGCTGGTTTGATGTCGTGATGATGAAGAAATGAAGGTGTACGGTTGCGGCGTTGTTGGATACGGCGAAGAAGACACCAACACTACAGCCACCATTCGATGCCGTTCGCCTGCATGCCCGCGTTAGATTGCACGAGGAGGTTGGCATGCCGGAAAGGGAGACGATCGAGCGAGCCCATGAGGATGCCCGCGAAGGAAAATCACCCAGCACGCAGGCGGGAGAGTTTGTGCGGGAAGAGATGCATCACGTGCGAGAGGGCAGGCACGGTGCACGTTCTACCAAACAGGCCATTGCGATCGGACTCTCGAAAGCGCGACGGGCCGGTGTCAAGTTGGCAGCGCCTCGTGAGGGAACGGCATCATCGAAAGTCAGAAAACAGGCTAGCCGGGACTACCGCAAAGGGCAAAGCCCCTCCAGTCGCAAGCCTTCCGCAAGCCGGTCGCGCGCCACAAGTGCTGCTCTGAAGAGGGAAGGACGCGTTGCAGCTTCCCGCAAGTCGCTGGCCAGGCAAGCGCACCCAGCTGCGCGGCGGCGCGGTTCCGTCGCGCGTCACCGCTCGGCTATGAAGGCGGGTCCGTACGAAAAGGAGCAAGGGGCGCCGCCAGGCGGCACGCAAAGCCGTGGAAGCAGGAGTTCACGCGCGGCAGGCTAAGGCAGCCACTCCCGAAAACCTTCTGAACTCTTCGAGGGTCTCAACCGTCATAGCAATGGCTCGCGCTGGATCGCACCCAGGATGGCCGCCCGGGCGGCGTCTCGCTGACTGGTCGGAACGCTTATTCCACGAGGGGGAGGAGTTTCGCACATATCGAAATACTTCTCGCCATCATGGTGACGCCTGCAACTCGGAACGGGACATCCATGTACTGTCGTCTCCCCGGGCCCGGTGCGCGAGCACGGGATCATTTGCAGGTTTGTGTGTCTATCGCAGACCGGACGGGGTCGAATGCTCAATCATGACCTCCTCACGGCGACCAATTGCTGCTGCGCCTCTTTCAGGGAAGCGTCCAGAGTAAAGCGTCAGGTGTCGGGGCCCGGGGTAGTCGGTGGCGGCTCTAAACGACGGAATCTAACGATTTAATGATCGACGACGTTACGGCTGAAAAGTCCTGTTCCCAGGTTGCCTCCCTGGAGGCGTTACTATGCAGAGTCAACTAAGGAACGTTTGACGCTCCAGAACGGTCCAGCGAGCTCCCGTATTCGGAGGGCGATTCTCTTCGCAGTACCTGAATCAATGTCGCCTATCTCTACCATGTCCTCATCCGGGTGCGCCCGCTCGTTTTGGACACCGGTTTCTTTCGCGTGGTACAGGTCTTTCGAGCGGTCCCCATGGGCGCCCGTCCCAACAGACGGGTTGGCGTACAGCGATTCGATGTCGTCATCATCGTGTAACAGAGGAGCCGCTAGACGCAGAGCTGCGATTTCGCGATGGAGCCGCCCAATGGCGTTTTGTTTTTCCTGAAGAACCTCGTAGATGTCTCGCAAGGTTTTTCCTTGTCTTTGGGGCCTCAAGACTTCCGTGCCCACTTAGTATCGCGTACACGATGGCGGTCGTTGAGTTTGCCGCCTTATCGACCGTATCAACCTACCACGGCCCACAGCCGAGGGCGCAATCAGGTGTTTCCCGTATGTGCTGGAGGTATGGTAGCGAGATAGCCAGGAAACGAACGACCGCGGAGTCAGTGAAAACGTCCTAAGTGGTCTGAGACGGTCGTTTTCGGTCTGAGTGGAGAGGCAAATAAGTGTGAGGACTGTCTTGCGACATTGTTATCGAGAGTCCCGGCCGGCCGGACGCTAGGCGGTTTCTGGAAACGCACTGCCGGCCATCCAGCGTGGGAGTGGCCAGCCGTCCGCTCGCATGTTCGTTGAGGACAGCAGACGCACATTTTCAACCGGTGATGCTTTGCGGCAATCCGAGCTCGGGGTTGAATCGAGCGCTGGCGGCGTAACATTCACATGAGAATTGCTCCAGCCGCCGACGCGCGAGCACTTTAAGGTGTCCTCGAGCCAGTTGTAGCATGCCTTCATTCTGCAGCTTTTGAGCAGCGAGCGTAACGCTCGGCCGGTCGGTACCGAGTAGGGTCGAAAGAAAATCATGGGTGGTCTTGATTGTGTCCGACGACAGGCGGTCCTGGCACAGCAGCAGCCAGCGAGCAAGGCGCTTTTCCACAGGGTGAATACGATTGCACGCGGCTGTCTGGGAGACCAGCATCAGCTGAATTATGCCGAATCGGGTCGTCAGGCTCCGGAAAACAGGAGCACGATTGAGGAAGTACAGGAGCCGATCGGCAGGCAGGCGGAGTCCGTCTCCCTCGACCTGTACGACTGCGCTATGGGCGCTGCGTCTTAGGTCCCCGAGAAGCCCGATACCGACCATGCCTTCACAACCGGCAATGCTTATTTCAGAACTGCGCCCTTCGCGCATCATGACCACCAGCGATACCAGCCCGCTGTTTGGAAATATCGCGTAGGCAACTTCACAGTCTTGTCGCAGCACGGTAGCCCCGAGCGGTAGGGGCATCGGTTCCAGGTGCGGGCGAATATGCCGAAACTCGGCATTTGGAACGTTGTTCAGGATCCAGTTTCGCACCCGCCTGCCGTCTGTATCGGTGTGCTCATTTGCCTGCTTACAGGGCGACTCTGTTGAATACATTAAGTCCTCAATGAGTATGGGATGCTTGAGCCGCCTCCCGGTAATAGGGCTGGTCACTGTAGAGAGCGGAGAGGATAGCTCCAGAGTGAAGGCGAATCGGGCGTAGAAGCAGCCTGGTTCGAGACCGCTCCCCGGCCATGCTGGCCGATGATCTGGTTCATCCGTAATCGACTGTATTGCGCAACCGGTGCCGTGTCAGCTACTGATCTGATTCTGTCGTTCTCTTTTGACTTTCCACAATCCAGGTGATGTTCCAACTGATGTGCCAAGTGCACGTCGATTCGCTTGGTCTGAACGGAAGGAGACGCTAGATGGTCAACCGCCAGTTCCATAGTTTTGAGCAGCTGTACCGTGCTGGTGCGCCGTGTAAGGCGCTGGTCCACTGCGGGTGAAATTCCCGCCCGGGAACTGGTTCGCTCCACCCGGTAGCAATCGGAGCGGTGGCGGAGGTGACGAAGCTGCCGGAGCCTCTGATGAA
>Ga0137363_10000474_pt1 | contig 22377 bp, 23 predicted proteins | sample MadtaG_FD_104800 | JGI IMG/M metagenome (GOLD analysis project Ga0137363, IMG submission 104800) | Vadose zone soil microbial communities from Angelo Coast Range Reserve, California, USA - Mad1_115_16 metaG | ecosystem: Environmental > Terrestrial > Soil > Vadose zone | place: USA: California...
AGCAGATGGCGCAGGCATTCGATGTCCCGGTTCACCGTCGTTTCGGTAAGGGTCTTTTGCCGATGGCGTTCCAGGCGGAATTGCCGGATTGCCGATTTGTTGATTTTGCTGATCGTGAAATCGGCAAAATACGGCAAAAGGATTTTCAGCCGGTCCCGGTGCCAGAGCTTTGCCGCACCCTCGCCGAGAAACCGGCCTGCCAGTGCCGCAAAGCGCATGTTCGGGTCAAGCTCCGGACACAGCGTATTTTTGAGACGCAGTTCCTCCTTGTGCTTCTGGTCGATCTGCTCGGCAAGACGGCGACTGCCGGTATGGGTTGACCTGCCATGGCGGACGCCGTCCACATAGACATAACTCCAGTACACGCCGCCCCGCTTGAATAGACTCACTTGCCTGTTCCTCCTTTATTAAGGTTTGCTTCTGACCTACGGCCGATACGTCCAGCCGCAGGAACCGCACTGCACGAACTCATCGTCGAGCCATACCAGGAAATCCACCCTGTCCTCGCCGCAGCGTGGACACGGAGTGGCGACGCAATCCGGGTCCAGCTCCTCATCCGTCATTTCTGTCCTCCTTTTGTTTGTGCTTGTTGGGCCAGAATCCAGGCCACAACCTGATGGCGGAAGAAGATGATCTTTCCGCTCGGCCCGGAGCGGAAGTGCGGTAGTCCCCGTGGGATATGCCGCTGCCTCACATTCCAGGCCGAGCATCCGATCAGGCGCGCCACCTCTTTGATCGTGAGCGGTGCGCCAAGCTCTTCGAGTTCCCGGTACGGGTAATGCCTCGGGTCGCTCTGCCCTGGGCTGACCGCCGAAAGCCCCAGTGATTCCGCGGAGTTCCCGTGATTACCGAAACGGGACTTGTGCCTGTCCGGCACACTCTTTCCTCTTCCGCTATTCCTGCTCATGGCGCTCCTTCCGTTTCCGCAATTGCTTCCGTACGAACTTGCGAAGCCATTCAGGAAGCTTGGTCCATAACCACCAGAGGATGGCGATCAGGAATCCGATGAGGAACAATCCGTTCTGTACCACCCGCATCTGAAGGGCTTGCATGAGGACTTCGTAGACGAGAAACACCGTGAGCAGCGTAAGGAATGCCCCGAGCAACATCCGTGCGAGCCATTCGCCGCTGCGAAAGAGGAGTGACACATTGGGCTGCGGGGTGGAGAGTTCGCGGCTCCCGCAACGGGAGCAAATCTCGGCGCTTCGGGGATTCGGGTGCAGGCGGGGACACAGCTTCCGGTCAAAACTCCGTCCGCAGGTGTTACAGAAGAGCGGCTCTCCTGCCGTGATTCGTCCGCAGTGGTAGCAATGTTTCATTGGATTTCCCTGGGTTGGTTAATAAACGGAATGAGCGGCAGGCGCTCTTCACCCCTGGGCCGGAGCCACGCGGAAGCAAAGAGACCGTCGCGGGTTATTACGTCGAGACTGGCAAACCAAAATATTTTGGGAGTCTTTTCGGCCACCACCTTGCGGATGGACAGCACGCGGCGGTCGGTGGGCGCCACGACCAGGACGCGGAACGGGCGATGAAATGTCCCGGCCCCAACGTTACCGGTCATGGCAAACTGGAGATAGCTGTCCACCTTTTTTCGCCAGACCGGAAGGTGTTCGTGCCCAAGATCAACTTCAAGAAATGCGGCCACCATGCCGGACGGGGTTTGGAGTTCCGCGTACCCATCGGGAATAAGGCGAAGGCCCTCGGCAATCGGCGCGAAGAAGCTGAGCCAACGGGCAAAGGTCACCCCCGGCGGCAGGGTGCCAAACTTCAGCGCGCAGTAAATACCATTTACGGTGAGCTGGTGCTGGACAAAGAAATCCGCCGCGAGGATTTCATCTTTGCGCCGCTGGGGGCCCCGGAGCGGAACTTCGATGAGTTGTGCCCCTTTGGCCGAAAGCGCATACAGGGCTTTTGTCCCTCCGGCGGTCGTGCCCAAGAAGAATCGGCGCAGGAGTCCCGCTCGGGTAAGCGCAAGCAATCGCGCATTAACCCGAGTCGTCGATCCGAACCCGGCAACGATCTTTGCCTGCTCGCGATCAAGCACGCGCATGACGGAGAGTTCCTGAAGCAAGTCCAAATCCCGTTTCTGGATCACCATGCCTTTACCGTTATTCCCAGCCATCGAGTACCTCTTTCTCATTGCGGCGCGCGACCTGTTGCCGCTTTTGGATGTCGTGCTCGATATCGGTCCGTGCGCGCCCCCACCGCACCTGCGCACGGTGCCTAAGGTCGGTGTAATCAAGTTTGGGTTCATGGACGGTCGGCACGATGATTTCCGTCCATCGCTCATCGCCGCTTTTCACAATCGCGTGCCGTTGCGAAAGATTCTTCAACCGTTCGGCCAGCGGCTTCCCGCCATCGAGCGCGTGAGAGACCTGAGTCGCATCCAGACTTGAAAGCTGGAAGAAGGCATGGGTGCCGACGGAGAGAATTGCGGCCCGCATCTCCGGCGGATACTGGTCAAGGAACTGATTGGCGGATACCACCGAGACGCCGAACTTGCGGGCTTCGGACAATACCGTCTCAATGCCTGCGCCATAGGCCACGAAGTTCTGGATCTCGTCGCAGTAGAGGGTGAAGAGCGACCGCTTGTCGCGGGTGAACAAGGCATTCTTGATGACGGTGAAGAGGAGACTGCCCAGGGTAATGGCCTGCTCGCCCAACTTTCCTTTGGCAAGGTTCACGATCACCCATTGCCCGCTGTCCATCGCATCTTTCACCGAGAAGGTCGAATGCGCCTGGCCCACGATGTGCCGGAAGTGCGGATCGGCGGTGAAAGCGGAAGTCTTGTTGAGAATCGGTTCCCGCATGGTGCCCCGCATGGCATCGCTCAACTGGTCGTAGCGGGATTCGAAGTAGTCACGGACCTCCGGATTCAAAACCTTTGTGAGACACGCCGCTCGGAAACTGCCGTTTGTAAGGAGCGGCGCAAGTTCAAGGAGGGTGAGACCGTTGGCCGAGAGAACAAAGAGCGCGTTCCGCAGAAGTTCATCGGTACGCGCTCCGAAATGATCAAGCCCCCAGCGCAGACGGAGCACCTGGGTGAACTCCGCGTTGCGGACAAAATCCGCGACCTCGGCTTCAAGCGGGTTGAACCCCACTGAGAAGACCGGATCGGACGGGTCAATGAGAATGACCTTGTCACTCAGGTCACGCCCGAGTTGCTGCTCCTGGGCAGAGATGGTCCGCAGGAGAAACGATGCCGTATCTCCGTGGAGATCGAAGTACACAAATCCACGCCCGGCCTCAATGTCCTGCTGGCCTTGATAGCGCAGGAAGGAACTCTTACCGGTCCCGGTCTTCCCCAGCACGGCCACGTGCATCGCGCGACGCGTGGTGCTCAGCGTAACCTTCTGTCCGACGATCTGCCCGTCCACAATCCGGTAGCCAAGGGTCACGCCACTGCGTTCCTCCCGCACCTTTTTGCCCCGGCCCTGCAGCCGGTTCCAGATCGCTACGATGAGTTGTTCAAGAAGGTGAAGCATAGTTGCAATTGTCTGGAGTCGATTGTTGGAAACGGTAACGGGAGCGGGTGTGGGGCAGAGACAGGCAGGGGCCGGGTTACCCCGGCCCGGCATGTGGAAGACATGAGGGAGGGCGGCCTTCCTGCTACGCCGGGATATTCGCCAAAGGCACGGCACCCGGGCGTAGCTAAAGAAAACCTTGGGAGGTGCAAGAAAAAGACCACCCTCCCTTTTTCTGTGTACGCAGTGGAAAGAACGATTCCGGAAAGATTTTTATCAGTCCGGCACAAGGAGACGATCACGCCCCTTGCGTATTTCATTTTCAAGGAGCAGGAAACAATCCGCACTTCACACCGGCAATCCGGTACGAAGTGGCCTTAAGTTTATAGCGGGTGCGGAAGAATAATAGATGGACAATCCTGCATGGGAGGGCGGGTTCACAATAAAAAAGCAGGCAAGCACATGTATGGCTTACCCGCTTGGTATTACTTGCTGGTCTTTACGATCTTGCTGAAAGAGGCAGGCGTGAAATAGAGGTCGCGTTCCACGGCGAGGCCCATCGGACCCCCTGCATCGGTGAGTTCGGACAACAAAAAGTATCCCCATTCATTTTCGAATCCCATTACGAACCCGAAAAACAAGAAGTCGCATTCCTGCTCGGAACCCTCGGTGACGTACCAAGTCCACTGAGCATCGGGCGTGAAGAATTTGATATGAATCATCGGATCACTGGCGTTTTCCTGTGCGTAGAGCGGCGGCAGACACTTCCGCATTTCTGCGGTAAGCAGTTCCATGAATATTTCTCCTTAATGTCAGACGAGGTGAGCGGAAAGATCGGAATTTCCAGATGATGCGCTTTGATGAAAGCGCAGCGAAAGAAAAAGAACTGTCTTCAGCGTAACGAAATCGTGAAAAAAGAAAAGGTGGACAATTCTGCCATAGATGCAGATTGGTCCATCTATCCATGATGAACCAATCTGCTATCATCACGGAGTCAACTCAATTCACGCGGCATTTATGTGCTTAATTTGGAGCCCTCGACCTTTACCAAATTGACTACACATCGCTCAGGAGAATGCGTGGAAGAGATGACACGGAGGCACCAATTCATCTCGATCCACGACATCCCCGAGATATTTCTCAAAGAGATCACACAGCTCGTTATAGGCACGAGAATGCGAGAGGCGTGTCTTCGAAGCGGGGCAGAAACGGGACTTGGTTCCTCCATGCAAATTAGTCCATCTATTTATGATGGACTAATTTGCTGTCTCACTCGTCAGATCAATTCACGCAGAGTTATTTGCGTAACTCATCCGCAAGTTCTCGAAGAGCGGCAATCAGTGTAGCCGTCTCTGGACTCTGCTCGGTCACAAGGGTTCGAATATCCTTCAGGTAGGCGCACCGGTTAGAAAAAGTAGACGCAGTCTTCCATTTCCTGAACGGCTTTCGTGCGTCAATGCTGAGTTTTCGATCTCTGAGCACGAGGTTCGAACCGACGATATTTAGAATTAACCGCCGTTTCTCAAGATCGCCTGATGTAAAACGGGAGGCCAAGCGGTTATTGAGCGAAAGGATCGAGCTGGCGGGTTCGAACCGATTATCGTTCTGTTTAAGGACTTCGAGCCGTTGTGCGATCCCGAGCTGGCGGCGTTCGACCTCTTGCCTTTCTCTCAGATACTCATCGTCATTCACGAGATCGCGAATCCTCAATTTTGTGAGGTTTTCGAGTTCTCGCGTGGCAGCCGCTTGCTCGCGCAGGAGAGATTTCTTTTGCGCTTCGCCTTCGTCTTTACGAACATTCATTGTCTTTTCAAGCCGTGCCATGGCCCACTGATGAAAGCGGTCTGGCAATGATATCGCATTAAGGAACTCGAGAATCTGATCCTCCAGATTTGCCACAGAGACGTATGATTGCCCGCAATGGCGATCTAAACGTCGCTTGCTGCAATGGTAGTAGGTATAACGGGAACCAAAACGGTTGGTCTTTCTTTCCGCTGTAACGGAGAACCCACACTCACCACAGCGAATCATGCCAGTGTAGGCAAAGGTTCGCGTCTCACGCGGCTTGCCCGGGCGTCCGAGCAACTTTTGCACTTGGTCGAATTCATCGACGGTGACCATGGCGGGATGCTTGCCGGGAAAGGTCTTGCCTTCCCATTCGAGGATTCCTGCATAGAAAGGATTCGTCAGGATGTAATACAGTGCGCTGAGACTCATCGGCTTGCCCCCCATGCGCTTACGCCGCACAGTTCTCAGGCCCCATTCGCGTGTCGCAATTTCCCAGATGCGGCGGGGTTTGTAACTCCCTGTCAGCATGAGGTCCCACATTTTACGCACGAGCAAAAAGCGCTCTGGATCGGCAACGATGGTTTTTAATTCCTTTTCGTTCAGATATCCAAGCGGCGGAGCACCCGGCAACCAGCCGTGCTGAACTTTCGTCCGGTTTCCACGTCGGACATTTTCGCTCAAGCTGTCTACGTAATATTTGGAGTAACCAAAGATGATTGACAGCATGAACTTTCCCTGGGAATTGTTCTCGAAGCTGAAGGTGGCAAACCGGAGGTCTTTAAGCTGCTGCGTATCGAGAAGGTAAATGATACGTCCGCCGTCCATCGAATTGCGGGCCAGGCGATCTGGATGCCACGCAATGATGCCTTCGGCTTCGCCTGCGGTGATGCGCTTCAGCATGGCGTTGAATATTGGTCGTCCCGGCGCTTTGGCGCTGAAAGACTCTTCGCAGATATCGACGATCTGAACATCCTGCCACCCGGCGCTCAGCCGGTGCATTTCCTGCCGTTGGGATTCAATCGAGAGTACCTGACGGTCTTCATCTTCGCTGGATTTGCGGCAATAAAGGAAGTACTTCATGTTCGGTGATCGGGTAATGAACTGTCCGACGACCGCGACGATGTTTCGGGAAGCGGCTCGGTAAGGAGCGCATAGAGGTCCATGAGCATGGGTGCCGAATGACGCGCTTGGTCCAGCGAAATTGTTTCGTGGAATTCTTCCCGCCAAATATGTATGTACTCCTGAAGATCGGCGTCCGTAAATTGCATGCCGCTCAGGGTACTCCGAGCCAGAGAACACGAATAGGTACACGAATCGTATTTCTAATGTCGGCGACTGGGTAAACATTGTTGCGGAAATAGAACGGTTCACAACGGTTCTTATGTTGTTCGACCTTTACTTGCATCGTAAGCGGACCCGGGGAACTCGTCAAAGCGGAAATATGTTTGCCTGTGGACAAATCGCAGGCAAAACGTACATGGGATGCAGATTTGTACATCTATCAAACCGTTGTTTCCCTTGCTACTCTGAGAACAGTCGAAAAATAAATCTGTTCTTTGACAAATACAAATGGCACAAAGACGAATCGTCAGTTATCTTCGGACGCTCCGTAAAAAAAGTAATCTCTCGCAACGTGAACTCGCTCAACTCCTGGGGTACAGCAACGAAGTCCCCGTGTCCCGGCACGAACGGGGAGTGACCGTCCCTCCATTCCGGATTGCCCTAAGTTATCAAGTGATCTTCAAGGTCCCGGCCTCGGATATCTTTCCCTCCATCTCCCAGACCATCGAGCAGAATATTGAGACGAAATTGGCCCGGATGGAAGCTGCATTGGGGGCAAAAAGCGCAAAAGACCCCGATGCTGTCATGACCGCACTCACCCTCCAGTTCCTGGCCGCACGGAAAAAGGTCGCAGTTAAAAGCCACACGCAACGATGCAAGAACCCCGAATATTGGCAATAGACTTACGGTCCCAGCGATTCGGCTTTGCCGTGCTTGAGGGGCCGGCGCGATTATTGGATTCTGGTATGAAGCGGTGCCATGCTGTTGGCGCGAAGGATTCCGCAACCGCTGTTCGAAAGAAAATGACTTCGTTAATAGGCCTCTTTGCTCCCTCGGTGATCGTCGTAAAGCAGGTCTCTGGCGCTCATGGCCCGGCGCGATTGCGAAATGACGAAGTGGTAGATGCAATAAAACACGTAGCCCAGGCCCATGCGCTGGAACTGGTCTTTCTGAAGCGCAGCCATATTTGCCGAGTATTCCGGCAATCCGGCAAAGGGTGCAAAGTCGGGATTGCCGCGTTGATTGCCGGATATTTCCCGGAACTCGCCTGGAGAGTGCCGCCGAAACGTAAAAACTGGCAGCCAGAACATCACAACATAATCATCTTCGACGCAGTATCGCTCGGTCTGGCATATTTTGCCTAGGTCGGAGACATTTCCCCCGCCGGACTCCGGCGCACCGAGGCCCGCAGTCCGAGCTAAGGAATGCTTCCATCGGCCCCCCGCTGACGTATAGCCGAAATATGCGGCCGTCAGGACAGGAGGGGCCGATGAAAGCATTCCTTGTTACCGACTCCATCACATAAACCCCTTATCTCTTTTCACATGGTTGGACCTTTATCATATCTGGGCGGCAAGAACCGCATCGCCAAGAAAATCATCGCGCTCATCCCCGAGCACACCGCCTATATCGAGCCCTTCTGTGGCGGCGCGCAGGTTTTCTTTCATAAGGAACCGTCAAAAGTGGAACTGCTCAATGACCTGAATGAAGACATCTTCAACTTCCTGCGCATCTGCCAGATGCATCACGAGGAACTGCTGCGCTATCTGCACTATTGCATCGTGAGCCGCCGTTGGTTTCATCTCTTTGAGCTGACACCGCCGGAGACGATGACGGACATCCAGCGGGCGGCCCGCTTTTTCTTCCTTCAGAAGAATTGTTACGGCGGACTGATTCTCCGGCAACACTTTGTCTGCTCTGTGCAGGATGGATCAAACTTTAATCCTGAAACCCTGCCTAAATTGCTCCGTAAAGCCCATGAGCGGCTGCTCAATGTCCAGCTGGAATGTTTGCCGTATCAGGACATCCTGAGGAAGTATGACCGTCCGTTCGCGTTTTTTTATCTCGATCCGCCGTACTTCAATCGGCCCTATTACAAATTCAATTTTGAAGAGAAAGATTACGTGGAAATGGCTGGGCGGCTGGCCAAGCTTGAGGGCAAGTTTCTGTTGTCCCTGAACGATACGCCGGAGATGCGGCGGATATTTGCTGAGTTCCACATCGAGATGCTCAAAATGACATACAGCTCACAACCAAAGGCGGGCAAGATATATCAGGAGTTGCTCATTGCCAACTACACTTTGCCCAAAACGATGCTGGAGAAAACATGAGATGTGTCTATTGTACATTTGGGAAGAATTCGGTTGCTGGAACGCTCTTGTCCTGCGGTTCTTGCGATCAGTTCCCTCAACCTTCTTTCGCGTGTAACATCGTTACGGCCAATTACATCGACGTGGAGGAGTAGTGAATGCCGTTTCCCGAATACTCTTTTCGATCCCAGGAATGGCGCGCATATCTCATTCAGATTAGAGAGTCCATCGAAAGCGGAACGGCGATGGACGTAACATTAAGCAGGGATCTGTCCCAGACTGTTCAGACAAGCATTCAGGACTTGCGTTGTGATCTCAACTCAGCATTGACGCTAATTGCAGACATGCTAGAGCAACAAAGCGGCCTCTTGGAGAACATTCTTGCAGACGTAAAGGCCATCCGACGAAGTAGTGAGTTTCGACTGCTCACTAGGGCGCGGGAACTTTATCTCATGGGTTTAGATAGATTCAAGCGAGAACTGTATGGAAAAGCTCTCCATCTTTTTCTTAAAGCAGAGAAGAGTAATGATGTTGACTATCCTCTCCAGTTACAGATCGGCCTCTCATATCTATTTGGGTGCAGCAAAGAGGAAAACATCATTGATCCCGCAAAAGCCGAAGAACACTTTTTACTCGCAGTCAAATATGCAAAGGCTTATCAGGATTGCTTGCCGCAATGGCATGTGTGTGTAGGTCTAGCATATTTTCACGCGAGCCGAGCGGCTTATGTGCAGGCAAAAGAGCAAAAAACAGGCGGTCGTCAACGAGTACTTTTTCATCTGGGGAGAGCTCTGTCTCATGCCAACGAAGGAGTCCAAATCTGGCAAGAGTGTTGCGAAGGTAGATATCTGCGCGCCAAAATATTGTGCTTGATGGGAAAAAGGCACGATGCTCTAGAGGAAATGAAATTTGTTGTTGATCGGGATCGTAGGTATTTGAGAAAAGCAGACGCTGACGAAGATTTCAATTCCGCTCGTCATACACTTGCGGATTTGCCTAAATATATTCTCCAATCACCAGGGCCGGTTTCACGCCAAGCATACGTCCTATTGCAGACGATAACGAGGGTTACGGTGTCGGTTAAGGAGACTTTCAAAGGGCATAATCTCCAACAGATCAATGCAGTTGAAGAGCGAATCACGAACGCCACGACGGCTCTTGCCCGGATGGACACCGATATGGCACATCTCTTGCGAGGAATACAGGAGACTCGGCAGAACCTGATACAGCTTGTGGATCAGTTAGTACAATCACAGATCGATGTTCTTCAGGAAAAGAACCTACAGAAGTATCACCGTGTTGAAGAGATCGGGCGTACTAAGAGCGAATACACGGGAACAGGCCTTGGCTGTCTATTCGCCATCCTGCTTGTGATCGGCATACCAACGATAGCTGTCACACTGAGTGTCTTCTTGATGGTGCTGGGAGTCCCAATCGGCACAATACAATCGATCTTTCCCGCTCTTTATATAGTGTTCTCCTTGATAGGATTAGGATTGTTTATGCTTGCACACCAAATGGACTTGCGCAAGCATAACTTTTATTGGGATGCCGAAATTATGCTGCTACAGCAGGCCATTGCCGAGCACGATGAATTAATTACTGCTTGGCGGTCGTGGCTTCAGCAGCTATATTAGCTTCAAGGTTCTATCTGTGACCAGTCCAACTGCTTATTGCATAGGCCTTGACTAGTGGCGCGAGTTGGATATCCTTAGAGTAAGGGACGCGGTCTAGACTCTTCTAGCCTTGTAATTGGCACTTTCGTAATAAGTAGGCGGACTGTTGGGTCTAGGCCCTACCAGTCAGATGCGGTTAGTCGCCCCTCCAGAAGAGGAATCAGTAACCTTTCTGGATGCTGAGTTCTTTATGACCAATGATCGAAAAACCCACCAATAATCAAGACACGTCAGATTTCGAAGCGAAGGAAAAACCTCAGAAGAATCAAGCTGCTGAAAACATGGGCGCATACAACGAAGCCCCTCTTCAAGATCCAAAAGATGACGAGAAGGCACAGGATATTTTCCCGGAATTGGCGGGTGGAACAGAGACGTGGGTCGAATACCTGAGGCGAACAGGCAACCCTTTCGCGGAAGTCTTGAGTCGCCAACCGCTCGTGTGGCTCGATCCTGCCGCAGGAGAATTAACAGGCGACATGGAAGGATGGATGGAATCGCAAAGAGAATTGATAAAGCTGAGCGGTGAAATGATGACTGATGAAACGATGGCGGAAAACCTCCTCAAAAATGTGAGCCTTACCGGGAATATCCGCAACGATGCATTACAGTTGCTCCGATCAGTGGGAGCCGAACGTGAAGCACTAAGAATACTCGAAGGCGCTGCCCCCCGAGAGATTCTCCAAAACTATGCGAATGTCGTCGACAGCATAGCTGAGGCGTCCAAACAAGACCCAACTCTCAGAAAAATGGCATTTACAGCGATTGAAATTCGCAGGGCTGCAGAGAGAATTTTGTCACAGCCGACGAAGAAGCCTTAAAATCCTCCATCATTGAATTCCTTTTGATAGCCCGGCAAGAAAGCAGATTTGACTTTGGCGACAATTGCACGATCAACCCACTGGCTTGGGCTCAGTGGGTATACTCAATCGCCGACCACGTCAGGATATTCCTGTATGGTCGTTATTCTGGGAAGAATTATATTCTGAACTTTCACACCCACTCCAACGGCATCGGGTATGAGGAGGTATGAGGCTGCTGAGCAAGGAATGAACAGGCTACGCGGCAAGTCGTAACGACCTGCTTCTGACGGGGTTTTTTGAGGGCCATCGGCAAGGCTTGAAAGTTTCTGGAACAGTATTGCGCATGAACTGACCATAAAATACCGAAGCGCTATGGTTCGACAACTGCATGCAATATGCGAGAGGCCACCTCCAATTGTTCGCGGGAACACCGGTCAAGCATCGCATCAATGCGCTTGCGCAGATTCTTCGCATCGTCTTCACGATCCAGCTTCAAAAGAGCGTGGGCGGGAACTCCCAATGCCTTTGCCATTGCGATGATGGTGTCGAGGCTCGGCACTTTCTGGCTGCGTTCCACTTCGCCCCAGTAATTTCCGCTCAGGTTGGCGCGTTCCGCAGCGACTTCCAGCGTGAGCTTCGCCTTCTTGCGGATGGTCCGTACCCGTTTCCCAAATTGCTTCCGATATTCCACGTGGTTCCCTCGAACCACCGTACCGAGTGGAAATAAAGCTTGACACATTCCATAGAATGTTTTATTAGACTATTTCACTTCTATAGAATTGATTAGCTCTTTTTACACACGCTAAGATGAAATGGAGACCCTCAATGGCATCATGCACTCAATGCAAATCTACGATTACCGATGAAGCGAAGTTCTGTACCACATGCGGTGCGAGCGCAGAAACAACGCTCGTCATCCCGCCGTCGCCCCCGGATTCCATGCCCCTGCCCGGAAAGGCCACGCCCGAGCAGCGGTATCTCGTCACCTGGGGTACCGGAGAACTCGGAGGTCCCTTTTCTGAAGACGAGATCAAACTATTGATCACCCAGCAGCGCCTGAAGATTACGGATGCGGTCATGGCGGAAGGAGCAAGTCAATGGATATCAATTGGCCAATCGAAGTTCGCTGCGTTCGCCACTCAGCATGCGCAGGTCGCCCGTTTGGCATCGAGCACATGCCCCATGTGCGGTGCCGCGATGGCAGTCATTATCAAACGGTCAGGCCTTGGTCTTGCCCTCATTGTTGCCGGTGTCCTGCTTACGCCCTTGTGTGGCCTTGGCATTCCTGTCTGGATAGCCGGGTACAGCATGCGATTCGGCGGAAAGGGTACGGCAGCTTATCGCTGCCCACGATGCAATCATGAAAGTTGATACAATGGATATGCTGGGCCATGCCGTCGATATATGTGTTGTCTGCTTGATAGTCCAGCGTCCCCACATAGGTCATCCATTGGCCATCCCGCGAAAAGGAGACCCAGTACACCGACTAAAGCGTGTACACTATTTAGTCATCAAAGTGAAGAATCTTTCGGCAATTTAAATTTTTTAGTCGCAAGATCAGCAGAATCGTCAGGTAGTTAAGAAGTCATTCTTATGAGGGTGGGACGGTATTGAAACCACAGTTTCACGCGATACAAAACATTTTATTTCCTTGCGACTGTCGAAAGGGAGCTTATGGCAAGCATTATCAGCGACGAGAAAAGAGATTGCGGATGCGGTACATGCAGCACTTGGGCACAAATTACCGAATATGAGTGCGGATGCGTGTTGGTTGAAATATACAATGACAAAGATCCGGCGATGGTACATTATGTTGCGGTAAAACCACAGAAATCAAACAGGCTCTTTGAAGTGATCGGATATCAGGGACCAGACCGGATTGCTTTCGGTGGCACGATCATGGAATTTCTGATAGCGTCTGCTACGTAAAAATCAAAATATTAGGAGCTCTTTTATTCTACCGCTACAGCTGACTGATACAGCAATAAGCTTTGACACGGCCGTGGAGCTAATTGCGGCGATGCCGGTTCTTCGAGGTCATGAACTTGTTTGTAAATTACCGGCGGGATATTTATATCTAGTGCCTTGCTAGCAAACTGCAACAAAGACTCAACGTAGCTTTGCACTCCCATCGTATCTGCTTGTCTATAACATTTTCTAATGTTATCTAAATCAGAGTTGTCAACGTTAATCTCCCCGGCGCAGAAGTGGTTGCCCTTTTGGACCAGGATGTTGATCCTATTCTCCATCGAGATATTGCTGATATCGGGCAGAAAAAGCTCTTTTTCCCGTGTCCATTTCGCCCTTGGGTTTCGAAAATATGCCTTCGCAATACTGAGAATCGTTCCGATAAATCTCTCTACTTTCCCGGGGCGGATCCAGGAGTCTCTAAAAGTCTTGCTCCCTTCATATAAGAGGGAAAATATGTCCACCACCGAAGCACGCTCAACTTCTTTATAATACATTGCTGTATAGTAGTCTGCCTCAATATCAAGGAGCTTCATAAATGCGTCTCCGAAAGAGTCCTTCACTCTCTTTGCATCACATTTGTTCGGCACGTGTTGAACAAATAAGTGAAAACACTCGTGGAGCACGACCATTCGATAAAAATCGAAAGTACATTTGCTGGTAAGAAAGGTATTGAATTTTACCTCACTGCCCTCCGCGATCATTGTCCAGTCCGCTTCGGTGGGCTTTGGAAAAGTGAGACGGGTGTACTGCTCGGCGGCATCAAGACATAGTTTCTTCCGTTCTCGCAACCATTTTTTAAAGTTATTTATCGAGGCTTCTAGCTCTCGTTGTTTGTTGGACGAAATAACACCCTCACCCTTGTTTATGCCTACCTCGTGTTCACCAGTATTGAGATTGCCATCTGCCTGCATATTTTTCCTCCGTACCTGTTTAGATCGCTGCCCCCCTGGATGGACCAAGACTGATATTTCGCATATTTCAGAATAGTGACATATTAGCATAATATAACTCTGATTGTCATACATTTACACGGATTAGACATATTTGTCTTGACTTTAGCCAACAAGCGGGACTATCATAAAATCCCACAGCGTATGGATCGAGATGGAAGCCATCTCAAGTTCTTGACATGCTTTGAAAATATTAATAAACTTTAAGGTAGCAGCTCTTGCAGATGAGAAGTTTTGAAATATCTTCATCCGATCTGATCCCGCCTATTTTTTTTGGTTGCCATAACACCTTAGGCTAACCACCGTCTGGAGGAAATCAACATGAGACGTATCAACGGTATTACCTATATCACCATAGAGGAAGCGGCGGCGATGCTTGGGATTACGACGAGGACTGTTCAACGATGGCTGTCTGAGCCATTGAAAAAGCCGAAACACGCTCCCGATCTGACCCCATATCTCTTTCCCGATGGTAAAAAGTATTTCAAGCAAGAAGAAATTCAGTGTGCCTACGCTCGAGTGCTTGGGACACAACTCTCCGAACATGCACTCGCTGAACTACTTGAAGATAGTAGGCCACGTCGAGTGCGAACTCCGGCATTGTCGGCTCAGGCATAAGGAAAATCGGCGCACGCATAAATCTGCGTGCGCTTTTTTGTGTTTGCGCTGCAAAAGTAAAAAGTCACTTGTTCTGCACGTAGTCCTTCGCGATGGTGTATCCACCCGTGTACCCATGCTCCTCCCGCAGGCGGTCGAAGATCCGCTTCGCGTGTGCCGCTGTTTGATGGGCCGGGTTCTGTCGTCTTCCAGAATGGCATCGATCATCCCCAGCCACGGCCCCAGTTTGGGCCGTTTGACTGGTTGTTCCCGCCGGTAGCCCGGAAGGGCATAACACAGCATTTTCCGCCTCGATGGCTCTTGCCTTCCACGAATACCGCTCGCCGTATACGTCCATAGAGCTCCACTGAGTACATCCCTCCGGTGTTTCACGATCTCTGCTGTTTCCTCAACAGCTCGCGAAACTTAAAATCCGGCGGTCTGGTTTTCCTCCGCCGCATCACGCCGCTTCCGCGGCGTGACGTGGTCTAGTATTGCTCCGGCGCTTACAAACGATATAACCCGCATGGTCAGCGAGTGTTTGCAAGTCCATCATGATCGTCTGTAGTTTTGGGAATATCGTGCGTAACCGTGAGACTATATGAAATCCGTGTACGTCAATGTCGCCCCAATAAAATAAGCTGCAATCACAAAGCCAAGATAGAGAAGTGAGCAGTTGGGCGGCATTTCCTGCCCCCCCAAATTCCAATCGTATTGGGCAACTCAGGCAATGTCAGGAATGTCATTTTGTTTTCGGTCACGATAATTCGCTGCTTTTTGCAGCCAAGTTGTAGCGCTTCGCTTAAGGGGGATAGAAACATCTGTGATCACTTGCCCAAAAATGCCCATTCATCTGGAGAGTCAAAGGATATGCCTATCCGAGATGACGCGCTATCCGGATCAGGAATGGAACAGATGGCGCGCAATGTGACGATGAAAGAAATCTGGATCATAGTACCAAATACTGCTCATCTTTTCGTCAGCCGAAAATGCTCGGCATATGAGATGTGTAATTCTTGTTCGCTCGAACTCGTCTGGCGCAGGCTATCGATCTTTGCGACAATTTTCCGCAGGGAGTCCCTGGAAACCAACGAGTGCTCCCAAATCCGAAGAACTCTGATTCCTGACGCCTTCAAGATTCGGGTCGTACGCTTGTCGCGCTGCCGGTTCCTGTCGATTTTGGCGCTCCAGAACCGGGAGCGTGTCTTCGGTACATGACCGCACATTTTGCACCCGTGCCAAAAACAACCGTCAACGAAAACGGCAAGCTTTCCCCGCGTGAAGAAGAAATCCGGCCTGCCCGGGAGATCCGGATGCAATACCCAACCGTTGTGCCGTTCACGTATAAGCGCCATTCTCAAGCGCATCTCTGTAGTCTTATTATTGCGCGACCTAATTTTTCCCATTGCAACAGAACGGGCATCGCTCACGTTCTTGAATCCAGATGGGAGCAATTGCTTTAATATCCGTTCCATTTGTCGCGGCCCCTCACCCCGAGCGTTTAAGCAAAGTGTGAATATCGCAAACTTTACCGATCCCTGCAAGTGTAGTGCTCACCAGCGACGCGGAAGTAACGGAAGTTCGCACATGGCAGTCGGCATCGCTTGGGACTTCAGGGCATTCCGCATCGCCGATAAACAAGACTGCCCCCACTAAGGCAGGTCGCAACCACATTGGGCATGCTGTCATCGCTGAGCGACCTTCGGACGGGCAACGCAGCCGAGCAGACACGCCAAGCCAAAAAACAAATCAACGCGCTTCTTGTGACAAGAAATTAGACATCTGCAAGGCTACTCAAGCTATTGAGGACTTCGGCCAGCATTGACTCACGTGTGGGCGTCTCTGCCGGACTATTACCAAGCAGCTCGTAACCTGCGGCTTCCTTCCTCACAAGGCGTTCAAACTCTTGGACTTCCAGCGTGCCTTCGCACAGCAGCACGAGGTATTGAGCCCTGCGCCGCTGGCCGCGCCTATGGATTCGGTCGACGCTCTGAAGGTAATGCGCGGCCTGGTTTGAGAACGACTCGTAAATGGCGGTCCTGGCACGGTGCAGCGTCAGTCCGGCACCCGCAGCAGCAGGATTTCCGATGAATAACATCGTCTCATTGTCTTGCTGAAAATTCTTTACGGCGACACGTCGGTGGTTGATATCTGTAACTTGACCGTCGTACCGTACTGGTTGATATTCGCCATACCGTACCATAAGAGCGTCAATCGTCTTTGTGTAAAAAGACCACAGAACAATTTTCTCGCCGTGATCCCGAATCAATTCTGCCAGCAAGGCATCCAAGGCCGTGAATTTAGTAGGGGTTTCCGTGTAACCGTCAACTACTGCTACCGGATTGGAACAAAGTTGGAGCATCGCGCTCCTTCTTGCCAGAAATGAGGTGAGATTGCGTCTGAATGTCAAATCCGAAGTCTCAAGCAGGTCCTGTTTAAAGTTCGTGAGAGCAGACAAGTAAAGCTGCTTTTGAACCGGTGCAAGGGGAATGACTATTCGGTGAATCGATTTTGCAGGTAAATCCGGCAGTACGTCGCGCTTCAAGTTCCTCACAAAAACGCCACGGGTGCTCAGCCGATCTGCAATCGCGGCCCGCGCGGCACCTTCGTCTTCAGGAATACTGAACCCGTCGAACGTTGCCCCGCAATCCACAAAATTTACTTGCTCGATTATGTCTCTGGCGGCGTTCGGTGCCGGAGTTCCGCACAATACGAAAGCCCTCCCACACCATTCCCTCAACCTCTTCATCGCCTGAGTGCGTTGAGCATCCGGGTTCTTGATAAAGAATGACTCATCCACCGCCAAAATGGCGCGATTCTGGTAGCGACGCAACAAGCCGGTCAACTCACGCTCCATAGCTATCACAGTCTCAAAGTTTGTGACGAAAACATCTCCGCCTTTAGACAGCGAGGCCATCTTCTTGCTGGTCGGACCGGTGAGCACGACCGTCTTGTAGAGGTCGCGCTTGAACCGAGAGAAATCCTGTGGCCATTCTGCAACCATACTCTTAGGGGCCACTATTAGACCGACGTCGGCCAGATCGTTGTTGCACAGAAAATCAAATGCATATATGAAAGTGACCGTCTTGCCGACCCCTTGTTCATCAAACACACACAGCCCCCACGACTCCGGCTGCGTCATAGCAGCAACATTGCGGAGTTGATGTTCATCGAGTACCGCAAGGTCGTCCGAGCCGCCAAGCAACCGCTTCACTTCCCGAATATCGCAGGACTTTATTTCCTGAATCCTCGCGAAGACCCGATTGTGATGTGCATTGATGCGTGTACGGTTTTCGACGTATCTCAATGCGTCAGTAGTCCATTGGAACGGCTCCGCAAATGCACCTGTTGTTAATAAGCTAGCGCTGCCATGTGGCAACTCAAAACCTTCTGGAGTGGCCCTGATGCGACTCGAAAGCGCACGCTCCAAAAGTGCGCGGATCTCCAGTCTTTGGCGCGGAACACGAGGCAGTACAAGTAACCCCCCGTGATCTGGAGCCACAGCGATATCAGCTATGGCGCGATTCATACCGTGCTTGATCCCGAGCTTGTTGCTGCGGTCTTTTCTTTTACCGCCTGTTCAGCGTACTGCTGTACCAGCGTCAAAGCCTTAAGCATCCTCTTAAGATTTTCGAACGTAATTTCATCTCGGACAGTCTTAAGCGGCAGCTCTTCGAGCCACTTACAGAATGTTTCAATCCGCGTGTTTGCCCCAAGGCTCCGGGTTTCGGCACGCTTGGTTTTCACGATGGTAATCGCATCTTCGACCGCCTCCTGTGCCGCTTCCAAGTCGTCCTGGGTGTTCACCGTCATGTCGCGCGCTTCGCGCAGCTTGGCCTTCACCTCATTATTGTCACCCACGTACTTCAGGTCCCTGATCAAGTTCCAGTTCTTGAATTTATCCTGAAAGTGAAGATCGAACGCGAGGTGCTTGAGGTCTTCATCTTGGTTCAGATTGTAGGCCACGGTGCCAGCCGAGGCTCCCTTGCTGAACTCGTCGAAGTAATCGAATTTAATTTCGGCCCGGTGCTTTACCTCGAAGGCATCCTTGCCGCATACTTCAATAAGATAATGTTCGAAATCGTCGGCCCACTGCACCATCCGAAGGTAGTTGGTTACAGCCACCGTATTTGGGCCGAGTGCAAAGCGCTCCGAGAGCTGACGCTTGAGCTGCGCCTGGCGGTTCCGGTGGGGCGGCACCGGCTCCAGCGCGACTAGCTCTTGCCATGCTTCAGCTACTTTCCGGGCCTTCACATACTTCGGCCATTCTTCCTTACAATCGTCCTCGAAGTTTAACGACACGACCACGCGTTCACGGTCGTCATCCATGGCGTGCTGCGTAAGCTCCCAAACGAAGATGTACTCTGCGCGTTTTTTCTGTTCGACGGTGAATTCATCGTTGTTCAGAATGTAGTAGCAGGCAGTCACGCGCCTGTTACCGTCGAGCAGCGTTCCGTCAAGGTCAATAATCGGGGGTTTCCGAACGCCATTTGAAGCGATACTGCGTGCCAGCTCTATGATCTTGAATGCGTCGCCTTTTTCAATTCCGGGCAAAGGGAGCTTATTCAGCATGATATCCAGTAGCTCTTCGGGCGTCGGTTTTCTACCGTGCGTGGCCTGAAACTGATTAAGATGGATATCAAGACGTTCATTTTTCGCCCAGAGTTTGATGTCGCGAGTCCGGACATAGCCGGACATCATCGGCACCTCTTTCCCATGAAACCAGGGAGTCGGGGAAACAGCTCGAACGTCGATCCCATTATGTTTTATCAACAAAGAATTCATCTCGCTTTCCGGTGGTACGTCCTCATCATTTTTTTCCGATGAAACAAGAACTCGGCGGACGACTTTTTGAATATCCCCGGCAAGCGCCTCCAGTGTCTCGGTGTCACCGCGCTTCGCAGCGTTTTCGCGTAAGCAAAGTACTACCCGTTCTAGAAGGATAATTGTCTCTTCCGGTGAAAGAGGCTGCTGTGCAGCGTCCTGTAGGGTCTTTGCTATTTCGCGGGTTACATCTCCGGCCACACGCTGAACTTGCAATATGATCCGCTCAACTTCAGCTTGCAGCTTAGGGCTCAGTCCACTCATCTGCTCATTCATTTGCTCATCCTTCTTCTTCATTTTCTTCTTCACCATCAAGCACCTCGGAAAAATCTTCGATCCTGATACCGTGTGCCTGGGCCACCCGCTTCAGGCGCTGGAACCCGCGGTGTACACACTGCTTTGTCGTTGAAACCGTTAGGTGTAAGGCTTCCGCGACTTCCGCGACGCTCAGGTCCTGAATGCCCTTTTCGATGGCGTCGAAATAATATGACATCACACGCTGAAGGTTTTCCTGGCCGAGCTGCGGCAAGAACGAACGAGCGAGCCGCAATGCCTCGGCGCGAAGCGCGGCTGGATGCCCGGCATTCCCACATTCTCCTGGGATAAAAGCCGGCTCTTCTCCGTCTTCTGAGAGGCTGACCATCCGTGAGCGCTGGTCATGCAACTGATACGCTTTGTTCAATGCCACCTTGAAGAGCCAAGCCTGCGGGTTGCGTATTGTTCCCGACGACTGGGACAGCGTCTCGTAAAAGGCGTCAATGGCATCGGCCACGATTGTGTGGCAATCATCGGGATCAAGGGATGGATACTGGATCGAGACGCGCCTAACCAGGCCCGTATTCAGGTTGCTTGCCCAAAGTGCTTCAAGCATGCCAACCGGGTCTTTCCGTTCGGCAGCCGCTCTGGCCATATCAACCAGGTCCAAATTCACTTTTTGCTTCTGAACCGCCTGTTCACTTTCCACAGTCGCCTCGGACCGAAGGCCTATTTGCAGACTTCGGTGATCTATATATGAGTGTCTCTGGGTGACAGTCTGCGTTGAACTCAAAGCAGAAATACGTGATCTACCATCTTAATATGTGTTTAGCGGTTACATCTGAAGAGCGGGAAAGGGAGATCTCATGCCGAAGCTATGAGCCACTTGCGAGTTTCCTCGGCGTTACTGATCTTGCGGAGATGGGGCGGGTGCAGTTGTGTCTTCTTCCGTTTTTTCAGCCGTTCTTCAAATTGTGGATCGGCGCATGTGACTTTTCCTAGCCTCTTGGCTGCATCCGCCGGAAGGCCGTACTTTGCAGTCCTGCGCATTGTGCGCAGCAATTCTTTTCCTATAGCCGCGCCCAGCCCGATCGGCACAGCATTACCGATTTGCATATATTTCTGGTGGATACTACCTGAAAATTGCCAGTCTGCTGGAAACTGCTGCAGAACCGCATACTCCTCGACTGAGAGAGGTCGATCTTGATCAGGATGGCAAAGGGTGGTGGCCCTACCGTTAGGGGCTGTCGTGAGGGTCGGCGCGGGTTCATTCCATGCCAACCTGCGGCAGAATCCTACGCGCCCTCCCCAGGAATCCGCGGCTGCACCGAGGGCATCTCTGTGCAAATGTTTGGGCAAATCCCTCCAATTTTGGCCTGGTCCTAACATTTTCAACATAGCGAGACGTTCTTTCGAGAATTCCGCCCACTTCTCTGACACGACTCCTGCTATACTTTTTTCCAGCGTCACCCAGGGGAGAAGCTTTTTTTTAGTTGTCTCTTTTGGATCTGCATACGTAGGACGGGGAAGGCGAATGTCTTCACCGTCCCGGCTCCCGATAAAAATGACCCTTAGTCTCTTCTGTGGTACGCCAAAATCCGCTGCATTAAGGACTTCAAACATTACATGATAGTTCAGGTTAATCAGCTCAGTACGAATGAGATCCAATGCCGACCCCAGTTGCTCTTTCTTCGTCAATGGAGGAAACCCCGCCCCACGTTCATTGAGCGGACGGTGTTTAACGGCAGCTGAGAGCAAGCCTTTAACATTTTCCATTATGAAGAACCGTGGCCTGACTTCCTTCACAATCCGGCAAAAATCATAAAATAGACTGCCTCGCGGGTCTTCAATCGAATGCCGCTTGCCGGCCGTACTGAAGGATTGGCAACAAGGCCCAGCCGATATCAGTACCACTTCAGAAGCCTCAAGCTTTGCTTCTTTGAGAATCTCATTTGTGCAAACATTTGAAATAGAGCGATCAATGACGGCTATATCGGGGCGATTTTGCTTGATCGTTGCGACCGCTGCGCGGTTGTTTTCTACGGTTACCTTTATGGAAAAGCCTTGCTTCTCAAGCCCCAAATCCAACCCCATTGCCCCAGAAAACAGTGAGAGAGTAGGAAGGCCGGATTTTTGACGAGAGTTCATGAATTCAAACTGGTTCATCGTAACAGAGTTATTTCGCGCGGTCCACAGCAACAGCCCATTCTGGTTTCTGTGGGAGAAATCGGGAGGGGCTTGTAAGTCATTGAAAATACATGACTGGGGAGATAGCGGTTGAACAAACTTGGTTTTTCGGATATTCATTAATTGTCTTGGCGTCAGCATCCACGATCCGCCGATCCGGATTTCTGGGACGTTTGGCACTCACGAAAGATTGGCCTGTCGATTGGAGCGTTATCGGAATGATTGGTCAGGAGGGAGAGAACATGACGGATTTCTTCTAGCCCACGCATAGGCAATCCAGATTGTTGATCTTTGAGGCTTCTGCAGCCTCAATTTTGCCTACAGAGCTGTAGACGCAAAACCAAGAATCGATTGTAAGTTATTGAAAATATTGGTCGGGGAGAGAGGATTTGAACCTCCGACCCCCTGGTCCCGAACCAGGTGCTCTACCAGGCTGAGCCACTCCCCGACGATTATAGGTGCAGAAATAAATCTGGTTGAGATTTCTGCAACAG